>Ga0208257_1000073_pt1 | contig 34443 bp, 24 predicted proteins | sample CryBogCBH10Sep07_FD_184610 | JGI IMG/M metagenome (GOLD analysis project Ga0208257, IMG submission 184610) | Freshwater microbial communities from Crystal Bog, Wisconsin, USA - CBH10Sep07 (SPAdes) | ecosystem: Environmental > Aquatic > Freshwater > Lake | place: Crystal Bog, Wisconsin, USA... | reverse complement strand
AATAGTAAGATATGCACTACTACCAGGTATCAATCCAATATTTTGCACACCCGTAAGTGTAGTAGTTGAACCAATTAAAATATTAGCAGCATAAATGTTACCGCCAACGCCTAAACCACCAGCAAGAACCAATGCGCCAGTTGTTGTTGATGTACTTTGTGTTGTGCTATTTGAAACAAGGTTTCCACTTGTTTTATTATATTGTAAGTATGTTGATCCAGAAATAGTTGCGCCATCATTGAACTGAACCATAGTGTTAGCACCACCAGCACCGCCGCCAGCAGTTGCGCCATTTGGATAGAAGATACCACTTGTTGTTACAATGTTGCCAACATATAAGCTACCACCAATACCTGCACCACCACTTAATACCAATGCACCAGTTGTAGTACTAGTTGCAGAAGTTATGCTCGTTGATACTAAGTTACCGCTTGTTTTATTATATTGTAAGTATGTTGCGCCACTGATACTGCCACTATCATTAAATTGAACATTGGTATTGGCACCACCAGCAGTAGCACTAACTGCTACCCAACTTAAATTTCCATTGCCATCTGTACGCAACACATAACCTAATGAACCACCAGTAATATTCAAACTACTTACAGCAGCACTTAAATTACCATTGATTGTGAGCGTATTAGAAACAGTTAAGTTACCATAACTGCTTGGATTGCTTGTTAGGTCAAGCCAAAATTTATTATTAGCAGCATCTTGAATATATTCAAATAAGATATCAACATTACCTTGATACCAACGATCACCCAGATTAGGAGAAGTTGGTGCTGTATTTCCACTATAAAAACGTCCAACAGGCGTAGAACCAAAATATATATTTCCACCAGGCGAAATAGTAAGATTGCCACCAATGGTAACATTGCCATTACCGCCACTTGTTGTAGTTGAAATACTCGTAAAAATACCACTATTTGGTGTGTTAGCACCAATAGCGCCTGTAACATAACCCAATACTTGATTTCCACTTGTAATAGAACCAGTAGAAGTTATAGTTGTAAATGCACCAGTATTTGCCGAATTTGCTCCAAGCGCGCCATTCAAATAACCTACAAGTTGGTTACCACTTGTAATAGTGCCACTAGTTGTTACTGTTGTGAATACACCAGTATTTGGAGTATTTGCACCAATTGCACCAGTAAAATAACCGTTTAAATTTTGTAATGTTAAAGAAGTTGTTGAACCAGGATAAGCAGTTGTTTGTGTGCTGCTATCTGGAAATTTTATAAAGCTGCCAACACCACCAAGCGAGGTGTTATTAGTAAAAAATTGCCAAGTTTGTGGTGTGCCATATGGCGCAAGTGCTGTACCAGATATATTAAGAACGTTATAATTGCCTGCACTACTGTTAATAGTTAAACCATTAGCATTAACGTTTGTGAAAACACCGCTGTTTGCAGTATTAGCACCAATCGCACCAGTCAGATATCCAGTTACTTGTCCGCCACTACTAGTTGTAACGCTCGTAGCAACAATGCTATTAGGTGTATTTGCACCAAGTGCGCCATTCAAATAACCTGTAACTTGATTACCACCAGTAATAGAACCAGTAGTAGTGATAGTAGTAAATGCACCGCTATTTGCACCATTTGCGCCTATGGCACCTGTGATATAACCGCCAACAATGTTGCCATAAACAACGGCGTTGCCCATTTTTACAGTATCGTAAATTAATGATGCATTTGCAAGATCAACGACTGAAGTAGGTTCAGTTCTTATATTACTGAAAAAGTACCAACTATTATCAAGATGATTTCTTATTACACCAGTATGATTGTAACCAACGATAGAGTCATATTTGTGACTATAAAAACCAATTTCATAATTGTAACTTATAATACTATTTGCAGAAAGATATAAGAGCGGTGCATTTGCAACAAGTGAATTGTATCCTACACTATTAATATTACCTACAACCAGATTTCCTGCAATATATGAATCACCACCTGCATAAAAACCGCCACTAATTTGTAGCGCACCTTGTCCGCTACCATAGCTATTTGCACCATTAGTAATAGTTACTGTAGTAAATGCACCAGTATTTGCAGTATTAGCACCGATTGCGCCAGTTAAATAACCACTTAATTGCCCACCACTAGTTGTAGTTACACTTGTAGCAACGATAGTATTTGGGGTATTTGCACCGATTGCGCCAGTTAAATAACCACTTATCTGACCACCATTGTAAGTAGTCAAATTGCTCGGTGATAGCGTTCCAGTATAAGTTGGCAGGTATGCACTAACATTACTATTACTATATGTTCCTGTAATAGTAGTAGCAAGCGGAGCATTGTTATTATACCAAAGATAAGAATTAGCATATATGTTATTATTTGCAACCAAATAACTACTTACAATATAGCCAGTATTAGTTCCTGTAATATTACCACCACTACCTGTTATTGTAATACTTGAAAAATTGCCCGTATTTGCAGTATTAGCACCGATTGCGCCAGTTAAATAACCACTTAATTGCCCACCACTAACTGTAGTAACACTTGTAGCAACGATAGTATTTGGGGTATTTGCACCAATTGCACCAGTATGATAACCAATATACTGCCCACCATTACTTGCTGTAAAACTTGCAGCGGTTATACTATTTGTTGTAGTATTGCCAGCATTGGTGACTGTTTGTAATGTATTGGTAGTTTCAAGAAAACTAAAAAGATTACTAAAAGAAATTCCAGTAGAACCTACAGTAACATTAGGTTCGCCACCAGGAATATAATAAAATACGTTGCCGTTTATTGAACCTTGTTCAACAAAAGTTAGCGCACCACTTGTGATTGTACGCCAATCATTAAAATCGCCTGTTCTAGTCCAAGTACCATTGCTACCACTTCCTAAAGTAGCAACACGATAGATACCATTTTGAGTATTATCTGTCTGATCTTTAACAAGAACACGATCATTTACAGAAAGAGAAATACCATCAAGTGAAGTAGGAGCGCCACCAACTAGCGTGATATTACTACCAGTTGTTGCTGCTTTTACACTATCTTTATAGTCTGAAATTGGACGGGTTAATGCCATTATAATTCTCTAATATAGTATTTACTCTATTAGAGTCTGCCCACAACAACCTCTATAACACCCACTCCATCGCCAAAATTTTCTAATGCTTTACCAATAACGCTGCCCATTTTTGGATTGTTTTCACTACGAGCAGTTCCATCTCCATTGGATACCATCATTTGACCTTTGCGAACAGGACCAGTAACTTTTGTAGGAACACGTCCAGTTAGTGCAATATACAAACCATCAGCATCGCTATTCATCATATACGCTGGATTAGTTGATACGACACCAGCAACATATTGACTACCATCAATATTGCTTAGAGTTACTTCTGCATCACCACCAAAATCAACAACAGTTCCACTTTCATATTCTGCGTCGCTTGTATAACGTTCGGCCAAGTCGGCGTATTTTGCAGTAGTTGAAGTTCCAAGGAAGTTTACAGCATATACGTTATTAAAATATTGTGAACCTGTTCCACCAATATTAATACTTGCGTTACTGCTTGGAACAATTGCACCACTAACTGTAAGACCGCTCAATGTACCAACACTTGTAATATTGGTCTGTGCAGCACTTGCACTATTAAGTGTTCCATATAATACAGCACCGCTATTGCCAATTGTACCGCCCTGTAAAGTGGTTGCATTAATAGTAGCACCATTAGTAGTACCTTGGAGATTGGTTGTTCCACTTACGGTTAATGATCCAAGAGTGCCAACAGCAGTGATATTAGTTTGAGATGCACTGCTACTATTAAGTGTTCCATAAAGTACAGCACCGCTATTGCCAATTGTACCGCCCTGTAAAGTGGTTGCATTAATAGTAGCACCATTAGTAGTACCTTGGAGATTGGTTGTTCCTGTTACAGTTAAAGAGGCACCAGTAAATGAGGCACCGCTATTACCAATTGTACCAGCGTTAATAGCAGGCGCAGCAATAGTGTCAGTTGTGGTAATAGTCTGTGTATTGACAAATGTAGTATTGCCTGCTACTTTCAATGCATTAACAATATTAAAATTGCCGCTTGTATCAATAAATGCTGCAGTAGTATTATTTTGTTTAAAATTAACTTGTGTATTTGTATATGAACCTACATGAACATTGCTTGTATCGGCAATTACATAACCACTAACCCCACCAGTGGCAGTTTGAACATATATATTTCCATAACCATTACTTTGTAAAGAAGTATTGCCTGTTACAACTACAGAACCGTTTGCTCCAATAAAAGCTGGTGTTTGTCCTGCAACTTTAAAATTTAATTGTGTAGCCGATGCTGCACCAATATGAACATAATTTGAATCAGCAGTAAGATATCCAACATTTGTTCCACTGACAGAAGAAACGTTTGCTGCGGTTACAGTACCGCTAATTCCAGCGCCACCATTAACAATTAATGCGCCAGTTGATGTAGATGTAGATGTAGTTGAACTACTAACCACGAAACTATTAGTGTTAGCACGAAAACGTGCTATTTCATTACCAGTTGCAGAACCAGCAAGAGAAAATACAATATCTTTTAAAGTATAGGTAGAAATAACAAGATTACCACCACCAGTACTTGTATTGCCAGCAACATATAGATATCCATCATTTGGACCAGTTAAGTTATATGCTGCTTGGTTGTATCCACTGCTATTAATACCAAAATCAATAAATGTATCATTGTCATTTCCATTATTTGCTACTGCAACAATATCTGTTGTTGCTTGATTTCCATTGTTTTGATTTTGTACTACTAACTGAACATAGTTGTTAATATTATCACCATGTTGCAATCTTGCATACAGCGGAGTATAATTTAAACTAGTGCCTAAAAAAACTGAACCAGTTATTGTTATATTACCGCTGGAATTTATATTGCCTGTGGCAGCATCAATTGTTGTTGGTCCTACGGTAAGACCATTATGTACCGTAAAATTTGTATTTGCCATAGTTCCATATCTCCCTGCTGGCTATTATACTGGCATATAAGTTTGGAATACCGTCGCAGTTGCCGTGCTGCTCCAAGTATTTGCTGTGACGTTAACGTTACCGCCACTTACTGTTGAACTAAATGTAGCAAGCGCGTTTGCACCAGTATTAACCACACCGAAAACTTGACTTGTTGCAGTAGTTCCATTATGCGCTACAATTAACTCTGCACCACAGTATAGACCTCTTGTACTATCAGTGACATTGATCACATACTTTGCAACACGGAAAGCACTAGTCGAGAAACTATCAATAGTAGTCGGGGTATTTTGTGTCAATGAGATAGGATTCATCATTGGCGCAATACCGCCACTAAAATAATTGCTTGTATTTGCAATATAACGATAATTGTTATTAGTTGCTACATAAACATTACCAGTACCTGCACCTGTATCACTTACGCCTACTGCAGTCGTAAGTTGAGTGAGTGATGTTGCAGTTGATGTAGTAACAATACTACGAGCATCGATAACATCAGTGTTAAGTGGTGCTTCTGTAAATGTAAGAGTTGTACCACTAACACTATAGGCAGTACCAGGTATTTGTATAACACCGTTAATAGAGATAATTGTTCCAGAAGTAGTAGAACTTTGACTCAATGTAAAGGCTGTTTGTGAGCCATTTCCAGTAAATGAATCTGCAGTTACTGTTGTAAATGTGCTGCCCGTACCTGTCCAACTTGATGTACCAGCGTTATAGAATTCTAATTGATTGGTTTGATTATTATAACGAATCATACCCGCAACACCGCTTGGACGATTTGCAGTTGATCCACTTGGAATAATCATACTATCAGCAGAATTAACTTGGAAACTTGCGCCAGTTGATATTGCATTTGGAGCAACTTTAATACCAACTTGTCCTGTAGCACCGCTTGTTACAAGTAAGTTTTGCCAACCAGCAGCACTGTTGCCATGTACTACAAGATTAGCAGCTACTCTTGCAGCATTTACTGTAAGGTTAGCACGATTTGGAATATAAACATTAAGGTTGCCAGTTCCATCATAAGTGCTAATATTTTGAGTATAAACACCTGCTGTTACACTATTTGTTATAACTGAGTTGCATGTGTTGATGTTACCATTTACACTTAGATTGTTCAAGAAACCAACACTTGTTAGACTTGAGGCAGTTACACCACTTGCAAGAGTTGTACCTGTTAAGTTATTGGCATCTACAGTGACAGTAATATCGCTTGTTCCATTGAATGGCACGCCATTAATGTTTCTTGAAGTTTGCAATGCTGTTGCAGTGCCTGCGTTACCACTAACACTACCAGTGATTGTATTTGTAACTGTTAGATTAACAAGTGTGCCAACAGCAGTAATGTTAGGCTGTGAAGCAGTTGTTAGATAACCAGTATATAGCGTATTTGTATTACCAACTTGTACTGCAGTAATAGTGTTTGCTGCAATATTACCGTTATATACTGTTAAATATGCAGCAGCTTGTGTGTTGCTGTAACTCTGCGAAGCAATAGTATTTGCAATACTTGTTCCATTTGAATAGAAGAAGTTACTTGCAACTGCACCAGTATTTGCTACTACATAAGCAGCATATAGGTTTGCAGTTTGCGCAGTAATATTGCCAATGCTGTTAAGTGATGTTAGAGTTCCAACACTTGTAATATTTGGCTGACTTGGAGTGGCACTACCAATTGTACCTTCAAGAATTGTACTTGTATTACCAACCTGATAAGCACTGATTGCATTAACACTTGCATTACCTGTTAAGTTTAAGCTTGCGCCATTAAATATTGCTCCACCATTACCGATTGTGCTAGCATTCAAGGTTGCAACATATAGAGTGCCATTAACATTTGCAGTTGTGAAAACACCGCTATTTGCAACGTTTGCACCAATAGCACCATTTAAATAACCGCTTACCTGACCACCATTATTTGTTGTTAAGCTACTTGGTGATAGTGTGCCAGTATATGTTGGAAGGTAAGTAGCAACATTGCTGTTGCCATATAGACCAGTAATTGTACTTGCAAGAGTTGCACCATTGCTCCAATAGAATTGACCACTGTAAAGTGAAGTGTTACTAATTAAGTTACCAGCATAAACGTTAGCAGTTTGGGCAGTGATATTGCCACTTGCAGTTACAGTTGTGAAAACACCACTATTTGCAGTATTTGCACCGATTGCACCATTAAAATATCCAATTATTTGAGCAGCGCCAGTAATTGTTCCTTGAGCAACAATTGTGCTTGTTGCAGTTACTGTTGTAAATGTACCACTATTTGCACTGTTTGCACCAATAGCACCTGTTAAGTAACCGCTAATTTGACCACCGTTATTAGTAGTTAAACTACTTGGTGATAGCGTTCCTGTGTAGGTTGGCAAATATGTAGCAACATTGCTGTTGCCATATAGACCAGTAATTGTACTTGCAAGAGTTGCACCATTGCTCCAATAGAATTGAGCGCCATACAGTGCAGTATTACCAATTACGTTAGCAGCATAAACATTTGCTGTCTGGGCAGTAATGTTACCACTTGTAGTTAGGGTTGTGAATACACCGCTATTAGCAGTATTAGCACCAATAGCACCGTTAAAATAGCCAACTACTTGACCAGCACCAGTGATGGTTCCACTTGCAGTTAGAGTAGTGAAAGCACCAGTAGATGCTGTTCCATTACCAATTGGTGTGTTTTGAATTGCAGCAGCATAAATGTTACCCCCAACACCCATACCGCCATAAATTACTGCAGCGCCAGTTGTTGTAGAAGTAGAAGTATTGCCACTATAAACAATGATATTACCAAGTTTTAGCGTATCATAAATTATACTTGCGTTTGCAAGATCAACTGTGTTAGTTGGTTCTGTACGAATGTTACTGAACAGGAACCAAGCATTATCAACATGGTTTCTTACAAGACCAGTATGGTTATAACCTTCAACAGCGTCATATTTGTGACTATAAAAACCTAACTCATAATTGTAAGTTGAGATACTACCTACTGATAGATAAAGTAGTGGAGCATTTGCAATAAGTTCATTATATCCAACAGATGTCAGGTTACCTGTTATTGACAAGTTACCATTGATATAAGAATCACCACCAGCGTAAAAACCACCAGTAATTTGGAGAGCGCCTTGACCAGCGCCATAAGAATTTGTACCATTAGTAATACTTACAGTTGTAAATGCGGCACTATTTGCAGCATTTGCACCAATAGTACCATTTAAATAACCAGTAATATTGTTTAGTGCAGTTATATTGCCTGCCAGTAAGTTACCAGTATATGTTGTTAAGTAAGCACCAGCATTTGTATTACTATAAGCTGCATTAATGATTGCGGTTAAAATGTTTTGACCGTTTGAATAATAATATACAGGACTATAAATTGCATTACTTGATACTAAGTTACCTGCATATAAGTTACCACTAATACCAGCACCACCACGAACTTGTAACGCACCAGTAGTTGTATTGCTTGCTGCAGTTGTGCTACTAATAACAAAACTATTTGTATTTGCTCTCATGCGAGCAAATTCATTAGCAGTTGCAATTCCACCAAGCGAGAATATGATATCATTCGCAGTTGTAGTGGAAACTACTAAATTTCCGCCGCCAGTTGTTGTATTACCAGCAACATATAGATAACCATCATTTGCTGCTTGCAACCCATATGCAGGTTGGTTATAACCACTGCTGTTGATACCAAAATCAATATAAGTGTCTTGGTCGTTACCGTTATTTGCTGTTGCAACAAAGTCAGTAGATGCTTGCACACCATTATTAGAATTTTGGTTATTAATTTGAATAAAGTTATTAATATTTCCTGTAAACTGCGCAACAACGTTTGCAAGCGGTGTATAACCACTATAACCAGCATAAAGTGCATTAACGCCAGTAATGTTAGCGCCATAAAATATACCACCGTTTGCATAGATGTTTGCAGTTATAGCATTAATATTACCATTTGCGTTTAGATTGCCACCAACTGTAAGTGTGCTACTAGTGTTTAGTGTTGTGAATACACCAGTATTTGGAGTATTTGCGCCAATTGCACCAGTATGATAACCAATTATTTGTCCGCCACCTGAAGTAGTTACAGATGTGGCAACAACGCTATTTGGTGTGTTCGCTCCCAATGCACCTGTTAAATAACCACTTATTTGCCCACCATTATTTGTTGTTAAACTACTTGGTGATAGTATTCCTGTATAAGTTGGAAGATAACTTGCAACGTTGCTGTTGCTATATGTTCCTGTAATAGTAGATGCAAATGAAACACCGTTTGACCAATAAGCATCGCTTGCAATAATATTACCGTATAATGCACCATTTGCATAAACAAATGTTCCACCAGGTCCAGTAATTCTTCCATCGTTACCAAATGTATATTGATATGACCCATTTGGTTTAATACTGACTTGGTATGGACCTTGAATTAATAAATCTAATGAGTTATCTTCGGTTATTCTTGAACCACCAAGTGGAAAATAAACTTTTGGAGTTACAATTTGTGTAGCGGTAACAAAATTATTTGCATAAGCATTTGCCCAATAAAGAGTGCTATTGCCGAGATAATAAGATGTGTTAGCAAGTGGTATCAGATTGCCTGTGGCAAGACTGCCAATATTTCCATTATAAGTTGGTAGATACGCACCAACATTACTATTTCCATAAAGACCTGTAACTGTAGAGGCAATAGTAGCGCCATTAGTCCAATAAAATTGTCCGCTATATGTTGCGGTGTTTGCAATTATGGATGCAGCATAAACATTTGCCGTTTGTGCAGTGATATTGCCACTTGCAGTTATAGTTGTAAAAGCACCGCTATTTGGGGTATTTGCACCAATTGCACCAGTTAGATAACCGCTTACTTGACCGCCGCCAGTTGCAGTATAACTACCTGCTTGACTTGCGCCAGTCATAGTACTTGTTGCGCCACTAATTGCAGCACCGCTATTACCGATTGTGCCAGCATTTACTGTAGCAGCATAAAGTGTGCCATTGACGTTTGCAGTTGTAAATGTGCCAGCCGCAGGTCCAGTATTACCAATAACAGTATTATTAATGCTTGCAGTTTGAATGCCAATTTGCAAACCAGTGTTTGGATCAGTAACACTTAAATATCCACCACCATCTGTAACTGCAATTGAACCAAGGTAAATTGTACTACCTTTAAGCCATAGGTTTGCAAAACGAGATGAAGATGAACCTAATGAATAAATGTTATTTGCGCTTGGTATAATATTACCAGTGATAGTCAGATTGCCACCAGCAGTAATATTGCCAGTTGTTGATAGTGTAGTAAATGCACCACTATTTGCAGTGTTTGCGCCAATTGGTCCAGTGAAATAACCAATAAACTGACCACCGTTAGCCAGTGTTACACTTGTAAATACACCAGTATTTGGTGTAGTAGCACCAATAGTTGTATTATTAATTGTTCCGCCACTAATAGCAACATTGGAACCAACAAAATTAGTTACTGAACTTGTGCCTATAGTTGCGTTATTAACTTTAATACCATATGCTTGTAAGTTAGCAAAACCACTATTATTAATAGTTCCAAATGTAGTACCGCTAGTAGATTCTGTTGTATATTGCAATTGGAATTGCTGTGCGCCTTCTTCCCAAATAAATGCAACATTAGTTTGGTTACCACGACCCATAACAGTACCAAGATCATAAGATGGTGCGCCTGTTTGATTTCGATTAATAACGAATAACGGATCAGCAATAACAACATTGGTAGTATCTAACGTTGTTGTATTACCATTGACTGTAAGATTTCCAATGGTCATATTGCCTGTATAGGTAAAATTATCACTCAGCAAGCCGCCGCTGATACTTTTTGCTACGACTTTTGCGTCAGCATATATATCACTATTATAAACTTGATTATTGCGAATTCGTGTTAACGCATACGTAGCCATACAACAATTTCTCCCACAAAAGTATTTATAGGATATTTTCTTTTTAATTCACGATGATAGTATAATCTTCATTTATTTTTATAGCATTAAAAACCATCATTAAACCATTAGAAGATGGCGTTAATATAGCAGAATTATTAGCACAAACTAACACACTGCCTGCTGTTTTGTGCTCTCCGCTCAACAAAGTATAATCAACAGTAGAAATATAACATTTTCCTGTAGCAGTTCCATAAACTCTACCAGCAACTAATTCATCAATTGTGTGAATAATTTGGTAATTACTATCAGTTGGTATAACACAAATATAAGAACTGTTGTCTTCTAATGCAGTAATTGTAAAAGTATCGGTTTCAATATTTCCCTCGTATGGAGCAATATCTCCAACTTTTCCAATTTGTTCTGGTATATCATTTCCAAAACTACCACGAAAAGAACCACTTAATATATAATGTCTGCGACTATATGTTGTAGGAGTTAATCCAACTTTATTAAGTTTTCTTGTAATAGAATCACCAGATTTTGTATAAACAGTAGTATTAACTCTAAATTTTAAATCTGGAAATGAATGTGGTTCGCCTATATTAACTGTCATTTTACTACAATATCAGTTAAACTGCCTACTGGAACTTCTTTTGGAGATATATCGTCTATTGCAAATTCTTTAACAGTTCCTACAAGGTCTTGCAAATCTATCATAATACCTGAATTTTCTTGCAATGTTTCTTTAGCATCTTGTCGTTGAGCAATATCTAATCCGCGTTGTGCAATTAATGGCAGCAATTGGTCAATAGTATCTACACCAAAATCATGTGGTTGAAAAGAATAAAGCGGATAATCTTCGACAGAATTTTTACTTTCGTCAGTACAAAAACTAACAAGTAAATGTCCGCCCTCTGTTTGATATTCATGAACTTTCATGTGTAATTTTGTTGCCATTTTTTTATTTCCTAAAAATATTTATGTCCATGTAATAGTGATTTGACCGCCGCCGCCAGCAGCAGGTTGTCCGCTGCCTGATGAATGATTGTCATATCCAGCAGCACCACCGCCGCCTATAGTATAATTTAATACTATTCCAGAACTAATTAATCCATAAGTTCCATAATATATGTTAGCATATGCACCACTGCCACCGCCGCCACCTGCTGCTTGATTAGGATTTTTACTGCCATTGTCACTGTATCCACTTCCTCCGCCACCGCCGCCAGGTGTTCCACCAACTGAACCTGAACCATTTGTGCCGCCTGCTCCACCACTGCCTCCATTGGGTGCAGTTCCACCAGTTCCTCCTGATGGTATGGACCCACCACCGCCAGCATTACCAGTTGTTTTAGTTAATACTGTTGCATTTGCAATAGTTCCGCTTGCTGTTCCACCAGTTCCGCCTGGTCCATTTTGAGTGCCATAACGATAACCGCCAGTTCCACCTGTTCCTCCGCCAGCAGTAATTCCTAGTATAGTTGTGGAACCACCAGTTCCACCTGTCCAAACACTTTCATAACTGCCACCTTCATTGCCGTGGGAACCAGCGCCACCGCCACCGCCACCTCCCCAAATTTCAATCTTTAATGTATTGCGATAAAGAGGAACCGTAAATGTTCCGCTACCAGCAACGGCATATGTTACTGAACCAGGCAGTGCAGGATCATTTGGTTGCTTATTATAAAAATCACCGATATGTATTTTAGCAGAAGAACCTGTGGGAAAATTGCCATAAGTTAAATTTCCGCCATAGTACCAACGCACACCACGATATATTCCTAAGTCATCGCCTAATGCAAAACCTGTATTAATTTCACTTATAGCAAGAGAACCATTTGATTTAATCTTACTCATTTTTATGTCCAAGTAATCTTTATGCCACCAGTAGCACCTGCAGTTCCGCCGCCAGAACCTGCTGCACCAAGAATATAATTTAATACAGTGCTTGATGGTATAATATCAGGTCCATATGTTATTTTTAAATATGCACCTGCACCGCCACTGCCACCAGTTGCACTGCCATCACTAGTAGTTGCAGAAGTTCCGCCACCACCATAGCCAACATTTGCATTTGTTGCGCTATTTACTTGTGCAGTAGAACCAGATGCACCACCATTGCCATTTAAAAAAATAAATGTAGTTGGATTTGCAATACTTGGATTAGGCGAAGCACTTATTGTACCGCCGCTACCTGCACTTCCATCATTGCCTGTTCCACTTGCCATTAACTTATATCCTTAACCTGGTTGTACGGTGCTACCAACCCAAGATTGTGTAGTTCCATCGCTATATTTGTTCACATAAAGTGCTTTATCAGTGCCAGAAATAACAATTCCAAACGAATCTACTAAACGAAGACCATGATTACCAGTAACAGAATCATTAACAGGAACTGGATGTGGAATATTGCCACCACCACCTGGTCCTCCACCGCCAACGGTAATACCTAAAATACTGCTATCGCCGCCCTTTGTTCCACCGCTGCCATTCCCACTACCACCACTTCCACCGCCACCCCATATTTCTATTGTAATAGAATTACGATATAGTGATGTTGTATAGCTTCCACTACCAACAGTATTAGAGAAATAGGTTCCACTGCTAGCAGGATCGGTTGCTCGTTTGCCGTAAAAATCACTTACTTTAATAGTACTTCCGCCAAAATAACCATAGGTTAAATTACCATCATAATACCATTTTACACCATGATATTGCGTAAGGTCAGTGCCTAAACCCCATTCTGCATTAATCTTTGCTAAATCTAAAGGCCCACTAAAAGGCAAAGCACCACCCGGAACACCTGCTACTGATGGCATCTTTAACTACCTCGTGCTTTTAGCGCCTCTACTTCTGCACTTAATTCTTTTATAGCTTCAATTAATAGCGGAACTAATTTATCATATTGGACAGTCAAGTAATTTTGACCACTTATGCTATTGCCGTTTTCTGAAATATCGAATGGTGCAGCTTTAATAACTTGAGGAGCTACTGCTTGTACTTCTTGTGCAAGCACACCAATGTGTTCATTGTTATCACCAACACCTAATTCAAAAGCTAATTCATTTGGTTTGTATGTAACACCACGAATTGCCTTGACTTTTTCTAGTGCTGATGGTATTGTAGCAATATCTGTTTTTAATCGTGCATCAGAATAGTATGCAACAATATCTGCTGTAGCAGTTAGTCCGCCAGTAATATTAACGTTTGAACCATCAAATCGCACACCACTGTTTGCTGCTATAGCAGTTGCGTTACTATATATACCAAAATAACCAGCAGTTCCACTTGTTCCGATTGGACTTGGAACCCAAGTTAAATTGCTGCTGCCATCTGTTTGTAAAATATATGTAGAAGCGCCGCCGCTTATTTTAACGTTACCAACATTTCCTAAAGTTACAGGAGCAGCAGAAGTAGGATTGAATGTAACACTACCACTATTGAATGTAGCTCCACCACTTACAAAAGTAACCGCTCCTGTAAGAGCAGTAGTACCATTAACCGCTAAACTTGTAAGTGTGCCAACGGAAGTAATGCTACTTTGTGTTGCAGTTGTAACTGTTCCTATAAGAGATGTGCCAATATTTCCAATAGTGCCTGCTTGAACAGCAGTTGCATAAACATTTCCATTATTCGAACTGCCATTTGCAATTAAATTTGCAACATATACGTTGCCAGTAAATGCATTATTTGTACCACCAGAAATAATATTTCCACCAATACCTACGCCACCAACAACTTGGAATGCGCCACTTGTTGTATTATATGCAGCAGCAGTACCAAAAACAATACTTGTTTCATTGCTAGTGGTTATATCAAGATTACCATTAACAATCAAATTATTAACTTGGACATCGCCATTTGCAAGAACGTCAAGAGCATCAACAACACCGCCTGTGTTATTGCGTGTTCGCAAACGAATAATTCCATTATTAAGTACATTTTCAAGACGCAATTCATTGCTGAACATACTAAATGTAGATTGGTTAGTAGCACCAAGACTAATACCAGCATTATTAACAACACTAAGAGTTCCAGAAGTACTTGTATTAGTATCACTTCTCATAAAACTAGTACTTGTTACGCCACCTAACGCAGCACTATCACTTGCTTGTCCTACAAATTTGTTATTACTTACAAAACTTGTACTAGCAATATTAAGACCTGGGCTGATTGTACTAAAACCACTGATATTAACGTTTGGTGTAAATTGTGCATCTTTACTTAAAACAACATAGCGAGCATTGTTAATCTTCATACTAATAACATTGTGCGCACCAGATGCAGTATCATAAAGAATTTCACTTACTACTTGACCTGCGCCACCCAAAGGACCAATAATAACCCAACCTGTTCCACTGTAACAATTAAGTTGATTATTAACATTATCCCACCACAAATCACCAGTCACTGCATTTAGCGGACCAGGCGGAGATGCGTTTGTTGCACTCGCAATATTCTTGAAAAAAGTTCCATTATATACTTTTAGTACAGAATTTTTTGTATCGTACCAAATTTGACCAGTAATAGCATTATTTGGTTGCGTACTATTTGCAAAATTCTCCAACATATTAAGAAAATTTTGATCAAGAAATTGACCATAGTTTGGTGTATTTTTACCCACCAACGTAATACTAGTGCTGACATCTGTTGTTCCATCAGCAATTACAATTGGATTTGTTCCATTGGCACGGGTAATTGTATAAGACATAAAAACGGCTCCTGTGCAGATATTTATGCAGTATTTTAATTTATAAATCAGATCGTAATATAAGTTGGTGTAACTTTAATATTATTTCCATTTGTAGTGGTTGTTGCCCACAAAGATACATTACTACTATAAACATTTGCACTTAAAGTGAATAACGCACTTCCAACATTTGCATTTGCATAAACTGATATATTAGCAGTTGATCCATTATGAATTACTAATGCTTCTGCTGTCTGGAAACTGTTTGTAGTATAATTTTGGCAACTAATAATATATTGCGCTGTTCTATAAAGTGTTGGACTAAAACTATCAAGTAGTGCAGTAGTTGTATTAACTGCTGTATTTGCAACACTAATTACTGTTGGGATTGTTGTTGTAATTTTAGAACTATCAACGGTCAAAACAGTCGTGCCATCATTGATAAATTGACTAGTTGCTTTACCATTAATATAAATGGTTTGTATTATTGCATTGCCATTTATAATTTGTCCTACTGTCGTAGCAGGATTATATTGTCGAACTTCAATAATATCTGTGCTTAGTGGTGCTTCACTAAACGTAATTACATTACCACTAACAGTATATCCTAATGTAGGCAACTGTAATACACCATTGATACTAACAAGTGTTCCTGTTGTTGTATTATTTTGACTTAAAACAAAAGATGTTTGTGAGCCATTGGCATTACTAATAAGATCGCTTACTACGTTTGTTGTACCGCCTTCAATACCAACTGCTTCCCATTTGATACCAGTATAAACTTCCAAATAGCCAACCGATGTATTCCAACGAACCATACCGCTTGTTGGTGCGGGTGGATAATTGCTGTTTGTTCCAACAGGAAGTAAAAGTGCAGTATTACTATTGATTGCAACAATACCGTTGCCAGTTGGATTAAGATTTATATTACCATTTGTTCCAATAGCATTGATATTTGCTGTATAAAGATTATTTGCATAAAGATTGCCACTGACACCAGCACCACCTAGTATCTGCAGTGCGCCACTTGTTGTACTATTTGCAATAGTTGTACTACTAATTACAAAACTATTTGTATTGGCTCGCATTCTTGCAAATTCATTTGTAGTAGCAATACCACCAAGTGAAAATATAATATCATTGAGTGTTGTTGTGCTTAATACTAAGTTACCACCACCAGTTGTTGTATTGCCAGCAACATATAGATATCCATCATTGGGTGCTTGTAATCCATAAGTAACAACATTATAAGTGCTACTATTAATACCCATATCAATATAGGTATCATTTTGATTACCATTGTTAGCAGTTGCTACAAAATCAGAAGATGCTTGCGCACCACTATTGCTATTTTGTAAATTAACTTGTGCAAAATTATTAACATTTCCACTAACCTGAAGCACTGTATTTGCTAGCGGCGTAAAAGAAGTTTGACCAGCATATAGTGCATTCATTCCTGTGACATTTGCACCGTAGAATATACCACCCTGTGAATAAACATTTGCGATAATGTTATTAACATTACCAATAACTGTTAGGTTTCCGCTTACAGTGAGATTATTTGCAACACCAGTATTAGCAACAAATGTTGTTAAACCTGTTTGCCCAGTATATCTTGCCCCACTAACAAATATACTTTTGCCAGTAAAAGATACAGCTAAACCGTTTGCATAATATGGCAAGTTTGTATCTGCAAAGTTTAGAACGCCACTACTATAATCAAAATACCAGCTATCATTATTACCACTCCCGTCAGCAAATAACTGATAACCAACAGTTTGTGGGTTAGTAGTTCCACTTTCTACAACATATACTTTTGCCTGATATGTAGAGCCAAAACTTGGATCAATCCAATTTGTTAAACCTGTAAGCCAAGTGCGGTTAGCAGTTGAAGTTCCATCAACTGTTGCTTTAATAGTACTGCTCAAACTATCAGCATAAACAGTGATCGTGCTACTATTTGCAGCAGGTATAGTTGATGGAATAGTTTGACTTTGTTGCCAAATATAATCGCCACGAGTAATAAGTGGGCTTGGAATACTTTCGTTCGCAGGGCTTTTTGCAGTAGCAGTATCAGTTTTGGATAGGGTATATCCAACTTTCTTAAAGAGAAAATCTACTTTCTGTGTATCTGAAATAGCCATTAGTGTGACGCTGCTCCTATGCTAAGAGCAGTCACGTTTTGACCACTTGTTAACTTAATACGAACATAAATTTCATTACCAGTACTATTAGTACTGGTTTCTGTACCGAAAGTAGCAGTTACTGCTTTGTTTGATACTGCACTGTTTAGTGTTGCAGTACCACCAGTACTTGCTCCATTGCTGCCATTGCCGCCAGCACCTGTATTTGCACCAGGTTTACCTGCACCGCCATAAGCCGTACTTAAATCCAACCAACCGTTAAGGGTACTTGTGCTATCAAGTGAAGAACCAGGCAGCGCAACCCAAAGACCAGCAATTGTTCCACTATATACAACGTCAAATTTACTGACTGCAGATTTAGCAAATTTGAATGTAAAGTATTGACTTGCGCCTTGCCCACTTAAGTTTGGACCAACTGGTTGATAGCCAGTACTATAATTTGTTTGATCAAATTTAAGAACTGCAGCAACAACTGTTGCATCATAGGTATAAAATGGTCCAGTTTGACTGTTAAATGCCGCCTCACTGCCAGTATAGGCAGGAGTATCAGTGGCACCAGGATTTGCAATACGAAATGTGCTTGGCGTACCAGTCAGAGAATTTGTTAAACTTGTTTCTTCAATCTGTGTAGTTGTTCCAGTTTTATAAAGAACATTCACACCTGGAAAAAATGTCTGTGAAGCACTACTATAACTATTATATGCGGTTAAACTTGGTCCAGTTGAACTACTACCAAAACCAGTTAAACCACTTGCAGTTGTTGTAAAATATGCACTACCACTACTAACATAAGCATTGCGAACTAGTGGCGTAGTTACACCAGCTTGTGTATATGTAACACTACTTGGAGTAGAAATTGCTCCACCAGCAGCACCAGTAATAAATGTATCGCTGCTGTAATAAGTATCGCCACTTAATTTTGCTACGTTTCCAACCAAGCGCCATACTGAACTACTATTAAGATGTGGAACAGTTGAACTAAATGTTGTGCTATTTGTTGTTAGCGCAATACTACTATTACTCCATGTGGGTGCACCGGGATTATTATTATCATAATACCAACTTACAGCATTTGTATTTGCACCAGCACTATCAGTAAGATATACCTGATTCCAACCAGCAACAGCATTACTACCACTGCCTTGCGCACTAAAACTACTCCAAAATCCACCGCTGCCGCCACTTAATACGCTATAATCTTGATTTAAAGTAATAATAAGCTGACCATACGTGCCATTATTATTATTTCCACTAGTCATAACACGATAACCAGTAGCAACTCCATTTACTATAACTTGGACGTTACCATTATCACCTGGTCCTTGGCGCGAAAATGTGTTAGTGGTCATAGTATTTGTTCTAATACCATTTGTGATACTAGTGCCAGCACTAACACTTAAGTTACCCCAACCACTGTTATCGGTTTGAGTAAAATTAGTAATACGTCCTAATGTAGAAAGACCACTTAAACTCAATGCACCACTGTTTGGAAAATTGCCAGGACTTGGTGGCACAAGTTTTCCTAATACTTGGTTTAGTTTTGCAATACCATCTGTAACATAAGTTGATGTTGTTAATGTAACTGCATTACTTACAAGTTGCCCAGAAGTATTTGAACCAAGTTGAATATTATTACCAATTAAATCTGTACCAATAGTGCTATCAACATAAGCTTTTGTGGCTGCATCATTTGTATAAATCGGTGTTGCAAGATTACCAATACGTTGATTGCTAGCATCAATATTGCCCGAATAACTATAAAGAAAAAGATTACCAGTTGTAGCAGCAATTGTATTACCACTTATAAAAATATTACCTAAAGTAGTTGTGCCATTTACTGAAAAAGTATTACCAGGTGTGTTATTAAGAATACCAACACGACGATTATTGGTATCATAATACATTAAATTGCCATCAATAATCAAATCTACGTTAAAACGTAGAAGATTATCTTTAAGCATATTTCCGCCGATTTTACCGATTACCGCCATTTATGATACCTTATAAGATATTTAGGTATTAATTAATTAGCGTCAGTTGAATTAAACTTATGGAAAACAACAACACTATATGTTGCAGGCGGTGGATTAGAAAATGTTATAACTGCACCAGCAAGTGTAAATGCATCGCCTGGATTTTGTGCGACGTTGCCAACAAATACAAGAATACTATTTTGATCTGGTGGCGTATAACTTAGTGTAAATGATGTAGTTACACCATCACCTGTAAAAGTATCTTTTTGAATTGTAACATTACCAAGAATGGCAATACTTTGCCAAGCATTATAGTAAATTTCAAAACGTTGTGTATCAGTATTAAAACGTATTTGTCCATTTACTGGCGTAGCAGGACGATCACTTGTTGCGCCAACTGGCAATCTAATTGCAGTACTTCCTGTTTGCAAACTTGCATTTTTAAGTAATCGTGCCATTATAGTGAAATATATCCTACAGTTGCAGTAAGAGATGGACTTGCGTTACTATTAGCATAAAGAGCATCGCCATTATTAAGAATGATTTTTTCTGAAGAAACTACTAGTGTATCGCTTGTAGTAATTGCATAGTTTGCATAAATTTGATTATATGTTTGCGCACCAACAGAACTCTGTGAAGAAGGGACAATATAAAGATTGGCTAACTTAGTCGAGCCACTTACATTGCAAAAATAAAGGAGAGTAACAACAGTTTGTCCGCTGCTTGTGTAAATTGCTTGCGCTGTTGTAGTTAGGTTTGCATTTAAAATTGCCATTTTATTTCCTTACGCTCCAAATATCAATGCCAACACTGTGGCTTTAGTTTTAGTTATCAATTCATCACCAGTTCCGCTATTTACTACATATAAACCTGTGCCGCCGCCACCAACAGTATTTGCAAAAATCTGTGTAGTGCTTGCAACATTGCTTGGTGCAGTTGCTTGGTAAGATAATTTTAATATATCATTAATATAAACAACACCATTTGCAGATATCAGCGTTAAATCTTGACTTACGCCTGTAGCAGTTACGTTGCCATTACCTATATTAGTTCCAAATACACTTAAATTACCACTGCCAAATGTAAAACTGTTACTACCAGCAAGTGCATTTGCACTGTTATATTGAACACTTGTGTTAAACCCAGCAGCAGGTATTGAGCCGCCGCCAGTTGTAAAAATCTTTGCATAGGTTGAACCATCATTGGTTAATTGCCAATAACCAAGAGATTCGCTCCATTGAATAGCAACATTAGCAGAGCTTCCACGATCAACTATAATATTTGCACCAAGTGGATTAGGAGCATTAGCACCACTCAATCCAGCATTAAGAATGATTGAATTATTAGTGATTGCAAGGTCATTAGTAGAAGTTGTATTGGTATTACCAGTTACATACAAATTACCATATATATAAACTGGATCAGCTATAATTGTATAGCCGCCAACTCCACCGCTATTGTTCGTTACTCTTTTGACACTTGTCATTTAATAAATCCTACCAGAATATTTATGCGGTAACGTTTATATAAAAAAATAGCAGCCCGTAGGCTGCTATTGTATCATTTATTATATTAGATATTAGTTGCCTTGTAACTGAACTGTAGTAGCAGTTGGTGTATTAAATGACCACTGATACTTGTTACCGTTAAAATCTGATGCAAACTTGTTAGTTATACGAGCAGCATAAACAACAGTATTAATAGTTGCACTTGTTACGTTGGCAACAGTTTGGGAACTAATTGCTACGTTTACGTTTGAACCATTTGTGCCATATGCAGCAATACTTGTAACTGTGGCATTACCAACAATGCCAAGAGCAAGGTTAGCAAAATTACTACCAATAGTTGGTTTTGAAATACCAGAAACGTTAGCATTTGAATAGATAACACTAATAAATGTAGTTGCACCACTTGCACCAAGATTACCTACGTTTGCAGTGAATGCATTTAGATAGATTGGCAGACTTGCTTGACCTGCAACAAGATTTTGACCAGGTACGTTTGTAAGAGTATTAACACCAACAAGATTAACTGTACCACTTGAAGCATCAGTTGCGCTTGGAGCAATTACAGTAAAGATATCACCAGTACCATATGATGTATATTGGTTAGTAAATTTAGCGAAATTTGTATTGCCTGCTGTGATAACTGCATAAGCATTACCAGCAGTCATAGCATTTGGATATAGGTTTGTGCTGTCAGCAACTTGAAACTTACCACGACCCTTGCTGCGAATGATTGAACCAGCAGCACCTTTTGTGCCGCCTGCGATATAAACGTTAGGGCTAACAACTGTTGGTGTTAGGGTATTGAATAAACCACCTGTTCCACCGATTACGTTTGTTGCGTCAAAATATTCATTGACTGTATTTGACTTCTCAATTTTAAATTTTGCCATTTTATTCTCCTTGTATGACGTTCTAGGTCACGGTTGGCTGAACCGTAGTCTTAAACGACAAAGTATTTATGTTATGAAGGAGTAGCACCATTATATCTGGTAAGCCAATAACTTGCGTTTTGATAATGTTCTAATTGTGATAATGCTCTTGTATAACAATGTGCTGCTGCAATATCGCCATAAAATGCTGGCGATGTTTGTGTAGCAGCAATCACTGGAGTGGTAGGGTTTTGTCCAACATTAAGTGTAGCACTTGCACCAACTAGCGCACCATTTACATATATTTTCCACCCAAGTCCTGTATCAAATGTTGTGCTTACATAATACCACGTATTAAGTGCTTCTGTGCCAACATTTTGAGCAACGTCTGTATAACCAGAAGAGGTATGGTTGCCAGCACAGAAAACATTTTGACCGTTGTTAAACCAAGTTGTGTCTCTGGCTTCTTGACTGCATTGTAGATAACCTGGACCAAATGGAGCAGCAACAGTATTATGCCCACGAATGACTGCACCTTTACTATAACTAACACTGCCATTCATTATAGCACTTGGTGCTTTTGCCCAAACATTGCCAGCAGTTGTAAAATATGCTTGGTTAGTTCCTACATTGGTTACGCTTGGTATAGCAACATTGGCAGTGCCAACTCCATTATAAAAAGTAAATGTATAACTATTCTTACTATCAACCCAAGTATTGGCTGATGCTGAATAGTTCTGCATATCAAGATTGTATAAGATACTATCGTTTATGATAGCATCATAACTATTAATATTCCAATTGCCGCCAATATTAAATCCACTTGGTATAGTAAATGCCATTATTATATTCCATATCTTGTACTTACTGCTAAGTGATTCAACGACATTTCTGCAGCACTCAATGCTCTTGAATAGATCGCTATTACACTGATATCTCCATACCAATAGTTATCGCTAGCAGCAACTGCTTCGCCACCGTTACTAGCCCATTGTGCAAGTGCTTGTCCAGTATCAACATCAGTCTGTTGCCCATTAAAATAATGCGTCATATTTCCACTATTGTCTTGAGTAATACCACAAGTAAACCATTGATTTGTTGTTAAAGATAAATTATTAGAAAGTGAGGAACCACCACCAAAACTACCATGTATTTGATAAACTCCAGATGTAGGGCTGTATATATAAGTGTTAAAATTTCTAGTACCAGAAAATGAACCAAATAATGCTCTATAACGAGAAGTACCAAAAGCATTATTCATTCTTGCAGCAAAAAATGTACTTTTACCTGTATAGGTAGTATTATACTCTGATGAAACAGTTAATGCATATTGATTGCCAGTTCCATCAAATGAAAAATAACTTGCAGCCCCACTATTTGTAAATGTTGGAGTACCAGTTAATGTAGCATTATTAATATTGGAACTCAAATCTGTCCATGTAGTCCCACTACCACTATAACTGCTTGTATTACCAGCATCGAGATATAGCAGTGCATTGAGGGTTGTAACATAAGGCACAGTATAACTTTGTATTGTCCATTGACTTCCAATATTCCAACCGCTTGCTACATTAAATGTCATTGTTAATCCTTAAAACGGCTTTTGTGATGAACTCTGTGAAACTGTTCCGTGAGATGTAACCGTTTGAACACCGCTTGCATCACCAGTAATAGTATCACCAAGCATCAAGTATTGTATATTTGTAATAGCGGTTAGTGCTGCATTAGGAACAGTTATACTTGTTAAATTAGGATCATATGGTGTTGAACCATTTATGACACGAATGTTGGTAAGATAACCTGGCCACTCTTGACCATAATATGTTGCGATATCGTTAGTAGTATTACCCGAAGTATTATAATTTAAGTTATTTGTGTTTAGACCAGAGGTGCTTCTTGTAGCAGTTCCGCCAGGTGTGCTTCCTAAAAATAGTGTTTCTTTGTTACTACTATTTCTGGTAAGAGCAAAATAATACCAAGTATTGATACTCATTGTAGGCACAGTATAAGCAAATGATCCTCGTCCACCATAGCTATCTGTTGAAATATTTGTTGAATTTGTAACGAATAAACTTAAGCCATAATCAGCATTAGCACCCATTATACCATATGCTTGTGTAAAATTAGGCAATCTAAACCAACCTTCTATACAATAAGCACCACCACCAATAGTAATGCCTGGCACCAAACTTAAATAAGAACCACCGTGACTTGTGCTGCCACCAGCAAATTGCAAACTACCAGCCAAACCAGGTTTAGTATCAACAATATAACCAACATTAGTAAGTTGAACACCAGATATAATCATATTACCAATCTATTCTCAATTGACGAACCCAGTGTTGAGAGTTAGAGCCGCCCGTTGTCCCAGTTACACCGAAATAGTTACCTGTTGGACTCCAACTTGATATATTTACAGACCCTTGGTATGCTTCATTCAAGTATATTTCTAACATACGAGCACCATTTTGTATTCTACGTATTTTTGCAGTAATATTGTAGAAACATGGGTAAGTGCCATTCCAAACCCTAATTCCACTTGGCAAATAGTTAGTTGCGTCTTCGCCAATAAATGGTATAATATATTGAGTTCCCGCTACATATATTTCCCATTGGTTGCTATAATAATGGTTATAAACGTGAATACCGCCGACATTGTTTGATTGTGAAGTAGGAACTGCACTACATCCTAAGAAAATATATTGACCATCTGCGCCATTGCCACCACCAGCACCAACCGATGCGGTAATAACCATATCATAATTATAGTTGACTGTACTTGAATTCCAATAGATATTACCATTTTGGGTATTTGTTGCTAGTGTTAACTTTAATCCATATGCTTGGTTCGCATCCCAAGATGCATTGCCACTTATACTACCACTTGGAGTAAATGATGTTAGTGATGCGTTAGTATTTGCTTGCCAAGTATCCCACAAGAAACGTGTTTGCATACCACTTGTTCCAGTTGCAATAACATTGCCTGCAGTAATGTTACCTGTAACACTTGTATTGCCAGTTACAGTGACATTTGGCATTGTGACCATACCAACATTGCTAAACACACTTGAATATGTGCCCGCAACGATAGTTACGTTGCTGCTTGTGCCGTAAATGTTACCAGCCTGTAAGTTTGCCTGAATACCAGTTAATGCCGAACCATTACCAACAAAGTAACCCGCATTTACGTTACCAGTTGTAGTGATTGGGTTAGCATTGCTCGTATTGATGCTGCCGTTTGGATAGATTACCATCTGAGCAGCACCGTTGTTATAGAAACTTAACGGTAGATAAGTTCCGCTGCCATTGATACCACTGACCAATTGAACGTCAGTATTACCGTTGGTAGCAATAAGAATCTTACTTGCATTGTTGGCATTAGTAGTATTTGTGTTTATTGCTTGCCAACTTGCACCCGTTGCAGTTCCAGTTGGTGCAGCATAGATGCCAGTTGTAGCATTAGCCGTTGTAGTTTGGAAGAATGTTCTATAAGAAACGTTAGAGTTAGTAAAGTCACCTAACACATAACTGTTGCTTGGCATAATGATATTGCCAGGAACAGTTACGTTACCATCATATGTGCTAAATGTCCAATTGTATGCTTTGCTAGTAGTAATATTTTGATTATAATTACTTAAAATTACAGTTGATCCCAAACCACCTGGTAGAGTTAAAGTATCACCATTCTTATATCCTGTACCAGGATTAGTTACTACAAGAGAAGACTGTGTAACATAACCACCAACAGAACTGTATGATGCGGTCATACCACTACCACTACCACCCGTAAGTGATTGGCTAGTGTAAGGAGGAGAGTTATAACCACCAGCAACACCAGATATTGTAAGGATGTTATACAAACCATAAGTGCGTATTGACAGATTAGAGTTAGTAGCTGCTATAATATTTCCAAGATTAGTAAGAATAATATTACCAGCATTGACATTGCCTGTATAAGTTGGCATATAACCCGCAACATTAGCATTAGCATATGTTCCTGTAATTGTAGATGCTAGTGTAGCATTATTGTTATACCAATAGTAACTGTTACCATACACACCTGTATTTGCAACCATATTACCAGCAACTACATAACCAGTTCCACTGATATTGCCACTTGCACCACTGCTTAGTGAAAGATTGCCAGCAGAAATGTTACCATTATAAGTTACCAAGTATGCAGCAACGTTTGTGTTGCTGTATGTAGAACCACCTCCTGTAATACCTGTTAAGTAATAACCATTGCCAAGATAGAAATTAGCATTGACATTACCAGCATAGGTTGGAAGGTATCCTGCAACATTGCTATTACTATAAGTTGATCCAGCACCGCTACTAAACGCAGCACCGTTGTTTAACCAATAGAAACCGTTTGCATAGATATTGCTGTTTGCTACTAAGTTATTAGCAACTACATAACCACTACCACTGATATTACCAGAAGTTCCGCCAGTTGTTGTAATGTTAGCAACATAGTATGCACCATTAGTAACAATATTGCCAGCAACAAGGTTTCCGATAGTATTGATATTACCTTGAATTGTAATATTGCTTGTGATCACATTGCTGTTTAAGTAGTAACCAACATTTGAGTTAGAATATGTTGAACCACTTGTAATACCTGTTAGATAATAACCATTACCTGTAAAAAATGTGGCATTTGAGTTACCACTATAAGTTGGAAGATAACTTGCAACATTGCTGTTACTATATGTTCCGCCAATACCAGAAAGTATCGATGTTCCATTAGGATAAAAATAGTTTTGTGAGTAAATGTTAGATACAAAAGCATTGCCAAAATATGAACTTGGACCACCAATATTACCAATATTGCTTGTTCCACCGTTTACAATAGCAGTTGCTGCACTATTATAAATGTTAAGAACCGCAACACCAAATTGTCCATTAACTGAATTATAGTTAAGAACAGCATTTCTTGAACCATTTGCAGCTAATAGGTATCCACTGCCACCAATTACAACACCGGCAGTAGCACTTGCAGTTGTGTTTGGAACAAGTGTAATAGTCCCAGTTCCTTGAGATTCATTTATAACACCACCAGTTGGTAATCTAATATTACCGCTTGATAAAATTTGAATATTTCCCGTTGCAACAGTATTGGCAACATAATATGCAGAAACATTGCTGTTACTATAAGTTGATCCACTTATAATACCAGTTAGATAGTAACCGTTACCTGTAAAGAAAGCGGCATTAGAATTGCCACTGTAAGTTGGCAAGTAAGCAGCAACTTGTGTATTGCCATATGCTGCTGGTAGACCAGTTAGATAATAACCATTGCCCGTAAAGAAGGTTGCGCCAACATTTCCACTTGCTGTGATATTGCCAGCAGTTAAGGCACCACTGTAAGTTGGTAGATATGAAGCAACATTAGCATTACCATAACTAAATGCGCCGTTTATAACACCAACAAGTGTATTGTTAATGCTTACAATATTGCCTTCAACAACAGTTACACGATTTGTTACACTAGTGATAGCATTATTTGCAGCACTAACGTTTGCATTTATTGTAGAAATAGCACTATTTGCAGCACTCACGTTTGCATTTATTGTGTTTATATTAGTAGTGTGCCCACTAATAACACTATTTGCAGCACTCACGTTTGCATTTAATAGTGAAATTTCATTTTCTTGGTTAGCAGAATTGCTTATCAAAGTGTTTAATGCAGTTGCCTGTGTTGCAGCATTACTATAAAGAGTATTGATATCACTTGCCTGGCTTGAAGCATTAGTGAATAGTGTATTGATGTTTGTAGCAAGAACTGCCACATTAGTAAATAACGTATTCACGTTGCTTGCAATAGTTCCGCTATTACTTTGAAGATTAGTAATGTTTAAATTTGCAGCATTTAAATTTGCGTTTAGTGTTGATATTGAACTATTAGCTGCCTGAATTTGCTGTGTAGTAGCAAATCCACTGCCTGCTTGAATAGTCGCTACTTCACCGGCAAGATTGACAACACTATTGTTTAATGCAGATATACTGTTTGCTTGCAACCCAGCATTTGCATAAAGAGTTGTAATGTCACTTGCTTGACTTGCAGCATTACTTGTCAGTGTAGCAATTGCACTATTTGCTGCAGTTATATTTGCATTAATACTTGTAATTACAGAACTAGTAGGAAGATAAGAAGCAACATTGGAATTGCTATATGTTGAACCACCGCTTACAGTATTTCCACCGACAATTAGCGAACCATTTGCAACCTGAATTGCAGTACCAGCAATATAAATTGTATTATTGCTTACATATAAACTCTTCCATTGATTTGTTAATGTTCCTAAACTATAAACAGCATTTGCAGTCGGTGATATATTACCTGTTATGTTAATATCAGTTACAATACTATTTGTAAGATACGCTGCAACATTTGTATTGCTATAACTTGTTTGCAAACCAGTAAGATAATATCCATTACCTGTATAGTATGTTGCACCAACGTTACCACTTGCAGTTATGTTTCCACTTGCAACAATGCTATTTGCATATTCAGTTCTAGAAATAGTTTCATAATTTGTAGTTACAATATTGCCAGTTACATTTAAGTTACCAGTGACTGTAAGGTTTCCATTTACTGAAAAACCATTTCCATACTTAAAACGACCAATTTCATTACTTGGAGCATCGCCACCAACAGCAAATACAATATCGCTAGGTTGATTAATTGTTGCAATAAGAAGTTTGCCACCTTCTACAAGCAAATAACCATCATCTGGTCCATCAAGACCGCCGCCGCCAGTAAATGTACTGCTGTTAATACCCAAATCGATATAATGTGATCCATCCGTGCCGTTATCAGCAGTTGCTACAAAATCTGTGCTGGCATTTGAATCATTACTTTTATTTTGGAAAAGAATTTGTGCAAAATTATTTACAGTATCTGCAATTTGAAATTTTGATCCACTAGGTGTAAAATTTGGAGCTTGTCCTACATATGTATTATTTGGGATATTAATATGATCACCACTTACAAATACATTACTATAGAATGTTGTAAGCAATCCACCAATATGAATATCACCTACTGAATTTCCAGTAAGAATACTTGAGTTATTAGCGACAAGAGCTACTGTGCCACTTACAGAATCAGCAGTATAATACAAACCACTAATGCCATAACCATCGCTATCAAATGAAAAACCACCAGTATTATTTTTATTTTTACTCTGAAAATAATTGGCAGTTACGGAAGAATTTGAAAAAACGGTTCCAAGAATTGCTGCATTACCATTAAATTCAAGTCTAGATAAACTATTATTATAATTTGTAATTAAATTACCAAATACTAAATTATTAGCTATATGCAAGTTACCAATATATGCACCAGCCCATACGTCATTTGGATTGCCTAGATAAAAAGTATTGTTAAGTGATGGATTAACATTTGTAAAAGTAAAATTGCTAATATAGGTATTTGCAATTTCATGACCGCCTGGATTAATTCCATCCATAATATAAATTTTGTCTGTTGTTTCATCAATGACTAATTCACCATTGTGTCCAACAAGATTGCCTATTGCAAGCGGACTAATCTTACCAAAATAACGACGCAGTGCCATGCTTATATCCTAATATCTTATATTTACCATAAATTGAATGATTGCACACCCATGCTTTTTATGCATATCAGAGTATGTTATAACGCAGTTAGATTTATGTTGCACCGCATATAAATAGGTGGTATAAAAGAACATACCTAATGGAGAAATAATATGAAGACCCTTGTAAATAGCATAGCTAAAAGAATAGCAGAATATAACCGTTATCGTCGCACAGTAATTGAATTGAGCAATCTTACAAATCGTGATCTAGCAGATATCGGCATCGCACGTTGCGATATTCCTAACATTGCTGCTGGATATATTCGTCGCTAATTTTTATTAAAAAAATTACATAATAAAAAAGCCCCTTTTCAGGGGCTTTTTCTTTTTACATTTCACCAATATTATTGGAATGAAAGGTTAGATACGCTGATTTCACTTAGGTAGTCAGCAGCATTACCGAAGCTGCTTGCTACGTTAGTTAATTCAATGTAACCATAACGAGTCATGAAGCCAACAACTGGTTCAAAAGTTGATGGATCAAGGATAACACCACTTGACATTAGAGGAATGTATGGGCAATAGAACGCAGCAGCATCTGCTTCGCTTGTACCCTTATAACCAACTAGTACTGGGATGGTATCAGTTGCATAGCTATCTACATAGATACGCATTGCGCCGTTTAGAGTACCAACAAACTTAGTGTTAGTTGGTGCTTCGAATGCGCCTTCAGTAGTACGAGCAAATGCTGAAGTAGTTGCAGACTGTAGAACAGTTAGTGCAGCACTTGAAACAACAGCCCAGTTACCTGCACCACGACGAGTGCGTTGTGCAATTAGGTTAGCAGCACGGTTGATTAGAACTGCTAGAGCAGCATGTTCGTCACCAACGAATGTTGCAGTACCACTTACAGTAGCTTGGTTGAAAGTAAATTCACTTGCAGCTAGCGCACGTAGGCTGTAAAGGATTTCTTGATCGATTTCAGCAGTGATTTCTTGTGCCAAAGCTGCCATGATTTCAGCTTCGATATCAAGACCATGCATTGCTTGAGCATCTTGAGCAGCTTCAAAAGTCCAACGTGCTGAAAGCTTACGAGTCTTAGCTTCAACAGGTTGCTTTAGAATCTGAACGTTCAAGCGACGACCTGGTGTACCTTCGAGCGCAGCAGTGTAACCTGCACGACCGTCAGCACTTGCAACACCAGTAGGAGCACCTGAATAACCAGATGCAATCTTAAATGGTGAAAGTGCTTCGTCACCGACGTTTGCAGCAGTACCAAACTGACCTGAGCCAGATGATGTGAAGCTATCAGCATAACGAACACGTAGAGTGTGAATCTGCGCAACTGGTCCAGTCATTGGCTGAACACCAACAATTTCGTTGGCAATAACAGTAGGCATAACACGGCGGATAACAGGTAGGATAACACGATTAAGTGTTGCTACGTTACCAGCAGCAGTAGCACCTGATGAAGCATTTTCAGCTAGGTACTTTTTGGTATTTTCCAATACCATTGACATTGTAGTACGACGATTACCGCTTAAGCCTTCCAATAGGGCTGATTTGGTTTCGTCCCAACGTCCTTCAATTAGTTCTTGTGTCATAGGGTCTTCTCCAATTAATTTTTTAGTTTCTTATTAGTCCAGCCAGACGCTTCATTTCAACAATGTTGTTTGAACTCTGATCTGCTTTAACAGTACGATCACCAGTAACTTCTGTACGGCTTTCTGCAATCACCTGCTTAGTAGCAGTTGGTTGTGAAGAAGCAGTACCTTCCATAACTGGATTGAGATACTTTTTAAATGCTGCGTCTAATTTATCTGTTGGGACTGATTCCAGCAGTGTTGACATCACAGCGGCTTTTTCTTTGCTTAGCGGACTAAGCAAATCGTTGAGTTTGCCTTTTCTTTCGATACTTTCGTTGATGCGGCGTATTTCATCATTTTTCTTCTTAACTTCAGTCATTGCACGTGTTTCTGCATCACGAGCTTCACTAATTTGATTAGTCATTTCTGTAATCTTATTAGTAAGTTTCTTGATATCAGCACGTTCGTTAAGATAGCTTGCACCGAATTCAGTTGCAAAAGCTTCGAAAATCTTACGACCGAAGTTATTTTCTTTTGCTTCTTGAATATCAGTTTTAAGTTGAGTTAATTCTGAACGTAGATGATTTGTAACTGTGCTTTCTACAAGCGCACTTGCCTTCTTTACAAATGAGTCACGAAGACTTTCTAGTTTCTTGCGACCTTCTGTAACAACTGCAACCTTAGTGCGAGCTAAGTCTGCTTTGTCCTGTGCGAACTCAGCAATTTCTGCTTTCAAATTTTCTGCAACAAATGCTTCTAACTTTGAAATTGTTTTTTGCATAGTAATACGATCATTGCGAAGTTCGCTAATTTCACCAGCAAGTGATTCACTTAGATAAGAATCAAAATTCTTAGCTTTGCTCATCATTTGTTGTGTAAATTTAACACGATCTTCACTAACAAGCTCACGCTCTGCAGCAATCTTTTTTAGTTCTGCAGTAAGTGACTCGCTAACCATCTTGTCCAGAGCCTCTACCATAACAGCACGGTCATGTGCATAACGACCTGCCATTTCTTCACGAATTTCTGTACGAATTTCACTACGTGCTTCTTCTAGTTTAGCATTCCATGCTTCTTCTAGAGTCTTACGAGTGTCTTCGTTCAGAAGTCCGCTTTCTAGTAATGGTTTTAGAGCTTCGAACATTAATTTCTCCTGAACTTATATTTTTAATTCATTAATAAACTTACGGACTGATTCCTGTAAGTATTTTTGAACTCGTTGATCTTTGTTTAAATCTTTAGCCATTTCTAGTATGCGATGCCCACCATTCATATTCATTAGTCCTTCATAGACTGCTGTTGGGTAGGCATTAGGCGCACTAGGTTGTGCTACTATATCAACAGTAACGATATCAAAATCGCTTACTGCGCCGTCGTGTTCATTAACATTGCCTGATCCACGACTGCTTACTCCTAGTTTTACACCACTTTCTAACATGGTGCGAACTAAATTGCCCATTGGGGTAGGCAAAATCTTCATCTTTCCAAAACCATTTGGTCCATCTAACCACATTTCTGTAATCATGTGACTTACACGGTCAAGGTTGATGCGTAGGTTGGTTGGGTGATCTACTTCACCCAACACACTATAACCTGTTTTAATTTGCTTATTAAGTGTTTCAATAGCACGATTGATTTCATTGATAGGATACACACGTTGGTTAGCGTTCTTAACACCACCTTGGATGCAAATACCCTTCAGATAAAGGTTTTTGCCTTCATCTGAATGAGTCATTTCCATCATAGCCTGATCGTAACTGAGATGCTCTACAAGCAAATTATTCATTTTCTTTCCTTATTAGCGAGGTAGAACGTTCTTTTTATTAACGTTTGGACCGCCGCCAGTTGAGAACTTTCCTTCTGCACTTTGTGGTTTCTTAGCATTTGAGAAAGCTTTACCAGCGTTTGCACCTGGTACGTTTTCAAAATTACCTGCACCCTTTAGCTTGCCTTCGCCCTTGCTATATTCATTGCTTGGACCTTTGTATTGCTTGCCATCTGGGTCTTCGTTATGATCGCCACGAACTAGATTCTTTGTAGTTCCGCCCATGTCGTTCTTGCTAGCAACTACGCTCTTCTTTTGTGTTGAAGATTTAAATGTATTTGTTGCACCAACTGGCATGCCTTCGCTATTGCCTGGATTTGCAACTTTTTCTACGTATTCACGAACAACACCTTCTTCTGCGAAGTCTGGATCATGTTCGCCATCATGATGCTCTGGCTCACTCTTTTCATCAGCCATTAACTTTTCAAACTCAGCTTTAAGTTCGTCAAGTGCATCCTCAAGGTCCATAACACGATCTTCTACGTCGCCTTCGCCACCTTCGTGATCCATGCCCATGTCATCGTCCATATCCATGTCGTCATTATCACCCATGTCCATGTCCATGCCATCATCTTCTTGACCCATGCCTTCATGATCAGCTTCAATATCGTGCATCATGTCATCGGTACCGTCCATGCTGTCGCCAGCTTCGTCCATGTCATGATCCCAATTTTCTTCTACTTCTTCTTCCATTTCTTCGGCAACGAGTTCGTTGTAAAGGTTGCGGCTCTTTTCAACAACAAGGTTGTGAAATAGTTCTTTTGCCTTTTCAGTTTCATCGTTGATGATGAATTCAATAAGTTGTTCGTAACTACTACGCATATGTTTAACTCCTGTGGGATTTTGTCCTATGTTTATATTTAATATGTGGTGTTAAATACCACTTCAAATAGGCTAATTTTGACGAATTTGTGAATTATAGACCAGGTTGAGGTGCTGCAGTTGCACCATACTGTTTGCGAACTCTTGTAATTTCTTCTGCATATTCAACATTGCGTTGGTCATTCATTTTACGCAATTGATTTATTTGTGCTAAAGTTAATTTTACTTTACGCAAATCTCTAGGTTTAGCCACGCTGTTATCTTGTGACAAATCTTGAAAATCACCATTATTATCATTAAACATTTCATTTAACAGCATATTAAAATTCCTAGTGAATTTATTTAGTGAATTAAGCGCCGCCGCCAAGTGCAGCACCGGCCGTACCACCACCTTGTGCGCCACCTGCTCCACCAGTTGCACTTGGTACGCCGCCTGCACCAACTTCACCGCCTGCTTCTGGAGGTGGGCCGCCGCCTGCAGCAGGTTCTGTACCTGCTCCTTCGATGTCACTAATAGTTTCAATATCAGTATTAATACCGCCGGGAGTCACGCCAACACTGCGTAGATC
>Ga0208257_1000072_pt1 | contig 34512 bp, 58 predicted proteins | sample CryBogCBH10Sep07_FD_184610 | JGI IMG/M metagenome (GOLD analysis project Ga0208257, IMG submission 184610) | Freshwater microbial communities from Crystal Bog, Wisconsin, USA - CBH10Sep07 (SPAdes) | ecosystem: Environmental > Aquatic > Freshwater > Lake | place: Crystal Bog, Wisconsin, USA... | reverse complement strand
AGAACGAAGAAAGAAACAATCTGAATATGCTAAAAAAAGATGGGAAAAGCATAAAGCAAAAGGTATTGTAAAAGCATGAGTGGAGATGGAAGAATTTACGATGGAACTACGGCAACCATTGCAATGGATGCAGAAACACATCCAAGCAACCTGCCGCCTACATATGTTTCTTCCTGCGTAAACAGGGCATTCCGTCAAGGAATCAATAGTACCCGTCCTCCGTTTACTGATCTTCAAATCAATCTGGCTTTTGGATATGATGATTCATATCTGACGCTATTTCAAACAGGTAACTTTCAAGGAGCATATCCATACAAAGCCGTATCACCTGGAGCCGTCGATGGCATCATTTGCTCCGTAGCTGGTCAGATATTCTTCCTTGCTATAGTAAATAGCATTTGCACCCTCTATCCTTTGATTGGAGGCAATGATCCAACGCTGATGCATACTTGGTTTGTCCAAGCAGAGAATTGGGTTTACATCCAGAATGGATACCAAGATCCGATTGCATGGAGTGGAAACGTATCTGGATCTCCTACAAACTTACAAGCACAGGGAGATGGTAATACAAACATCAATTTGACTTGGACAAACAATGCACCAGGAGCCTCATTCAATGAGCTTCAAGTCCAGACCAGCAGTCAGATTTTTACCACATTTGCCAAGATTTCTTACAATCAGAATTTCTATACCTACATGGCAAGCTCATCTACTAATTCTTGCTCATTTCAAGTAAGGGCAGTTTATCCAGATGGTTCTGCAACTCCTTGGTCAAACATAGCAACAACGACTTCTAAAAATACTGCAATCACAGCACCCACAAATGGTACTGTTTACCGATTGAATCCCGCCGCTGAACAAATGCCTGTAGGAACAATCATGGCCTATGCATACGGGCGTGTAGCCGTAAGTGACAAGAATAACAATATCTATGTTTCCGACATCATTTACGGAAACGGATTCACAACGACTTCCAATACTCAGAACTTTACCGAGCAAACCTACTGGCAGGAAGGTGGATCATTTACTCCTCCATCAAATCTTGGGTTGATTACAGGAATGAGAATTATGCCATCTCTCAACATCAATGTTCGTGGACAGGGCGAACTTGTTGTGTTCTGTGAGAATGGATCTTTTACTCTTGATCTGTCTCAAGACAGAACAACTTGGCAAGCAAACAACATTCAAAAAGTTTCATTGATTGGTCGTGGATGCCGTTCTCCTTGGAGCATCACGGGAGTAAACAACGATGTGTATTTCCGATCCGATGATGGATGGGCATTCTACAACAACGCACAGGTTGACTTCTATGAAGCCCTTTCTTTCCGTAAGATCAGCAGGGAAGTGCAACCTTGGGTTAATCATGATACGCCTTGGTTGAGGCAATTTGAATCGGCAATGTTCTTTGACAACCGATTGATTGCTACTGTTTCACCATTTACAGTTGCTAATGTTAATCCATCATATGGTCTTCATCGTCCTAGCAGGGCAATGATTGTACTGGATGTTGAACAGGAAAGCCGCATTGATCCAGATGCTTCCTTGCCAACTCGCTGGAATGGATTGTGGGAAGGGCCACAACCTACACAACTTTTAACGGCACAAATAAATAAAGTACAACGTGGATTTGCATTCTCATTTGATGCGGATGGAGTAAACCGACTATACGAGCTTCAGAATAGTAGCTCATATCTGACGGGAGTAGATGATTACTCGCAAGTAAGAGGGACTGTTCCCATCAAATCGTATTTCATTACCAAGCGTTTTGACTTCACGCCTAACCCTGGAGCTTCAAAGTTCATCCGTAAGCAACTTGTTGGTGGAGAAATGTGGGTATCAAATCTCAATGAGCAAGTGACAGTCGAGATGTCATACTTGCCTGATTCTTATCCTCATTTTACTCAACTCGGTAATACTATTTCTGTTGCTTCAAATCAATGTACCCCTGTGCAAAGCGGATGTGTTCCACAAGTTTCTTTGCCAAAGTATTCACAGATAAAATTCCCTTCCCCAGACATCAACGATTGCCAATCGTCCAATCAAATTAATCTACAGGAGGGTGCTGAATTTCAAATCAAGGTTGATATACAGGGAACTTGTATTGTAGATCGTGTGAGAATTGGAAGTAATCTAAATGCTGATCTTGATTTACCAGAGGGAATATGTATTGGAGATGAGATTGATCCTATTGTCGCTTGCCCAATAAACGATTTGGATTACTACAGAATAATTCCTTTACCTACATCTATTTCTTCTGTACAAGGATAAAATAATATGGATAACCAATCCTCTCCAGCACAACTCCTTTTCCCAACTGTTCCTAGCAGTTATTGTCCAAATGGAGATTGGGCAACGATTTTCAATAGTTTTATTTCTTTGTACCTAAACAATGGTACGGTCAATATCCCTTTCTTAAATGAGGTTACTCCTCAACAAATTACAACTCTTCAACAGAATGTTCTGACCATTCAGAATCAACTGAATGCCGTTAATTGGCAAAATGGTACTGTTACTGTCACGGCATCTTCTTCACCACAAACATTTACCATTACGCTTACTACCCCAATCAACAGTGCTAATTACAATATTAGTGGATATTTCAATTCATCCGCTGGTACAGCAACCGCACAAGCATCTTGGGGAGTTGTTGGAACACCGACGGCTTCCACTTTTGAGATTTGGATACTAAGCAACAATGCAGATATTACCAAATTTACTTGGCAAGTAAGCAATTTAGGAGCAATCTGATGCTTCATAACAGAAACAACTAACAACTAATACAATGGCTAAAGACATGAATCGTGCTACCGAACCTAAGCTCCAGAGCGAAGGTTTCTCTACCCGTGGTACTATCAAAGAGAACATGAGCAACAACCCTAGGGGCAACGAGTTCTCAGGGATAATATATGCGGGAGCAAAACAACCCGAACCGACCTCACCAGGTCGTGGTTCTTCCAAGAAGTAATATGGCCTCCCACGGCATACAATACACGGTCGATAAGACCGAGCGTGGAATCGTCTCTGATCATGTGATGCCCCAACCCATGCAGAGGGCACAGATCAAGAACGACATTCCTACGATTCGTGCTTACAAGGATGCCCGTACTGCCCGTATCAAAGCTATCGGAGAGAAGAGCCAGAGTGCTTTCTCTGTTGGTGGCCCCGCTAATGAAAGCGGTATGGGTGCTAACGCTAATCCGTTTCACGCTGATTGGCTTTGATCCATGAAACTCCCAAAGCTCCCAAAATTAGGGGCGATGAGGAGCAAGATGCTCAAAGTCAAAGCGGCTCCGACCATCAAGCTATCATCCTTGCCGAGTGTGTCTGGGCCTAAACGCCCGATGACACGCTCTCTTGTTGGTCGTCCTTTAAGCCAAGGAGAAATGATCTAACCTATGCAACTCTACGATGTAGCATACATTATGGATGCAATTAAGCCCTATGCTGGAAACAGCGGGTCTTGCAATCCTACGTTGCTCATGTCGTACATGAACAAGGCAAGGAGGCTTCTTTGGAATAAGACTGACATTGAGTCTACCTGCGAATATGTTGCTATTGCTTGTGTCAACCAAGCCATAACGCTCCCTAGCATTTATCGTCAGGTGCGTCTTGCTTGGATTGATGGTAGCCCTGTATCTTTGGGAAACGAATGGTATCAAAGCATTCCTGTTGATACTTGGGATGGAGGCCCGAATGGAGCCGCAGGAGGTTATGGAGGAAACGGATGGGGACAAGCCTATGGATGGAATGGAGGCAACAAAAAGTTTATTGAGATTGGAGGAAAACACGTTACTTACCAGAATTACGATGTTGCTCCGTACCGACTTTGCATAGAATCCGAATCTCCTCTTGATGCAGGTACACAAATTACATTCTTTGGAGACAATGCTTATGGCACAAGGATTAGTGAAACCATAACTATTGGCGTTGCTCCTGCTTACTCTTACTCAACTAATTTCTTCAAGAGTGTATTCCAATGCACAAAGGGACAGACCAATGGCAGAGTCAGATTGTATGCCTATGATCCAGATGCCCAAGCACAAATGCTTTTGGCGATCTATCAACCTTACGACATTAACCCTGCTTTCCGAAGGTTTGCAATTCAAGGATGTGTTAAAAACTCTATAGTTCTTTATTGCAAAAAGAATTACCAAGACCTTTACAACCTTACTGATCAAGTAGAGTTCACTCCAGAAGCGATGATCTCTGCTGTGATGGCAGTTGTTTATCGTGAAAACAAAGGAAGCGATCAGCTTTACAATGTTTCCTTGCAAAATGCTATTTACGAAGTCAATAGAGAAACGGCAGACATGGAAGAACCTACGGGTAGTACCATTAGACAGTTCTCAAACAACATGATGCTTAATGCATTAATCCCGACCTATGCATGGGATGACGGAGCAAGCTGGCCCTATTGATATGGAAGAACTAGTTGAAATATCTGCTATTGATAGGGTTGAAGCTGAAATGGCTAACTTTCCACCCGTGGAATGCCCATTAGAACACTTTTTTACAAATGGTATTTATACGAGAAAAATATTCATGCCAGCAAATACATATGTTGTTTCCATGAAGCACAAGACAACGCATCCTTTTTTTATTCTTAAAGGAAAGGTAGCTGTGCTTAAAGAAACTACCGATGGTGGATTTGAACAGGAAGCTCTTTACCAAGGAGGAGACATGGGAATTACCAAGCCCAATACCAAAAGATTTCTTTGGAACATTGAAGATACAATATGGGTTACTTGCCATGCCAACCCAAATAATATTGAAGACCCTGATGAAATAGGATTAAATATTGTTGAAAGAACTGATAATCCTCTGATTGATTCTAATTCAGATCAATTCAATCAATGGAAAACAAATATCAGTCCTAGCCTTATTCATACAATTAAAGAACTTGAATTGCCATGCGTTTCTTAACACCAGCACAAACTATTGCCGATCATAGGCATAATCAACATTCTGTTTATGAAACATGGATGGCTACCGCTGTTGGAGTTGCTGGAGTGGGAGTTGCGGGAAGTCTTGGATTAGGATTGTATGGAGCAACAAAGAAAACACCAAGTGCACCAAATTTCAATCAGTATGCAAATCCTCAACAGAATCTGTTAAACGCACAAGAAATTTACAATCAAGCCGCTAATGAAGGAATTGATTTTGCCCAACGTGGAACAGCGGCAAATGTTTCAAATCAAGATGTTGTAACTCCAGGTTCATCTGCACAAAGAGAAGCCGCACTTAATCAGCTTAATTCATACATTCAAGGTCAAATTCCACAAGATGTTCAGCAACAGATTAACAGGCAAGTAGCTCAGAATCTTGGTGGTGGATTTAATCTTTTTAGCGGAGGTGGACAAGCTCCACAGAACTATGCTCGTAATCTAGGGCAAACAAGTCTTGGTCTTTCTCAATATGGTTTGAGTGCCGCACCAACTTGGCAACAATTAGCAAATCAAATGGTTGTTTCACCTACCGTTGGATTGGAAGCTGGATTGCAAGCATCTCAAATTGCAACTGGTCAATCTAATTTGGCAATGCAAGGTCAAGAGAATCAATACCAAGCCGCAATGAATCAGTACCAAGCACAGCAAACTGGATTGCAAGGAATTCAACAAGGATTAGGCAGTTTAGGTAGTTTAGGAATAACTGCCGCAGGTGCATTAAATACTGCTAATTATTATGGAGGATTATCAAATGCCGCATCTTACAACCCTGCACAGGGTGCAATTAATACAGAGCTTGGTACTGGATATGTAAATCCATATAATACTACTGCATTTGCACAACAATCATCTGCATTGCCATCTATTTACTCTGGTGGTGGAGGATTCAATGCAGGAATAAACCCAGGCATGGCCTATTCTGGCAACCCATTCTCATAATAATATGCCAATCGGATACTACAACTTTGGAAATATTCAGCAGGGTAATGAATTTGCCGCAAATCAACTTGCTGGTCTTGGTCAGCAGATTGGTCAAGCTATTACTACCCATGCACAAACTCAAGCGGCAAGTGCGGCATTGCCTGTAATTCAAAATCAATATACACAAGGGCTACAAAAGATTGCTTCTGGAGATACTTCTGGATTTGGAGAAGTTACACAAGCCGCTAGTCTTGCTGGTCAGATTCCAATCATAGCTCATTATGGAAATGCAATGATGAATGGAGCAGTTCAAGCAAGTGAAATGGCAAGGACTAAATCACTTAATGATGCAAGAATGTCTGCTGTAAATGCTCGTGTTGCTGGAGCAAAAGATGTTGCAAACCTCAATTACGCAAGAGCATACGATACAAAGCAAATGGGAATTGATGCGGCTGTTCAGCTTCAACAAACTAAAGCCGCTGATCAATTAAAAAATATTGAGGAAAGACATAAAGATAGACTTGATGAGATTAGTAAACTTACTGGTGCTCAAAGGGACAATGCATTGGCTAGAGAACAATCTAATTTTGATCATCAAAAACAACTCTGGCAGTTCAAAATGCAGAATCCCGTTAACAAACCCATGAATGGTGCAGAGTTAATGAATGCTGATAAGAATGGGTTGATAATTCAAAACGCTCTTAAACAAAAACTTGATACTGCTAAAGATGCTGATTCTTATAATGATGCGGCTACTACATTATCTCAATTTGCTCAACACGCATCTCAAATAGGAATAAGCAATCCTGGAATTCCATATTCTTATGAAGGTAAAAAGAAAATAGCTGATTTACAAAAAGCTGTTCAGTCAGCATCAAAGCCATTTTTTGGATATGGAGATGTTGATCAGACTAAATTATCTAGTGCTCAAAAAGCATATGAAGATGCATTAAACGATCCTTCAAATTATGCATTAACAGATAATCAAAAATCTCAATTGGAAAAATTGCGTGGAGCTATAAAAAAAGGAGCACCATTAGATCAAGCTCAAAAGGTTAGTGGATTGCCAGCAAATCTATTGCAAGTACCTCAATCTACTTCATCTTCAAGTCAATCATCTACTAGCGGAATTTCTGGTCAACTTCCTGCGGCATCTTCTTTTCCTGCTTCTTCTGATTCTGAAGGTGAAAACAATGATGCAATGAATTTGATTAATGGTGACGAATCAGATGATAATGAGTAGGTTTTAATCCTATGAGCGATCCTGTTGATGCCTTTATTGCACAATATAATGGTGGTGCATCAAATGATACAACCCCAAAACAATCAGAAACTCCTGTAAATATTTCTGAAAATACTAGAAATGGTATTAACATAGATGCTTTGCCACAAGGCTTAAAACCTTACGCTAAAGACTTTGAAGAAAGTGGAAATAAACATGGAATAGATCCAAACTTCCTTGCGGCTATTGCATGGAATGAAACTGGCGGTGGAACATCCAAAGCATTTAGGCAAGGTAACAATGCAATGGGAATTTCCAATGCATCTGGCCCTTTGTATGGATTTGCATCTCCTGCTGAATCAATAGAAAAACAAGCCGCTACTCTAGCTAGACCTACGGGGCCATATAAAGGTGCATCTACTATTCAAGAGGTCGGTAGCATTTATTCTCCTGTTGGAGCCGCAAATGATCCATATCATCTTAATGCTGATTGGACAGGAAGCGTAGGTACTTTTTACAATAAATTAACAGGAAAGGGAAGTAATGCCGTTGTTCTTGGAAATCAAAATTTTAAAAAAAAACAAACTGAACAAGCATCAGATCCTATTGATGCATTTGTTAAGCAATATAGTGGAGAAGGGAAATCATCACAATCAGCAACGTCTGCTGCTACGCCAGAACAGACGGGATCTCCAATTAATCTTGCTCCAGCTCCTCAACCCACGCCTGCTGCACAACCTCCGCAAGCACCAGAAGTAGTTGGTTCAACTGAAATTACTCCTCCTTCTGCTGCTGCCCCTGCTGCTACTCCAGAACCTACTCATGGAGTTCCACCAACACAAGAACAAGCCCCTTATGATTATCAGGGAGCAGCAATCGCTGCTGGATCAACCATAGTAGAACAAGCTCCTGGGCTAATACTTGGAGAACAGCTAGCAAGGCCAGTAGCTACAGGATTAACAGGGATTGGAGGCCCTATTTTAGGGGGAGCAGGAGCTGTTGCTACAACATTTGGAACACAAGCAGCATTTTCCTATGGCATTCAACAACTTGAAAGTCTTGCTGGTATTCGTCAAAGAATTGAACAGGAACAGCAAGCTCACCCTAATGTTGTTCATGGAACTTCTGATCTATTACTAGCTCCAATGGCAATAAAGTCCCTATACAATATGGGTACTACTTTTGCTAAGACAATGGATGAAGCAGGAGCTACTGCTGCTGCAACACAGATTGCAAAAACTATTACTGGTGGAGCTGCTGGTGGTACTTTGATGGGGCCAATTCGTTATGGATTAGAGTATGGTGCATATGAAACAGGTCTTTCTAAAGAAAAGCCAAAGCCTATTACTGGAAGCGAAGAGCTAGAAGGAGCTATTATTGGTGCAATTTTAAGTAAGTTCCATCAAGAAAAGGATCTTCAAAATAAATCTGGAGGGCCAGAACCACAAGTTGCTCCTTCACCAAACCCCGCTGTTAATCAGAAACAGCAACAAATTGAAAATCTTGCTGGTACATTTTCTGAAGGTTCTAATCAAGTTATCAATCTTCCTGCTATTCCAGAGGCTACTACTCCAGCAAATCCTCCAGCAGAACCTACTCTATCTACTCCTCCAGTAGAAACAAAACCCGCTGAAGCTCCTGTAGCTGAAGCACAACCAACAACATCAGATGCCACTCAAACAGGGGAAGTCAAAGAAAGTAATCAGCCAGAACATAAAGACGGAAATCAAGGCAGGGAAGCCACAGAAACAAGCGGTGGCAATCGCCCTCTCGAAGGCGGGGAAATCCCGAAAGAAGAAGTAGAACCTACTACAATTGGTCAGAATCTTCTTCCAGAAGATCGTTCTTTAATCAATGGTCTTGCAAATCAAGAAAAACAGAAAATAACAACTGGAGTTGGAGGAGCCTCGTTGGAAGAGTTCATGCAACGCTATGCCATCATTGGTGCTAAAGCTATGCTTGATGGACATACTGAACTTGGAAGATTTTCTGCTGAAATATTAAAAGAGATTCCAACTCTTGATCCAGAAAAGATTCCAGAAGTATATCAAAGGGCTGGAGAACTTATTAATGAATTTGAAACTGCAAATGGCGGCAAAGTTCCTGTTCAAGAAAAGCCAACTCAAGAATCTACAGTTAATCCAAGAACTGCACTTAAACGATCTTTGAGAGCACAGGAAAAGGCAGGAGAAGCAGGATTCAAGCGTGGAGTTAAAGAAGCAAAAGCCGCCGCACAAATAATAATATCTGGATTACAAGATAAAATTGCCAATAGTATTACCAAAGCACAGGCATTATCAGAATATTTGCGTGGTGAACAAAAGGGATCACAAATAGCAAAGAAAGATACTTTGCGTCAGATCAAAAGTGCAGACAAGATTCTGTCTCTTAATCAAGAGGATATTCGTCGTGATCTTACAGAACTTGTAAGAAAAATGCTTCCTCCAGCAGAACGAGGTCGATTCATTGGAGCAATCACAAGGGCATTGAAACGTCCGAGCGTAATAGATGGTGATCCAATGACCATGTATAAAAACGCCGCAAATGTTATGACGGCAATTCGTGCAAGAGCCGCCGAACTTTATCGCCAAGGTGTAATGGATGAGATTAGAGAAACATCTCAAAGAGCATTGAAATCACCATCGGTTGATCTTCAGTTCAAAAATTTAATCAAGAAAGCTCTTCAAGACATCAATTTAAAAAACTACTCTGGAGCGAGGATTAGTGAACTTAAAAGTACAAGGGATTACCTCAATAGAATGGAGGCAGAAGGTAAGGATGTTTTTATTCCTCAACAAATCCTTAATGCGTTAGAGCAAATTGGTAAAACACCAATTAAGGATCTTCCAGTAGAAACACTTGAAAATCTAAATACACGAATCAAGTTAATTGAAAAACTTGGAAGAATGAAATTCAAGAGTAGGCAAGCTCAACAAGAAGCTATGCTGAACATGATGAAAGATGAAATATTGGCAGGAGATTCCATGCCAATAGAAATGAATCCAGAATTAAAAGCACAACCTGGAGAAAAACTATCGTTAAGAGAAAGACTCCTAAATAAACTTTCTACATTCTACAATGGAGTAAAATCATTTGATATTGGTCATCTTCCTCAAGATGTAATTTTTGATATGTTGCAGGGCGGTAAGGCAAATTATTCTGGCCCATTGTTTGATTATATTAGGACTCCTATGGATGCCGCATATGATGCAGTTCAAAGAAATACTGCATCTGTTGTTTCTCCTTTGAAAGATATTATTAAAAAGTACAAACTAAACAATCAAGATGAGGAAAAGATTGGTTTGTTTGCTCAACTTCAACAGGAAGGTGGAGAAGAAGCCGCTTTAGCAAGTGGGGTAGATGAAAAGATAATTAAAAATCTAAAAGCATCTGGTCTTACTGATGGGCAAAAAGTTGCTTATGATTACATGAGGAAGACATTGGATTCTTCACTTTCAAGGGTGCAACAGACAATGCACGATTTATACAATGTTCCTGTTGAGGCAGTTGAAAATTACTTTCCTTGGATGAGAGATTGGGAAAAGTATAAAATTGATCCTAATAAGCCTATCTTTGATTCAGCTACTGGAAAAGAAATCTCTCAAGAAGAATTAGATTCATTTTCTAATCTTGTTGGTAATCTTTCTGGAAGAAATACTGCTAAAACTCCACAAGGATTTACAATTGAAAGACAGAAGGGAGCAAAGCCAGCAATTCGATACGATGCATTTGATGTATTCCAACGTCATATGTACAATGTAAATAGACTTGTAGAAATGCAACCTACTGCAAGGAATGCAAGTAAGTTAATAAATTCTGAAGAATTTGGTCAAAAATTTGGAGAATATGGAAAACAACTTTTGCAAGAATGGTTAACTGCATCCGTTACTGATGGACAAGGAAATAATACACATAGGTGGGAATTATTAGATAACGCAAGGCAAGCATCCAGCAAGGGTCTAGTCTTCTTTAATCTTGTAAGTAACATCAAACATATGTCAGCAATTCCACAAGGATTTGTTAATGCAGGAGGAGTTGCTAACTGGTGGAAGGGAACTCATTTGCAACATACTCCACAAGGAATAGCATTTTTGGAAAACTTCCCACAAGTAACGCAACGTGGTGCTGGAGAACAATCATTCCAAGAACTGCAAAAAGACCTTATGAAAGATCCAGAAGGAATTTTTGCAAAAACCATGAGCATGGGGGAAAAATATGGTTTTATTCTTGGAAAAGCTGTTGATGAATTAAATTCAAGGTCTGTATTTATTGGAAGATATTTAAAGAATCTTGAGGAAAAGGGATTACCTCCAACTCTTGAAGGGGAAATTAATCAAGATGCCGCATACAATGCTATGGCATATATGCGTAGGACTGTATCAAGCACTTTGCCAAAAGACATTCAACCAACTTTAGGAAGGGGTGCTGGATTTGGAGGCAATGTTTCTTTGGCAAGAACAATGAATGCATTCAAACAATTTGCATTAGAACGCTGGAGCTTGATGCGTTATGATATTCCATCAGCATTTCAACAAGGTAATTATACCAAAGCTGGAGCTACAGCTTTGGCTGTACTCGCCGCTGGAATATATGAAACGCAACTGCCTGGTGTTGTTAAAAACATTTCAGAAGGAATTTTTGGTAAAGACACAAATAAAAAAGAAGATGAAGAAACTTGGTATCAGAAACTTGTATTAGATGGTTTAATGATGATTCCTTATGCAAGCTCTATTGCATCAATTGCTTTATACAAAGATGCTGGTATTCCTGTTGTTGACGTTGCAAGAAATGTTATTATGTCTGGATATGGTGCGGTAACATCTAAAACAGAACAAGGACAGAAGAAGAATATTATTAATGCAGTTACTGCCGCCGCAGAAACAATAGGAGTGCCTGGAGCCGCTGTAGCTGGAAAGTTAGCAAAACGAGTTCTTCTAAATCCAGAAGCCGCAAAAAAAGAATCAGCAGAAGTCGCAAGAGAAGCAAGAAGTAAGAAAGCGTTAGAATTGAAGTTGCCAAAACTATAAATTCCCCTTGCCAATCTTTGCATAATTTGCAAAGGTTCAACCTTCAGCAACCACTATGAAAAAATACAAGATACCTCACGCATTTGCCGTTCACATTGATTCTGACCCAGGTCTTCAGCAACTTGTACAGGATGGTCAAGAGAACAATCGTCCAGAGAGCGAGTTCTATAAAGCCGCACTCGCTTACACTCTGGATACTCGTCGTAATCTTCTCATTGAACTAGGAAGATACATTCAGCAATACGGCCCACTTGAACCAATGGATTATGATACAGGAGCAACCCTTGAAGCAGAAGTGGAAGTACCAGAAACGCCGCAACTCAAAGTCCTCCCGAAAACAGAAGAGGAACCTCGCAAGCGATTCACCAAATCCTATGGAGAAGACGACCAAAGTTGATGAGGCTTGGCTGGCAATCCTTTCGGGGCTTGCCTCCTCTGGCGAACTGAACCCTGAGACTCTAGGTCAGAAGGGTGGTGCTGACAGGGTGAAAGTCCTTGCTGTCCATGCCAAGGGATTGGCTACTGCTTTTCATAAAGAGTACACCAAGGTGAATGGCTAGTGTCCATGTAAACTGCGGAAGGTATGGAGACATCATCTCCTTCATTCCTGTCCTTCACAATGAGTATCAAGAGACGGGTATCAAGCCTCGCCTTGTTGTTGCAAAAGACTATGCTGATATTCTTGATGGTGTCAGCTATGTTGATCCTCTTGTATTTGATGGAGCTTTTGAGGATGTCGCTGGAGCGATACAATTTGCGAAACAACATGGAGATAATGTCACGACAAGTCAGGTTGTTGGGATCTCAGATGTGATCGTCAGTCAGGTGTATGGGAACTCCCATGCTCCTAAGATTGTCTGTGATTCCTTTCAGAAGGACGCATGGAAGCTGGCTGATAAGTTAGAACTTTGGCCTTCTCAACCTCCGCTTGTCTTTGATCGTAGGGATAAGAAAAGGGAAGCAAAGCTGATTAAAGATATTCCAAAAGGAAAGCCTTGGATTGTAGTCAGCACAGGAGGAACATCATCTCCCTTCCCTTGGAATGATCTTTTATGGGAGATAATTAGACATAGCTTGTCTAATTTCCATGTAGTTGACCTAGCCAATATCAAAGCTGAACGATTCTATGACCTGCTAGGTATCATGGATCATCCTAATACAGCGGCAATGATCCTGACTGATAGTGGCCCCCTGCATCTCTCATACGCCACTAAAAAGCCTGTTCATGCTCTGGTGGTAGATTCCCCTAATATGTGGTACGGAAGTGCTTGGCGACCTTCCTACGCATCCTACACACGCTATAAGAACTTCCCAAGGGATGTGACTAGGATATTGGATCTCATCCGTAACCCTCCTGAGAAGCCAAAGCATTCCGATATTGTCCATGTTTACTCAAGGCTACCCAATGCCACAGGCGAAGAGAAACGCCGCAACGATCTAGCCGCAAGCACTTGGAATGTCGGGTGGGTAGATTGTGGTCTTGATGACAACTGCTTTGTCAGGCACTCAGCCAACACGATACCCAATCAGAAGAAAGATATTCCCATGATCAAGGAGATGATAAAGTTCTCCTGTTGCGGAAGAAAAGATACCGACATCGTGGTGATAACCAATACGGATATTTGTGTCACAACGGACATCATAGAGAAGATTAGGAAAGCGCCGCTAGGCTATGCCTTCAGACATGACTACAAGTATCTGGATAAGGTTATCCCTGACGATGAGATTGCTGGTAGCAAGTACCCTGGGTGTGATCTCTTTACCATCCCTGTAGGTTGGTGGAGGAAAAACCATCACCTGTACCCTGACATGGTTATAGGAAGACATTCATGGGATAGGATCATGCGAGAGCTAATCAAACTAGCCAAGGGTCAGGAAATAGAGAAGGCTATCTATCATCAGAGGCATGACTCTCTTTGGGAGAGAACCGAGCATATCAACTCTGATCTCTGCAACTTGCGTAATGCAAAGCTGGCAAGGGAATGGTTGCTCCAAAGAAAGATGCCGCTAGAAGAGCTAGAGTTCTTGAACTACGAAGGTAAATTTAAGAAGCCTGTAAAGAAGCGTTAGCACCTACTAAAAACGCAATCCCAATTAACTCTACAAAGTCAGAGATCATTTTTTTGGTTTTTGGAATACAAGAAAATAGCTATGGAAAATTCTTGCGTGTTTTTGTTGTCCCTTTTGGGGTGAAGGCATCCTGTGCTTTGCCGCTAATATGAATAGATCAGCAAGTCTAAAACCCTCATTCTGTGCCATTGCAATCGTATTATAATGAGTGCAATGCATTTTGTGATTGTGAATAATATCTTGGCATTTGAATACAAAATGTCCTCCTTTTTTAAGTATTCTCCAAGCCTCACTAATTGTATCTCTATAGTGATCTTCTAATTCAGTATAAGACCAATAGCCATTAAATCTGGAAGTCATGGCAACTTTTCCTTTTTTGTGATCTCTTCCTCCCTTTACATAAGTCAAGAAGGGTGGGTCAAATACAAGGCTATTTAGAAATTCTGATGCAAGTGGTAATGCTCTGCTATCTCCTTGAACCGCTTCTGGTTTTTGGGGTTGAACATCATAGCATAGCAAAGGTCTTGGTATGGTTTTCCAAAAAGAACCATTTCCATAGGTCATGTCACAATCAAAACCCTGTTTGCAATGAAGTTTTAGAATAGCATTTAGAATATCATCCTGTGATTCATAAACACTACGGATTACTGGTTGATCGAATAGTTCTAAATTCATTTTATTCTCCTGAGTTATCGTTAAACATGGGTATAACGATTGGCGTTATGGGTTGCAGGACAGGTTGGAATGATGGCATAGGGGTGATGCTGTAATACTCACCGCATTTTGCTCCATCAGTCTCAGAAAGGTTGCTGATGTAGTATGTCTGTGGAGCTATTGGCTGGACAGGTGCGGTATTCAATGATGCCGCAAATATTAGTGCTTGGAGTTGGTTCATTTGTTCAGTTTGTTGTGGCTAGATGTCATGTGGTAAGAGGAGCATTCCTCGCAGAAGTAGGATCGAAGGAAGCTAGTGCCGCCTTTGCCGGACTTTAGGCGTGACTTGATTGCCTTATCGCAATGAGATGCAGACTCAAAGCAAGCCTTTCCACAAGGGCCGATCTGTGGCTTTTCGCTTCCTTTTACAAGACCCATTTCGATTGCCTCATGTTTATTAATCGGAGGCAAATCGGGAGTCTCAAGTCCGATCTCGTTCAAAATGTCGTCAATCCTGCTTTTCATTGTCTTTGATGTCTTGTTTGAGTTGTGCCAAATCCTTCATGCTCTTTCGGGTATCTGCCAAAGATTCCCAATTCATTACACCATCCGCTATGGCAATAGCCCGATCACGCTGGTCATTGGAGATGTCTAGCTTCTCCTGCATGGTCTTTTCTTCACTCATGGCTCATTATCATTAGGCCAGCAAAGGCTACAATTGCTCCGATCAGGGATTGATGATCCAGCTTCACTCCGTAGTAAAAGATGGGTAGCGAGATAAATATGATTCCGACTACCCAATCCCAAGCGAGGTTGGCTAGGTACATATTGTTCTGGCTTACTGACCTTGCCATCCAGCACCAAGCAAGACCTGACAGGGTTCCTGCAAGGCTTGCAATGGTATAGGAAAGCCAAGTATTGGTACGGATCTTTGGCTCATAGCTGACCATAATCCATGCAGAGTTCGCAATGATCTCCACAATGAATACAGGTATCAGGACGGGTATCAGCTTATTCATTAATAGCGGCTTGGATTGCCTCGTCGATCTTGAGCGTCTTGCCCATAGCGTTGAGTATCTGGATCTCGGATAGAACATACTCAAGATAGGCTATACGCTTCTCTAGTCGTTCGATGATGTCTTCCTCGGTCATGTCTTTCATAGGGTTTTTAGGTATGCTTGTTGGATGTATGTTGGGTCTTCTCTGAATTGCGTGGTTAATATACATGGAGGATAGCCTTCCTGGGCTTTCCATGCCTTGTAGTGATCATAATCGACTTTGCGTTCTGGTTTTAGAAATACTGGTCTTTCTACTTTTAGTGCGGCATAGTCTAATCCCTCATCCTCCCATCGTCCTTGGTTTAGCCAAGTAGAAGGATTGGGAATAAACTGTCCGCCTTCTTTCTGCCAATCTCTGCTAGCAATAGCGTTCTTTAATGCTGGAAGAACAAGATCAAGGGATAGGTTCTTGCGCTTCCATATTTCTCCGCAATAGCCTTTTCCTATTTTCTTTGGATAAGCCTTCCAGAAAGCATCAAAGTCGCTTGCAGGGGCTTTCTTCGGCTTTGCAGGGGTGTCGTATTCACGACCGCAACATGGACATTTATCGTCTTCAGTAATCATATTAAAACTCCTCGTATGACCATTCCTTTTTTTTATACTGAATAGCCACAAATCTAAACCACGGATGATTCTCTGCGGCGACTTTTATTTTTACACGACCATTCCCCATCCAATGCCCCTTGACTTCATGGAACTCTATTGTTCCATCAGCATTGATGACAAAGAAGTCGGGAAGGTAGCTTGTCAACTTGGCTAGTTTAAGATTGATAGCCTCAAATCCGTAGTGGTGGATCTCTCCTGCTTGTTTGCGTTGTTCAAGAAGATCGGCATAAGCCTGTTCTGTCTTGTTCATGGTTCCTGCAACTCGACGGGTAGTGTTACCCTTTGCTTTGAAAGTTCTCATTTTTGTTTATAGTGCCGATCTTCTTTCCTTAATTGATCAAGAACCTTGTCCAAAACTTTTGATTCTTCGGTGGTGGGTTCTCTGAAATAGATAGTTGGTTCCTCTGGCGCGGGGGCGAGTCGGGATTCTGCTTTGAGTTTGGAAAACTCATGCTTCTGCACTTTCCAAAAAACCATAAAATGATCTTTTGGAAGGCCAGAACATTCAAAGTTGCCAGCAATTTCAATCGCTCGGTCCAGAAGCTCACGGAGCCTTGCGACCTTTTTCTCCTGCCCGATAAAAGCCTGTTTGCATTTCTGCGCCTTGGAAGCCTCATCTCTGTAGTGCTGATGCCAGTTGGAAGCCTCGTTGGTTTTCTCGGCGAGTTCGCGTTGGAGTTGAAGGACTAAATCGCCAATTAGTGAGGTGTCGGCTTTCATTTGACTTTGATTTCGTTGTTTGGTGTGGATGGTGGGGTGTTGTGAAAGAGTTCCAGCTTCACCCATTCAAGAACCGCTAGGGTATCCATGACTTGCATATTTCCGTAGCGGCCTCGGATGAGTTGCCAGAGTTCGTCTTTGAAATACTGGCGTTCGTTTGTTTCGGGATTCATATTCTTATTAAATGCGGTGTTAGTATTTTTATTAGTTGTGGGGTTTTTCACTGTTTAGTAAACTTGCGGTGTTTCAGGTTTCAAGGTGAGCCTTTCGTGCCTTCTTCCACCCATCGTGCAGGCCACGGATTAGTTCTTCGGCTTTTTCTAACCGCTCCCTGAGCCTTGCGACCTCGTTGTTTAATTTACAGATTTCGGAAATACTGCAATTTCCTGCTATATTGGGAAAAGTAGTTCCACAAACATAGCTATGAATCATTGGCTTAGCCCCGCAGTAAGGGCAGTTGTTAGTGTCGGGGTTCATTAGGATTCTCTAGTTAATTTTGGCTTCGGCAATGGGCGGCGGGTGCGGAAGCGGATTCTTTCTGTAAAGTAATTAACAGGTTTTCCTTTTTGATCCGTTACTGCTTTCCAAAAGTTCCCAATAAACGAAGCCTCATCCCCCCCTTGGATCACCTCGTCAGGGCCAAGCCCTCGCCATCCCATGACCTCGTTGGCTTTCTCTAGGGCATTTTCCCTCTCCGCTTCGGTCAGGTCGTTGCAAGCGGATCTTGCTTCGGCGGCGATGCGAGTTCCCTCGCTCACGGGTTCCTCTGGCGCGGGGGCTAAAATGCAAATTCCGTCATGGAAGTGGCTAAAATTTTCCCATGATTCTGCCCCGCAGGTGCATTTGTTTTCCTCTGGCCAATGACCGAACTTCTCACACCCATCGGCGACATACTGGTTATCTACGGGCGGCTGGTCTCCGTTGTATGCGTCACAGATTAGCTTCAAATCGTGGAGAGACACTTTCTTCTGCAAGTGCTTGGGCATGGATTGATACAACCGTTTTAGGTCGAGCGTTACATTTCCTATGCACTTGTCGGGATGTGCAGAGGTTTCGGGTTCCTTTGGCGCGAGGGCGAGTGCGGCTAGTTCTTCTCTGACCATCGTGTTGATGTAGCACTCGGAAATCGGCTTTGTGTGCGCAAATTCTGCGTCGATTGCCTTTGGGTCGATATGAGGTAATGCAATCCAAAGTAAGTGTTTAGCCTTCTCCAGAAGCTCACGAAGCCTTGCGACCTCGTTGGTTTTTTCGCTTGCCTCTTCGTCTAGTTGTTTTGCAAGCGTTCGCAATTCACGAAAATCGGAGATCCAATCAAAACATTTCCTGCGGAGTTTACCAATTTCAGTTTTTGGATTGTTGATTCGTCTAACGAGGGAAGCCGTTATCAGTTTTTCGTAGCGAAGACTTATTTGAGTATGCTCAAGTTCATCCCTGAGCCTTGTGACTTCGCTGTCGGTTTGTTCGGGTGTATGGTTCATAATTTATTTTTTAGCTTGTCTAATTCTTCTACACTTTTAATTAGTCTAATTTCTTCACCATCATTTAGTGGCTCATATCCTTCTACAAGAAACTCTGCAATTTCTATTGCTGTTTCTAGAAACTGCCTGAGCCTTGCGACCTCGTTGGTTTTCTCGGCGAGTTCGCGTTCTAGCGTTTCTGCATGGTTCGCCATATGCACATAAGCGTCATAATCGGTTTTTTGACCGTTGAATGCGGTATGTCTCGCTTGATTCGTCCTCGGCGTTGATGTGGTGGAGGTAGTCATTTGTTATTGAATGTGGAGTGTGAATTCTTATTGTTTGGAGGTAAGCCCTTGTTGAGTAGATCGTAGTAGCGATCCATGATCTCTCTTACTTCGGCCTCGGTCGGGTAATCTCGGCGTGACCACTCGTAAAACTCTTGGATGAGTTCTTGTAGGCAGATGTTTTCCGTGTGGAGCTTTTCAATCGCAGATTGTGCATTTTTGCAGGTTTCAAAGTGAGCTTTTCTTGCTTGCGTAACCATTTCGTCGCCACGCCTTGCGGCCTCCATGACCATTTCTTTAAGCCTCTCTACTTCGTTTTCTTGAGCGAATTCATTGACGGAAACTTTGGTGTCTTTTTCCGTTATGGTTTCCTTTGGCTCGGTGAAGATTCGGAACTGATAGAGATTAAACAAAGTCTCTGGATCTTCATTCTCTTCCTTGCTTCCGATAAGCCTCCTCCATTGTGGGAGACTCCACTCGTTTTCTGGGGAAAAGATTTCAATTAGCTCAACATATTTTCGGAGCCTTGCGACCTCGTTGTGTAGTTCGGTTTTATGCTTGGTATCATCGTCGATGATCTCCTGCATATTCCGGATCTGTTGCTGGAGCCTCTCAACCTCGTTGGTTTTCTCGGCGAGTTCGCGTTCTAGCGTTTCTGCATGGTTCGCCATATGCACATAAGCGTCATAATCGGTTTTTTGACCGTTGAATGCGGTATGTCTCGCTTGATTCGTCCTCGGCGTTGATGTGGTGGAGGTAGTCATTTGTTATTGAATGTGGAGTGTGAATTCTTATTGTTTGGAGGTAAGCCCTTGTTGAGTAGATCGTAGTAGCGATCCATGATCTCTCTTACTTCGGCCTCGGTCGGGTAATCTCGGCGTGACCACTCGTAAAACTCTTGGATGAGTTCTTGTAGGCAGATGTTTTCCGTGTGGAGCTTTTCAATCGCAGATTGTGCATTTTTGCAGGTTTCAAAGTGAGCTTTTCTTGCTTGCGTAACCATTTCGTCGCCACGCCTTGCGGCCTCCATGACCATTTCTTTAAGCCTCTCTACTTCGTTTTCTTGAGCGAATTCATTGACGGAAACTTTGGTGTCTTTTTCCGTTATGGTTTCCTTTGGCTCGGTGAAGATTCGGAACTGATAGAGATTAAACAAAGTCTCTGGATCTTCATTCTCTTCCTTGCTTCCGATAAGCCTCCTCCATTGTGGGAGACTCCACTCGTTTTCTGGGGAAAAGATTTCAATTAGCTCAACATATTTTCGGAGCCTTGCGACCTCGTTGTCATTGCTCGTTGTCATTAGTATATTGTTTATGATCGGTTACAAAATTTCGATGTTCATAACTTCAGCACAGGGGTTATGTTCTTGCCCGTGACAGAGCAGGGACGCTTTTCACATTCCACAAGCCATCCTTTCTTCTTGAGTCCGTTCACTCGACCAGAAACAGCATTTATAGCAATCCCTGTAAGTTGGCTGATCTCTTGAAGCGAGTAATTCCATTCTGCCTTCATCACAGAAAGAATAGTTTCCTCCTGTTTTCCAAGGGTTCCTTCTTCTTTCAAGTCTGCATAAACTTCCTTGGATGTTTGCCTGACATTGGTGATCTTTGTAGTCACCCAATCAAACAAGTCTCCTAGATCAGAGTTCATGCTCTTTAGGAAAGTTGATGTCCTTGTTAGCGTAGAGTTCAAAGTTGTGTTGAAAGATTGAGTTCACGCCAGCATCGAATGCCGCTTTGACCCGATCCTCAACGGAAGGAACCTTGTTATTAGTCGTCAGATACCTGACGTGTTCACCTTTCCAATAGGCTTCGGCCTCTTCAGAAAATTCATTCATACGAGTTTTGCTTCCTTGGCTAGTGCATCCATCTTGTTGCTGAATGCTTGTGTGAACTGATACGGATTGGTTGTGTTAGCCTCGGCGTAAGCCAAGGCTTGAGGGATTAGCTTGTTACGCTTCTTGATGTAGTCGCAATTATGCCAAACAGGTATCCTTGGGTATTCCTTTCCAGACTTATCTAGGATCTCTGCACAATTGCAGTAAGCCATGAGGTCAATTTTTCTCATTACCAGAGTTTGATTACGAGAACTACGCAAAGGGCTAGATCGACCAATGCTAGGACAGCAATGACCTTCTTTAGATTCTGGATCTCCTCTAGGGCATATAGGTATTCCATGTGATTCTTTCTAGTTACTTCAATGAGGTGCTTGGACTCCCTATTCTGGAAGTCCAACCCTGCTTCAAGTGCTAGAATGCGAGTGCCGATAGTTGATTTTTTGGTGGTTGCCATTGTGGTTGCTGTAATGGTTTAGAAAGGGATTTCTGAATCGTCATCAGCACCATCCCATACTTGAGCTTGGGGCTTGGGGCGATTCTGAAATGCTGGTGCTGGCTTAATTTTCTCCACAAAGCTAGGAGATCCTCCGCTATTCTTTTCTTTGTAGTTGCCGATAATAGGTGACTGCACTCCTGACTCTCTCTGCTCCATGGTCAGGGAATGCTTAACAATCCCATCGTTATTATTTTGATCTTTGCCGTCCCTATTCGGGAAGCAGACGATGTTGAGGTACTTGGTTGTGGTTCCATCCCTCTTGGTGACTTCCTTGAGGAGTGACTTGTCGATTTTGCTGGTGTCTATGCTTATGGTTATCATGGTATGTTTTGTGTGGGTTTGTCGTCTTCGGAAATGAATCCCTCTGACTTCAAATAACTGAAAAGGTTTTGTAATTGTTGCGGCGTGACATTGCGGTTATCGCCAGGGAAAGCAGTAAAGTGATTGCTATGGTGCATAACGATCCACTCACGACCTTTGAACTTAATCCATAGTGCTCTTGCGTCTTCTGGGTATTCATCAGCGATCACGGGAGATGGAAGGCTCTGATTCCTTGGTTTCGACGATCCATCCAAGTGCATCATCAAGTGCGGACTTGGCATCCTTCTGCTTGATTCCTTTGGCCTTTGCGAATGCCTTCTCAAGTGAAGAGACAGACAGCTTTGCACAAGCAAGAATATCAGATTGTTCAAGAACACCAGACAACGCAAGTATAGCGGCATTGGTATCTGTGACATTCCTAGTTGTACGACCTTTGCCTAGACTATATCCAGCAATTTGTGCCCCTGATACGAGCCTAGCCTTGAGTTCCTTTCGGATCTCGTCGATGAAATCCTCGACGATGAGTGCCTTGGCATCCAGAGAGGCCAATTCCTCATTGGTTAGAGTTGCTACGGCAACGCTAGAGGCTACTTGTAGGGTTGTTGTTGCGGCTTGAGCATTGCCATAAACATCTGGGCATATGCTTTTAGCACGACACCATTTGCAAGCATCTGGAGAAGGAGTTCTAGGAGCATCGGGATTTAGTGAAGCATTGACTATGCCAATGATTTCTTGCTCGGCGGCGGCTAGATCCTGCTCGTCGTATTCGGCAATCGTTGTGCCTCCTGCAAGGGGCTGGATTACTGCCACAAGGATCTTCTTGAGGTCTGGATAAAAGTCTTTAACCAGAACTGCATAAGCCTTGAGTTGCTGATTCTCGGCGGCTTTACCCTGTGCTGTGCGCCCTGTCTTGTAGTCGGTGACTACTGCAAAATCGTCACCAAAGAAGTCGATGCGGTCGATGGCTCCACTAAAGAGTTCACCAAACCAGAATCGCTTCTCTATGACGCTGGACGTTATGGCTCCAAGATCAAGCTGACGGATCATGTCAGAGAAAGCTGACAGGCATCGGGTAGCAATGTCCTGTCCCTCCTCAGATAGTTCCTCAAAAGGTTTCTGATCTGCTAGGACGGCATGAACATCCGTTCCTAGCTGCATATACTGGTTAGGATCCTGCTCTGGAAGCGTGGACTCTAGGTTCCAGCTACCAGGGCAAAGCGAGAGGCGGGAGAATCCGCTTGCTGATGGTTTGCCTTTGCGTTCGTCAGTCATTTTATGCAACCCTCCAAACTCTAAATCCATTTTCTTCTTTTCTAACTGAATACTTGTGTCCATAAACTTTTGATCTTGTGTGTGTAAGCATTCTAACGTTTGAATTTGTGTAAAAAGAATCACCTATTTCCATAGTATCCCAAGGATATTTCTTTCTTTTATCAGGAATGGTAATATTTTTATCTATTTTAATCATAGGTTTACAGTTATGTTTATTCCATGTTTTTGAACATCCGCATCTGTAAGTTCACGGATATGATTTTTGCTGGCTTGATAAAGAAAAGATGATATTTCCTTTTTTTTAACTGCTCTTTGTTTTTGCTTTGTAACTCCTAGTTGATAAGCCTCTGCAACAGCATTTTCAAAAACCCAATGGCGAACAAAGAATGGGTCTTCCATTCTGTGTTGTTGAAACGCACGACTAGCTATATCAGCGCATTCGTCGTTTATCCCGACTTCTGGCCTTCTTGTCATGGATTTTGGTTTTGATTCGTCGTTCATATTAATGGCGAATGTTGGGTGCATGATGCTACGCCTTTATCAAAACATTCTTTGCATGGTTCTAATCTGCAATATGTTCCATTTTTTGTTTTCAAAAACCAAAATTGATCATCGTTAAGTTTTCGCATATGCCATTTATCCATTAAATCATCTTTAATAGTAGTTTCTTTGCGTTCGTTGCTCATATGGATTTGTCTCCTTCTATTTCATCATATAGTGAATCAAACTTTACAACTAAATCATCTGCCAAATAGGGAAGTGTTGGATGTCCCCCTTTTATGAATAGACTGCATTCTTCTAATACATTTGCCATTTGGCAACAAAGACTAAAAAGCTCGTCAAATTGTTTATCTTTTTCGCTCATATTAAAGGATGGGCTTGAATACCTTTACCTTATCCCAAACTGCTATAAGGCGATTAATTACCTTGTCATCAAGTGACTTTAGCTTTGTTTGCTTTGTAACATTAGGCATCTTATTTGCAATCAGGAAGTGGATAACATGATCGTCATTAATATCGTCGCTCCACATTAAGCTCTGAAGCATGGTGAGAGGAGTGCTAGGAAGCTCCTCTGGAGGCTCTGGAAGGCTCTCTGGTTCATCTTCCACAACCTCGGCGGTGATGACCTGTGGTTCCTGTTCGACGGCGATTACAGGCTTCTCGATACGAAGCGGCTTGGTATCAAAATCCTGCACCTCCTCGACCAGATAGGTTCCATTGAGGCAAGCTGGATAGACTGCTCTGACCCCCTCTGCCACTACCCTGCAAGAGAGCATCTGTGCAGGATAGGTCTTCCAGTTCTGCTTTCCAGTTAGACCAGCGGCTTTAGCCCTGTCCATAGTCCAAGTGATCTCAACCTCTCCTCCTGCTGGATGCAAGAACTTGGCAGATGCTTTGTCATCAGTCCTGCTTGTCCATTGGATCTTTCCTCCTGCTGATTGGAACCTTGCTAATGCGGCGTGGCTCTTTAATGCAGGTCGGTTCTGGATAATGTCATACTCAGCGGCCACCGAAGCAGGGTGCTTTCCTTCTGCCTGGGCGATCAGCATGAGTGCTACGGCTTGTTCTTGACTGCGGATTCCAAAGAGTCCGCTACGAGTGATGGCTCCTGCCATCTTCTCAATATCGCTAACTGATATTGGAGAGTATTGACTTGTGCTTGCTAATGTATTATTCATGTAATTGGTTTATGCGTGGTTGCTGAACTCATAAAAGGGCTAGGGAGTTGTCGAGGCTCCCTAGCCCATTTGTTTTAGTATCCTTTCTTCATGCCCTTCTTGGGCATCGACTTCTTGGTTTCCATCTTTTTCATGCCCTTTTTCATAGGCATACCTTTGGCTTCCATCTTTACCTTTTTAGCGGTTTCTTTTTTCATCTGGGTTGTATTGATTAGGGTATGATTCAGGTTGGGTTTTGATTGCAGTTTGTTGCGGATCAAATTCTTTAATTCCGTAAGCATTAGGAGACAGCCGTAAGGGTATCAGTAATGACAGCGGCAAGAGTATCACCAGCAAGCGTGTCAGCGGTGCAGGTGTTAGTGCAGGTAGTCGTGCCTGTAACTAGATCGTGAACCTTCTGGAGAAGGTCGAGATCAATCGTTCCAAGGGCATTGGCGATTTCCTGTGCGGTTTGGTTTAGGGTGGCTAGGTTTGGCATATTATGGGTTGTTTGTTGTTGGTTACTTGCATCCCCAAGCCCTCAAGGACTTGTTGATGCGAGAGTTTGGATCTTTCTTTTTGGCTTCCCCTGTCATCTTGGCCTTCATCCCTTTCATTCTGGCACAGAATGAGGCTTTACGTCCTGCATCTGCTTTGGTCTTGGGTGATGGTGCAGGAGGCTTTAGATGACCTCCATGAGCCTTGTTATAGGAAGCTCGGCCTTTGGCATTAAGCCCTCCAGATGGATTCTTCCCCTCTTTTCTAGTCCATGCTTCAGACATATTATTTCTTTTTAGCGGTTTTCACTGATTTACGGAAAGCGGCGGCGGTTGGACGACCTTTCTCTCCTGCTTTTTTCATGTGTTCGCCACTACCTGCGGCGATACGTTTCTGCTTTGCGTGGACGTTTGCGTAAAGACCTTTGGGTTTCATGCGTTGGCAAAGTGTTTTTCGACGACCATTACCATATACTGGCTCATGGATCGGCGTTCCTGTTTTGCGGCGGTTTGTACTTTAGCCTTGAGATCCTTCGGGAAGTAAAGACCCAAGAAAGCATGGGTGTTTTCCTTCTCTGGGACAGGCGTTTTTGCGATGTAGGTTGGAGTTTCAGTTGTCATAGAACAGGTCATGATTGCCTCGGTTGGTATGGCTTGCAAGGATATTTTCTAAAAAACTTTGGCCTTGTTTCCAAGTGTCCGTTGCGTTTCAGTTGCTTTAAGAAACTATACCAGCAAACCATCTCCTTGTGGCCTACTGAATCGTGGGCCAGGTATTTGTGAAGGGATATAAATTTCATCTGTCAAATTCTTGATAATCGTCAGGATCAGGAAGTGCATCGTTTTCGACTTCTTCAAAGTCAATTTCCTCCCCGCATTTTTCACAGACATCTGGCGTTATTTCTCCACCTCCCCATTGGTCGGCGGAGGCATAGTCAACTTTGAACTCATGTTGACATTCCTCATTTTTACAAGTGTATTCTACTTTCATGGTTGCTTTTCAGTTTAGGTTAAAGATCGCATCAAGATGACGATCTATGGTGAGTGTAATTGCGGCGGTGCTTTCTTTCATGAGTGTTATTAAGCGTTATTTTGGGTGTTATTGAGCTTTATCTTCCTTTGTAATAGTAAAGAACAAGCGTTAATGCGTTGAAAATTTCCAATTCATCTTCAAGGTCAAATTGCTTGTCCCTTCCTTCAGCAATTTGCTTTCGGTGGATTTTAATCCATGTTTTTCTATCCTCTAGGCATCTTTCTAAAGAGATACAAACAAGTTGATCCTCCCAAGGTTGTGACGGGTCAAATGTTGTTGCGGCGGTGTTTTGTGTCATGGCTATTTTATATTATCTCCTGTTGGTTGATTAAATGTGAAAACCAATTTCTGTGCTTCTAATCTCTGTCACAATTTCTTTCTCCCATATCTCAAAAGACTGATGATATAAAATCGTTCCATCTGAACTTTGAAATTGAAATGTTTGTGAATTTTCAATTTGCTGACCATTCCCGATCTCCACTCTTTTCCTTATCAAATCGACTGCATCTTGGTAACTTTTTGCAGATAAGATAGTGGGACGTGCATGACTATCTTCTGAAAATACTGATATTGAATACTCAACTTGTGTTGTTTTCATCTTTTTATCTCCTTTGTTTTGTTGTTGTTTGGTGGCGGTTTTATTGGCTTGTTAGTTCTGCTTTTTCTGCTTTTTCACAGAGGTATTTGAGATCAGATATTTCTTTAATCAAATCTTCCTGTGCTTGTTTGTTACGTTGCAGATCACCTTCCAAAAGGAAGATGATCTGTTTTATATCTTGGGATGTCATGTTGTGGCGGTTTCTTTAGTTGTTATGGTTTTCAGTTTTTCTACTTCTTCGCATAGGCGGTTTATGGTGTCCTCCATGAAGAGGATTTTTTCGCCTATGTTTTCGGGTGCTTCCCAAAAGGTTGTTGCATATTGATCGGGACAGAATGCATCTATTCCTCTGTGGTTGCGTCTAATCGCTCCACAATGACCGCAAACGGCGGTTTCCTTGGTGGCGGTGGTCATGGTGCTATTTATTAAAAAGGAAGGATTTTGCATCCGCATAGATGGTTTCAAAGAAATGCTCTGAAACGGCGGTTTCCCATGCTGTGCAAATCTCATCAAGCATGAATTGGTGTTCCATGATGTCAGGATCATATTCAAACCTGCAACAGATCCAAAATAGATCAGAAGGTGTCAAATCCCCTCCCCATTCTCCAGAAAGGTTCGGGAGTTCATAAGCATCATAAATTGCAGGATCTCCATCATCAATTCGTTTTATGACTGATTCTGCAATCTCCTTTGCATCTCTCCCAGATCTCCCTCCCCAAGAATCCTGACAGATCCAATATGCGGAGTTGATTCCTGCTCTTTTACCCTCTGCTGTGGCTTTTTCGATATATTCTTCGATTCCTGTTGTGTTCATGTTGTGGCGGTGGTTGGTGGTGGCGGTGGTTTTAATTAAAGGTTGAAACAATTTGGATTGTCAGGATAAAGAGAAGGAAAACTAATGTGCAGAAAGCATAGAATAATGTCTCTAATTGCTTTTCCCTTTTCCATTCCATTATTAAATCGGATTTTTTAAATGTTTCCATGATTAGAGCCATTGATGATTGAGAGCATATCCGTCCCCATAGATTGCTTGTGACAGGGAATATGCAAGGTGGAATCCCATATCCATCCCACCGCCACCAACTCGGACGCAATCCGAGCCATTCTTGGTTTTCAATGTCCATCCGAGAACCTTTGAAACTGCATAGTTGGGATGTATGAATCCCACCTTTCCGTCATCATGCGTCCATGTTCCAAGGACTGAAATGTCACGAGACATCCCAGAAGATGAAACGTGCCGAAGGATTGTGTATATGGTGCTTCCCTTGGGAAACCATTCTTTCAGCTTTTGAATATGCTCTTCTTTTTCGATTTGCTTGGTGTTCATTTTATCTCCTTTTGGTGTTGGTTATGTTGGTTACTTGGTTAAGAATGGATAAAATACCCACCCCTTTGATTCATCGTGAACCATAGAGCATGACGGGCAAGCTGTATTGATTCGCTCTTGCTTTGAATCCTTTATAATATAAAGCAAAGCGGTTTTCTGACAATGTGGGCATTTTTTGGGGTCGCTGTTCTTCATGTCGTGGTGTTGGTGTTTGTGTTTTGGTTATTCCCTACCCTTTTCGAGTCGGGAAATCTCTTGATGTGCTTCTTCAAAAGTTGCAAAAGCCTTTTGGGAAATATAGTCAACTGATGATGTTCTGTGGACATCCTGCACACTTGTCCATGCTCGTGACCATTCGCAAGTGTTGGCCTTCTTGTTCAGCTTGCGGAATTTAAATTCTATAGGATAAAGTGCGCCATTATCGCGGCGCATTATAAGCACGAAGCGTGAAGAGCGAGAGAGAGAGTCAACCGGAATCATGGGAACATCATTCCACATTCTTTCAATCTTTGCAACATCTTTTTACAAGAAAGCAAAGATTCTTTCATCCAGTATTCATGCACCTCCGAGCGTCACAGACTGCAAGACATGATCATTTTCTATCACTTGCACTACAGAGTAAGAAAAAGAAAACATGAGAAAAACTAGGGAAACGTGTTGACGAGAAAAACCGTGTTCATTATAATGCCGAGAGCTGAAGGCTCGAGGAAAAGAAGAGTACACTGGTTTGCTAGTTCCCTTTCTATCATTCCCATATTCCATAAAATCACAACACCATCGGCGAAACTAGGCAGCCTTTTCTAATCGCCGTTTCGCTCGCCGATAATGAGCGAAGCGATATGGTCAAAGCGTGATCACTCAAGCAAGGTTGACTTTATCAACTCACTCTGTCAAAAGTGCTCTATCTATGCCACGACAAAAAGCTCTAAATACTCGTCAACTTAAATTCATTAAACTAATCGTTCAAGGAGAGTCAATGGCACAAGCTCACAGAAGAGCAGGGTATTCTTGCCCAACTATCGAGGGGCACGGAGCCAATGCAATCCGTCTTCTAAAGAGTGAAAGAATCCAGCAAGAGCTTAAGAAGCTGAAAGATAAGCAGTTTGAAAAGGATGCTCTAAGTTACAACGAGAAGCGCAGTTTCTTGAGTCGTGTAGTTCGAGCTGATGCGAGCAAAGCGGATGCGGATTTGATCCAGGAAGTTAGGGAAGAGGTGGATCAGCAGGGGAATGTTAAAAGGGTAGTTAAGTTAGTGTCAAAGATGGACGCATTGAAGGAAGATAATATTATGAGCGGAGATCGGTTCAGCGATAGGTCTCCTCAGGCGATGAATCCGTTTGCTTTCATAATCCAGCTAGGCCGGCAGCAAGGCGAAGTCTTACAGCATGGTGAGCGTGTAGCGTTACCAGCGACAGCACCAGCGACCATCGAGGTAGATGCAGAGATGGTAGAGTAATTCATGGGTATGATCTACCTGCCTAGGTAATCAAAGTGATTCTACGGGCATTCTAGTACTTACTATTTTTTAGTAAAAAGCCTGGGAGTGCCTATTCCGGTGCTTTCCGGTAACTATCCCGGCAGCCTTGCCGGGCGCAGGGGCCGTGCATGGTGGGGAATCCTATAAGAATGCTTGACGGGTGGTGGGGAGGGGGTGGGCCACCGCCCATATATGCGGTCGTGTGCGACATGAGCTACTGAAAAAAAATCCCTATTGGAAAGTTTCCCTACTGAAAGATTCTTTTAGTTGCTATGTGTATAGGAAAGTGGATTCTTTAGACATGAGGGATGGGATATGTTTAAAGAATCGACATATCTTGACACATTGGACAGGCGTAGTCTAAATTACGAACAATGAGTTTGAGATACCCAGAGAGTGAGTTTACAAGGCCGAGCATCATGTTGTTGCGTAGTCTGGCTACGGAGCTTGGTGAGAAGGCTAGTAAAGATCCTGGTGGTTATGGAGGGATGAAACAGGAGAGGAAAAGGTTAACTGCAATACTAAAGGATCACATTGATGACCCAAGGTTGAGTGATTGGGATCGGGATATGATTAGGGGATTGGAATAACAAGATTTACCCCCGACACTTCTGCCTGTGAGCAAGTGCAAAAGGGGGTTCCTTGTTTAGATTTGTATACCGTTATTCCCCTCATGGGGGATTATCCTAGCACAAATTAATCAAGCTACGCTTCATTCCATGTATCTGGATTAAACAGTTTACAGAAAATGTAGTGTTCACGCTACCATGAACGGATATATGTAGCACATCTTTTACAAACTCTAAACATCTTTGCACAAATGGAAAGGTTTTGTAATGGAACCACCTGTTCCCTATCGGGTATAATCTGGTGCAAATTCGGGCATATTGTTCCCTATCGGGTATAATTGATCTATAAATCAAAAATATACCCATTGAGCATTATTTTTGAGATATAAATCATTATTGTTTCCGCTCGTTAACTTCTATTGAATGTGCATGATCGGTGACATGATCGGCCACATGATCGGTAACTTCTTGAAGGAAAAACCATACACTTTTTCTGACAAACTCAATAGACACCAAATATTACTAGCCTTTGATCTTAAATTATTTATACCACTTTTGCATAGTAAGGTGGTATTCAAATGGCTACCCCGCATGGATTTGAACCATGAAAATCTCCTCCAAAGGGAGATGTGTTACCGTTACACCACAGGATATTAAGATTTTCTTGGTCTGCCTCTACCTCTTGGCACATTGACCCTTTCCCGACACGCCACGGCCCCGTAAATCGTTTTTGTTGCGATCTCCTCTGGCATATCAAGGATGAAGGATTTGAGGCGTTTCTGGTGTTCTTGGTCTAGTTTTCCAATGATGTCTCCATATTCAATACCTTCCCATGCTTTATGTAAAGCCTCACGCATGAGAGATTCTTGTGCATTCATTTATAAAAGTGTTGACTTTGAGAAAAAAAACTCTATTGATGGAAATGTATGAAAAACATACTATTCAATACCAGGTTGGAGAAGACCTGTGATGAATGCGGCGGGACTGGTCAGGACTTCTATGACGATGGGATTGGTGAGCCTTGCTGGAAATGCCAAGGTACTGGTCACATTGCTACTGAAGAAGGAAAGGCTATTCTTCAACTGCTTGCTCATCACCAAGGTCATCTTCTTCAATTTGCCTAACGCTTCTTTTTGAGGGCTATCATAAAGCTCTCAACGAGATACCCAACGAGGTAAGCCAACGCCTCGTCACAACCCTCTTTCTCTTTTACTCCCCGTTGTTCCAATATGTGGTTGGCAACATGGATGCATTCATGGGTTAGGTTGGCTATCCATTCTGGTGATGAGTTCCATTTGGTAAGGAAGATGATTGGAGGACAGGAGCAGACCGTACAGGCATCCGCTGTATCCAGATGGGGTATTTCCCTTGAGTCATCATCTGTGAATTTCTGATGCAACCATGCTTCTGCTTGTTTCCTATTTACGGGCCATACTAACCAACAACCACTTTTCCAATTATCTATCTTGAGATAGAACTCTTTGGTTTTCATTGGTCTTTTTTGTAGTAGTGCCAGACTAAAACTTTGCAACGATGTGTTTGAATACGGAATTGTTTCCTTTGTAGCTCACCTCGCTTGCAAGCCTCTTTCAATTGGTATTCAGAAGTCTTTTGAGGTATGTTCATCATCTCGCTATATTTTTCATTGGTAATCCAACCTTCTGGAACAACATCTATATTTCCTTGGGTAAGCGATGGTATTTTGTGTACCCATTCGTATGCACTACTGCGGAGGTCAGCTTCTAATGGGTGTATTTTCTTGCGGGGCATATTGGATTAGTTTGGTTGCTGGTAAATCTCCTTTGTTACATCCACGCCAATCGAGTATACCAACGCCAGGGCGGCAAATGGCATCTCCTACAACTTTATGGGCATATCTAGTCAACATCTGCCAAGCAGGTGTAACCATGAATATTCCGTTTCCATCATTAAAAATACCTCCCGTGTGGCGATGGCCTCTTAAATAAATGTTGGGAACCTTATGCCCGACACGGGAGTAATTCTGACGGGCGTTGCCCATAGTAATGCTCATGGCTCCTGCTTCAAGATAAGCTCTTGAGGATGTTGGCATATGGTGGGCCACATCAATGAGAGATCCATTGATTTCAATGAGTCCCTTGTCTCCTAGCCACATAGCACCCAATTCCTTTGCAATCATCTTTTCCCAATCTCCAACGTGACATTCCGTACCTGCGGTCATGTATACCTTACTGGCTAACTTGGCTAAAGGTTTAAGGCATTCGATGGCGGCAAGCGTATGATCAAGATTGAGAGCCGCTACGATTTCATTGGAACCATGATGGCGACCTTCTATGCAGTCACCATTGATGATAAGAATGAATGGATCTTTTCCAAAATGAGCTTTTATCTTCTGGTCTTTATCCTGCCAGCATTGCCATAGCCATTGCTGATGGAGATTGTTACCAAGACCAATTTGGTTTCCTGTACTGGTAATGTGACCGTCAGGCCATAAGCCGACAACCGATCCACAATGAAGATCGCTGACTATTACCGCACCAACGGGTTTTTGTTTAGTCATTGGATTGGTGAGGCAATGGTTGGGGAGGATTATCCGAAACCAAATTGCTCAAAAGGATTGAGGCATCACGCAATGAGACTTCTTCCTCTGCCATCATTTTAGCCAGGAGTTGGCAGAGTTTGATGCGTTGATGCAGATGATGCAGATAGCTGATTAAGTCTAGCTGTTCATCACGTAGGTTCTGTGCGTACCAACCTGCACCAGCAGTCCAAAATTGGGTTCCATGTTCCTTGCTACCCTTGATGTATTTCTCCATGCCAGCAGAACCTGCTTTCGACCAAATATCAAAAGCATCTTGTTCTGGAGTCATATCATTTTGTTCTTGGTTTACGCTTTGGCTTTTTCTTTTGAATGGAGCCGTAAGAAACTCTAGCAGGACGAAGATTGGCATATGATTTGGCAGATGTTGTGGTTGCTGTTTTATTCATAGGCTGTTTAGAAATCGTTTCCATAACCTTACGGGACGAATACAACCCGCCACGTTGCATATGTGACAAGGAGGAGTATTGCAAGCACTTAATTCTTTACCACACTCTGGGCATAACCCATTAATCCAACTGATAAATCCAACAATAACTTTGTAGATTTTATTCATCAGAATGTGATGTGCATGACCTGACATGAACAATCAGCACCGTTTTTGTCAGCTTCATCAATGTCTGCAAAGATTACAGAGTTATTGAATTTGTCCATTGTGGTAAGCATCCATTCCATGCTCTTGCGATAGTTTTCATACTCTGGTTGGAACATACCGCTAATGACAATATTCTTGTCAGGGATACGGATCAGATTGGTAGCACCAGTTGCTTCCATTTCCTTGGGGACAACAATGATGTTTGCCAGCTTCTCAAGACGCTTGAATGATTCGGAATCAATACCAGAACGGCAAACCATCAGATTCTCTGGATCAATGACATGGATACAGCAATCAAGATGATACAAATCATCACTAACCATTTTCATTGGTATGATTTCAATACCACCTTTTTTAGAAATCCATTCTTGTGCCTTCCAATCAGAGAATTTTCCATGACCGCCAAAGTAGGTGTTGTCTTTCCAATGCTTGGTTTCAGCTTCTCCTTCCCAGAAATGAGGAGGTTGGAGAACGGTATAGCCCATCTTCTCAAAGAATCGGCGACCAGGCTCCTCTTCAATTTGGCGACCATCGGCACTCATCTTGGCGATGAAGATAAAAGGATCAACGGAAAGGCCAAGGTTGGCTACGAAATGCTGATCCTGTGCTCCCTTGGTAGGAGGCAACTCAATGACTTTAACTCCAAGAGCAGTAATGAGTCTCTTGATTCGGGAGTACTGACGCATGGCCCTTTCTGTATCAACCTTCTGACCCTTCATAAACTTGTTGTTGGCAATCGCCGTGGACAAGTACTTTGGAGGACACATTAAAAAACTAGGCTTACGCTTGTACTGACCACCACCGAATTTAGGGGTATCTGATTTCATCAAGGAAGCAACGGAAGAATCAACCTTACCTTCTAGTACGGAGGGAATCATAGAACCGTTGCGGAACTCTTGAGGGGAAAATCTAGCCATAAGTGATTAGATGATATACATCCCAGCACTAAAGAAAAGCAAAAGATTAAAGCAAATTCCCCCCAAACCCCCCACTACTCGTAGGGAAAGCCTGTCAGAAAAGAAAAGAAACTACTGCACCCCGAAATGGATGCAGGGTGTTTCTCTTCCTTCTCATCGGGTAAGGAGTTTTGATTCTCCGAAGCCGCTGTTCTTGGATCATGTGGTACGCATTCACACCCACCCTCACTTGCTATAACGGGCAAGCCCCGCCGAGTGGTGACGCACTACAGCGGGGCTTTTCTTTTGGAGGAGGAAAGTTTTACTAGAATGCGTCACCATTCAGATGCGATGAATATGCCACATAATCTCCGCAAACGTCAACATCTT
>Ga0208257_1000071_pt1 | contig 35011 bp, 34 predicted proteins | sample CryBogCBH10Sep07_FD_184610 | JGI IMG/M metagenome (GOLD analysis project Ga0208257, IMG submission 184610) | Freshwater microbial communities from Crystal Bog, Wisconsin, USA - CBH10Sep07 (SPAdes) | ecosystem: Environmental > Aquatic > Freshwater > Lake | place: Crystal Bog, Wisconsin, USA... | reverse complement strand
ACCACCTGATAATCTGTACTGTATCCACTCAACCGTGAAGTCGCCACTGTCTGGAAACAATCCGGCGTTGTTGGCCACCAGCAGATACTGATCAGTGGTAGTGCCATCAAAGTAAGCGCTGCCGCTTGTGAATGAGTCAGCGTTCTCGTTGAACTCTCCAGGTATCAGCAGGTTCCCGGTGTTGGTCAGCCTCTGTGCTAGCTGCGTCATGAGAAGTAGGTATCCAAGCTGTTGGTGTCACTGTTCCACTGCTGCCACACCTTGGGCACGCTGCCGTTTGTCCATACCATGGCGCTGTTGGTAGTAGTGTTGCCCACACTGACCACGTTGCTGCCAACCAAGCTGCCTGTGACAGTGACATTGGTGTTGAACTCTACGACGGTGTCAGGATGTACCGTGATCACGTTGCCTGTGACAGTGAGATTGCCTATGCCATTGCCGCTGGCAGCACTGCTCTGGTGTGTGCCATCTGCGAAGAATATGGTACCAGTGTTGTAGATGTTGCCACCTGCACCGCCACCCAGCGCTTCGCGCGTGAACACTTCGGGGTGCAGATCCTGTATGACGAAGCCTTCCGCAGCATAGGTCAGATTGGCTGGCTCGTTCAGCAGGCTCCTGGAGTTGCCCGTGTTTGGTGACACGAAGGTTGATGTGCTGATGGGAGCGTATACCCAGTTGTCATAGGTGCCCTGGCCCGTGCCATCTATGGGCAGCTTAAAGGTCATTGCTCCTTCGCTGGCGCCGCCGATCACGGCATAACCACCGCCGGTGAAGTAATGATCATCTGCCAGGCTGAATGGCGGGTTCACGTAGTCCTGCCCACCAAGAATGCCGTTGGTGTTGTAGAGCACGTTGGTCCACTGCCAAGTGCCATCTACACCGCTGATCCTGCTGGCCAGCATGCCTTCGCTGCCCCAGGGCCCATTTGCCCAGCCTGCCACTATGACGTCACCGTCGGGCGTGAGCACACCGCCTTCGCTGCCGCCGTTGATACTCATGCCAGTCAGGTTCACAGCGCTGGTCCAATAGCCGGTGCCAGTTGCAGCGTTCACGTAGCTGACGTATTGATCGCCGCCAAACGAATCAGTGATCACGTAGAGGTTGCTGTTGTCCAGTGACAGCAGCAGCGTGGTGTTGGTCCAGCCGTTGTTGCTGCCTAGGTTGGTGCTCCATACCGTGTTGAGGTTCTGGTCCAGCTTGACGATGATGTCTTCTGAGTTGGTAGGTGTATCCCACTGGCCACCAACGTAGATGTTACCAGTGTTGTCATATACTATGCTTGCGCCATAGGCAGCGAACGCGCTGCCCAGCGCCCTAGCGTTGAAACCATCGGTGTTGAGCTGGCCCACCCAGACCTTGTTGTTCTGGTATTCGTTTATGGTGTAGGGGCCGTTGGCGCTGTAGTCGTTGGTGTTGGTGGTGTAGAGCCATATGTTGCTGGCACTGTAATTTGGCGTGCCAGCGTGCGTGAAGCTGTTGATGCCGCCTGTGCCCGTGACACCGTTGACGTTGATGTAGAGATTGTTGGCACTGTTGCCACCAGCTATGAGATTGCCGCTCACAAACAGCTGGTCGCCGCTGCTGTAGCCGTTGCCTGCGTTGGTGAGGCTGATGCTGTAGCCCGTACCATCAGTGAAGCTAGCCGTGAAAGCTGAGTTGGTACCATATGGCAACTTGACCAATGGAGTGGTGGCACTCCAAGAAGTGCTGTCCTGCGAGATTGCTAGATCATAGCTGCTGCTGTCAAGCAGGGCAGTGCCTGTGCTAGCAGTGAGCAGCAGCACCAGCGTGCTACCACTGCTGGTCAAAGGCGCAGAAGGTGCAGCAAAGTTGCCGCTGTAGAGCGCAGCATTGCTGATGCGCAGATTGGTTATCCAGCCACTGAACGGATAGTTGCGGCTGGCAGTGCTGGCTCCTAGGTACACGGCACTGCTGCCATTGGTGATGTCATAGCCTTCAATCCCGCCGTTGCCTTGATACACGCCATTGAAGTAGATGCTGATGGTGCCAGCATTTTCCTGTATGGTCACAAAGGTCCACTGTCCTGGTGGTGGTTCTGCTTGGCTGGTAGTCACGTCGCCCAGGCGTATGTAGCCACCCGTGTAGGTCACGTCAATGTCGTGCACGCTGAGGCTGTCTTGGCTCAGCACCGTCATGATGGTGCCGCCAACGCTGCTTATCAACGCATAGCTCCAGAACTCCATGGTCCATGTGGTGCCCAGTGCCCATTGGCTGCCACTGGGTATGGTCACAACTCCACCGTTGAAGTAGATGCTGCCGTTCTCATTGATCTTGGTCAGGGGCGTGCTGGCACTGTAGCTCACGTTTGACAGCGTGACCGTGCGATCATAGTTGCTGCTGTCCACGGCTAGGTTGCCGCTGTCAAACACGTCCAGCAGCAGCAGCGTCTCAGTGTTGGTCACCACCAGCGGGCTGGTTGGCGCTGGATAGTTGGTGCTGTACAGCGACAGCGCTGCGGTTATGCGTATGTTGGTCAGCTTGCCTGGGAAATATTGGAAGTCGTTGTTGCCTCTGCGTCCCAGATAGATCGCCTGCGTGGTGTCTGACCACCAAGCCTGGCCAGGCGTGCCGCTCGCGCTAGTCTGTGCCACGCCGTTGTAGAACACAGTCTGCGTGCCGTTGGCGTTGACTATGGCCACGATGGTCCAGGTCCCTGGCGTGGGTTCCGTGTAGTTGATGAAGTTGCCTGTGCCGTCTGTGCGATAGCTGAGATAGCCGTTGTTCAGCACGATGTCCAATGCCAGTGCGGTGGTACCTGTGTCTTGGCTGATCACGCCAAATAGGCTGCCCGTGCTGCTGATGTTGGCATTGATCCAGAACTCTATGGTATAGTTTTGTCCAGGTGAGAAGTCGCCGCTGGCTGGTATCACGGCATAGCTGCCGCTGACGCCAGCAAACACCATGCTGCCACCTGGTCCTGGTGGCTGGGAGATGTACTGGGGCTCAAGGCCGTACCATGTGTTGATGGCTGATACTGTGGCAACGGTGCCACCTAGTCCACCACCGGTTATGCTCCATTGCCCGTTGCCCACCGTGACGCTGTCAGGTGTGTTGCCGTTGAACACGCTGACGTTCACGCCCATCTCGCTGATTTCGCTGCCTGTGAGTGCTGCGACGTTGGTGTAGTCAAAGTTGAAGCTGTCTATGACACCTGTCATGGCCACGTTGGTAGCGCTCACAGCAAGGCTGTTGAGATAGGTGTCCACGCTGGCATTGCTGCTAATGACGGCTCCCGGTCCAGTTGATGAACCGTCTGCAAAGCTGATGGTCTGTAGCCACACGCCCTCGTGACCAGTGTATACCGTGCCACCTATGACTATGTTGCCAGCGAAATCACCAGTGGTCACTGGCACTGCCTGGCTGATATGACCTATCCAACCTTCGCTAGCGTAGCTAAGTATGCCCTGCCATTGTAGGTTACCCTCTGAGTCAAACTGCGCCGCATATGGATAGTAATAATCAAAGCCCACAGCCAACACGCTGCCGTTCATACCCACCACGCTGCCAAAGCTGCTGCTGTGCCCGCTGAGGTTGCCCATGTAAGTGGTCCAGTTGCGCGCCACGGTAGCAGCCCCCACAGTGAGGTTACCGCTGACGTTGGTCAGCGTGCTGATTATATCCAGGGTCTCGGTGTTGTTGCTGATCAGCGTGTTGCTGGTTAGTCCTTGGACCGCTACCGGTGCCTGCTGTCCATATATGGTCATTGATGGTTTCCTTTAATTGGCATGGCTGGTCACAAACTCCGTGACAGAATAGGTGAAGTACACAGTGTCGCTGCCCACGGCGGCGTTGACGGTCATCACGTTGCCATTTACTAACGCGCCGTAATCAAACACCACGCCAAAGGCAGTGTCCTGCGCGGCGAGATTGCTCTTGACCCTGTTGCCCACGCTGTAGAAAAGGCCGCCTTGGCTGTCTAGCGCAGCAGTGATGTCTGCCATCTCCACGCAGGTTGATGGATCGTTGTGCTGTGCTCTCACGGTCATCTTGAAGCTGGTCACGTCTGTGCTTGAAGCCTGCCATATGTACTCAGTGGCATTTGGTGTGCTCCACGCTGGGTACACGCCGCCCACCGTGGTCACCGTGCCTGCGATGCTGATGTTGCCGTAGGCCCTGGGTGGCAAGCTGATGCTGCCGTCGCTGTTGATGGCCAGCTCTGCGCCCACGCTGGCTATGGTGAATGGCGTGTAGATGATAGTATTAGCACTGTTCACATACACGTTGGCACTGTCAGTGGCACTGATCAGCAGCTGCGTGCTGTAACCTGGCACCGCTGGCGCCGTGGGTATGGGTATGGCGCCGCTGTTGCCTGGGCCCCAGGTGCTGTAGAGGTTGGTGTTGTCAATCTTGACGTCAGTGACTGAGCCGCGGAATCCGCCAGCATACTCGCCATAGGCTATGTAGGAGATGGGATATTTGTAGTCGTTGATGTCAACGCCGTTGATGTAACCGCCCAGGCCACTGAGATAGCTGCCATTGAGCCAGGCCTGGCAGCGCTGAGCGCTGTCGCGAGTGACCACCAAGTGGTACCAAGTGTTGAGGGCCAGCGTGGTGCCAAAGTCAAATCCAGTGGCCTTGCTGGGGTCACCCGTGGTTATGATCAGGTTGGCCCAGCTCTGGCTCAGCAGAGTCAGCGCACCTGTGCCACCTCCCAGCAGCGTGTTGCTGGCGTATTCAAACGTTGGATAGAACCACAGGCTGATGGTGTAGGGCCCAGCGCCTATGGGCGGCAGTTGCGGATAGATCTGGAAGAGGCTGCCAGTGAATTCCATGCTGCCATTGCTGGTGACCATGCTGCTGTAGGGGCTGTTGCTGCTCCAGTTTACTTCGCTACCGTTGTCTGCGTAGCTCTGATAGGGAGTGAACTGCGTGTGCTTGCTGGTGTTGATGGTGCCATGGTCGCTGAAGTTGTAGATGCTGTTGCGATTGCGCAGCCTGAGATCACCTGGGTTAACAGGTTCCACGCTGTTGACCAGCACGTTGCCCCACAGCGAGATAGCACCCTCTGAACCGTAGCGCTTGTCGCTGGGATCCCCAGCAAACATGTTGAAACCGCCACCAGACGCGCTGGCATACACGTTGCCAGTGGTGGGCACCCAGGGTGTGAGACCTTGACCAACCACGGGCTGCGTGCGCCAAAAGTCTGAGAACAGCGCCATCACTCCGCTGCCCTGGTTGACGATCCAGTAGCTCTGATCGTTGAGCTGCGTGGTGCTGGCGATGTTGTTGATGTAGATCTGCGTGCCATCTGTGAGGTCTGTGCCTGGCACGGTGATGGTCACGGGCGTGCTCAGAGTGATGTTGCTGATTGCTGTGCCATTGAGATAGGTGTGGCCGCTACCACCATAGAACCAGAAGCTGCCGCCGTTGCCGCCGGTCCGTGCCGTTACGTTGCTGTCACCGTTACCTGCTTCAAAGTACAGATAGCCGCCTTCGCCGCCATCTGCGCCGTGGCCTGCCTGTAGGTCTATATAGCCGCCTGCGGCAGATCCGTTGATGCCTGTGGCATCGTTGACCTGTAGATAGATGTAGCCTTCGCTGCCACTTTCCATATAGATGCCGTCAGCAGCATATAGCGAGCCTTCTCCGCCATCTGCCTGTAGGTGTATACCGACCTGGCTGGTGATCACACCGCTGTTGGGTATGTTGGTGCTGCCATCGCTGTAGAACTGCCAGTAGTTGTAGTTGTTCTCTATGGTCACTGGTCTGTTTGAGTTTGAAGATACGAGGTTGCCCCCAAGCTGTATGCGGCCTTCGCTACCGTAGGCGTAATTGCTGGGAGAACCAGCCAGAATGTATATATCACCACCTGAGGTGCTGTGGAGACCGGCACCGCCGCCGTTGTTCCAAGCTGGCAAGCCCGTGCCATCCACTGGCTGGTTCAGCGCGACATCGTGGTAGAGCTGCACGTTGCCATCGTCAATCACGCTGACGTGATATGTGAGGTTGTTGAGCGCTGTAGTGGTGCTGATGTCGTGTAGGTACAGAGCATCATTGTTGCTCAGGTGATGATTGGGTATGTTGACTATGACTTGATTGCTGCCCAGCGTGATCCCTGTGATGCCAGCAGTGATGGTACCGTCCAGCGTGAGCGCACCTTCGCCTGCATACAGATACATGCCGCCACCCGTGCCGCCCACGTGAGTGATGGTGTTGCCGCTGCCAGCAGCAGCATACTGCACGATGTAGCCACCTTCGCCACCATCTGTGCCAGCACCGGCGCCCATGACGATGCCGCCACCTGAGCTTTCACCGTTGATGCCAGTGGCATTGTCAACGCTGACCAGTATTGAACCTTCGCTACCAGCATGCAGCCATGCGCTGGTTGCACCATATAGCTGTCCTTCGCCACCGTCAGCAGCGATGGTCAGTCCAATCTGGCTGGTGATGCTGCTGTTGTTGGGCACATACAGGGATGAGTCGCTGCTGAAATTCCATGACGAGTCGCCAGTGCTGATGTATATGTTGCTGTAGGGATTTACCGTGCCCAGCGTGGTATCTGTGAAAGTGATGTTGCCAGTGTTCACAGCTCCGCCGGCTGGACCTGTGGGACCTGTTGCTCCGCTGCCTGTGGGACCTGTGCCGCCAGTAGGTCCGGTACCGCCAGCTCCCGTAGGTCCAGTTGGACCGCCGTTGGGACCTGTGGGACCCTGTGTTCCTGTGGGACCTGTGCTACCAATGCTGCCGCTGGGACCAGTAGGACCAGCCAGCGCGGGTGCTGCGTCTACCCAGACGTTTTCATAGTAAACATAAAGGCGACCAGTGTCGGTGTTGTACCACAGCGTGTTGGCCGTGGGGCTGCCGGGAGGCGTGGGGCTCTGCGTGACTCCGCCGCCGTTGCCCTGTATGGTAACACCGCCAGGCGTGGTGTTGTCGCTAATGCGCACCACATAATCATTGCCCACGAAAAGGCTTAGGCTGTCTCCAACGTAGGTATTGGCGTTGCTATCAAGCGTGGTGCTGCGGAATAATCGCATTGACATTGGATGGAGCCCTCTGGTCTGATATTGCTCCCATATTTAGCGAGTGCTGTGCGATCAGATCTGTGTGATCTGTATGCGGTTGGCGCGGTTGTTGCTGACATCACCTATATTACCACCTGTGGTGATGCTGGCGCTGGGCGCGTCTTGATAGCATTGTACGGTGAAAGATTGGCTGGGAGATAGGGTTATGACAGCTGATGAGGCTTGGAATGGGTTGGTGTTGGTGCTTAACTGGCTCTGGTAACCATAGCGATTACCGCTGTCGCCCTGTACTTCTACCCAGGTAGCACGCTGTCCAACGTTGAAGTACTGCCATCCGATTTGCCAGGTTATCAATAGGGTGGTTACCGAGCTGCCACCATATAGGAACTGACCATTGTTGTAGGTAATGTTGCTGCTGGTGTTGTAAGTGCTGGGCTGACCAGGACTGGTGTCAGGAGTGTTGAACAGCACGGTGGTATTGGTACTGCCCAGGATGGTCTGCGGAGTGTTGTTATAGCGAGCCAGCGTGCGAGGGCTGTTGTTGGCAAAGCTACCGGTAGGACCAGTGGCACCAAAGCCTGTTGGACCAGTAGAACCAAAACCAGTGGGACCAGTTGACCCTGTAGATCCCTGCAAACCTGTTGGACCAGTCTCGCCTACAGCTCCGGTCATGCCCTGCGCACCTGTTGGGCCTGTAATTCCTCTGATACCGGTGGGCCCTGTTGGACCTCCAGGTAATCCGGCTGGACCGGTGGCACCTGTAGCACCTGTCATGGTAGCTGATCCCGGAGCACCAGTTGGGCCAGTGTATCCAGTTGGGCCAGTGTATCCAGTAGCGCCAGTGTTGGTAGCTGAGCCAGCAGCACCTGTCGCCCCAGTTGGACCTGTATAGCCGGTGGCGCCAGTGAGACCTGTGGCACCTGTTATGCCTGTAGCGCCGGTTGGACCGCCAGCAGGACCTGTTGGTCCAGTGACTGATGAGCTTGGCCCTGTGGCTCCTGTTGGTCCAGTGCTGCCCTGGAGACCTGTGTCTCCGTTCAATCCTGTGGGTCCTGTAGAACCAGTTGGACCAAGCGAGCCCTGCTGTCCTAGAGGACCTGTGGGCCCTGTGATACCGCGCAAGCCAGTTGGGCCAGTGGGACCGCCAGCAGGTCCAGTTGGACCTTGGGCACCAGTTGGACCACCATTTGGCCCTGTTGGACCTGTAGCACCAGTGTTTACTGCCGTGCCTGGGACACCTGTTGGTCCTGTTGGACCAGTGCCAAACGGTCCTGTACTACCTGTGGGACCAGTGACCGTGCTGTCTGCACCACTTGGACCAGTTGGTCCTGTGGCACCAGTCGTGCCAGTGGAGCCTGTTGGACCACCAGCTGGCCCAGTTGGACCAGTTTGGCCTAGTATGGGATATCCACCTGGCTGTGTGCCATCATGCACTCTAACGGCCAAGCTGTTTGGATCTACTGTAAGCTCACCTTGGTAGCCAACATAGACGTTGCCGTCAACGCCGTAGTTCTTGTTGCCAATGATCCTGGTAGTAGTCAACGCCGACCCTCGTGATGTTGAAGGTATTTATTGAAAAGAAACTGAGCCATAGCTGCGCTGTAACTTAAATACCTGCATGAAAATGGTTGCCATACACGGTGCATGGAGCAGCAGCACCAGCTTCAACTACCTGAGATCGCAGGTCAAGGGCAGCTGGCTCACCATTGATTACGATCACCAGCATGATGGTATCTGGGACATAATAAGGCGCGCCGATGCTGCGATCGCGCAGCCCTGCGTGGTCATCGGACACAGCCTTGGAGGCATAGCAGCACTTCATCTACATGATAATCCCATGGTCAAGGGCATAGTAACACTAGCCAGTCCGCTAGCGGGGTTGGAACTGAACCTGCTGCAGATATATCTCAGCCGCAGCAAATTGATCACGGAGATAGCTAGCGAAACCCATCTCATACGCGACATGAAACGGCATGTCTATACCAAGCCAGTGCTGCACGTGATAGCCAACCGTGGGTTCAATCCATTCATCTACGAAGACAGCGACGGCGTGCTGCCGCGCAAGGTACAGACTGGATGGTCTTGCGGTAGAATGATTCCAGTTGAAACCAACCATTATGAGATATTGCAGCATGCAGACACAGTGCAGCAGCTGCGACAGTTCATCTCCGAGATGATTTGACATCAGCTAGTTTCTGCCGTAACTTTAGCTTATATCGCCAAAGGACGCACCATGTTGAATATGTTAAAGAATGCTGCAATCTATCTACGTCTTAGATTGAATAGGTTGGATCCCAGACCAAGACCTAAGTATCAAGGTCCGTTCATAGATGCCATGATGCAGTTAAACGCCAACCGCAGCGGCGAGGAACTGCTGGCCAAGATGGACCAACACAACGTGCAACAGATGATGATATTCGCTCGACAGAAGAATCCATTTGACAGCACTGAACATGTCAAGCAGATCAAAGCTCGATGGCCCGATCGTTTCGTGTTGGGCGCACCAAAAGCCTTTGATCATTGCGACGATGTCAAACCAAAGTTCGTGCAGCAAGTGGTACAAGATTGCGACAGCGGTCTTTACAGCTACATAGGTGAACTGCAATGCGTGCATGCCGACAAATACATATCACACTGGGGACATGAGGTCACCATACGTGGAGAACGTTGGATCAATCCTCTGGCTGAGAACTTCCTCAAGCTGATGGACGGTCTTGATGGCAAGAACGTGCCGGTTATGATACACTGGGAATTCTACGAATGGGAACGCGATCACAAGAATTTCTATGAGCTGTTCAAACGATATCCCAACATCAATTTCATCATAATACACGGCGGGTTTGGCCCTGCTGAATGCAATCACGAGCTGTTGAAACGTTTTGACAACGTCTACATCATGCTGAGCAAGAAGGACCTCATACATATTGGACGTTTCTGGTTTACCTACAAGGGCAAATGGCTAAATTCCAATGGTCCTAGCAGCAAGCAGAAGCAGAGCAAGCTGGGTTATGCTATTCTAAATCTAAATGGCCGTATCAACTGGCAATGGATGAACATCATGATAGAATTCCCAGATCGCTTGATGTTTGGCTCCGATTGCCACAAGAAATACCGCTGGATACACTATGATACCATAATTGAAACGTGGCGAGAGATACTGGGACAGCTGGAACCAGAGCTTGCTGAAAAGATAGCTTATAAAAACGCCAAAAAGCTCTTTAACTGCTGAAATCGCTTGACAAATCTCTTGATCATGTTATCATGAATCATGTTCTTTCATGAGGATCAAGATAGATGGACCTAAAACGCAGGCAAAGCGCAGATCCAACCAAGCTAGCCACCTCGCTATTGGAAAGCTGCAGCCGTATCGCAGTGGTAGCAGACGCTTATAGGCAGGTGATCAATCTGCTTGGGGGCGACATGGACAGCGCCAGAGTGAACCCATTCTACCGGGAACACATAGGCGGTGGTGGCTGGCACGGAGTGACCAATCAAAACAGTTCCGCCATGGCCTACTTGGTGCGGCAAGCCAATGACAGCTATGGTCTAAAAGCCACGGAAGGCAATTGGGGAGCCATATTCGTCAGCGCCAGGGCGTTGAGCAGCCTGCTCATGTACGGTGCTCCAAATCCCAAGGAGTTTGGACAGCTATATCACTGCGAACACACTGTGCAGGTAGCCCAGCGCACTGATGAGATGATCGCATGGATCCTGGAAGACAACATCACTGATCCAGTTGACATAGCACGCTCGGTTCTGCGCAACACGGTGGTTGCTACGGTTCTCAAGACAGAACGTAACGACAGCGGTGAACATTCAAACACCAACCATCGCCCATTCTGGCGCTATACCAAGATGGATACCAGCGTGCTTTGTGCACATCCAACCAAGGGCATGATACCCGCTACCAACATGACCCTGGCAGACATAGCTGATCTGCAGATCACCCAAGATCCTTTGATAGGCAGCATGCTGTCACACATGGCCACGGTAAGCACTGACAAGAAGAAACAGTATCTAGCAGACGCTAGATGGTTCCTCTACGAAGGCACTGTTGAATATCACCGCATTCCTAGCGATCTCAGCATGTTTGCACGCCGAGGCGAGTGGAACCGCCAGGAATTGTGGGAGCTAGAGGATAGGCATTATACTCATAAGCGTAACAAGAGCAGCTACACGGGGAAGCGCTGACATGAAGAATTACAGCTGGAGCGAGTGGGACGTTGATCATTTTAGGACGCTGAGCCCGCTCAATTCAGATCCTACCAAGCAGCTGATACACAATCGCATGGGCAGATTGTATTGGGTTTGGAAGAATGATGCGCTGTATGTGCAGCGGTTTGCTCGCGAAAACGGTCCGTATCAGAGCAGGAATCTCAAGTTCCTGCGTGATCTCAAACCACAGGCACGCACCATCATTGACGTGGGCATGAACGTGGGCAACAACACCATGGAATATGCCACTTGGGCTCAGGCAGTGCATGGTTTTGAACCATTCCCCGAGACTTTTGCGCTGGCCAAGGCCAACGTAGAGCTGAACCAGCATGTTGAGCTCAAGGGACGCTATTGGGATGCCAAGCTGGTGCAGATGGTTCGCGAACCCAATCGCAGCGATGGCTGGTACAAGCTGAAAGATGGCACTCATGCCAGCTTGTCCATGACAGCAGCTGTTAGCTTGCACAACGTGGGACTAGGCAATGCTGCCGGCACCATGCAGATGGAACATCATCCAAACAATGCTGGACACAACTGCATACTGAGCGAAGATCGCAAGGACAAGACCAAATACAGCTTGCATACCGTGCAGGTCAACACGCTGGACAGCTACGCGATCGCAGACGTTGACGTGATAAAGATAGACTGCGAAGGCTATGAATTCCCCATATTGCAGGGAGCAGAACAGACCATACGCACCTGCAGACCGGTTGTGCAGCTGGAAATCGTAGAATCGCAATGTGCCAAGTTTGGATACAAACCAGACGACATCTGGGACTTCTTCATCAATGGCATAGGCAACTATGGTGTTTATGACTTCAAGGGCACGCGACTTCCTGATCAATGGCAGCGGATCAAGGGTGTGATGGACAGGTTCTTCGTACCGCTTGAGCTGTCAGACCAGATCATAGCAGACACCAGCAACCGCAAGCATCCTGGCATGGGATCGCGAGGATTTGGCAAGAAAAGCAAGCGCAAGCAGCCTGCTGGAGACGGTGCGGAATAGCAATAAAGCATAAATAAGGCTGTATTTTATTGGAGATACAGCCGTGCGTCATGCGATATTTGCTATTTTTCTGACAATCTGTTCATCCAGTGCCATGGCCACTCAGCTGACCTATGGTTTCCAGAACCCTGCGTTTGGTAATGATCCAGCCGCATGGAGCACGCACGAGCTGACCATAGAGAACGAAGAGTTTGCTCGCAAGCAGGCCATTGTAGCACAGCAGAAGGCTGACGCAGCTGCTGCCGCTGCAGCTGCTCAGAACACCAACTTATCCAAGTTCCTCAACAATCTAGAGTCGCGCATTTACGCACAGTTAAGCTTGCAGATGAGCAACGCCATGTTTAGCGGTAGTGCCACTACAGGCAGTTTGGATTTCCAAGGTACCACGATCAACTGGGTCAAGGACAGCGCAGCACAGACGATCACACTAACAATTATAGATCCCAATGGTAATGCCACTAATATAACAGTACCAATAGGGAGCTTTGCATTCTAATGAAGAAAATATATTCTATTTTAACAGCATTATTGCTGTCGGGCTGCGCATCAGTTGTACCACCATATTCACCAGATGTGGGTACGCCCAGCAAACAGCCACAGGTATTGCCGCGCGGTTACAATCCATTGCTAGGAATAGCTGGTCCAGACGGACCTCCGATAACGGTTGCTGTGTACGGTTTCACTGACAAGACTGGCCAGCGCAAGGAGAACGACAAGTTCTCAGTGCTGAGCAGTGCTGTCACGCAGGGCGCAGAAGTGTTCCTGATCAAAGCGCTGCAGGACGCAGGTCACGGCAAGTGGTTCCAAGTGGTTGAACGAGTTGGACTAGATGACCTAGTCAAAGAGAGGCAGCTGATCCGCAACCAGCGCGAAACCTATGAAGGCAAGGATGCCAAGCAGTTGGCACCAATGCTAATAGCAGGCGTGATGATCGAGGGCGGCATAGTGGGCTATGATACCAACATAACCAGCGGCGGAATTGGTGCTCAGCTGCTGGGCATCAATGCCAGCGACCAATACAGAGTGGACGTGGTCACTGCGGTCGTGCGTTTAATATCTGTGCACACAGGAGAAGTGTTGATCTCAGCAGGAGCGACTAAGACCATACTGAGCACGGGCGCCAACGGCAACGTCATGACCTTCCTGGATCAAAGCACCACAAGCCTGCAGATAGAGACTGGTTCTAACATAAATGAACCCAACACCTATGCTGTTAGAGCTGCTACAGAAGCCGCAGTGCTTGACATGATCAAGCAGGGCGTTGCCAAGCAGCTGTGGAACTTTGCTCCACCACCGCCAAAGCCAGTGGTTACCAAACCAGCAGCGCCAGCTGCTAGCACACCTGCCGCGCCGGCAGTGCCAACGGCGCCAAAGAATTAAAAATACTCAGCTGCCGCAGTGGCGTCTGAGTTGGGAGAGGGTACTTGAAGAATGCAGTCGCCGGTATACTTGGAGCAGCACTAATATGGCTGGCTACGCCAGCCATGGCAACTAGCACTACCAACAATGTTTACATAGAACAGGTTGGTAGTGGTAGCACCATCACTATCACGCAACAGGGTCTTGGCAACGAAGTTGGCAATGCAAACACTGCAACCACACTGAGCGGTAACGGGCAAAGCGTCACCATATCGCAGATTGGTAGCCAAAACACTCACGTGGTAGATGTAGAAGGCATCAACAGCACTGTCAACAGTGCTGTAGCGGGTGACAACAATGCAGTGACCATCAACTGCGGTGCCAGTGGTACCACGGCCTGCACCGACAGCAATCTCACAGCCAATGCCACAGGCAATGGCAACACTCTCAATCTTGGCATGGGCACCAAGAGCACCGGCAGCATCATAGCCAACGGTGATCACAACAATCTCAGCATACAGAGCACCACGACCAACATGATGGGTGCGACTGCCAGCATCAGTGCCACTGGTGGCGGAAACACTGTCTCGGTCAGCCAGAGCGGCACGGCAGGAGCCAACGGATATACAGCAGATGTGCAGGTTACAGGCAGCAGCAACAACATAGGAGTCACGCAGAGTGGCACGGTCGACAGCAACGTCAGCGTACATAGCACTGGTTCTAACAACAACATCACTGTTACTACCGGCAACTAATGCGTGGGCGCTGATAGGCGCAGTGACAGAGATGACAGGACCCACTGAGATACAGCGCGAAAAAGCTGTGATACCAGGCGCAGTAAACGCAGGCATTGAAAGCATGGACACCGTGGTCACTGCCAGAGCCCGCGCTGAGATCACCTTCAAGGATGACACCAAGGTACAGATAACTGAACAGAGCAAGCTGGTTATAGACGAGTTTGTCTTTGATCCTGCGCAGGCAGACGCTGGCAAGCTCAGCATCAAGGTTGCCATGGGCACTGCTCGCTATGCCAGCGGGGCCATAGCTCACAACGATCCCGCAGGTGTTAAGATAGAAACTCCCACTGCTACCATTGGCGTGCGCGGCACGGATTTCAGCATGACAGTGGATGAGCTGGGACGAAGCCTCATCATCCTCTTGCCCAGCTGCCCAGTGGGGTACAAGAACATAGAGCGAGACTGCAAGACTGGCAAGATAGTGGTTACCACGGACATGGGCGAGACCATCTTAGACAAGCCTTTCCAAGCCACCAGCACCAATACCAAGGAACAGAATCCCAGCAAGCCAGTGATAGTCAAGCTGACACCTGATCAGATCAACAACATGCTGATCCTCAGCCCGCCCAAGAAGACAGAAGGAGATGAAGATACCAACAAGCGGTACAAGACTGCCCTGGACATCAACTTCTTGGACAAAGACCTGCTGAAGTTCAGCGATCTCGACGTGAACTATCTCAACGTCACTGACCGGCTCAGCATCAATCAGCTGGATCAGCAGTTTTTGTACAACATGCTGGACCTGCTAAATGCTGCGCTGCTGGCCAACATGCTGGGCGGCGAGAACCAGATGCTGCCCAACTATGCGCCAAACAAGGCTGCTGGTCTCTACTACTTCCTCAGCGATACTAATCTCACTCTTTATAGGAACGGTTTGAACGGCTATAGCGAGATAACTGTGAACAAAGATACTCCCACCACCATTTATCTAAACCAAGACGGTGCTACCATGATGCAGAACGTGCAACACAGTGGCGGCAGCGTGATCAACATAAAGCAAAGCCAATGAGAACGCTGCTGATATTTTTGCTGTTATCATCTTCTGCCATAGCTGGCAACACGGTTTACATAGAGCAGGTGGGCGACAGCAATCACATCACTGTCAAGCAGAACGATGGAGACAACAAGTCTGCCATCATGCTCAACCAGGGCGACGGCAATGAGCAGAACATAGCTCAGCGCGGATCTGGCGCAGATCAGGCATTCATCGGCACGCCGCCAGCAGGCATGTCGCAAGGTCAGTTCATCATGAACAACGCTGCACCCAGCAACAGCGGCAACCTGCTCAGCATAGTGCAGATGGGGGCAGGAAATCACACCGCAGCTATCAACCTAGACAGCACTACGAGCAATAACAACAACACTGCCAGCATACTACAGACAGGCGATGCCAACAAGAGCTTCACGCTGAACCTCAGCGGCAGCGGCATAGGTGCTACGGTGATCCAGGACAATCCCACTGTACCAGATGCTGCTAGGATGAGCATACAGTGCCTCAGCCCGCCCTGCACGGGCTACAGCTATGTCAAACATTAACTTTTGCTAAATAGCTGCGATTTAAGCACCTAAAGTTATTTTTTATACATTTTCATCGAGGAGGATGTCCATGATTGACATGGATCCCAAGAAGGCCCAGAAGCTGGGCCAGGCATGGGGCGAAGTACTGACCGACTCAGTGTTTGGCATCGTTGACGTCTTCAAGAACTCACCAGCTCAGAAAGCCGCAGCCAACAAGGCTGCGAAGAACCGCAACGCCATCATAGCTGCTAATAATGCTGTGACACGCATGAACAACCAGCTGAAGATACAGGCCATGCAGGAACTGGCGGCTGAGCAGGAACAGTCTGCCATGGCTCGCATGACACCAGCTCAGAGAGAAGCTTACAAGAAAAACAAGGCAGATGCTGAGAGAGCAGCTGCTAGAGCTGAAAGGTTGGCCAAGGAACGCGCAGAAGAACGTGCGCAGATATTCTGGGCCTGCGTGATCATATTTGTGGGATTGCCAGCTTTGGTATATGTTGGCCTGTTCGTGTTTGGCGTGCTGATCAGCGGCAGTGATTACCAGACCTATCACAGCCTAGCACAGATAGTGCCAGGATTGAAGAGCGTTGTTGGCCGTTAAGCGCACACTGCTGATTGCTGCGTTGTTGCTGTTGTCCACACCGGTAAGCACAGCAGGACGCAGCGTGGACTGCGATGTGGACCAGCGTGATTCACAGGGCGAGATGTACGTGCGCTACGAGAGATGTTTGGTTGAAACCACTGCCAATCATATCGAGATAACCCTTGACACCACCATGGAACGCTGGGTCATGGACCTTCCAAACGCGGAGAAGCGCACTACCTCATGGACTTGGTGGAACGACACTTGGCACAGGACGCCAGGGTATGATCGCGTGCTGTGGTCTGGCAGCGTCAAGACAGATCAGCTGACCTGCAGATATCACGGTGCCAGCAAGATACGTTACGTGTTCAGCGATGACTCTGCCATCTGCTTGCTGCAATAGGAGACGACATGGATAACCCACATGACATCTGGGCCTTTGGTTACAGGCTGCCGATTGACTCTGCGATATTCCTTGGTACAATGTTTACGCTGATATGCGTTGCCGCCATCTGCCAAGCTTTTGACCTCTAACCTAGGTTAAATACCCCATGCTGAAGAAAATCATACTATCGCCGTGGACGGCGCTGATAACTCTTGCGTTGATGCTGGCGCTGCGTGCTGCTGATCCCAGCTTTGTGGAAAGCGTGCGCTTGCGCTATTTTGACACGCTGATCGCCGGCCAACCGGCTAACCTCAACAATGTGGCTGTGGTCAACATAGATGAAGCAGCGCTGGACCAGCATGGTCAATGGCCGTTTCCGCGCACCGTGTATGCCGACATGATCAATGACCTATACAATCATGGTGCAGGGTTGGTAGTATGGAACGTGCTCATGCCAGAAGCCGATCGTTTTGGTGGCGATGAACATCTAGCAGATGTCATGCGAGCTCGCCCAGTGGTGCTGGGCAACATACCAGCTGCATCTACCAAGAACCAACCTCGCAAGCCCGGCAGCGCTGTGATCAATGCGCAGTTTGGCGATAGGATCATACATTATCCTGGATTGATAGCCAACATACCACAACTGGAATCGCTAGCATGGGGCGTGGGCACTGTCAACACCTTACTTGAGATAGACGGCGTGACTCGCCGCATGCCATTGGTGATCACCGTTGATGGCAAGATCTATCCCAGCTTGGGCATGGAGACAGTACGTGTCATAGCCGGAGACAGCACCGTGCAGGTCAAGCTCAGCGAGATCGGCGTTGACAAGATGCGCATACCAAAGTTTGGCCCAATCGCCACTGACAGCCTGGGCCGTGTGTGGATAGACTGGAGCCAGAAGAGCGAGCACTACAGCATCACCAATCTACCCGATGATCTACATGGCGCTGTGGTCATAGTGGGCGTAAGCGCAGCAGGCATAGGCAATCCAGTGGCAACCAGCATAGGCGCAGTGTGGCCGCAGGACGTGCAGGCAGCAGTGCTGGGCACCATGTTGAACAAGGTAAACATACAGCGAGCTGACTGGGCAGACGGTGCCGAACTCTTGGCCATGGCGGTGGCCGGTCTCATATTGATAGGCATGGCGAGGTGGACTTATGTTGGTATCGGAACGATGGTTGTGGTGGTTGTCGCTGCTGTGCTTGGTAGCCGCTGGGGTTATAGCGAGCATAGATTTCTATGGGACGCTACTGCCATTACAGCAAGCAGCGTTGTGGTCGCTCTGCATGCCTACGTGGTGAAGTTCGTGAGCGAGTTCCTACAGAAGCAGCAGATCAAGCGGCAGTTTGGCACTTACCTAAGCCCAGACTTGGTGGCACAGCTACAGCGCAATCCAGACTTGCTGGTGCTGGGTGGTGACAGCAAGGAGTTAACCATACTCTTTACAGATGTCAGAGGATTCACCAGCATCAGTGAACACTATGGCAGCGACGTGCAAGGTCTGGTAAAGATCATGAACCGTTACATGACTGCCATGACCAAGAAGATATTGGAGAACAAGGGCACGCTTGACAAGTACATAGGCGACGCGCAGATGGCATTTTGGAACGCACCCTTGAACAATCCGCAGCATGCCAAGGATGCGGTGAAAACAGCCTTGGAAATGTTAGGGAGCCTAGATGAATTCAACAGAGAAGTTGCCGCAGAAGGCGTTCCGCCGTTTGGCATGGGCCTTGGAATTAACACTGACACTGTTGTTGTGGGCAACATGGGCAGTGAGCAGCGTTTTGATTACACTTGCCTCGGTGATGGTGTTAATCTTGCTAGCAGGTTAGAAGGCCAGAGCAAGCCATATCATGTGGCCATGGTCATCGGACCAAAGACCAATGAATATGTGAAGGACTCGTTTTTCACTCTACCACTTGATTGCCTAGCAGTGAAAGGCAAGAAGGAAGGCGTTGACATATTCACAGTCCTAGGCGAGCTCAGCAAGGTACCGGTTGGTTATAAGAACGCACGTAACGAGCATCTCACCATGCTCAATGCCTACAAGGCCCAGCGTTTCGTCATAGCCAAGAGCATGGCACTGGGACTCAAGGGCAAGTTTGATGGCAAGATGGATGGCTATTACGACATGTGGGCCGAACGCTGTGACGAGTATGCTAAGAATCCCCCAGGCAAAGATTGGGATGGCGTCTACAGGACCAACACCAAGTGATCAGCTGTTGCCGCTAGCTGCTTCGGCAGCATCTGGGTTGGTCTTTATCTTTCGTGCACGGCGAGTTTTCTTGATCATGCTGAGCTCTTCAGCAGCTCTCTTTTGCTGTGCTGCGGCTTCTAGCTCGCGTGCCTGAGCAGCTGCTGCTGTCTTGACATCATGAAGATGCCGCTCTGATTCTATCTCCTTGCCGCGCAGCTGCAGCACGATATTGAGCTTTTGGTTCAGTCGTATGAGATCATTGTCCAGCATGCGTATGCGATCGATCAGCGCGATCAGCACGGTGTTGGCATCGCTGAGTATGGGTTTGATCTCCATGGTAGCCCAGCGCCATATGTAGTAGATGATGTAGCTGAGACCACCTGCTGCGACCACAGGGAATCCGTACTTGTTGATTGCAGCTGCTATGTCCATGTTAGTGATACATCAACCAAATGGTTTCTTTGGCCAAGATGGCCACGGCCATCATGAGATACACAGACAGCAGTCCATAGACTGTAGCGTTTAGTTGTTTGTCAGTCATCATAGATGTATCCTATCACAAAGCATGTCTGCGCACATGACCAACAGGGTCATGCCCATTATCACCAACACATGGCTGAGAGTGTCCATGTGGTCCCAGGCGCTGCGCGCCAGCTTGATATCATTGCTGAGGTGTCGCTTGAAAGTTTCAATCATCGTAGGTCAATCCTGTGGCATGGTTGAGAAATTCAACCAATATTAGATATGCGATCGTCATGAAGAACGCCACAGCCATCATCTTGTCAGCGTGCATCAGTCTCTCCTCGCATCGTTCTTACCATCAGCTCGCGCTATGCGATCAGTGTCTGGTTTGACACCAAGAGCATTGCTCATCAGCGTGTCGATCCTTATGACATCGTGATTCATGGTCTTAACTCTGTTGTCCAGCGCCATGATGATGCCACTCAAACCCTTGACTGAACTCATCACGCCGGCCAATATGAACTTCAGCGTGAGAAACACGAAGTAGCCTCCGCCCAAGGCTGCTGCCATGGGAAAACCAACTTCGCCTATTAGTTTGAGCGCCTCATCCATGTGCGTATTTATTTTCAGGTTGACAACCCTACAATACATGCTAGTATGAGTGGTGAAAAAGAGGACAGATCATGCAAGAGCTACTGGAACTAGCGGCCAAATATTGCCAAAAGAAGAACCTGATCTATGCTGATTATACTGCCGGGCTCACAGCTGCTCCTCTGGACCAAACGCTGATTAGCAAGCTGATACAGTATCACAAGGAGTGGTTGCGATGATCTCTGTGCCCTATCTCTTGATCGTTTGGACCATGAGCCATGGTACCATGCAGACTGCCTACAGCAGCAAGGCTGCTTGTGAAAATGCTAGGCATACTTTGATGCTGTCTGCAGTTGGCAAAGATGGCAAACCGCTGCACGATCTCAAGGCAGTTTGCATCACACAAAATGACATAGACTAAGCTGTTCAAGAAACGAGATGTTGAGTAACCTTGCGGACTTCTGCCAGCAATGGATCCATCTTGTCTTGGAAAGCATTTGTCATATCTACCAAATCGTCTCCGTTGGTGTAGTAGTAACTGCAACGATCAACATGAGTCATTGGTATCTTTATCAGTTCTTGATCGTGCCTCACCCTGCTGAATTCTATGTTTGACATGGTTAGATTGCCCAGCTGATCGTACCATACCATGGCATCCAGAGTGTCTGCGCTATAGAGCAGCCAATTTAGGTGAGTCAGCACTGTGTTGGCAAATGCCTGTATGTTTTCAATACGGCAAAGCTTCTTCTCTATGGGCTTTGCTATCTGTTGGGCATAGGTCTCACGATCAAAGTTCCACATGTCAAAATCCATGCCTATGCAATAGCTGATCATTGCATTGCCCACGTCTTGGCGGCAGAGTCCTATCTTGTAGCTGCGAGGATCGTTCAACAGATATTTTTCAAGTAGCTCTGTGCCATGAGCTTGCCAGTCTGGCGGATCAAGCTTGAAAGTGATCTTGTGAGTTTCCATCATCTTGCGCAGCCAGATCAGCTTGTTGCGCATCAAATGCGGCGGCGGTGGCCGCACTTTGGCAAGATTGAGATTCTGGCCAGTGCGACCAAACGGTATGACATCGCCGTCCATGTATCCCATGCCGTATCCTTTGTTGGTCTTTACCACGAAGTGATTTTGGCTGAGGAACTCGTTAAGGAAGAGAGAAGGACGCATGTGCAGGTCCCAGTTGTAGCGTATCCAATCGTCTATCATAAGTGCCAGTGCTGTGCTGCCAAATCTAAAGCTGCCGACCACGATGAAGATGTCATGATGTCCGAGAAATTCCTGCTTGTGATTCATCTAACATGATAGAAAATCTGCAGCAGAGAATCAATAATCATGCATGGATCAGTTTTGCGTTGAATTTGGCCAAGACATCACTCTGACTTTTGAAGTCTATGAGACTTCGCTGGCACAGCGATGGTATGCGCTGCTCTACGAGGTGCTGCGAGATAATCCAAGCCTGCGCGAAGATGATCGCCTGCATGATTTTCCCAACAGCAGTTGGAATGAATCAACAGTAGTTGAACGCATCAACAACTGCATAGACATCATCAACGCAAACATACCGATCATCACAGAGAGAGCAGTGGTAGGCGGAGGCAGGCAACAGCTGAACCATCTGCATCATCGCTTTGAGCAGTTGCGAGGTGGCATATTGACACCCAGCACTCATTGGCAACAGGCTGGTTATGTGGTCAAGACAGCCATCAATGACTTAAACCTGCAGATCCATAGGTTGGAAGACCTGCTGGATAGCAACTTGAAACCAGAACTGTGGCCTCACATCTACATCACTTTTAACAATTTTCAAAGAAAGCCATTAGAGCCGGAAGATTACCAGCTGTTCACCACGGACACGCAGTTTGGCGAAGTGTATCTAAACTACTGCGAAGTTGGCAAGCAACTTTGGAACGTGTACTTTGATCAAGACCATGTGGTAGGTGATGACAACATACGGCCCCTGCGCTACTACAGCCCAGAGATGTTGATCACGTTCTATGACAGCACACAGGCCAGCGAGTTGCCAAAGTTCTGGGCATGGTGGGACGAAAACGCTGAACATCTGGAACAGCTGGGCTTCCACAAGGACGATCCGGATCTCAGCATAGGAGCCATACCAGTAGCAAGGCTGCAAAACAGCGTGGATCGCAAAGATTTAATCAATGCTATCAGTGGCTTTGATCGAGTGAAAAGAGTTTACATACCCTAGCCGACAACAGGATCGACCAGCACTGGTGTCTGGCCGCGCATCATGATGTTGTCGCTGTGAAGATCTACGACGAAACTGCTGCCAGCACGCTGTATCACTCTCAGCGCATCGTAGATGCCAGGATATTCCTTGCGTATCCACTGCAGGTCTTCCTTGCTGATGTCATCAATCGTTTCAACATTGTTCAGCAGGTCAGCCAGCTGCGTGTGATCATAGGCACCGCGACTGCGCAGCTTTTCTAATCTGACCACGTAGGTGTCTGGTGCTATCTGCACAGGTAGGCCCTTGACACGCGGCACGTTGGGATTGTCCTGATGCTTGGCTGCCCAGGTTATCCACCATAGATAAGCAGGATCGTGGCTCCACAGCTTGAACATCCACGGATAACCTGGCTTGAGATATATCTCGCTGAAGCTGCCCTGACCTATGTGCTTAAATCCTTGGTCTTCCAGATAGTCTGTGAGCTTTTCCATGGCCATGTCGCGCTCGCTGGCAGTCTTCATCTTGCTGGGCTTCAGTTCTCGCTTGGCAGCTCGATACACGGGATCTGCCCTATAACCTTTGAGCTCGTCAAGCTCTCGCCGCTGGTCAGCGTTGGCGCTCTTTAATATGATGTCAAACTCTGGCCAACGCACATGCCAATAGTCCTTGAGCATGTGCACAGCATTCACGGCTTCGTCGCCTTCGCCCAGCTTGATAGCTTCTAGTATGCCCTTGACGAATTTGTTCTTGTTGGCTTCTAGGTCAAGGTCCCAGTCATCTGGGTTTGGATAGTATTGCGGATCGAGATTCTCGTTCTCCAGCGTGGAATAGATCTCAGATAGCTCACCAACCAACCACACGTTGGGACCAGTTTCAAGATGCGTGGCCATGTCAGCCATGTGCGAAGCTATCAGCTCCATGATCCATTCAAAATGTTCATCTTCGGTCAGCTGTGGTTGGTCAGCGTCAATGCTCTTTTCTATGACATCAAGCTCTGGCCACTCAACACCTATGCGCTTCATCCTATCTATGGTAAAGCGTGCGCTTTCGCGATTAACCTGTTGATCGTCATTAAAGTCACCATTTACTGTTTTCAGCAGTTCTTTGACGATAGCTCGCTTGTGGTCATCAATCATCTCAGCCACTTCAGGCCAGTCCTTGAGCTTCAAGCCCCAATCATCCATGTGATACATCACGTAGTAGATGCCGCGACTGCCATTCTTTTGAAGGTCGCGAGCGAAAATGCCTATGACTGTGTCGCGGGCCTCGTCCCTGAGGGCTGCTGACGCGGAATCATCGCCCTCTGATAGGCTGCGCCTGATGGTCTCCAGCTCTGGCCACTTGACTCCTAGATCACGCAGCAGCCATATGTAATGATTGGCTTGATCATAATGTTCTTCTCTGAACAGTGTCAACAGCGCACGTATGATGGCGGTCTTGTTGTGATCCACTGCAGCGGTGATCTCTGGATACACCTGCTTGATGTAACCCAGCAATCTATCAAGCTCTCTTATACCAAACCATAGGTTGTCTGTGTCAACCATGTGCTGGAACCAATCGGCATACTTTTGTGCCAGCGGTGCGAATATCTCCTGCACTTCGCTGGGATCTGTTTGGTTCAGCTTCTGTATGGTATAGCCTATCTCAAGATCACGTTTGTGCTCAAAGTCCCAGGCCAGATTGTCTGCCACGCGCTGGATCCAGCGCTGCTGGCCTCGTATGGCTTCATCCAGCTTGTCATCCAAGCTGAATGGCACCTTGTTTCTTGGTGGCTTCTTTCCCCACAGCTTGTCTAGATCGCGTGGATTTTCTCTGCGCACGTCAACCTTTGTGCCCAGCTTAGTTGGTTCAACCTTGCGCGGATCACGTGATTTCAGTACAGGGTTGCGAGCATTGATAGCCATGGGATTGATGTTTTCGCGCACGCTCTTGCTCTTGGTCTTGCCGCCACGAGCACGCTTGCGGCGAGCTGCACAGTGTGCCTTCTGGCTGAACCCCTTGGGATGGCTGCAGTTGATGCTGCGCTTGTACTTCTTGCTCCACGCTTCGCCCAAACCAGCTCGCATGCTGCGCTTCATGATGTCTATCTCTGGCCAGCTGATCCTGGCACGATCCAGCGCATCGAAGATGGTCTCCATGTATGAGATTTCTCTGCCTGAATCTATTGATGAGCGCAGGTGCTTTAGTATGACACGGAGTATCTCTGGCTTATAGTGTTCCAACACAGGCGTGGTCAGATCAGCATAGCCTCGGTTGACACCCAGGACACCATATATGGCATCAATCAATTCGTACCATGCTTGATTGGTTGACTGGGTCTTGCGCATCTTTTCCAGATTAGCCGACACACCCCGCACGGCACGCTCGGCATCCTGCTTGGCGTATGCGGGATTGGTCTCAGTGAGCTGATTGTAATCATTTAGTGCGCTCTTCTGTATGGTCTCTAGCGCTGGCCAAGTCAGTCCGATATCATGCAGCGTGCCTATGGCTACGAGAACAGTTGGCATCCACTCTGCTTCATCTTTTGCCCATTCCAGCATGCCACGAGTGATCACGTCCTCGAATGGTGCGATTTCCTCAGCATAGCTGGGATCCAGATCCTCGTCTGTGAGGTTGTAAAGTGATTGCACAGCGTAGTATCCGTCACCATTTTCTAGGCAGTCAAACAGGTGATTTATCTCAGGCGAAGCTGGCTTGCCCAGCGCATAAGCTTCGTCTAATTCTGGGCTAGGTTCGCGAGCCATGGCATCTAGGCTCTTTTCTATGGTCTCGAACTCTGGCCAGTGCGCGCCAAATTTTTCTAACCCACCCAGATACTGCGGCATGATGTACTGCACACTTTCCCTGTCATTGTTGCTCATTGTAGTTAGCATGGCTCGCATGAGGCCAGCCTTGTGAGCGTTCAACAGCTTGCTGAGATCTTGGCCAGGGTGAGTAGTCCAGGCCAGCTCACCTATGATCTCCAGCGCAGCATCATAGTCACTTTTGTCAAAGTCCTGGCGCAGGTATCGCAACAGATTCTCTGTGCTTGTATAGTAATCATCGCGGCTCTCATCAACTTCCCTGTCAACGTCATCCAGCGCGGTGCGTTCAATCGTAGCCAGCTCAGGCCAACGGCGTCCCCAGCGCTGTAGATCATGAACAGCTAGCAGGGCACTGGCTGTCCATCCTTCTTTCATGCGATACAGAAGGTCTTTTATCAACACATTCTTGTTGTCTTCCAGTATCTCTGCCAGCTCTGGCCAGTCTTGGAACTCTAACGGTTCCAACAGATGCAGCACAGTGCGGAAGCTGTGATCTGGCGCATTCATGCGCTCCTGATAGTCTTGGCCACGCCTGAGGAAGGTCTGCAGGGTGCGTGTTAACAGAGGTAGCGCCGCACGCAACTGTATGTTGGGATCCAATCCCTGATTGCGCAAAGCCTTGGCAGCTATCTGCACCGCATGAATGTTACCGCCTGCCAGCATGGCAGCCATCTCGTTTACGATATTTGCCGCTCGTGCTGAAAGATCAACCACGGAAGTCTGCTCCTATGCTCTGCTGTATGGTATCAAGCTCAGGCCAGCCTAGGTTCATGCGCTGTAGTATGTCCACAGCAGTGTAGATCTCATCAGCAGTCCACTCGTCGCCTTTCATGGCCGTGAGCAGGAAGCGTATCCAACTGGTCTTGTGGCGTTGGAAATATTCTGCGTATTCTGTGCCAACCACCTCGGGATAGTCTGCGAGGTGCATGAACAGATGCATGGCCTCACTGGGATTGCTGGCCACGTCTGGCAGATTTTCAGCCATCTCTTCAGCATAGCGATAGGCTTCCTCGTCATAGCTGGGTTCAGATTCGTTCACGGGCTTGACCCTGAGGCTCTTGTTAATGGTCTCAAGCTCAGGCCAACGCACATGCCAATATTGTTCCAGCATGTATATGGCCTTGACCACATCATCAGCTGAGTCAGCCTTGAGGGCCATCAACAGTGCCTTGATGAACAGCGGTTTCTGCTTGACCAGATCTATGCTCCATTCACTGGGTGTCGGAGTGTCTAACCAATCATGGTTGTCCAGCAGCTCTGCTAGATCAGCCAAGGCATTCACGGCAACTTCTGCTTGCCATTTGTCCATTGGCTCGCTAAGGCCGATGTCTATGTCCTGCAGCGCACTGCCTACACGACCGTAGATCTCATCATAGTCATCTGTGTCTACATCGTGCCAATCTTCGCTTAGCTGTTTAAGATTCGCTGCAAGGCTATTGTTGATGATATCAAGTTCAGGCCAATCTGGCACAAATTCCTTGAACAGAGCCACGCGAGCTTGCATACGCTTGGTATCATCGGGATTGGTATTTCCCTGCTCGATGTCATCTAGCATGTCTGTGATTTTCTCTAGCATGTCTCTGATGAGGTGCGCCTTGTTCTTGGCAAACACCGACAGTATCTCTGGCCATTTGGCACCCCAACCAACCAGATTTTTCAACAAGATATCGGTAGCACGCAGGTACCCATCATGAGCGAGAGTGCGGTCTAACGCATGTGCTATGGCTTGTCTGTTGTCATAGAGCCAGTCTTTGGCAGCTGCTTTACCCAAAAGATCTTCTACATCAACGTAGGCATAAGTCACAGCGTGAGGATGGGCAGATGCTAGCTCCTGCTGTATCTTATCGTATCTGCGTTTCATCTGCCGGCGTATGGTCTTTTCAAATTGTTTAAGCTCTGGCCAGTCATTGCCTGACTGGCGCAACTCATCTATCTTATCCAAGAGTTCTCTGTAGTAATCCAGTCTCACTGAGATCCGCTTGAGCAGATCAACGTCAGCAGTGAGTTCTGCTAGCACCTGTGATTTTTCAGCATTTGCTATCTGGTCCTCGCCCAGCTGCTGTATGGAGAGAATGCCATCGGCTATCACTGCCATCTCTGGCCAATCCACCTTCAGCTGCTTGAGATGCTTGTATATGTGTGGCAATTCATCACCATACTCTTCAGCACTGTATTCCTTGATCTCCTGCAGTGCAGCACGCATGATGTAGTGCTTGTTGCGCGTGATCATCTGATCAATCTCTGGCCAACCAGCACCGATGTCTTTAATCTTGCGCAGGTTGCTGACACCTGCCATGACCTCTGAGGCAGTGTCGGCCTGGGTGAGCTTGTTCTGCTGCGCCAGGATGTCTTCCTTGTATTCATCCAACACTGCGTAGATCTCACTGGGTGGCACCTTGGCATAGATCATCTTGTCCAGCGCACGGCCTAGAATCCACCAGTTGCCATCTGGCAAACCTCTCCACAGCATCTGCTTGGCTTCTTCCACAGCTGCCTTGGCCAGTGCGCTTTCCGTGAGATTCTTGCCAGCACGCAGGCTCTTTTCTATGGCTGCCAGCTCTGGCCACGCTGCACCCAGTTCCTTGAGCTTGTTCCATATGCCAGCTGCTCTGGTCTGGTTGCCGTCCCTGATGTTGACCAACATGGCGCGTATGATTTCTGTCTTGCGTTCATCCATGGTAGCCGCATCGCCTATCACGAACTGATCAGCCACGTATTCACCAAATGCATTGGCATCAAAGCTCACGTATGTGTCTTCCTGCATGCCCTGTTCGCTGTAGCCGATGGTGCTCACTATGTCTCTGGGCACGCCTAATCCCATGAGGAACTTGTGTAGCTGAGCCAAGAACTGTGGATCCGTGTAGATCAAGCCGTCTGTTTCAACGTCCCAGGTGCTGGTATCAAATTCCACACCCATGTCGCTGATCCAACCGTGTGCACCTTGTATCTCCATGTCCTGCTTGATGCTGAGAACCTTTACAGGCTTAGCCACTGTGCTCCAGCGACCCTTGCCGCTGGTCTGCCATTCTTGATCCACAGGGATGTTGAGAAACAGCGTGCCGCGACCATCTGACTTCACGTAATTGCGCAGGTCCACACCTTTGGCCAGCTGACCTTCCCCCAGGTGACCCTTGACATTGGTGGCAGCTCGTATGCTGGACAGTATGGTCTCGGTTTCTGGCCACTTGATACCGTGTGAATCAAGCATGCGCTGCCATGTGACTATCTTGTCCTCGAGATCTGCCAAGTCATCCCAGTGACCTCTGGGCAGCAGTTCCTTGACTTCGCTTAACCACGGGTGTAACCATGCTCGCTTGTTGCTGTCCACTGTGCGCCACAGCTCTGGCCAATCCACACCCAGATGATCTAGATCAACCACGGCACGCTTGCCGTACCGCCAATTAGCTGGGTTATCGCTGCTGAGGTACTTGTTGATCCAAGCCACGATGTCTGGCTTGATCCCAGTGAGTTTCCTAACGGTGAAGTCTGGTTTCCAGAAAGGACGCAGGTGCGCATAGTTGTTGCTCCAGGCACCGTTGACTCCGGCACGCAGGCTGTCGCGCATGCCATCTATGAGATCGCCTTTGCTGATGCGATAGCCCAGCATGTCGCCTGATTCGTCAATGTTGTGTATGCGATCCAGCTCTGCGTTAACGCTGTTGCTGATCACTGCCATCTCAGGCCAATTCATGCCCAGCTCTGACAGCTGTCGCAGATGTCCTTCCATGTTTTCTAGCACCCAAGCGTCGTTGAAATTCTTGAGATCCTCTAGCATGTTGCGAACCAGCTGATCCTTGTGCGCTTCCACGAACTTCCTAAGATTTGGCCAGCGTGCACCAATCTCTAGCAGCTGCCACATCTGACCCAGTATCAGCTGATCATGCGTGCGTTGGCGCAGCTTGCTGTCAAGCCAGCGCACTATGCTCTCCTGCTGTGGATTCAACAGTGCTTCTATGTCACCGTCGTCTAGGTCGCGATCTTCCAAAGCAGCAATGCCGTTCTTGATGGCCTGCCACCTACCGTCGCGCATGTTGCGGAACATGTCGTCTACGATACTCTCTTCAGGAGTGATGCGGCGCCAGATGGGACCTTCGTCCTCTTCGTCATCCTCATCTGCTTCATCGAGGTCATCTTGTGCTGCCTGTCGTTCCATCTCCAGCTCAGCACTGCGCTTGATCACTGCCAGTTCTGGCCATCGCAGGTTCAGAGGGCGCAGATCCTCGTCTATGATGTCTAACACGGTACCATAGGCTCCGTCTTTGATCATCTCCAATAGCCGGCGCATGATGTCAGCCTTGTGATCATCCCACCAGCTGTACACGCTGTCCCAGGGCAGATCCATGTCATGTATCATGCGCCAGGCATAGATGCCATCTGCTATGCTGATGTCCAGCATGCGCTGCATCCATTTCTGTATGACCTGTATCTTGTCGTTGAACAGCGCGTCCGTATCGGGATCGCTGCCATACTTGTAGCCAGCGTGATCTAGCACGGAGATGACCTTCTCTATGTCACCCTGGCTGATCTGGTGTGCATAGCTGCTCTCCCACATGCCCAGTTTGCTGCGGCGGCGGTCCTCACCTTCTATGGCACGGCGTATCACGGCTAGCTCTGACCACTTGACACCCATTTGCTCCAGCAGCTCCAGACCAGACGCCACTACCATGTAGGCCCAGCTGTCCTGCATGTTTTTGACTTCCAGCAGCATTTCCTTGATGATACCGGCCTTGTGGGGTTCCAGTTCAGCAGCACGGTTGGGAGGATTGTCCCAGGGCCACAGCTCATACAGCGTGCTCATTATCTTTTCGGGATCGCCAGTTGCCAGCGCGGCATCAAGCTCTGCTGTGTGTCTACGCTGTTCCTGCTGTCTATGCGTAGCTATGCTGTCTTGCTTGCTAGCAGCGTTCTTGGCCATGGGGACCTTGGATTTATTAACAGTGGGTTTTTCTCGAGCCATGAGCCAAGGTCATCCTAGATTGCGTTGGATATTTATGGTGCATTGGCCTGAGCTTGTCTGTTGATCAGACGCCGTAAGCCTTCATTAAGGCCACCAGATCTTCGTGGGGCGTGCCCTTGGCCAGGTTCTCGTCACCGTAGGTGCTCAGCGTCATCACCTGCTTCCAGCTGAGGTTGGGCTGGTTGGCCTTGTACCATTCCAGTATCTTGGGCTTGGCCCATTCTGGAACGTTGCTGGTGCCGATGTTGCGATCGTCTTCCTGTGCAAACTGACCGCTGTTGATATGCAGCTGATAGCGCTGCTTGTTTTCTTTGTTGTAGACCACGAACAGCTTGTCGTCCTTGCTGTAGTGCTGGTATTGATGCAGCATGGCAGTGCACCAGCGAGTGTTCTGTGCCAGGAACTTGGCTGCGTCATAGGTATTGGGTATGCGTATCCAACCTTCTGGACCGTTGTACACTGTGATGATGTCCTTCTTGACCTTTTCCAGCTCTTCCTTCTGGCGAGCCTTCTCAGCTTCATCAGCTGACAGCTCACGAGGTGCCATGAATGGCGCAGTCACGTCGTAGAGATCCTGGAAGCTCTTGTATTGGTTGATGTCCTTGCGCTCAATCTGGCGCTTGTGGGTCTCGAAGTTCTGTAGATCCTGTCCAACACGATCTAAATCTTCTGCGCGATTTTCCTGCGGCTTAGATATAACAAGCTTGGCGATCCAAGGCATGTACATGCCGTTACGCGACGGATCAACCTCACCAATCTTGTCTATCAGCTGGTCCAGCTTGTCCTTAGGATATCCAGGTATGCCACGGAAATCCTTGCCGTATTTGTCCTTGATGAATTGGCCACGCTGAGCCTTCTGGCCCTCGAGGTCCTCCAACAAGAAATCATTGATGAATATGTCAAGTAAACGCATGGATTTATTTACCATTCTTATCATATGTTTTACCTTGCCAAAAAAATCTCAGAATCTGGCTCCAATGTCCAAATAAGTATCTCATGCTCCCTTATTGGCGGCATCATTCACACTAGGCTCAAAAGAGGCACATAACATGACAACTACCGTGAACATACAACGCACTAATTGGATAGAACTAAGCAAGAGATTCATAAGAGACATACCAGAAGACGAAGCATACGACAAGCGATTAGTTGAAGAGCTTGAGATAATAAGCGAGCAGAACTTCACCAAGCACTTCATCAGAGTGCTAGAAGTATTAGAACTCACCAAAGACATCCCACACATAACCAGAGGCAGCGCAGGATCAAGCCTTGTGTGCTATCTGCTGGGTATCACTGACGTGGATCCAGTCAAGGAAAAGATACCCTTGGCGCGATTCCTCAACCCGTTCAGGGACGACTTGCCTGACGTGGACATAGACTTTCCCTACTACTATCACAAGGAAGTCATGGAGAGGATCTACAAGAAGTGGCCAGGCAAGAGCGCAAGGCTCAGCAACTACGTGCGCTTCCGTGAGCGCACGGCGCAGAAGGAAAGCCTCAAGCGCATCACTGGCCACGTGGGCAAGATAGCAGGCAACCAAGACATCGCCAAGCTGGTGCCCAAGCACCGGCAGGAGGAATGGCGCAAGCTCACCGCCAAGCTGATAGGCAAGAAGCGCTGCATATCCAAGCATCCAGGAGGCATAGTGGTGTTTGATCGCGCACCACCTGCCAGCTTGATACGGCAGGACAACCAGATACTGTTGGACAAGCACGAGTGCGAGGACCTAGCGTTCCTCAAGATAGACGTGCTCAGCAACCGAGGCTTGGCACAGCTCGTAGACATCAGCGGTCGCCATCCCATGGACTATCCCGATGAGGATGAAGCCACGGCAGAGCTGCTGTCACGCGGTGACACCCTGGGCGTGTGCCAGGGCGAGAGCCCTGTGATGCGCAGGACCCTGCGAGCACTCAAGGTCAAGAACAAGCGTGACCTCACCATAGCCACTGCGCTGATACGTCCAGCGGCCATGACTGGTCGCACCAAGGGTGTGTTCTTCCGTGACCTCATGAGCAACGACGCACCCTACGGCGAGCTCAAGTATGAAAACGGCTTGATCTTTGACGAGGATGCCATCAACATGATCATGGAAGAGCTGGGCTGCGATGCCTACACAGCTGACATGTATCGCAGAGGTTTCATCAAGGGCAACGAGGAGCTGTGCTTGGACTTCCTACAAAGGATCGGTTCCAGCCCTCGCAAGGAGCTGATCATGGAGCTGTTTGCCAACATGGGCGGCTTTGGCCTGTGCAAAGCACATGCCATCAACCTAGCCAATCTGATCTGGGGCTTGGCCTACGAGAAGGTTCACAATCCACAGGCATTCTGGCTGAGCACGCTGCAGAACAACTGCAGCATGTACAGGCCCTGGGTGCACATGGAGCAGGCCAAGGCCTCGGGGTGGCGCATACAAGGCAACAAGCGACCATGGCGAGTGGATGGCAACACTCTGCGCAACAGTGACTGGCAGGTGCCCATATTTGACAGCCACGCTGATCAGATTCGCAAGCGAGGCTTCTGGACGCATGACGAGTTCATGCCCGGCTGCTACAGCACAGAGCTGGGCAGGACCATCACGTTCTCGGGGCTGGTCGCAGCGCATCGCATGTACTGCCGAGGCTGGGTCAATGGCAAGAAGGACTACATCACCTTCTGCACTCTGGGCACTGATCGGCGCGAATTCCACGAGCTGATCTTCCCCTGCGGCGTGCCGCTGAGCAGGTTTGACATGGTAGAAGGCGTGGGCGAGATCGACATACGCGACAACAATCGCACGATCAGAGTCACAAAATGGACGTGCAAGCGCCTATGATAGTGGTTGACAGGCTGTGCGCTTGTGCTATTGTGATGTTGAGATAAACAGTAGCACAGGAGCCAGCATGTCAAACAAGGTATACACTTACAAGAACACCAGCTTCCAAGAATGGAAAGACATGGTCATGCTGGAGTTCAGCAAGATGAACCGCTTGCCTGTGCAGGTCAGCGAGATCCGTCATCTGCATGGTTACGAAGCCGGTGACACGCCCTACAGCTGGGCTGATCACTTGGTACGCCGCGAGGCCATGCAGAAACGCACTCGCGACATGAAGCGCGACAATCCGGACAGCTACAAATGAGCGGCAAGGATCAGAACCTCTGGCACATCAGCCACAGCTGGACTCAGCCCTGGCGCAGCCCTCACTGGACGGATGAGCTGGATCAGCTGAAGCTGATCATGATGGCCATGGATCTCCTGGATGATGATCCCGCCGAAACGGACTGCAGCCAAGCTCAGCAGATGCTGGCTGACATAGGGATCAGCTGCTGATGGCAGAACGCAACGCTCGCAGGGCAGAGATCACCAGGGATTTTGACAGCATGGAACGAGTGTTCTATTGGGTCAGATGCTGGGATCTCACCAGCGAGGATTCAGAGCTGATCTGCACGGCGTTCCGCACCCTGGAAGATGCCCGAGAATTCGCAGAATCTTGGCAAGATTCGCAGGAAAATCCAGAGATCTCAAGCACTAATATTGGTTGACAAGCTGCACAGCTGTGCTATTGTACGAGCACACACAGAGAAGCTAGGAGCAGCAGATGAACCAAGAAAGCCAAGTAGATAGAGAAATCCGCGAATGCCTGGAGCGAATTGACGCTCTGCTCAACAAGATCTTGGCTAAACTTGACAGCTGATCTGAACAAGTTCGCCTGAACCATAGGAGGCTATCATTCCAAACTGGTGTTCAAATTTCGCAGAATTCCGCCATGATGATCCACAGGAAATCCAGCGTGTGTTTGCTGCATACAAGCGCGGTGAACTGTTCCAGCAGTTCTTACCCTGCCCTGACGCACTGAGCGAAGAGATTCCCTTTGGTGATGACTATGCTGAGCGTGTCAATGCCTTTGAAGCACGCAACATGGAGCTCTACGGCTATCCCAGCTGGTACGAGTGGCAGGTCAAGCACTGGGGAACCAAGTGGGACGTGGCAGAAGTCTGGGAAGATGCCGAAGCACCCGACGAAGGCAGCACCATGATCGGCATCAGCTTTAACACCGCATGGGCACCGCCAATCCAGTTCTATCGCGCCATGACCGAAGATTTTGGTTTTGAGATTGAAGCTCACTACCTGGAAGAGGGCGTGGGATTCGTCGGTAAGTACACGTCTGAGTCTGGCGACGACTGCTATGAGCTGGATGACATGGATCTTGCTACGGTTCCACAGGACATCAGAGATCACTGGGATCTTGACAGCATCATGCAGAGCCGCGAAGAGTGGAATGACACTGACGAAGACATCAACATGGATGACGAGGGTGATCCAGTTGAAGGTACTGAAAGCGAGCATGGTTGACAGATAGCCAATCCGTGCTAATGTAAGCTATGGAACGCAACGGAGCCAATGCCATGTACGTGGATGTGACCAGCAAACCTTTCATTGCTCCAGCATTGGCCACTGAATTGGTCACTGCTGCTTGGCAGCTTTATCGCCAGCAAGGCTGGGCTGACCGTGCCAATCGCAGCGTGGTCACTGAACCAATCTATGCCGTGAAGAACGTGCCAGAGCAGAACGTGCACACCGGCGACATGATCGTGCCCAGCCTGTACCAGACCTTGGTACACAACGCTGTGGCGCTGGACGAGCCCACGTCTGACATACCATTAGACAAGGCCATCCATCTGGAGATCACCGACGAGATCCGCGCAAGGGCTGCAGTTGATCGCGAAGTGGTGATCAACGACAACGTGATGCGCACGCTGCAGGAGGACCACAACGAGTTTCGCAGCAACATGGCCAAGCTGCTGCACCAAGATCTCATACGCCTGCAGGACTTCAAGACCTTGGCCTACATCACTACCATGGCAGAAAGCGTGCGAGCCAAGTCCGAGATAGAGACCGTGGTGGACCGTGCCATAAACAGCGTGCTGGCGCCAGTGGATCACACCGTGGATGTCATAGTGACCATACTCAGC
>Ga0208257_1000070_pt1 | contig 35528 bp, 48 predicted proteins | sample CryBogCBH10Sep07_FD_184610 | JGI IMG/M metagenome (GOLD analysis project Ga0208257, IMG submission 184610) | Freshwater microbial communities from Crystal Bog, Wisconsin, USA - CBH10Sep07 (SPAdes) | ecosystem: Environmental > Aquatic > Freshwater > Lake | place: Crystal Bog, Wisconsin, USA... | reverse complement strand
TGCTGTAACCGGCTTGGTAAAGTCAATGTAAGGCACAATCCCGTCTAATGGGTCAGACAACTTAGAAGTAGTTGATCCAACCAAGGCATACACCCCGTAATCGTTCATAAATAGCACTGAACGGAAATACGGGAAGATGGCATAAGGCCGTTTAGAACCGACTGAAGCACTGACGTTAGTATTGGTAAATACCGTAGTACCGTTAGTCTGTACCTGTAGGTTAGAGAATACGTTGATAGAATCGTCACCAAACACGTACAAGAAGTTGTTTGCAGACAATAACTGCTGAATATTGCCGTGCAAAGTAGAGTCAGTCAGAATAATCTGTCCTGCTGATACGGTAGAGAAATCAGTAAAGCTAATAGCAGACGAATACGATACCGTTCTGCCCTGTGCTACCCAAGTACGACCTGAGAAGGTGGCCACCCCCACTACTGAATTACTGGTAATCACCCCATTTGCCGTAGCGTTGGTTGTCGCACCCCCACCTGTAATAGTCACAGACAGGTTAGCTGCGTTACTGTAATGATCGCCTACATTAGTCATAATGACTTGAGTCACAATGTTGCCAGATACAATTGCTGTACCGGCTGCATTGGCTCCACCACCACCCGTAATGGTGACTACCGTATTGGCCGCATTGGTATATCCTGACCCGCCATTGGTCACTAATACTGCCATCGTGCCAGTTGCAAACGTAATAATCTGCGCTACTGCGGTTGCATTACTGCCACCACCACCAGACAAAGTAACCGTAGGGGCTGATGTATAGCCCGAACCGGCGTTGGTTAAGGTAATTGCACTGACTGCATTAGCCGTAATAGATGCTGTAGCGTAGGCTTGTTGCCCACCTGTTTGATTAGGTGCAGAAATTTTGACAGAGGGTGCGGTGACATAACCCGAACCTGGGTTAGTAATGCCAATAATGCCAACAGAACCAATACTGACTAGATTTGTACCATCCCAACTGTACAAACCTTTTACAGAGTCACCGATCAATGTATTGGTGTTTTGCCACTGGCTGACATTGGTTGCACCATCACCCGAAAACGTGCCAGATGTTGCTACATTGATCAGAGAGTTTGTTTGCAGATTGACCGCTTGCAAAGAACCATCTTTCTGAAACGCAAGAATATAGTCAGTTAAACCTACATTTACAGAAAAGTAATTACTTACTACGTTAGCAAACGTGACATTACCTATGTTGCTATACGAAGGCGTAATCCTAATGTTTGCATAACCCACAGGCATAGCGTTCTCTAACCAAGAGAATTCTTCCTCTTGAATAGCAGTACGGTTCGCCTTGGTGTTGATACCTTTGAACTGTTTGACTACCGCATACGACTTTTTCTGCTCTGCGGAGGCCATGTCAGAATGGGTTCGAGTATGGAGTTGGCATCCTGCGAGTGCTGATTGCTACTAACACCGCCTGGACGTGCTTGTTGTACTCTTGCTTGTAAATTTCAGCCTCACCAAAACTCTGCTCGTAATACTTAGCAAGGTAAGCTGCGTAGAATGGCACAGGAGTATTGTACGGGTCATTGATGTTATCTACGTCAGATGGATTGGTCAGATTGCTTGGCAATATCACCGTATCAATATCTACCGTGTAAATGTTATCCGGCACAGGTGCTATGATGATTGAGCCTTGCCCATACTGGGTAAAGCAGATCGGTCTACCAATATAATTTTGCCAGAACCGTAACTCAGCATTAAACTGCGTCCAAGGCAAGTAACGTAACGGTACGCGAGTATTGCCCCAGTACAAGTTAATGTTCAGCACATCTAGGGTTTGCACACCCGATGGCAAGGTCACATAGTTGATTTGTTCTGCATTGCCCACATATTGTATGTATGCCGTTCCATCTTGAAACGGAGTGCTGGGCGGGTACACATTGCCACTGTAATTAGTATTGCTACTACCGGGGTATGGTGGTGCTGTGTCACCCGTAGTTCCAGCCGTTGTGACAATGTAAATGTAGATGTTACTGACTAACTGTTGCCCTACCGTCACTGCGGTATTGGCTGTCCACAAAACAGGGGGTTGTCCACCCGCAGTAGGAGAAGCAGGAACAGTCAGTGTTTGAATTGTGCGTAACGCACCTGTATCTCGAACCACGCGCTCTCGCGCTTGATTGATATAGGAGGTTAATTGAGTTTGAGTGTAAAAAACTCCGGTAGCATCATGCAGCAAATACTGCACTTGCGTAATGTACTGGCTAAGTGTTGTTGCCATGTAACTCCCATGTTACGCATTAGCTTGGACGGTTCCCCCTGCCCTTCTTGCGTTGGGCAAGGGTACTTTTTCCACCACCGGGGATAGAGAGTGGTTCTTTTTTGGTGGCTCAGATGAAAACTCAAAACGATCATAAATCTTCACAGATTCATCGTAATCGTTCTTTGTTCTAATCCATCCAAGCCTAACCATATAAGGCTCTTTATCATCTTCGTCAAAACCAAATATGTGACGCGCCGCATCTAACGGTACTTCTACCGTTTGACCTACAGGAAACTCGTAGGGAACAAAACAGTAAGACATGACTACTGGCTTGTTCCAACGGTTTGTCACATAAATGTTTGACATTAGAAACTGACTACTTGACCGTAAACAACAATGGTACAAGTGTTTGTACCACCTTGAGGTGCGTTGATGTTCACGTACAAGGCTTGGGTGTTATATCCAGACACCACATTTCCTGACAAGAAGGCAGGAGCAATGGTTAAGTCTTGATAAGTACCTGTTGCCGTGACGTTAGCCAACACTACGTTTGCTACTACAGCATTAGAGATGTTTCCATCATTGCTTGTAGTAATCGAAATGTTGGCATTTGCCATGCTTCCAGACGGATTCTGAATGGTGACACGGCGAACAATCAAGCTACCAGATGATGCTACGCTTGCGCCTTTTGTCATACCACCAACTAAAAGAGGCAGAGTGACAGCCGCTACACCTGAGTTTGATGTTGCATTAAGTGTAGTAGCAGTAACAAGTGCAACCCGGCCATCACTGAACGAGTCAAGGTTAAACTGACCGACTGAATCTGGATTAGCCATGATTTCTCCTTAAGAGGCGTTATAAGTGCCGCTTACGTTCTGGCCACCGTTAGAACCATACAAGTTAATTGTCACGTTACCCAGTGCAGAGTTAGCCAATACGTTCACACCGTCTGAGAACACCAAACCGGCAGTATTGTTTGCCAGTGCGGTAGTAAACGTGGGGGAAGCCACGTTGTTAGAGGTGTTAAAGTAAATGGTTACGTTTGCAGTGTTGGTCACAAACCACAAGCCAGCAGGAATTACCGTGTTAGCTTGAGTGGTGTTAGCAGTGACGTTGAACGATGTAACCTGGAAGTATGCACCTGCGGTGTTCGTAGACGCATTAGCTAAAAGGATTTTGTTTGTGCTTAATGACATGACTTATCTCCTTATAGCGACAGGTAGTTATAGCCGGTCACTGCCGTCATGCTCTTGGGCTTGGTAGAAACCAATTCCGCAATCATGATCACAGCACCTACATAACCAATCTGCCAGTTAGGTAGAGTGGACTCAAATCCAGTAAACACAAACGAACCTTGCTCATGGATGTACAGAGACAAGTAATTGGTGTTCAACAGATACAGAGTACCTTCGGGGCAGTAGGGGTCAGCATAGATGGGTACACCAGCAACCATCAGCGCACGGAACGCTGCTTGGGGGCCATTTGCATCGCCATCAAAACCGCTACCAGGAGTAATCACATACTGTTCTTGGCCTACAAAGTCTTGTGCCAACAACGTCCAAGTACCAAAGCCGCACACACCAAATGTGGGTACTTCAGCACCTTTCTTCACCGTGCCAGAGATGTACTGAAGTACGTTCTGACGGGTGGGGTTGACGTTACCTGCGGCATAAGAACCTGACTGCCACCAAGTGTACTGTGAACGGCTGATGTTGCCGTATGTACCTGAGTTGGAGACTGCTGCGGGCAGACCAATAAACTGTTGTGTATTGGTTGTGTTGTTGTACAAGGCGGTAGACATTGCATCCATCATCACGTTAGTCGCGTCATTCATACGCGCTTCGATCAGAGGAATAATGGCTGCGTCTTGCTGAACTGCACCTTCCATTCCGAGGAAAGGAACAGGAGCGATCATTAACTTCAGATCATATTCAGCGTTGTAAGCACCCTGTTGGACTGAAGGCTGGTTGAAAGAACCAGAATAATCAGACCACTGAGCGTTGACAAACTGAGCACCCTGTACAGGTACGGTTACGGAGGATACACCACCAGATGCAGACTGACTGTTTGAAATCAATGCTGCTAACAAGGGTGTGCTGTTGTATAGCTGAACAACCAGCTTGGGGATAAATGCCCGGCGCGTTACGTACGTCAGCTCCGTGTATTGGTTCGATCCCGTTGCTGGAATAATACCGCCGCCTATAGGCATGGCTTATCTCCCATAAAAATTTTATCCCCTACTAACAACTACAACCCTATTGGACGGCGTGGGCCGCGTAATTCTCCAAGGGCTTTTGCTGCCTCGTTCCGTGCTGCTTGCTGCGGATTCTTGTAGAACGCACTCAAGTCAAACTTAGACAACGCACTGGGATTGTATCCAGAGGGTGTTGGTGTCGCTGCTTGTTGCATCCAATTAAAGTATTCTGCTGCCGTTTCGTGGTTGGTCATGCCTTTCTCAAGCATCAACGCTTCCACTTTCGGAATATCTGTCTCGTCTTGCACCAAACCTTTCTTGATCAGGTTATGACGGCGTTGCTCCAACTCTGCCATGACTTCTTTTTCACGCAGTTTTGCTTCCAGTGCTTCAACCTTTTGGTTGGACTGTTGAACAATAGCGGAGGTTTGATCCTGGATTTCTAACTCAGGAATCGGCATATTGGGGCGTAACTGCTTGGTCAAACGCAATACAGAGGCACGCGTAGCCGGATTTTCCGACATTTCACGCATCAATAATGCTAGTTCGTCCCTAGCTTCGTAACTTAAATCTTCTAATGTAGCCATAATCTATCCCCTTCCTACTTAGATAACTTTCTTACCGTCACCGGGCTTTTGAACCATCATCTTGTTCTTAGTACCGATTTTGGTGGGTGAATCCATACCGCCGAGGTGAGCAAAACGAGGGGTGTTAGTTACAACACCATTTTGCTGTTGATCGGTGACTGGGTTACGAGTTTGGCTTGCGCCGCGAGGCTTAAATAAATCCATGATCACTCCTTAAATTGGGCTGGGTTGTGGTGCGCCACCACCAGGTATGGGGGGCATATTTGCTACGGGTGGAGCGGATGCAATTGAACGACTTTCTGGCGTACCGCCACCCGCTTGCGGTAGGGATTGAAGCATCTGAAGAATCTCAGATTGCTGCAACTCGTTTGTTTTGCCCTTACGTGCGCCTAATACCGCAGACAAAACCTTCATAGCTTGTAATGCTTTCTGCCCTTCCTCTGATTCGCTACCTAAAGCTGGGAGCGATTGCTCAATCAGATCAAGTGCCATACCAAGGTTGACTAACGCACCTTCACGATTACCAAGTTTGGGTTCGGGTGTAGACATGGGTGCGGCCATCGGAGCGGTTGAAGCATCGCTCATCTGAGGCGCACTGCCAACTGACGGCATGGGTACAGGTGCATCAGTACCTTTGCCTTTACCCATCAAACTCATTAACTGATCTGGTGGAACACTCATGTCAACCTCATTGAATTAGGTGGGAGGCAATTTTTAATTCCTGCCCCCCGATGGAATTACTTGCGTGCCTTGCGGCCTTTACGTTTCATGCGTGCCATGATGGAGTCTCCAATTAGCAGCGGCCAACTTATAAGGGGAAGTCAGCCATACCCCGCATCCCTTACGGGAATTACCGTTTAGTCTTACGACCGCGCTTGTGAGTCTTGTACATCTGAATCACCTCCTAGATTGACGGTTATCCCCTACTATAATCTCTGGTGCTACGTGTTGTGGCACTACGCGCTGGACTGCGAATACCTGTAACCTTGTACTGCAATCCGGCCGGTGCATTGCCACGCGCTAAACTTTCCGTAGACACCTTGGGCTGATCAGCCTTCGGGGTTAGGTTTGCTTGCTTGGCCACCTTTCTTCTCCTTAATCTGTGGAGCGGATTGCGGTTGATTAGCCTGAGCAGCTTCTCTCTTGGCTAATCTTTCCTTGAGCAATTGTTTCATCGGTGGTTCTAATAAGTCAAGTAATGATTCTTTGTCAATTGCCTGTGCTTTCAACAGGTTAAACGCCAATGTTCGACTGTCTTCCATGAATATCGGGCTGTTACTGTGTGCATCTACTTTAACGTGATAGTCTTTTGTAAATTGCTCGGCAATAAACGGCATATCGTATTCATCACGATAATGTGTGGGGTCATAGGCTTGCATCAGCTTCAAATACAGTGTTGCAACCTTTTCTAGCGCGTCTTCTACAATCAAAGCACGCTTTTTTGCCCTAGAACTGCCCAATCTAGCCAATTGAGAGGCGTGTCCAGCACTTCTAACCCCCTGTTCACCGCGTCCAGACAGCACAGAACTAATGCCTGATACCTCTGCAAACATGGCATCACACTCATGCAAGACTTCAAATAGGTCAGACGGCATCTGTGGAGCAAGGCGATCAGCCTTTGCATTAGGCATATCACTGCTCATTACCGTACCTGGACGGTTTAATGCAAAGTTTTTCTCGTCTAAAATGCCCGTAAAACCGGTCAAGAAAGTGGGTGGATTGACCTGTTTGCTCAGTAAATCCAGTATTTCCGTCATGCGGCCATTGCGTAGCTGCTGCAAAAAGACCAATTTCTGTACTTCAGACTGCCCCCAGTAATAGTCATACTGCGGATTAGGGCATATTTGGATGAACGGCAACTCACCTTTGAGGAATAAACTCTCACCAGGCCGGTCATAAATAATAATGTCAGGGTCAGCAATGGTGACGCATTGGTAATCTTTGATCTCATCATTCCATGCCCACAACTCATACATCTTGACCGTATCTTCCGCTACCCGTGCTTTGTAACGGTTCTGGCCATACAAATCTAAATTAACCGTACCATACAGCGTAGGATTGGTTTGACTCATGATAATGCGGTCAATACCCTCTGGTATATCCTCTGTACGGGTGTTGTAAGCTGTAGTCACACGTTTAACAATCTCATCGCGTCTTGGATGGCTATACAAACGGTTGTACAACTCGGTCTTGGTGATGTAATACGTCTGGACAATAGCCTGTTGCCGGTCAGTGTAGGGCGTATCTTCACGCAATACTCCCATCGTACCTGGCTCAATCATGTAAGGCTGAATACCGTTCTGGTAAACCAGTTTGACAAAGGTAGTGTTAAAACATAACGCCCAAGTCAAAGCCTCGCTAAACACTTGATCAGCATTGCTGTTCAGCCATTCGTCATTCAATGCAGCCGTCAAACGCGGAACCTTACGCTCCTCTAACGGGCTGACAGACGCACCGATGTTGATGGAAAAGCGAGTTGTCTCGGCTGAGTAGAGAAAGCTACACAGCGTATCAATGTGTGGATAAATCTTGTTGAAGATCGCGGGTTGATCTTCGGGGCCAGAACCAAACAAATAAAACGAACGCAGACTAGAATAGTCACCCTTGCGCTCTTCAAGGCTCACCATACATTTTTGAATCAAATCTCTGAAGAATTGTTCGCGTTCGGAAAGCCCTGATGGAATACGCATTATTTATTGATCGCTAGGTTTTCATGGTCAGCAATATAACTTGCCGCTTTAGGCCCCGTCAAATTGCCGGCTTCTTTAGGGTTGATGCCAACCGGCTCACCGGCTACAGACCTAAACATACCACCTTTGGTAATGGATGACATATTCATGCCCCCTGCCCCACCCCAAATCACCGCATCACCCGGACGCTGCTCTCTTGGCTGCTCAACAGGCTTCTCGTTGTTTCTGGTGTAATAGCCGGCTTGGTTCTCGCCTTCTTTAGCCGTCTTAATGTTAGTCATTTTGTAATCCATCGCAAGCTGCTTCGCTTTCGTATCAATGCCCTTGGTACGTTCTGACTTGACACCAGGCGCACGTAAATGCACGCGCATAACATTTGCCTCACAATTATCAACAAAACAAGCCGCAATATCGCTTTCAAAGTAGCCATGTGTCGGACACTTATAATCCTTTAACATCATCATCTTCCCCTTAGTTGTTCATCCAAAGTCTTACCAGAATAATCTCTTGGGTTTTTTGGGCTGATCTCCAAACGTATCTTTCCATTCTCTACAACAATCTTGTTGCTTCTTACTAAAACAGGCTTAGGCTGCTCTCGATATTCCACAAACCGCGTGCGATCACGGTTCTGCATTACCCTAATCTCACCATTTTTCCAAGCATGGTAGGCCTTTGACAGCCGTATCTGGCTGCGCTCAGTCATGGTGTGGCCACGATAGAAAATGTCAATCAAGGTTTTCTTAGTCAACCCGGCTAGTTCAGCAAACAAAGAAATACTAATACCGCGATCTTGGTCATCAAAGAAACGCTTGAGCAATTGATGCAATTCAGCTTTAGGAATGACGGGGTTCAATTGTGTAACCTATTGATTGTAAATAGTTTAGGAATTGTCTCTCACCATACATACGGTCTACTTCTTCATCTGACACTTTCATCTTAATGTGCATATCACCGACAAGCTGTCGGGTCTGTGCATGATGCCCAACCAAGACTGTGTAATCAAAGTTGTCATGATAGATTGGGCCTACGTACTCAATACTAAAGTTCTTGGCTACGTTCTCAGGTGCGTACTTGATACCCCAGTCTTCAAGGGTAGGTTTCAATATAGCCGTGTATTGTGCATCCTCATTCCAGCTATGTATCTCTGTGGCATACCTGTGGATAAGTCCTTTTTCATTCAAGATGTTGAGTAGACGTTTACTGCGTAGGCTAAAGCCACCGTTCTGTACTACCCTGCGATCAGGGTGCATCACCCATCCGAATTGTAAAAGAAACTGATTACCCACAAGGCCACAATGGGAAGGAGCACCGATATAGTCATAGTCGTAATAATTTGATTTGAAGTTGTTGCCATTAAGAACCCATCCATCATCCTGCACCACCAAGCAATATTCAGTCTTAATGAATGACTGTAAGCAGTGCATCATAAAGGGGCTGTACTCCATGTAGTTTGTGTGCTCAATCCTTTTCCACTCAATGTCACTAGGCAAGTTTGCCGGCTTGTTATAGCTTAAGAGCAAGCCTCGGCTACCAGGTAGTTCCTGCATTGACTTTAAGATGCTAGGTATAGCCGTAGCACCAGTATTGTGACCGTATACAGATACGATGGTTAAGTCATTGTGATCCAAAGCCTATCCTCTTTAGATATGTTGATACGCCACGACTAGCGGCCATCTCGCCGGGTGTCATGTCCTCTTGCTTCTTGTTTAAGTCTTTAGTGATCTTAGCGGTAATCAATCTAGGGCCTACTTGTTCCGCATACGCGGCCGCTGCTAGGCCACAGGCAATCACACGGTCATCCTTGTTGCGGCCAGAGGCTTCAATACTGCCCATGTCTCTGACAATAGTTTTCATTTCATCAATCGTATCTTCGGAATAGATGTTCATCATCCCGCGTTCAAAGTAATCCTTCATGTAAGACAGCATCCGTTCTTTAGACTGCTGTGTGGTCAGCCAACCAATACTGTTACTCATGCCGCCCAAGGAATCATTCCTGCGCCAGATAAACTGTTGCATAGAGGAATACACGTCCATCAAGTTCTGACCTACTACCCCTCCAATGCTGGAGGCCTGACGCTTAAGATTACGCAGTTCATTGATGACAGCCTGACCTGGGCCATTAACCTCAAGGTTCAGAGTCGAGTTCTTGTAAGCACCGGCAAGGTGCGCGATCACCCAAGCAAACTGATAGGTGTTCATTTCTGAGGAAGCAAACTCCGCGACCTGTTCCATCCCATCGGCGTAGCATCGGAAGACTTGTATGCAGAAGCGGTCTGCCCAATCACTACTACCATAAGCAGGATCAGCACCAATGACGTAATAACCCTGTTCAACGGGTTCCTCCCAAACCTTAAGCGTAGCCAAACGCTCCGTACTCTTAACCACTTGGGTATCATGAAAGTAACTCCCCATCACATAACGATAGCTGTCATAGCTAATCTTCTTGGCAATCTTCATTGCGTCCGTACATCTAGCATTTGAGAAGAAAGAAAGACCAGTCATCACAAAGGCATAGTCTTCTGTAGGAGGAAACTCTTGATACATCAGAGCATCATCTTTCATGCCTTCGGCTAACTTCCAACGCCACCAAGCCATTTGACGGGAAGTGATCTCAAAGTCGTATAGCTTCTTGATCTCTTTCGTCCATTCCTTTTCCTCGGGATTGAGTTTGCCATCCCAATAGACGCGGTACACATCGCTGTCAGGAGATGCGGAGTAGAACTCATTCCTCCACCAACCACAGAAAATGGCTTTCTGCGTTCTAGCTCGTTTAGCAGTAGTGTACATGTCATGAAACATATTGAAGCCACGAGCAGTAGATTCAAAGATATACAACCGATCAGGATTAGTCTCTGCGAGAGAGGCCAGCAAAGAGGCTAGGCCTTCTTCATCACCCCAAGAACTTGTCTCAGTACCATGCAAGAAAGTAATGCCCTTACCACGCCCTAGAGAGCCTTTAGCACGGGTTCCTGCAACCTGGTAAAAGATACGACTACGGTTCTTGAGAGATAAGCTGTTTCTGTTATGAGCAAGCTGGGGAATCTTAAACTCTTTAGGCAAGCCATCCATGTACGCACCCAGCGTACCCCTAAACATATCCCGGTTTTCCTCACTGTCTGTCACCAACGTGCCACCCAAACCATTGTGAGTAAAGTGCCAGTACAGGTCTAACGCTAGGGAGATAGTTGTAATACCTAACTGTCTACCTTTGAGAATGACAAAGAAATGAATGTCTTGTTCTAAGCCGCTAGCAATCTCATCCATGACATAGGTCTGCGTACCCAACAACCTATCCATCTTCCTGAGACCCTTTTCCTTAGTCTCAATCTTTAGCTGTGAACAGAAGTTGTAGAACTGTTGCAAATTGAACTTCATTTCTTACCCCAGTTGTCTACATCCCAATTCGATATGACAGCCATTACCGTTTTATCCTTGGCACAACCAATCAATTCCTTCACCATGATCGGGTCATACTTGGCTTGCCAATCCTGTACTAGCTGCAACTTCTGCACCCTAGTCCTACAACGTATTGCCCTATTCATCTCTATCGCATATCTGCGCCTAGACTCTTTTAGGCCGTCCTCCATACCCTGATACCACCCTCAACCTTACGGGCTACCAGTGTATACCCCAACCTCTTACCAGCCCTCGTATTCATATTACAAACATTATGAATACTCTTGCCCTCTACCAAGAAACTATCACCTACCTCTAACTCAGCATACGGGTAACTATTTACCCTAGGTATTGGTATGTCCTTCTCTATCTGCATATTCCCTCCTTCAACATAGTACGCAATGTAACACGTACAGGAAAATAGTAAAAATTTTATGGGGGATAGCCTGTTGGGGGTCACGCTCACTAGGGGGGCCTACCCCATTCACTCGGTCATCGTAGTAGGTCTACGCATCTACGCAGTCAGAACCCTGCCCAAACGCCCGAGAACAGGCCTAGAATCAACGATCGAGGGAAAGGAGGGAGTAGGTATTCTTTCAGTCTTATTGCCCATCTGAGAACCCCTAATCCTAATCTACTATTTAAAAGTTATATAACCAGTAATCTAGATTATATATATATATAAAATATTTTAGATTTATAGAATAAAAGTATTGCGTTAACTTAGTAAACTATGTATTCTATCTTCACTGACTGCAATCCTAGCGGTCTACTACCAGGAGCACTATCATGAATAAGCAAACTTTGTTTCACATCAAAACAGCTTTTGACGTTGTGTGTATCGCAGTTGGGTTTACCTCTCCGCTAATCATCATCGTTGCGATGATGGGTCATCACTAATCAGCGAAACCGCAGCCGGACGGCATCCGGCATCAACTTATCCTAGAGTTGACTAACAGGGAGCTCACATTATGAATTTGTCTCAAGCCCGTGCCATTGCCGGCACACTAGGCAATCCATCTAAAATGCCAGACCTGGCGTACGGTATTTCAGCCCATGATTGCAACGTAGGCAGCAAGCTTGCAAAGATACCTGGTTCTGTTTGCCATGGTTGCTATGCATTAAAAGCGAACTATCAATATCCTAGCGTACAAAAAGCCCACGCTACCAGATCAGCGAACCTGGCAACGCCTGAATGGATCGATGCCATGATCGTTCAGATTAAGCATTCCAGGACTAAGTATTTTCGCTGGCATGATAGCGGCGATCTGCAAAGCTTCGATCACCTGGTTGCAATTTGCAAAATAGCCAGAGCATTGCCTAAAGTACTATTTTGGTTGCCTATCAGGGAGAATGCTCTTGTTCGCAAGTATCAAAGCTTAGGTTCTTTTCCCGATAATCTTACTGTTAGAGTCTCTGGACAGATGATCGATGGTGAGATGCCTGTAGGCTTTGACAATATATCGATGGTAACGGCTAACGGCACTGTATACGGCAAAGAGTGCCGAGCATATCTTCGTGGCAATCGGTGCAGTACTTGCCGGGCTTGCTGGAACCGTGACATCAAGTGCGTTACTTACCACCAACACTAATTGTTTTACCGCGGCCGGTGCGGTTTACCGGCATTTTTCCTAGTCTATGAGGTTAATTACCATGCAAACATATAAAGCCCGGAACGGCAATATTCAATATAAACCATCGTTTAAACAACTTGAGAGAATTATTGAGTCTGACAATGCCACAGGCTTTTGCCTGGCATGTGGCGTAGAGAATGATGGCGTAGAGCCAGACGCATGCAAGTACACTTGCGAGTCCTGCCACGCGCCTAAAGTGTATGGTGCAGAACAACTTGTTTTGATGAACCTATTTCATTAAGGAGTAATTATTATGGCCTTATATGACGTTACACCAGATATTTTGTTATCAACTGGCCGAGTGGTTGTTCATTCTCGCCAGGCTAATGGGTCGCAACTCGCTACGCCTACGCCTGGATACCATGCGATGACTTCCACGGAGTGGGTGGAATATTGCGCGATAACAGACAATATGATTAATCAAGTACTGGGGGGTGAATTATGCGTTACGCGGTAGAGGTACACATGAGCATTACCAGGACAATATATGTAAATGCATATACTGCGGCAGATGCCAGGGATGAAGCAGCCAATACACTTACCCTGGAAGATTTCAAGGACGTGCAATACGCGGCCGAGCTCACGGTTGGCGATGCCTACCCAATCAACGAACTAGAGGAGGATTTTGTATGAGAGATATATTCACAAGAGAAGAAAGATTAGGCATTACTCAACCTAGTATCTTAAGCATGATAGGCCAAGGTTTATTGTTTGTATTTTGTTTGGTAATGATGGGTTTTATATTGTTGTTGTTGTCGGTGTAATGAATGAGCTGGCTCTTTTCGCGGGTGCTGGTGGAGGAATACTTGGCGGGAAACTACTCGGCTGGACAACAATCTGTGCAGTCGAGTGGGAACCTTATCCCGCAAGCATACTTGTCTCCAGACAAAATGAAGGCTTACTCCCGCCTTTCCCGATTTGGGATGACGTTCGCACCTTTGACGGACATCTCTGGCGAGGACTTGTTGACGTCATCAGTGGTGGCTTTCCATGTCAGGACATTAGCGCAGCAGGAAAAGGCGCAGGAATTACCGGAGAACGCTCAGGAATGTGGAAAGAAATGGCCAGGATTATTGGCGAGGTTCGACCCCGTTTCGTGTTCGTGGAAAACAGTCCAATGCTCACTTCTAGAGGACTCGGTACAGTCCTTGCAGACCTTTCCAAGATGGGGTTCAATGCGGAATGGGGAGTTATATCAGCGTCAGACGTGGGAGCCAACCACAAACGAGATAGAATTTGGATTAAAGCCCAACAACGAAACCTTCTTTCATACACCCAACACAACGGGGATAGACGGCGGGAGCAACAGCAGGAAAGCATTGAAGAAAAGATTGGAACAATGGCCAACACCAACAGCGAACGAGGATGCGTGCGGCAAACCAACAGGCAAAATGCAGAAGATGTTAGGCAATCACCCAGATGTGCGGAAAGACCTGACTGGTGGTACGTTGAACCCAACGTGGGTAGAGTGGCTCATGGGGTGGCCGCTAGGGTGGACAGACTTAAAGCAATTGGAAATGGACAAGTACCCTTGTGTGCAGCAACAGCTTGGACAGTCCTAAAGCCCCTATAAATTATATATCTGACCTAACTCCTGCTAAAGCCCCCCCTACCCCCCAAAGCAATCAAGGGAAGTAGAGGGGGAAACTCCTGCCCCTTTCGAGATACTCACCATGTTTAGGCTTGGTCATTTTCCTAAACCCCCCGCCGTGAGTTCTAAGCCAGCGCACAGATTTCACTGTGTATGGTTTTCTTGATAGCAGCCCCATCTTGGCTCATTGCTTACGCGATCAGTACGATCTGACCGCCAAAAGAAAAACCCCTAGGTCTTAAGGTAGGAGCGTGGCCCTGGCGTGGGCAATCTCGGCACTGGGTGCGGGCAGTGCGTTAATCACACACGCCCCTATCTTAAAATCTAAGGGTTCTAATCCGCACCTACAATGCCTGACCGCCAAATCAGACAGGCGCACCATAACACACCTAAATATATTTTGCAAACCCCTTGACTAACATCATTAACCTAATTAACATTCTTAACTGTAGTACCCTTTCCTAATCAACCTAATGGAGCACACTATGACCATACACGCCTGTGTAGATTGCATACATTTCATACCCCATCCTGCTAACAATCATTCCCTCTCGCGCTGCGGACATGAGTTCGAGATCAACTTTGTAACCGGTGAACGTGACTACAAGTTCTGTGAGATCGTCCGTAAGCATGGCCCTTGCTACCCTCACTCAGTCTATTTTGAACCTGCACAAGACCCTAGACATCAGGAGCTAGATGATCAAGATGGGGAACACCTTAAAACCAAAGGAGCACCCTTCTAATGGCTGATCAACCCACTATGAAAGACTGGAAACAGTTAAACGAACAATTCCAACAAGCACAAGACCAAATCGAATTCTTAACCAAGAGTAACGATACCTTGTGGAAAGTAATCTCATTCTTAATGGAGCACATCTAATGGCTAACGATAGAGCAGACTTCGCAGATGAAGTCAGAAACAAGGCTTGGTTCTCAAGTGATACACGCATGGCACTAGATGGCAAAGCCGTCACAGTCATCTTACAAAAGCAGGGTAAAGCTGAAAGAGAGGACTTATCTCAAGTAGAAGTCGTACAGGCTGGTCACATGATGGAGCCATTTATTGCCCGTATTGCAGAGGACAAGTTGGGCTACCCCTTAGCTAAGGCTGACTGGACTGGAACCCATCCTACCGAACCTTGGATGCAATCCCACTTTGACTATGTGAAAGAGATCAAGGGCGGGTATATCCCTTATGAGATCAAGAACTATAACTTGAACCGGATGAACAAGTTCTCTGATGACCCCTTGATCCTACCTGATGCAGACAGAGGGCAATTGATACAGGAAGCAATCTGCCTAAACGCATCTGAAGCACATCTCTGCGTACTCTTTGGTGGTCAATACTTCAGACATTATGAGATGACTGTCACAGATGAAATGAAAGAGGAATTGACTAAGCAAATGGCTGTGTTTTGGGGGCATGTAGTCGCAGGAACAACCCCTGATCCTCAGACAGTTCAAGAGTGCAAGCTAGTCTATGCACAGCAGACTAACGGTGTGGCTTGGGCAGACAGGGAAGCAGAGCAGATAGCAGCACAATTAAAGCTGACTAAGCAGCGTATCAAAGAGCTAGAGGAAGCAGAGGAAGCGATGACAGTGGCCCTACAGAATCGGATGAGATCATCTGGTGAGCTAGTCACGGTGGACGGCAACATCTTAGCTACTTGGAAGGCAAGCAAAGGTTCTAAGCGTTTCGATCCCAAAGTATTCCAACAAGCCATGCCAGAGATGTATGAGAAGTTTTGTTTCGAGCAACCAGGTTCACGGAGGTTCTTAGTCAAATGAAAGCCTTCCCTCACTCATATAAACACCCACACTCAGGTCTATTTGTAGAAGAACCTGGTATGGACTTGAGGGATTACTTTGCTGGTCAAGCCCTCATAGGTTGTGTAACCAAGTACAAAACCCTACCCGTTATGGCAATCAACGCCTATAAGATTGCTGACGCTATGCTTAAACAAAGGGAGCAGACAGATGAATAACCTAGTACCGTTTCAAGACATGACCTTGATGGCCGACAGTATTGCTAAGTCAGGACTGTTTGGCATGAAGAACGTCAATGAAGTATTAGCCCTGATGCTCGTAGCACAGGCTGAAGGATTACACCCTGCTACAGCAGCTAGGGATTACCACATCATCCAAGGCAGACCTGCTCTCAAGGCAGACGCTATGTTAGCCCGATTCCAACAGGCAGGTGGAAAGGTGGACTGGAAGTCTTACACAGACCAACTGGTCACAGGAGTCTTTACTCACCCTAATGGTGGCACACTGGAACTGTCTTGGAGCATTGAACAGGCTACCAAGGCAGGACTGAATAAGCCTGGCTCTGGTTGGTCTAAGTATCCTAGAGCCATGCTAAGAGCTAGGGTAGTCTCTGAGGGCATTAGATCGGTTTACCCTGGTTGCGTGATCGGTACGTATACGCCAGAGGAAGTGGCTGACTTTGATGATAAGCCAGTCAAGATGAAGGACATTACCCCTCAACCCGTAGAACTACCTCACACTATCATCTCGCATCCAGATGAAGGGAATATCACGCATCTTGGTCAACCAGAACCTACTTGGCCGCTTAACCTACCCGATGGCACTGTCTACTCAGCACATCACAATGCTGAGGACTGGATATTTGCCTACAACGAGATGGTGGAAAAGATAGGTAAGTCTACCAAGCTAGACTCTAAGGATAAGGCAGAAAAGGTACGTAGCCTTAAATCGGTCAATAAGGGGTCTCTGAGCCGACTTAGTGCTTTACAGATGGCAGTAATAGCACAAGCTACTGGACACGCTCTAGGAGCCGTTCCTGAGCCTGTAGAGGCTATTCCATCCCCAAAGTCGAAAGGCCCGATCATGACAGTGGACGAGTTCGAGGAATACAGCCCGTTGGGTCGGGAATAACTCAGAATGAACAGATATTGTCTTTGTTAAAGAGAGGGCCATTGACTCAGTTACAAGCCTTAGAACTGGTGGGTACGACTAGACTTGCAGCACGAATCAATGACTTAAGAGAGATGGGGCATATCATCCATACGGAACCAGTAACCAAGGGTGGTAAGACCTTTGCTAAGTATCACTTAATACAGGAGAAACAACATGGCAGATTTTGAAGTAGCAGATGGCACTAGCTTTATGTGGCCCAATAAAAAGACCAGTGAGAATCAACCTGACTGGAAAGGCGAGATGAACTATCAAGGACAGAAATTGAAGTTTGCTCTGTTCAAGAAGATGACTCGAAATCAGCAGGAATACGTCCTACTCAAGATTGAGGATGATTCTTGGAAGGATAAGAACCAACAGTCCTATCCTAAAGAAGTCACTAAACCCTACGAATCAGACGTACCGTTCTAATGGGTAAAACACAACGTACTAAAGGAGCAACCTATGAACGAGATATTGTGCATGATCTGGCTGATCATCTCGGTGTGCATTGTGTTCGAAACTTGGAACAGACAAGAGATGGTGGTGCGGATATTGTTCTGGATCGCTTTGTTATCGAGTGTAAGCGGCGTGCTGGTATTGCTGTTTATGACTGGGTAGACCAGGCTCAAGCTGCTTGTAAAGAAGGACAGACACCCATCGTGGTGTGCCGTGCTGACAGAAAAGAATCACTCGCAATTATGAAATGGAAAGACTTCCTAACCCTATTGGGGAACGAGATCAAGTAACAACCCCTGGAACCTGTACCAGAGTTGTATGAGTGCTCCCATGCAACCGATTAGGACGTTAAGGGGCAGACGTTACAGGCAGCCCCACTCACACTAACCATAAGGAAAAATTATGTCTGAAGGTAAACAACAACCACACATCTTTGTAGCAACTCCTATGTACGGGGGAATGTGTACTGGGTTCTATACCCAGTCCATCATGTTGTTACAAAAACAATGCCATGAAAGAGGTATCAATATCACCTTCTCTTTCATGTTTAATGAATCTCTGATCACCCGTGCTCGTAACGGTATGGCGCATGGCTTCCTAGGTTCTGAGGCCACTCACCTACTCTTTATCGACTCAGACATTCGTTTCCATCCTGATCACTTCTTCAAGATGCTAGAGGCTGACAAGGACATTATCTGCGGTATCTATCCCAAGAAAGAGATCAACTGGGATACCGTCAAGATGGCGATGGACAATGGCGTACCTAACGATCAATTAAAATGGCATACAGGCTCTTTCGTGGTCAACCTGTATAACTACTCTGGTTCAGTCACCGTGCCTGTCAACGAGCCTATTGAGATATACAACGGTGGTACAGGCTTTATGCTGATCAAGCGTGAAGTATTTGAGCAACTAAAGGACAAAGTAGGCTTTTACACAAACAACGTCACAGACCTAGCTAACAGCCTACAGGCTGAACGTATCTATGAATACTTCACCACAGCTATTGATGACGAAACAGGTGTACTACTCTCTGAGGATTACTACTTCTGCAAACTGGCTAGAAAGAATGGCATCTCTGTTTGGGCAGCCCCTTGGGTATCACTGGCACACGTAGGCACATACTGCTTTGAAGGGCAGTTGTTACCCGCACCATGATGAACGCTCTCGACCTGGGCTGCGGCCCTAATCCACGCAATCCCTTTGCGGCAGACTTCGTATACGGAGTTGACCTGCAAACCTTTGATAACCCTCTCATTAAGGTAGCAGACCTAGCTATTCAGCCTATACCGTTTGATGACTGTATGTTTGAGTATGTAACGGCCTATGACTTCCTAGAACACATTCCTAGACAGTTATACCTATCTGACAGTCAAAAGGGTGGGGTAGTGCGTCTTTACCCCTTTGTAAACGTCATGAGTGAGATATGGCGAGTGATGAAGCTAGGCGGTACGTTCATGTCCTCTACCCCTGCTTTCCCTCATGCAGCAGCCTTCCAAGACCCTACACACGTCAATTACGTCACACCGGATACGTTTGGTGAATACTTTGATGAACACAAGACTTGGGGAAAGAACTATGGCTTTAAGGGGAAGTTTTCTATCAAGGCTATGGATTACTTTGGGCCACACTTGGTTGTCACAATGACTAAACTTAGCAATGATATTGTCTAAGCGTAGTTACTCCTCTCGCACTGCAAGTGCGTTAGCCCCTGTGATCACACCAGGGGTTTTTTTTACCGTTTTGCGGTACGCTTGGACTTACGAAATGCTTCAGCAGTTGGAGCACCTTTACTTCCAGGCTTCCTCATGCGCTCTTTTGACCCGTGTTTTATCCGTTCTCTCTTGCGGTGGATATTTGCATATAGTCCGTCTTTCATCTACACCCCCATCGTCTACGCGCGGCCTTCCCCCGCTCTCCTTTCCAATGTTTCGAGCGAGCACAAAATGATTTATGTCTTGGGCCTGATTTTTGTGGTGCTTTTAGGTTTGAGCCTGTTGCTTTGTTATATTTGCGTCTACCTTTTGCGGTTAGCCCTCCCCCCGCTTTTACGGAGAGTTTCTCGCCACGCCCGACTGAAAGGTTTGTATCACTCATATTTACGTGTTCCTGACCGATCTATGATCAAGGCTTGGCCGCGAGGCAACTCACCTAAACGTGATGGTACAGATACATGAGTCCATCTGTCGAACTCTCTGATGATTTGATCAAAGGGCAAGTCACTGCCAATCACAGCTTTGCAGACCTCATCAGGAGTCATGCCAGGTACGCGTATGTCAGCAGCGCAGCCCAAGATGTGTTGACTAGTACCTTTAGAACCTACTGCTTCGTTTACTGCTGGGGAGCGGTAAGCGGAATTTACCATGATCGGTTTGCCGCCAAGGAGTACCTTTACTCTCTCAAGAAACTCGGCAAGCCTAGTCAGGTTAGCAATGACCTCATCATTGGGAGTGTTGTCGAGTTCCCGATGATCGGTGACGGTGAGTTCTGCCAAGGTGAAGTGCGGTGTTAGATTCATTTTTCTATCGGTGTACTGTTGTGAATCATGTGATCTTTAGCCTGACTAGAAGCACTAGAGCCAAAATAGAAAGCGATAATCCCAGTCCAAGCCGTACCTAAACTACCTAACATAATATCGACTTCAGCAGCTTGTTCAATCTTTCCTGTCATCAAGCCTACCAGTATTCCGAAGAATCCCACTGTGACAATAATTGCGAGAAAAGAAGGTATCCAGCTTTTGACAGTGGTTTGCATCTGCCTGGCACTGGCTCTGTCTTCATTGCCTAACTTGGCAAAGTCTAAGCCTAGTTCTTGTGCCTTAGCCTTGATAGCAAGTTCAGCTTGCTGAATGGCCGCTACTTGCTCACCAGTTAGCTTACCTGTCTCAATCGTCTTTTGTACGTCATCACCAGACATACCCAAGGCAGACTCAAGAGCACCGACAGCCATACCCGCTACAGGACTACCAAGGGCTGACGCAACAGTGGGTGCTAACTTCTCTAAAGTATCTAACCAATCAGCCATCTTTTCTTCCTGCTAGTAATGACACAACGACTGCAATTAGCTGCAATGTCCACTGTGTCGTATCACCCGTCTGTTCACACGGTATAACGTCAAAATTACATACTGCGCCTACTGTTCCAGAAATGGCTACTACATACACCAATAGCCAGATCAGTATAGTTTCGTGGTTCACTTTTTGTTCCACAGTTCAAACAACGTCTTAATCTTTTCTTCTACTACGCCAATCCGTACATCCATCTTAGCTAACACTATGACTAATGTGACAAAGCCTAAGACCATAGGCCATAGCTTTGCAATTAGGTCTAATGTATCCACTTATAGGCCTTCGCCTGGAGTAAAGTAACACTCAGATGTGCCTTCACCTATAAACGCAATGTATACGTTAGAGGACGTACCAAACTGTCCTGGTATGGTGTAAGTTCTTGAAGTGCCAGGCACAGACACCAAGCAATACTGAGGGCTACCATTGCTAGGCGCAGCTACCGTAGCGGAGGAATTACCCGTTACTTGAAAGTAAACAGGCTGTCCACCAGAACCAGTGGGTTGATGATTAGCCACCAACAACTGATTACATGGGCCATCTGCCTGTATTTGTATGATCTGGCTAGTAATGGTGACGTTTGCTTTATACGTCTTACCCATAGCCTGGAATGAGGAAACTATAGCCATTAGTACACCTTCTTGCCACCACCGCTCGTGGGAGACAGTTTGGTTTGAAAAGGTTTGTCATCCATACAGAACACGGTTCTATAACCACCTCTCGGTAGTTCACCTGGTTGCCAGGCTTCCATCCCTGCACTGCCATCTCTAGGCAGTTGTGGACGTACTGACTTAGCTATCTGCTGATTCGTTTCGTGTGGACGCTGATGTTTTCTCGACTGCATTTGGCATACTCCTATTCATTAGTAAGTAACTGAAAATAGAGAAGAAAGCCATTGTACCCATTCGCTCCCATCTCGGATCGTACATTGTCCAACAAGCCAACGTAAACACTAATGCTAACGCCAGTATTGCCAACAACCTTTCCGTCACGACTGACAATGCCAGTCTGACTATCGCTATCCCGTCCATCCTATCCCCTATTCGTCCTCAGTGGCGAAACCGCTTCCCCACTCATCATCTGACACTTTAAGGCGTATTGACTCTAGTTTCAATGCCCTGTCAATGACTTTCATCTTGTCTGTGATCGAGGCTGTCTCGTCCACCATCACTGATTTCAACATCTCGTTGATTGCGTCCTCCAAGTCCGGGTTGATGCCCTTGTCCTTCTTTTTCATTTCCTATCCCCAATAACGGTACTTTCTGCGGTGTACCTTGCCGCACTTCATCCCAGTAATACGGGCCTGTCGCTTTCATGCGTTTCAAAACAATGCTTGGTCAACCACTGCTTGAGCAGGGCGGCCAACCTCAAACACAAACGCATTTTTGATAGCCCGTTGTAACATTGTCGTTTTGGTCAATTGATCAATAGGTGCTACAAAAATGTCGCTGAGTTTCTTTTGTAAAGCATCTACAGCCTTTTGATCCATCAAACCAAACTCTACCGCTCTATCGCCAATCTTTTGCATCTTGTTTATTGCGCCCTTCAAACTACGCTCTGCTTCCCTTGCAATAACTTGTGACACAGCTTTGGAAAACTTGTCCTGGCCGCCAGGGGTATTACGCAAAATTTCGCCCATAGCTTGCCATTCGCTTTGCTTGCTACCGGTAATAATCTTTTCAACACGATCACTAGCCGTAGTATCTGCTAGTAATTCATCTACCTTTTTCTGTGCTTCTTGGCGTACTTTTTGTGCTTCTTTAGTCAATGGTGCAGCAACTTGACCGGCTTCAGTTTCTAACTGTTTTGCTTTTGCAGCCGCTTCAGCTTGCATGGTAGCGGCGCGTGACTCAACCGCTTTAGCACCAGATGTAACTTGTTGTTCACCTAATTGACGTAAGGCTTCAGTGCTTGGGGTAACTTGCCCAATACGTTTTTCAGCACCCGCTTCAATCCGTCCAGCAGCACGTTCTGCGTCACGTCTGATGCGTTCAGCTTCAGTTAATCCACGTTGTTCTACTCTTGCCGCTTCTTTCTCAGGCAAACCTGGTACTTGGCTAACTTTCGTCTTTAATGTGCGCTCAAGTATATCTAAACGCTTTTGGTAATCTGTTGTTTTTTCTATGTTTTTTGCTACACTTTCGAGTTCTGTGCGTAACGTCTTAAACTCAGGTAAAGCCAACCAATCTCGATTTGTTTCTAAAACAGAGCGTATTTTGTTTTTAGTTGGCTCACCAATTTGATCAGCCAAATAACCTCTTGCTAATCTGTTGCTTTCCTCTAGCCCTGCTACAGACAACAATTGACGTGCAGTATTAGCATTACCAAACACTTGGCCGCCAACACCAGACAGCTTTTCCATATAGTCACCAAGATCAAACCCTTCTGGTTTGTCTGTGACGTAACGACCTAAACGTGTACGAAACTCATTAAGCGGCCTAGATAATTCTTTATATGCGTTTTTGGCTGCGTTGTATGCACCACCAGAAAAATCATCAATAAGTTTCTGTGTGTAATCAGCTAAACGTCCGGCTAACTGTTGGTCAATTGCCTCTACGCCCTCTGCTGGCAATCCTGCTGCACGATCTTTAAGACGGCGCACCAAAGTTTCAAGAGACTCAGCAGATGCTTTAACAGGTGCTTCAAACACTTCTCCAGTATTAGGGTCAACGCCTCTACGTACTGGATTGATTTGGTCTTTGACACGTTTGATCTGTTCTACTACTTTAGGATCAGTTTGCCGTGTCATACGGGTTGTTGGATCAATTAACTCCGTATCTATCTTATTCAATGTTTCTTGATAGCCAGGTATATCACGGTAGGTTTTACCGCTACCCTCTAAGTTTTTAATTGAATTTAACCAAGCATCTTTGAATGGCTTAAATGCCGCTTCTCTTGCCTCAACTAAAGACTTAAGCTGTTTATCAAACAATGGACGTATCTGCCCACCTAATTCTGTTGGCAGTATTCGTTCACCCACTTTGCCAATTTCTTGCGCTTGTTGTTCTTTGGTCGCTGCACCAAACTTTCTAAGACGTTCTTGTTGTGCTTCTAACCGTTTTTGCGTTGTTGCAATCTGTTTTGCAGAATCTTGAATAATTTTGTCAGCAGCTTGACGTGCTTGATCTTCCGTTTGCTTGGCATCAATCTCTGCTAATTGACGCACAGTAGAACTTTGATTCTGTGAATTACGGCGAATAATTGCAGCACGTTTAGCACCAGCTTCAATTTGCGTTCTAGCCTCAACCTGAGCTTGGCTTCTTAATTTATCGGCCGCAGCATCCCACTGGCTACGCAATGCAGCCACTTTTTTGTTTGCATCAGCTATAGCTGCACGGCCGCCGGTTTGTGCTTGTTGAATAATTGCATTAGCTTGTTGTTCAAGCGTTGTTGCTTGTTGTTCAGCCGTTTGCGTAATTGTTTGAGCTTGTTTGCGAAACAGATCAACAATATCTTTTTCTGCTTGCAAAGAAGCCTGATCAGTACCACGTATATCTTTGAGTTTACGTTGCACAAACTCTTGTTGCTGTTGTGATAAGTTATTGATTTGATTAGAGCTTATACCTTTCTCTTGCAACAAATCACCAAGCGTACGGGCTGTTTTGCCACCAGGCAACATACCGAACAATGATTTAACACCAGTTGGCAATTTGCCTAATTGGTAAAAAGGTTCTGGCCCAACCACAGAACCAAGCAATCTAGCTGTTTCTGCTCCAACACCAGGACCATATTTTGATTCAACAACTTGACCCGCCGTTTCCCCAGTAGCACCGGATATACCGCCTCCAACAGCAGAGGCTACTCGACTACCACGCAATGCTTCACCACCAGCAGTTAGTCCTGCTCCAATTCCTGTAGCCACTTTACCTGGCATCCCAGGAATATATCTACCTGCGGATGTTAAACCAACCCCTGCGGTTTCCATTAACTCAGGAGCAAACGCACCTAATCCAAAACCACTTGCAGCAGCTTCACCTATAGATTGTAATGCAGATGGCTTTTCTTTTTCTGGACGTGGTTCTTCCGCACCTGGTAAATCGTGCTCTGGTACTGCGCTAGGCAAATCTTCTTTTGGTACGGCTGCCATTATTCACCCTCGTAATGCCATGCACCGTTGCGATAGATAATTGGTTTTCCGCTTTTTGATGTTGATTTATCGCCTTCTTTGGGTGCAGATGTAGATTCACCTTTTTGAAAGTAATCAACCAAATCTTTGGGTAATTCAATACGTTTATCTTCTGGTAGCGTTTTGTTTGCTTCAACAACACGTTGTACTAATGCGTTCCACTTAGTGCGCTTTACACTTTCTGCCTCACCTTCTAGTGGTATCTGTGCTGCTACAGCTTTAACTTTTGCGTCTGACAATGCACCACGTCCACCTGTACCTGCTGATGCTATGTCATACGCCATATTAAGCAATAATGCGTCATTTCCTTGCAAGCCTTTATCAATCGTTGAATAAGTTGCATAACGTGTTATGTCAGATATTATGCTGCCCTTAAAATTATTAAGAAAAGCATCAGATGCACCTGGCAATTTTCCTGTTTTCTTGCCAACTTGGTATAAATTTTCTAAATTAAATTTAGCGTTTCCTACGTCAGCTTGCAACACACGCTCTGCGGTTTGTTGAGCCTTTGCCGTTCCAGTTCCAGGTGCAGCTACAGTTGTTGCACTGACTGCATCAGAAATTGGTTGTCCATTTTGATCTACGTATTGTCCGGTTCTAGCATTAAATGAACCAAGCACTGTAGAACCATCTGCTTTTTTAACTTGCACTTCTTTAAACTCAGGCGTGACTGTTGGATGTGTGCGCTCATATATAACGCGATCCATAGCAGCTTTTGCTGTAGCAGCACGTTCTTCTTCTTTTTGTGCGCCCTCTGTAACTTTTGCCCAATTCTTTGCTATTTCATTAAAATTGTCATTGAAAGCGACCAACGGCAGTTTTTTAGCTAACTCGCCTAAAGATGTAGCACCCTTTGAATAAGCCGCTTGGGTATTCTTTTCAGTAGCCGCAGTACCACCCAATTTTGCTACTTCAGTACCTTGTGCTATCTCGGTTTTAAGGCCTTCAATCATACGATCAAGAGCCTTCATGTTTTCATCGTAAATGTCTTTCTCTCGTTTATAAAGATCATCCCGACCCTTAAGATGGCCTTCTACCATGCCATTCATAGCAGACAATGCTTGCTGTGCATGAGTCTTTCCTGCACCACCTAATGCAAAACCAATTACAGTGGTCAGGGTAAACAAATTCATAATGTCTTTAGCTGATTCTTGCGTAGGCACAAAAGCAGGGCGTGACTTAACCTTTTCTTTGAACTCAGCTAATTCTGGCATATCACGTATTTGTCTTGCCGTTTCTTCCGCACCAGCAGCCTTTGCACCTGCAACACCCGCTTGCACTTGCATCGGCACTTGCGATTTGCCTAGTTCTAATTCTTCTTTGGCTTGTCTACCTTGTTGTGCGCGTGGCTCGTTCTCTTTTAGAAACTTTTGATACGCCTCTCCAGCAGCACCAGGTTTTCCACCAAAAGGAATGTTGGGTAGCGTTACGCCTAAACTTTCATCTAAGGCCATATCAAGTCACCGCCGTTTGAGTTTGCGTTCCCGGTGTTTGTGGTGTAGTACCCATCAATACACGTCCAACATTCATTGCGTAATTACCAGTCAAGGTATTCACATACTGATCTGCTTGTAGTCCGGCAGAAATAGCACCCTGAGCAATCTTGTCACCAATAGCTTGTATCTGTAGGCCAATGTTTAGATCGCCTTGTAATAGCTGTTGACGTAGTTGTTCTAGTGCAGCTTGACTTTGAACCACACCTACACCACCACCGGCAGCCTGTCCTGCTTGAGCAGCCCTAGCTTGAGCGGCTTGATAAGCCTGTTGAGATGCAGGAGATAGTTGACCAGCCTGTGCTTGAGCCACTTGTCGAGCACCCTGCTCTCTATATGGTTGTGCTTGTGCCAGTAACTCCTGTTTAGCCTGTTGTCCTTGCTGTGCAGCTTGTCTAGCCTGTAAAGCACCTAAACCACCTAATACAGCACCACCTAATGCCTGACCACCCGATATACCACCCAAACCAAGACTGTCTAGGAAACTCTTTTCTTTTGCCGGTGCAGGAGGCTGAACAGCACCCGTGTATTCACGTTGCAATCCTGCTAAATCTTGTGCAGCTATTGCCTGACCTGCGGGAGTTTGAAATGCTTGTGGAACCGTTGTAGGCGGCATAGCCATAGCTTGCGGCACATTTGTTGATGGCGGCGCAGGTTCAGCAGGTGAACCCGCAAACGACACTTGAGGAAAAGCCGCCGCTACATTAGTAGGCTCTGGTGCAGGTTGTCCTGCCGCAGCCGCACCAACATCTTGAGGCAGACCGTACGCCGTTTCCGTTTGAGCAGGTGTTCCAGTAAAACCCTCTCCTAACTGAATTGTTTCGTCAGCACCCTCAAACTCAAGCAATCCCGTATCAGGGTTCTTAGAACCTCTACCACCACGTTGCTTAAGTAACGCAGCTTCTTTAGGAGTAATGTGAGCCAAAATCGTGTCTTTGCCTCGCCCTTTCTTTTGCAAGAGAGCAGCAACCGCCGGTAGGTCGGCTGACATTTCGGTATGTAAAGCCTTCATCAAAGTCTTTGCCATATTAGGCTCCTGTCTCGTCTTTTACCCGTAAAGAGGCTTGGTTCCACACATTCTTAGGCTTACCACCTGTCTTGTCAAAGAGAGGCGTACTTAAGTCACCTACGTTCAATGCCTGTGCTAATGCAGCAGAACCAGGAGAGGCTTGTGTCTGAGTGGGCGGTGCAGATGCAGCTAATGCTGGTGTGCTTGATGGCGTGCTAGATGGAGTAGGTGTTTGTCCAAACAATACATCTTGTAAACCAGACTTTAATCCTGACTGTGCTGCACCCGTTATGTCTGACGCTACAATGTCACCCGCAGTTTGTGCGGTTTTCAAAGCACTGGTAGGTATCTGAGGTAGATCAGACTTAGCAGGGATAATATCCTTAGCAGCTTGTATTACTGGTTGTGCTGCTTCGCTTACAGCTTGTCCAGCTTGTTTAATGGGTTCCGCAACTGCTTGTACTACAGGCTTGGCTGTTTCCGCTACTGTCTGTGCGGCTTGTTTAACTGGTTGCGCTACCGCTTGAACTGCTTGCCCTACAGGTTGTGTGACAGGTGCTAATGCTTGTTTGACTTCAGTTGTAGACGGTAAGGCTTGCTTAACCGCTTGCACCGCAGGATCAACTGCTTGAACGGCAGACTGCACAACATCTGTTACCGGCTGAACCGCAGCTTTAACTTGAGCCAAAGTATCACTTGCAGCCGGCAATGCTTGTGCTACTTGTTGCTGTGCTGCTTGCGTTGCTTGAGACACAGCAGAACTTGCTACTGAAGTAGCCGCAGCTTGTACGCCAGTTTGCAATGCTTGATCTAAAGGTTTGCCAGATTCAATTGCCGCTACCGTAGCAGTAGTCGATGCACCTACCGCAGAGGCAGCAATTTGCACTAATGGCGATACAGCAGGAGTCGGTACAGGAGCAGCCGCTACACTCGCAGTGGGAGTAGGAGTAGGAGACAACGCCTGAGTGGTTGCTTGACTTGCTACAGAACCAACACCAGCAGCTACAGCAGCTTTAGCAATATTTTCTACATTACCACCATTGGCAGCAGCCACAGCAGCCTGAGTCACCGCAGCAGTAGCAGCAGTAGCCGTAGCCGCACTTGCACCCGTTGCAGCCGTAATCCCACCTGCTAAATTGAGTCCAGCAGGGCCAAGTGCTACGGTCAACGCAGCCGTTTCAATAACAGGCAAAGGATTGTGTACAACCGCTTCAACAGTTTTTGTCACAGTATTTACAGCTTTAGACACTACTGTTGTGATTGTTTTAACAGGTGAAGCAACAGCTTTAGCAACACTTTTCACAACTTTAGTAACTGCTTTAACGGCTCCACCCATGTTAGAACTCCAAAATAGCTATTTGTTGAGGGGTTTGCCCATCTTCCATTACCCCTTCCCCTGGTTGCAAAGTATACTTTACACCCGCCATCTGTAAGGCTTTGAGTATTAAAAGATTATCAACGTCAAACGCACCAGTCTTGAATCCAGCGACTTTACCTGCTTTGACAGAATCAGCTAAAGCAGCAATCAAATCTTTTGGTTTATCTGCTGTTTCCATCATAATTTCTACGTGTCCATTGCCTTTGTTGTAATACATAAACAATGTATTGCCTGACCGAGCTACTCTAAAATTAGGGTCTGTTTTGACTAACTGAGCTAATGCCGTTTGAAATTGCAATGGGTTTTGATTTGTACCTGCAAACGCTTTTTGCAATATCTGTTCAGTTGTCATTCGCTCAGGCGCACCTCTCTCCTTCTTGACCTGATCAAGTACAGCCATATCTTGTTGCGATGCAACATTCAAATTTTGTTGGGAAGGGGTCATGATAAATTCAACGCCTGTGCTATTTGTTCATGAATGTATAAATGACTGGCCAACCAGTCGTAAAAATCTTCTTCCACATTCCAATCTACGTCTAACATATTGAAAGGATTGTCTAATCCTAACAGATTTGCAAAGCTCTGATGCTCGTCCTGGTGCGCCAATAACCAGTCATCCAGGTTGCTTACATCGGCATCAATTAAGGGGTATGCAGGTACTTTTATGCCCTTTCTAAAGAAAGTTTCCCTAAATCTTTGATGCTGTAACCCGTTTTCAAACAAAAACACGCCTAATGAGTCCTTATCACCAAACTTGACATAGGATAAGGCATCGTAATCCATTACTTATCTGCCTTTAGCTTCAGTTCATCAAATATCTTGCTTAACATCATCTTGATCTCAGCAATGTCAGTCTTGTAATCCTCTTTCATCACATAGGTATGCGGAAAGTCCTTCATCTCATCTTCCAATGACTTTACTGCCTTGTAGATGTTGTTCACAATCCATCCGGCTAGGAACGCACCACCCGTTACGGCATAATCAAATAATTGCTGGCTTTCCATTAGAAGGTTCCCGCCGTACCATTACGGCCATTGAGGTTAGCAATAATCCACCAATTACTTCCGTCAGATTGTACTTGTACGCCTGAGTATTGGGTAGAAATGGCATAGGTACTTGCACCATCAATTGTCTGCGAACTAGTGGTGCTAATTGTTACCGTGTTAGCTGTAGCGTCTATCTTCTTAACAACGTAATGCCTACCTGAGCCGCTTGTTGATGCAGAGGGCAAAGTCACCGTAAAAGGTGCAGGTGCAGCGTTAGCCAGTATTGTTAGATCACTTGTTGTTATTGTATAGGCTGCATTTTTAGTCGCAATCTCTAACTGCTGACTAATACGATTGTTTGACGTAACCGTAATTGCATCTGTAATACTGACGTTGCCATTAGCAATCAAATGTATGGCATTTGCTAAAAATGTACCTATTGCAAGGTCAGTGCTTCCTGACTGCAAAAACATATTGCTTGGGCCAGAAAAGGCATTGTTTGGAAAACCGGCCGAAGCATAGCTGTAAGTAGAACTGTTAAAGCCTAGGTCACCATACGCCGTGCCTAGGTCATTGTATAAAGAGTAAGAGCCGTAAGCGGTTGCACTTGTCTGTTTGTTCTGAACTGCCGTATACGCATAAGTTGATGAATTGCCTACAAATGTAGCAATGATGCCGGTGTCTGCCGTAATGTTGGCAAACCCGCCTACTGAAAAACTGGCTATATTAGATGACGCACCACTATAAGCTACGTTCAAAGTAGTAAAGTTAGCTGTACCGCCTGTAATCGTGACGTTACCTGATGCCAGATTGGTAATCGTAGAGGTAGACGCATTGAGCGTTGTAAACACACCCACGTTAGGCGTGACATTACCAATTGGAGTGTTCTGAATACTGTCAAACGTCAACGCTACGTTTTGTATCGTACCACCCGTAATTGTAGAATTACTCATGGTTACGTTGTTGATCGTGCCACCCGTAATCACTACCGCGTTAGCGTTTTGGGTAGCCATCGTGCCTAGGCCGCTTGTACCTAACGTAACCGCTACCGCACTGTTGGTAGTGTCATTGACTGTCGTAATCGTGACAAAACCACTGGGTATTAAATTGATTGCAGGTTGACTGCCAACCAATACACCGTTGTTATCAACAGTGACGTTTTGATTGGTGCTGTTTGGAATTACACTTATTGTGCGGCTTTGAGATAAATTGCCACCACCCGTTAAACCCGTACCCGTAGTAATGTTAATGGTATTGGGTACTGCACCGGATACCTGGCTGACCGGAATGGCAATTGCTACGTTAGAGGCAGAGGTAATGCGGCCATAGGTATCTACCGTAATCTGAGCCACATTAGGCGCAGAGCCATACGTACCTGCACTGACCGAAGTAGCGTTCAGAGAGATTGCAGGAGTTGTACCACCGCTACTCACAATCTGACCTGCTGTACCTGAGACTGACGTTACATAAGTACCGCTCGGTTGTTTATTGTTAAACGTATTCCAATCCGTGCTAGACAGGTAGCCGTTACTGGTAGCACCTGCCTGTGTAATCGAGATGTTAGGCGTTGCTCCACCAGAGGACTGAATGGGTGCAGTAGCCGTCACCGCAGTCACAGGTGAAGTATTGCTGGATGCAGCAGTGAGTCTACCTTGAGCATCTACCGTCAATGTGACATAGGTATATGTACCCGCAGTCACAGAGGTATTGGCTAGACTAATCGTTCCCGTGCTAGTAATTGGGCCACCCGTCAGACCTGTACCCGTCTGCACGTTAGTAACCGTTCCCTGCGGTATGCTGACGTTCGATACACTTGTGATAATGCCAAGTGCATTAACTGTAATCTGTGCTACGTTTTGTGAACTACCATACGTACCTGCCGACACAGGACTCGTATTGATGTTGATGGTGACATTGCCGGTAAGTTGTCCACCACCAGTCAACCCTGCACCGGCTATGACATTGACCGTATTAGCCACCGCTCCTACGTTAGCAGCACTAAGAACAACCGCGCCTGTCTGTCCATTGACTGAAGTGACAGCGTTGTTGTTGTCTACCTTCTCCCAAACACTACCGTCAAATACCGCCCAGTCACCCACATTCCAGTTAGTGATGCCGTTTAGATTGGTGCTACCTGCTACAGAAACTACGTAGTAAAAACCCTTAGTACCGACAGACGATTGCAGGAATGGCACATTAGAACTGGCGTTCCAAGTGCTTTGGTAAGTCAGACTTCCTGCAAAGTTGCCCGATACTTTAAGCATAGATTACATCCCATCGCCAGGAGTGATGTAAAGAACAGCAGAGTTGGATGAAGTAATAGCAGTGAAGTAAGCAGCAGGTACAAAGGTAATAATCTCGTCCGTATTGGGCAAGATGTAAAGCGTAGTGGTTGATGCACCACCAATAGGTATGACGCAGTTGCTTGTTGCCGTAGCACTAGACTGTGAATACGACAAAAAACAACCTTGAGTAGTGGAAGAATTTACAATCCGGTACTGGTTGCTTGCAGCACCATTCGTGTTGACTTGTACCGGAGTTGGCGCAGAGGTTGCCGCCGTCAATACAAAAGTATTACCCGTAGGTGTGAAGGCGGCATTTACACTCATGTTGTGCTCCAGGGCAAAGCAGGTCTAACGGTAGGTGGTGTGATCTGTGCAGCAATCATTTGATCCAGACTGCCATATAAGGCATTGAGATGATTGGTAATAACGGTGGGAACCATTTCACCATTCACTTCTTCTTCCGGGCCATAGATGTTGGTGTTCTGCAAAGCGTTCTTCACCCAGTTAATCACTTCATCATGCGTTAGATTGTCGAATGAAGTAAAAGTGTTAGTAGGTACATATTGAATAGACTGAGCACCTTGAGTAGTTGCTTGATAAGGTTGCCCTGTCTCTGAATTGATGGTGTCACTCATTGCAGTGCAAGACCAATGCACGGTATGCACGGTATGTATCTGCGGGTGAGTAGGAAAACAATCCAGTTGTACGATATTCCAGTTGTAAGTATTTGCCATTGTTATACCCCTTAGTTAGCCATCATAGTGATCCAGTTTGTGCCATCTGATTGCAGCATGGCGAATTTACCTGCTGTAGCTGCAAGTATAGCGGTTCCAGCCGTTGTAGAGCCTAATGGCACTACGTTTGAAGAAGCACTGGTGAGAGAGTTAGCCGTCACGTTCTTGACGTAAAGAATACGTCCTGTGTAGCTAGACGCTGCAAGTAACGTAATCGTACAGCTTGTGGTTGTAATTATGAGTGAAGAATCTGCTGCCAACATGGTGTATGTTGAAGCATTGACTGTCTTTGGTGCTTGGAATGATGCTGCACCTGCAACGGTAAGTGTGGCTCCAGCAGTTAGAGTCCCCACCATAAAGTTGCCGCTAGAATCAAAACGGCCACGTTCTGTATTACTTGTTCCAAATGTTAATGGATAAGCACCATAGGTTTTTATTAGTAATTGACTTGTTCCATCGTAATAAATAACTCCACCGCCTCCGCCACCAGTGGAGCTTGCAGCCATGTACAAATTGCCGTCATTTGATTGCGCTTGGAAAAATGCGTTTGCCAAAGAACCAGAATTTCCGTTATATACGCGAGCGACAGTTGAGGCATTTTGCGTATTATCAACAGTAAATTGTGTTAGTGGTGCTGTATTACCTATGCCTACCTTACCCGCAAAGTAGTTAGTCGCTGCACTGTCTGTTTGGTATAACCCCCAACGTGTACCTATAGAACCTGTGGTTTGTACGGTAGGCGAACCCAAATACATATTGTATAAAGTACCGACAGTGGTAACACCTGAGCCTGATGTTGCGCCAACTGTGGGGCCAGCACTAAATACGCCGTAAAATGTTGTCACGTTGGCAGAAATGTTTGCGCCTGTGCCAATAACAGGCACAGTAAACACAGATGCCATAATTGACGCATTTGCGGTAATTACGGATGTGTTTGCAACAGAGCCAATTGCAGGAGCGGCATTGACAGCAAAATTATTTGTTGTTGTCGCAAGATTTTGATTTGTTAATAAATTACCGCCATAAATACTTGATGCAACTACTGTTGAATTTGCGGTGACCGCAATTCCTGCTTGTCCAGTAACACCAATAAGACTACCTGATGTTGTTACATCTGCTGGATTATATAAATAACCTTGAAACTGTCCTCCAGTAACAGCACTTTGACCTAATGCAGTTCTATATGCAATTGGAAAACCTTGAACCCCTAAACATTGGATAGTTCCAGTTGAAGAACCAATTATATTGGGTTGCGAAATTATTCCTCCGGTGTTATTTGTTCCACTTGTCGCGTTGTTGATTTGCGTTGGTAAAACAAATAGCGGCGTGTAATTGGGAGTTGTGGGATTCTGACCGGTACTTGTATTGAGAAAAGTTGCACTAACATTTGATCCCGTACCAATCAGATTAGTAGTACCGGATATAGTCATTGGATAATTGGCTGATGACGTACCCACCGATACGTTGCCCGTAATCACCGTATTGCCACCAATAGACGCATTAGCCGTGACATTGAGATTCAATACGTTACCCGTCACAGCAATGTTTCCACCTATCGTAACATTGCCTAATACTGTCTGATTACCTGTTACCGTAGAAGTCACCGTATTCAGAGTCGTGACATTGGCTACGTTGACGCTCACATTACCCGTAATCGCTACGTTTCCTGCCACCGCAGCATTAGCCGTTACAGTCAGGTTTACCGTATTCACAGTTGTGACGTTAGACGTGACAATCGTGACGTTGCCACTACTGATCGTGACATTGGATAGAGTCAAATTACCTATGGTGCTGTAGGTATTGCCTAGTACGACAGCCGTATTGCCTAGGGTAATAGACGTTGAAAAGTTGGCATCTAATTGCGATAACGGAATCGAGCCAACAGCCGTTTGAAACGAATAGGGAACTGCCATTTTAGAACCTCACTCTGAGTTCATGCTCGAACTCAAAACCGTTAATCACAAATTGACCGTTGTTTGATTGAATGGTCATGCCTAAATACTTACCGTATTGCTGTGCGTCATTCTTATACAACACATAGCCCTGAGAAGAATACCAACCCACTTCAGCAGAGGAATTGTTCAACCAAGCAACCACAGAACCAAAATTATTCGTCCAATTGGTGTAGTCAGTCAAAGTATATGTCGGACTCGAACCACTTTCACTGTCTACCGTTACAGACATGATTGCGTTGTTGGTCAGCGTTGCTTCTACACCTAATTTTAATGCTTGTTTAGTGCGGATGGGATCACCCATCGGCATCAATGCGGTCTGTACATAACTCGCAATGTTTGCACCCAAGTTGCTATACAACTGCACACAAGAAGTACCATTTGTGCCATACAGGTTAATCTTGCCGCCTACCGGAGCAGAGGTAACATACGATAAAGCGTTGTCTGCACTAGTTAAAAACCACTTTTTCTCAAAAAACACGGCTTGAAGATAACGATTACTGCTACTGACACCCTGACCACCCGTATAGTAAAAGTTAAATGCCGAGCACAGAATGTTATTCAACAATACCTGTCCTGCTGTAACCGGCTTGGTAAAGTCAATGTAAGGCACAATCCCGTCTAATGGGTCAGACAACTTAGAAGTAGTTGATCCAACCAAGGCATACACCCCGTAATCGTTCATAAATAGCACTGAACGGAAGTACGGAAAGATGGCATAAGGCCGTTTAGAACCGACTGAAGCACTGACGTTAGTATTGGTAAATACCGTAGTACCGTTAGTCTGTACCTGTAGGTTAGAGAATACGTTGATAG
>Ga0208257_1000066_pt1 | contig 36386 bp, 57 predicted proteins | sample CryBogCBH10Sep07_FD_184610 | JGI IMG/M metagenome (GOLD analysis project Ga0208257, IMG submission 184610) | Freshwater microbial communities from Crystal Bog, Wisconsin, USA - CBH10Sep07 (SPAdes) | ecosystem: Environmental > Aquatic > Freshwater > Lake | place: Crystal Bog, Wisconsin, USA... | reverse complement strand
GAAATGGGTTGGCACAAGCTGGATGTATACGATCTCGCAATGATGATGAAAGAATATGCCGAGGAGATCGTTTGCCCTTTCAAAAAGGGCGAGAACACGCTTGCTGAAAGCTATGCTCTTGCGTTCTTGTCGGAAGTAAATTGGCAAGAGATTGCAAAGCATTATGTCCAAGAGTTCTTAAGCGATGAGGACAAAGGCGTTCTAGAACAGGCCGCTTGGTACGATACCAGCGCAGAGCTTGCTTAACCAATTATTAAGGGGCAGGCGCTATGCTTGCCCCTACCATCACAAAAGGAACCGCGACAATGACAGTTAATAATGACAAAGGGAAACAGTATATTAAGGTTGTTTACAATCAACGGTATGGAGGTTTTCACTTATCAGATGAAGCAAAAACCCGTTATCTAGAATTTAGAGACAATATCCAATGGGACGAATTGGATCGCTCCGATCCGGCCCTTGTACGAGTTGTGAAAGAATTAGGCAAAAACGCCAACGGCTTAGGTTCTGATTTGACTATCGGCTTTGTTGAGGTCGGCGAATTATGGCGAATTAGCGAATATGATGGCATGGAAGAAATAGAGGTTTTTGACCCTAAACAATGGAGGCAAGCCCGTGTTTGAAGATGTCATATCGGCTTTATATGAAGCAATGATAATATCCATTGTGCCAGGAATAGCCCTGGCAATCACCCTTTGGAGCTTTAGACATGACCGAGAAAACCTACACGATTTGGGCACAGGATACCTACGTTATCGAAATCGAAGCCGAAAGCCTTTCGGAAGCCTTTGAATTTGCACAATATGAAACCGAAGATGACGATTGGACCTATGTTTCCACTTCCGTTGAAGCAGAAGAAGTAGAGGACGAAGAAGAAGAAGAGGAAGAGTTCTAATGATAACCGAGGAACAAATTAAAGCATTGAAAAAACTAGTAGAATTAACACCCGACAAGCCAAGGGACAGCTCTTGCGAGATTGTTAACCCTGCTCTTTTCGAGTTCTATTGTGACACCTTGTTCCTCGATCCCGAATATTGCTACGTCACTGAAGCTGACGCAGTACAAGCCCTTGACCAGTTGTTGGAGTTCTGACACCTTGGTCATGTTTCCCCGCCTTCCTGTGATTTGGCGGGTTTTCCTCCTAATGTGACTTGGCTCCCCGATTGCTCAGGCCGTCAGGGAGCCCTTTTTATAGGTGGGATAGTCTGTCGGACTAAAAAATCATTCTCAGACGCTGGCGGTGCCTCTAAATCGGTTTTTGGGCCCTTGCAAAGCCCATGAAGGCCTTGCCGATGTCAGGTCCGTCAAAATCAATCTGTTTCTCACGAGCCCATACCCTGAATTTATCCGCTATAAAATCGGGATCGTGGCCTGTTCTCAGATCCCTGACCTTTTGAGCCCATCCGCTGTAGCGGATCGTGCCGTGTTCGGGAAACTTCTCCGATATTGCTTCGACACTGGGCTTGGCGTTGGGGCGGATGTTCTCTGCCGCTCGTCTCACCCAATTACGCCATGTCGCAGACCAATCGAGCTTCAAGCCCTTCTGATTAGGCTGGCTGATCCAGTAGTCCCTGAACTTTTCCACCTCACCCACCACGCCGAGCCTAGCAGCGAACTCCTGATCGTCGGAGCTGGGTTGCCACGTTTCAGACAAACGAGAGCCGCGAGCCCTAAGAGGTGAGGGTGTTGAGGTAGGGGTTAAGGAAAGGGGGGTATTATCTGGTACTATATAGGCGGGGGGAAAACCATCAGGGGAAGGAGAAGAGGGAGAGGAGATGTCGCACGTTGTCGCGTCATGTCGCACGTTGTCGCTCGATGTCGCAGCGACATTTGACGACATTAGGCGACGTTCACGCTCTACACGTTTCTGTGCAGCTCGTTTGGCGCGCTTCTCTTTTTGAATTTCCAGTTGTGCCTTTTCGTGGGCTTCAACCACGTTGGCAAGTTGTTCGGCGGTACAGCCAGACGCAAGCATAGCTTTAATTGTCACGGTCAATGACATCGTGTGTTCCTTCTCGATTGCCCAAGAGGTGACACGATGGTATAACCACCTTGTACTTCTCGGGACGGTGCTGGCGTCCCCATATCAGGCCGATAGAGTTGACGCTCTGTCGGCCTTCTCTTTTGTAGCATTAATTCCAATGTTTTACAAAATCTTCTTTGTAAATTGGACGGTCAACATCCGTGACCTTCACGTCATTGATCCGAATCGCGCCTGATTGGATGTGACGCCGAGCCTCTGATCGACTCCGCGCCCATCCAACCATAATCAGGAGCTCAACGAGCGTCAGCATTAGCCAATCGCTCGGCAGCTTGGCCCTCGGCCTGTGCGAACAACGGATCTTCCATGAGCTTGTAATAGTGTAAGCCGGCAGCTAACAAGTTTCGGATGCTGTCGCTCTCAGTATTGATGCGAGAACGCCAACGCCAATCTGACACCTCTGCCCACATTTCTTCGGAAAAAGATAAGGTTTTTCTGATCTCTAGACTCATGTTACGCCTCCATTGATGAGTGCTTCTTAATAGCAAATCCGATGAAGTGATGCAACCCTGTTGACACGCTTACTATCATATGTCTATATAGCTGCGGAGGTAGCGACATGACTGACATCAACTTGAGTATCAAAAAGATTGAATATCTAGAAGATGCGATTGCACAGATGCAGCAGCGCCTCTTCCGAATTGACATCCAATATGGCGAACGCGACTTAATCGCCATTATCACGGATCTCATAACCACGTTAGATCACGCGAAAAATGATCTGAAGTGGGTGCGTAAAGAAATGGTCGAGCAGACCTTAACCACTGGGGACTATTCACATGACACACGACTCGGACTTTACACCTGAGAAGAGACGCTCAGCATGGTGGTCCGGTGACAGCCGCAGAGCCGTCACTGGGCATCTAATTGATGTGATCTTAGAGAAGCGCGGCGAGAAAGAAATCGCTGATCTCTCCGAGGTAGAAGTGGTGCAGATGGGGCACGTTATGCAGCCCTACATCGGCAAGATCTTTGAGGATACGACAGGCATTGGCGTTAGAGATTTCGACTTACCTGGCATCCATCCGTCTGAGCAGTGGCTTCGGGCGCATACCGATTTCGTCACTGCCGATGGCGGACTCCTTGAAGTCAAGAACTACAACGCTTCGACTATCAACAAGTACTCTGAGCCTGACACTGAACTCAGACTACCTCCTGCTGACTTTATACAATGCGTACACGAGGCAACGGTCTTTGGAGTACCTCATGTCCATTTTGCCGTACTGTTCGGTGGTCAACGGTTTCGCCATTGGCGGGTCGATGTCGACGATGCAATGAAAACCGACTTCATACAGCAAGCCGCTAAGTGGTGGGCGCTGTGTCAGGTCGGAGATCTGCCAACACCGGAAACGGTCGAGCAAGCTAAACTGGTCTACTCACGCTCTACCGACGAGCAGATCATAGCTAACGCAGCCGTCGAGCAGGTTGTGCAGCAGCTCAAGGCCATCAAGGACAACATAAAGGTTTTGGAAGAGCAGGAAGAACGCGCTCAGTTGATGCTGCAAAACTATATGCAGAGCAAGGGCGAGATTATTGCACCGTCTGGCGAGGTTCTTGTGAGCTGGAAGCAATCCAAATCTACCAAGAGCTTTGACAGTAAAGCATTTCAGTTTGAAAACCCTGCCCTATACGAACAATACAAGATTGAAAAACCAGGCTCACGGAGGTTCTTAGTAAAATGACACAGATGACAACAGTGCCGTTGGAAACGGCTGATTTCTTGCTCGGTCGCTTGATCGCAACAATTAAAGCAAACGACGAGTTAAACAAGCAAGTCATTGACTACAAAGAAAGAAACGAAAGACAGTTTAATTACATTCAAAAGCAGAACGAAGAGATTGCTCTGTTGAGCAAAAGATTGCACGAAGCCACTCAACCGAAAAAGCGCCGTGGTCGTCCTAAAGGATCTAAAAGCAAAGCAAAGGTTGTAAGCAAATGAACAACATTGTTCCGTTTCAAGAACAACAGCACATGGCTGAGAGCATTGTGAAGTCTAAGTTCTATGGCTTTACAGACATTAATCAGGTCATGGCCGTGATGATTGTAGCGCAGGCTGAAAACAAACACCCTGGCACTGTCGTGCAAGAGTACGACATCATTCAGGGTCGGCCAGCTCTCAAGTCTCAGGCCATCCTTGCACGCTTTCAGCAAGCTGGGGGCAAGGTAGAGTACATCACATACACCGATGAGAAGGTGGAAATGACGTTCTCTCACCCTGCCGGTGGTTCTCTTACACTTGCTTGGACGATGAAACAAGCCGCCTCTATTGGCTTGGCAAGCAAGGACAATTGGAAAAAGTACCCTCGCGCTATGTTGAAGGCGCGGGTGGTTTCTGAGGGTGTTCGCGCTGTTTATCCGGCGTGCATCCTCGGTCACTATGCTGTTGAAGAAGTTATGGATTTTGACAGCAAGCCTATCAAACACACGCAGGTTGAGATTGTGCAAGATCTGACAGATCCAGACGATGACGTGCGTGAGGCTTGGGTTGTGTTTGTGCCAGACGGTACAGGCGGTCGCAAGTTCTATAAAGACTTTGCAACACCGGAAGAGTTTGGGGATGAGATCAAGTCTTTGATTGCTCGCATCAACCAATCTAAGAAATCGGACGCTGAAAAGGCTGAGAAGGTTTCTGAGTTACTACTCGTGAATGAAGATTTGCTAGCAAAGGTAAGTGAAAATGGCGACGTTTAAAAATGGCCCAGGTCAGGGCGTGTTCTACATCAACGACAAGAAAACCACTGAGAAGCAACCAGACTACCGCGGTGAGCTTGTCTTGGATCAGGCTTACGGTGCAGGTTCTACAATCAACATCGCAGGTTGGAAGAAGACGACGCCTAAGAATCACTTGATCTCGATCCGTATTGATCAGAAACAGGACGGCAGCAAGCAATGGCCTAAGCCTGTTGGTGGCGATGAGAATGACGTTCCTTTTTGATGTCCCATTCTGAAAAATCTTTGGGGCGGGGAGAGAAAAATGGGAAAGATGCAACGAACTAAAGGTGCAGCCTTCGAGCGCGACATCGTTCTCGATCTCCGTTCCAGAGGTTATGCGGGTGCAAAACGTAACCTAGAACAGACACGCAGTGGCGGGGGAGACATTGATCTCCCCGGCTACATGGTGGAATGCAAGCGATACGCGAACATCGCTGTCTACGCATGGTTGGAGCAGTGTGTGGCTGCTGCAAAAGAAGAACAAATACCCGTCGTTGTTGCGCGAGGTGACAACAAAAAAGCAATTGCTATCCTGTATTGGGATGATTTCATGGGGATGATGGACAATGCGGAAATTCAAACGAAGCCTTACAATCCTATGGTGGCGCCTAACTCGTCCAAAGGTTCGATCTGAGGTGCTAGAGCTGCAACGCGAGTTGTTAGAGGCTCGGCGCAAGCACAAGAAAACCAGTCATATACACGCCAAGATCCGGTACATTACTCACCTGCAACTTGAGCAACACAAGCAGAGGTTTCAGTGATGGATATTGTTGAACGTTTAGGATCATTGCGCTTAAGCAATGAAGATTATGAAGTTGTTGTTGATGCAATAGATGAGATTGAAAGGCTGCGGGAAGTATTAAAATCGATATCAGAAGTTGCAAAAATCGTTGCCAGTGTCGCACTCAAGGAGAGTGAGTGATGCCAGGATATGAATCAAAAAAGCTCGTCACAAAACGGCACGCAGACGACGAGACGTTGCGATACCTTGTCCTACTTAGGAAAGAGAACGAGCGTCTCCTAGACTTTATTGATAAGGCTCTGCAAGCCGAGTATTTGGTCGATGCCAAGGACATCCTTCGCAAAGCCATGTGGAGCCTGGGGAATGAGCATTAAGTCAGTTCTCTGGAAGCCGCATGAGAAAGCCAAGGCAATCCAGATGGCTCATGCCGGCAAATCAATGAGAGACATTGCGGCAGCAGTCGGTCGTTCCCGCAATTCAGTGATCGGTTTTCTTCATCGATCTAACGTAATTTTAAATAAAATACCGAAACCTGTGGATAACTCACCCCGTAAGCCTAAACCACGGCGTGTGAGAACGGTCTACAAGCCCCCCGTTACCTATCTTGCGCCAGAACCCTTTGAAGAATCACGCGTTTTATTCTTCGATACTAAAAGATTCGAGTGCAAATGGATTTTCGACAAGCCCTTAAACGTCTGGCAAACCACTGCTTGCGGCCAGCCTGTACACAAGGGTAGTTACTGCGAGCATCATTACAACATCGTGTACCAAAGAGAGGGACAAACCAATGTCAGACAAGCAAGTTAAGGTATTTGTAGCTACGCCTATGTACGGTGGCATGACCACAGGCTTCTTTTGCCAGAGCATCATGATGCTACAAATGGCGATGCAGCAGAAGGGCTATGCAATGGCCGCGAGCTTCATGTTCAACGAAAGTCTAATTACCCGCGCTCGCAACAGCTTGGCACACGCCTTCCTCAAGACAGACTGCACGCACCTGCTGTTCATTGACGCTGACATTAAGTTCAACGCACACGAAGTCTTGCACATGTTCGAGCATGATCTGGACATCATCTGCGGCATCTATCCAAAGAAGGAAATTAACTGGGCCGAGGTGCAAGCTGCTGTAAAGCGCGATGTTCCTGTGGATAACTTGAAACACCACACAGGCTCGTGGGTTGTTAACCTGGTGGATTATGCCGGCACCGTCAGCGTACCACAGGATCAGCCTCTAGAAGTCTGGGCAGGCGGCACAGGCATGATGCTCATCAAGCGTGAAGTGTTAGAGAAGCTCGGTGATGTCGTGCCGTTCTACGTTAATGACGTGGTGGATCTCAGCAACAACAACAAGCCACGCGAGCAGATCAAAGAGTTCTTTGCAACGAGCATTGAACCAGAGACAGGTCGCCTGCTCTCAGAAGATTATCACTTCTGCTACATCTGGCGTAAGCTCGGTGGCAAGATCTACGCAGCACCTTGGATGAAGTTAGGCCATCTCGGCAGCTACATCTTCGAAGGTGAGCTTATCCAGTCTTAAAAGATACGTTTGCCACGGAACACAGGGTGGCCCTTAACCATCTCGCACGTCTCAGGGGGCAGAAGGTCGCCGTCCTCATCAAAGGTCAGCACCACAAAGCCTTCCTGAGCGCGATTGGGCGCACCTTCCGTGTACTCAAACTGTTTAGCCATCGGATCACCCAACATACCCGCTTCTACACCCCAATGCGTGCCGAGACGGTTACGGATTGCAGTGACTTGCAACTGGTGGGTATGATTAGACACAACACTGACGCCGCTATTTAAGGCGTTGTTGTAACCAGCGTGAATGCCTGCGCGGAACCGATGCCGGATTTCGCATTTGTTAATCACTACGGAGTAACAGAAATGCCAAAGTGGGAAACGATCACTCAATCGTCCAGAATAGTCATCCAGCTCAGGCGCGTTGTTTGCCAAGTAATTGTCTACGCGCTGATCGTGATTGCCCAACGTCCAGATTTTTTGTTGGGCACGAGGCAATTGTCCAATCAATTCTTGAGCAGCCTCGATTTCAGCACTGACCTTGGGCGCAGCAACACCAAGCAAAGATCCGTGCCGAGAAACTCGCGCACCATCCAAGATGTCCCCGTTCAGCACTATGCAGTTCGGCTTGATATTTTTGGCAACGGCAACGAAAGCCTGCCACATGAGCGGAGTCTGACCAGGCCAGATATGCAAGTCACCACCAACAAGTACTGTTGAATTGGTTAAATCAATGCTGTGAACAGATGGTACCGTCCACATGACTGAGTTGTCTTGCGCGAAAATATCCTCTTCAGGAAACCTTCTCTTAAACATTTGGAGTTGCGCTTTAAGAGTATTAGAAGATATTTTTAATGCTCTTGCGGTTGCTTCTGCATTGCAATTAAACCGCTGATATTGCTTAACGCGTTCTCTGAGGATTTCTTCTGAGACTGCTGGCATAGGCATGGTGGGTGTCCCCTATTGACGACAGAATCTATTCTGCCATCCTTAGTGCGTTTTGTTGCACGCGTGTGACACGGGCTGACCAACCATCCCCAAAGTTAGGCCAAGTACGGAGATTTTGTAAAAAATGTATACGTTCTTCGCAAACCTGCTCAATAAGCTCTGGCAGATCACGGCTCGTTATTGCAGCGAGACTCTGCTGCCCAAGTATCCCGTCGATCACGACGTCGAGAGCACGTTGGACAAACTTGATCGACTGTGACACGCCGCTGTTTACAGCAGCATCGAACACACAAAGATCAAGACCAGCAGGCAATCGCTCGCATTGAGCGGCCACCCAATAATTCTTTTTGTAAAGGGGTGCGACATCGAGCGCACCCAGAGCACGCATAGTCTGTTCGTCAACTTCATGGCCTACCCAACTTTCCCAAGTTGTTTTTGTGACACCGTGGTTTGTCATACCACCCGGATCGTGTGGATTATCGACGTACCCGCCTTCTTCCTTTAGTACAAGAGCAAGACATTGTTCAAAGTTCCCATTCATTTAGGCGGTTCCTCATGTTTGTGAGCCGCACCAAAATAGTAAGACAATACCAAAGTTAAGGCAGCATCAAGTGTTCCGAGAACACGCGCCACCAATTCTCTCATTTCTGAAACTATAGTGCTGTTAAGCAAATGCCACTGGATGAATACCCAAGCGCAAATGACAACAACAGCCAATATGCGAGGTGTCCAATCGTGCGTAGCAATTGCCATTTGGCGAGCGGAATTACGGTCATCCGCTGCAATCTTTTCTAAATCAATATCCAGCGACTTCATTTGAGTTTTGAAGTCAGCGTCAATTTTCTTGAGTGCAGACAATTGATCGGGGGTTGGATTGGCAAGAACAGCCTGAATGTCCTCATCAGTGGCATCTTGATGTCCAAATAGAGCTGTTGAAATAGCTTTGACAGCCATTCCGGCAACCGGACCACCTAATGCCGTAGCCAATGTAGGTGCAACTGAACCGATCAATGGACCAAAGATTTTGAGAAGATCCATTACTTGAGTCCCCCTGAAGTAACAAAGATGGCTACTACTAATATACCAGCAAAGAGAATTACGCCACCCAAAAGACTCAAAGCGAGCATCGCATCCTTCTTCGCCTCTTCCTTCAGCTCGTGCTCAATGTGCGCCTGACGAGCCGCTTCCTTACGCATTTCAGTTGTTTCCTTCAGGATGGATTCCCAAGCCTTAGGTCCGTACTGAGCAACGAACATGTTCTTAACGTCGAGCTGCATCTGCTTAGCTTTAGCCTTAACAGCATACAATTTGACAGCCTCGGCTTCATACTCGGCCTGAGACTGAAACATCTTTTTCTTGCGAGGAGCGGATGTTACTTGAACGATCTGAGCGATCTTGGCAAAGAGATTGCCGACCTTCTCAGCCGTATCCATAACGTCTTGGCCGGCGTCTACCGCCGACTTAATGCCGTTATAGAGCGCTGTTGCACCAGCAATAAGGGTAAATGGGTCCACAGCTCATCCTATCTGCATCCCCACCGACGACGAGCTGCTTTACCGCGCTCACCTTTCCATGATCTAGACCTTGCACAGAACGACTTATGCCGCGGGTTCTTCGGGTCTTTCGTAGGAGCCTTCAGCTTGCTGCCGGTAGCCCTGTTATACTTTGCGCGACCTTTCGCCGTCAGACCGCCACCCTTGCGTACAGATTGCTTTTCACCACGCCCGACAGAAAGAGATGGACCAGACATTAGCGCCTCGCTGTTCTCTTAGACTTACGGAATGCTGCTGCCGTTGGTGCACCTTTAGAACCAGGCTTACGCATACGCTCGCCAGATCCCTTACGGATGCGTTCCCGCTTGGCATGGATGTTCGCGTATAAACCTTGGCTCGCCATTACAGTCCCTCACCCGGCGTTACATACACGCTTGCGTTGGCAGAATCACCAATCACACGCGCATAGACATTGGACGATTGGCTGACCTGCGGCCCCGTAATTACTTTGTAAGAATACGGAGGCAGCGCAAGAACATAAGACGGACCGTTGTCGGGAAGCGTCACATTGAAAGAATTGCTGGAGCTGATCCAGACGTAAACAGCGTTATTTACATCCGCGTTAGAAAGGAAATATTGTTGGCAAGGGCTGTCAGCCGTAATGGTAAACACGTTTGACTGAGTGTTTGCCGCACCAGTAACGGCAACCTTAGTCGTTTTTCCCATAGGCTGAAAAGGGATATTGTTAGCCATTAGACAACGCCCTTATCTGGCTTGCTCGTCGGGCTGTTCTTGTAGTCTTTAGGATCTGGACCAAAGTTCCAGACCGACTGAAAACCACCGGAAGGAGCACGACCTGGGGTGAACGTGCCACCGCCAAATCCAAAGCCATCCTTAGGCTTCTGAGGGCGAACAGGCATGGCGGCACGACCGCTTGCCGGATCAAACATATTATAGCTCGTGTTCTTGCCCGACTGGTCTTTCATGGGTCTTAACCCTTTCTTTCAAGAGGCTTGGAATGAATACCAATATACCAAATCCTGCGGCAATCTCCAATCTCTCTGGCGTGGGTAAATACATTGCCCAAGCCGCCAAGCCAAAAGTCATTAAAATTGCCAGTAGAGTTAGTAGTCGATCTGTTAAAACCGTTAAACCCATGCGGATCACGGCCAAAAATGTAGCGTCCATTGCGTCCCCCGACGTTGCGCTTAAATGTCATCTGAGGTAGCGAACCCGCTCCCCCATTCCTCGTCACTTTGCCGCTGCTTCAATTTTTCAAGATTGATCGCACGGTCAATTACCTTGAGTTTCTGCTCCAAGTCAATCTCGCCGGCTTGCATTGACTGCTTGAGCAGGTCTGAAATCGCTTTTTCAAGATCTGGATTGATGCCGTTGTTCTTCTTGCTCATTATTTTCCACCAAACATAGCCGGTGCCATCCCGCCAATTACACTACCAAATGTAGCGCCCACTGGAACTGAAACAGCCTGAATAAGTTGTCTTCCAAGCCACCCCATTTTTTGACTTTCGGGTTGACGTATTGCGTTAAGTTGCTTTTCGAGGGAGTCCAACTGAACTTCGGTTGCCAATCCAGTAGATAATAACGGTTCTCTAACATCTCTTAAAGCATCAATGGCTGCAAAACTTTTGCCTCCACGTTCAGCGATATCAGCAAGATGTTGAGACAAAGCTCTTCCAAGAAGTTCTTTTCCCTGAGGAGAACCTTGCAAAACAGATGCAACTTCTTGCCATAAAACCTTGCTTTTGCTGCTTAATAAATCCGAAATTCTTTGTTCAGGAAAACGGTCCCCAAGGATTAATTGAATACGAGCTTTACCTTCTTCGCTGATTTTTTTGGATTCTGCAATTCCACGCGCTTGTTCTTCCAAAGCTAACTTTTCTTTAGCTTGACCAGTAGATTTAATTCCCGTTGAACGAGTTTCAGCACCCTCTAGTTGTTGAGCATAAGCCTCTGCTTTTGCCTTAACATTTTTCATTTCTGGCGCACGCAAGAACTCATTGCGATCAATCCAACTACGAACCTGTTGCGCTGATTTGCCCTTGAGATTGGACGCAACATAATCCGCAGCGGTTTTTTCAACCATTGCTGGATCTTTGGTTAATGCAGCTAAACGAGCTGGACCTTCTTTATTTCCAAAAAACATGCTTGGAATTTTGTTGGCATCCTGACTAAACATTTCAGGAGACAATTTTTCAGTTTTTAAAACTTTAAATCCCGGTCCACCTTTAAAGCGTTCTATCAAACCAGACGATAACTCGTATCCAGCTTGAAGCTCGTCTTGAACCTCACCGACATATTTACTTTGAATATCGCTTAATTTGCCATACCATTTTTTTGCAATGCCCTGACCAAGCGCCTCAAATCCTTCTTTTGCTTCACCAAATGCAACGTCACCTAGTTTGCGACGCAACGTGTCTATGGCGTTAAAAGATGGTTGAAAAACTCGATAAGCTGCAGGCTCTCCCGTTTTGGGATTGACGCCCATACGGATAGGTACTCCGGCAGCTCTAAGGCTATCGACGGTCGCAATATCAACTTCTTTTAAAACAGGCGACAAAGCATTTTTAATTTTTTGATAAGACGACAAGACACCGCTTTCAGTTTCTGTTGCCGTTTTAACTTCAGGCGCAATTTTCCCAACCAAAAGCAAATCATTTAATTCTTTTATGGCCTGTTTGTATTCAGGCAAAGTGTTGAGCAAATCACCCTCTGCTTCTTTGGCAGAAACAATGGCGTCTCGCTCCGCTTTTTTTGCTTGATATTCAGCGTTGCGAGCCAACTCTTCTTCACTAAATTGTTTCAATACTGATTGCCGGTGAACCTTACCAATATCAGTCATATCTGCGTCAGCATTGCCAACTGAGTGCACATTTGATTGTGCTTTTGTAACCACACGGTCAGCCAAAGTGGGCATGGTTCCGGCTTGAGTTAATTTATTCAATGCTTCTTGTTCAGCTTTTTGTTGCCGAGCTAAAGCCGCAGCGTCTGCTTGAGCACCAATCTGTGTCGCGCCTTTTTCAATCTCTTGATACAACGGACCTGCCGCTGGCGCACCAGCACGCATTTTTTCAGCTTCGCTTGCAATAAAATTGCGCTCTGCTTCAGTCAATTGTTCCGTACTTTTACCAGCTGCGCGTGCAACGGCATCCCAAATAACGCCAACTTTTCCACCAGTTACTGCAGAACCCAGTGCTTTAATAACATTTTTTGTTGCGCTTAAAACTGCAGGAGAAAGCATTTCCGTTGTTGTGCCAACAGCCTGAGCAACACTCGGACGAACACCTTGTTTTTCAAGATATTCTTTTGCCGTTTCTCCACCAACAGCCGACACACCACCTGCGACAGCACCGCCGACACGTTCTGCCGTAGTCATAAACGGGGCAGCATATTCCATGCCCTTACCTACAGCACGAACTGGGCTATAAGGCACCATTTGAAGGGCTTTTCCTAAACCCATCGTAATTTCTGGCGTAGCAAATCCAGCCACAACTCCACCGAGTCCAGAACCAGTTATTTTATTTATGTCAAACGGCTGAGAGCCTTGTGAAAGAAGATCTGTTCCTTGACTTAAATCAGCCAAAAGATCTTTTCCTTTAGGAGTTTCAGTAGCGAGAAGATCTTTGCCAGCCATTACTCGCCCTCAATTGTGAAACCAGCAGCTTTCAATTTTTTAATAGTTTCATTTCTATTTAGATTTTGACCTGCCATTGTTGCTAAAATATCTTCTTCGGTAGCTATTTTTTTAGATGTGGGTTTTGCAGAAGATCTAGGTGAGGCAATTACAACATCGGCAACATCAAATGGCACCGATTGATTAATTACATCTGTATATTTTTTGATGAAATTAGTGTCTTCAGGTGTAACCCCAGGATAAGTTTCATATGCTTCAGAAAGAATATTGAGTTCTTGTTTGGCCCTTGCCAAGAATAACGCTTTTGCGGATGGGCTATCACCCTCTCTTGCAACTTGCGTTTTATATGCATCAACAGCCCTTGCAGAACCAGAGTTGGCGTAACCACCGCCAAGAGCACGAGACAAGTTGTTTTCAAAACCTGAAATAAGTATTTGAAATTGACGTTGATCTTCTGGCGTAATTTCTCTTGCAAAAACATTACGCAATGAATCAACTAAACCAGAGCCACCTTGACCGGTTAGGCCCGAAAAGGCACCCAAAACAGTATCTTTGGGCATCAATGTTACGTTTTTCAAATCTTGAGCTGTTTGAGCAAATGCTTCTCTAACATTAAATGCAAAGCGTTGATTTTGAGCGCTTGCTCGCCCTGTGGGAGCTTTTTGAAAATCAGAAACACCTTCTTGATCTCTCTTAGCAAGAGCCTCTTCAACGCTCAATGGACCAGTTTTTTTCTGACCATTTTCGGTCCAAGTATATTCTTGCAAATTTTTTGAAGTTGGTTTTGCAGTGTACATTTTGGCAACAGCGCCCTCGATGGCCGTTGTTACCTTTTCATTCATGGCATTGAAACGCTTTAACGGATCAATGATTCCGTTCTTTTTAACGTCTGCTAACAACAATTGAGCATCTAATTTAGCCAAATCAACCTGCAATCCAGACTGAGCAGCTGAAGCGTTAATCTTGGCACGTTGTAAAGCACGTTCAAAGGCACCTTTGATCTGCTCTTGATGCAGTTTCCAGTTTTGCATCTGCTGTTCAAAGTTCTTTTGTTCAAGCGCAATCCGGTCTTGGTTGCCTTGCTTGTGACCTTCAAGCACACCAGACATGGCTTTCAAGGCACCAACGCCGCTTAATTGACCTGCACCACCCATCATCATGCCGGCAATAGGTAACAGCATGGCGAGATTCTTCATACCATCAGCCGTCTCAGCCGAGTATTGAATGGTTGGAGGCGGTGCCATCAACTCTTTTTCATACTTATCATAGACAGCAAGCTGCCCACCAGCAGAACCGCGAGCAGACTTTGCTTTTAATTCAGCAGCCTTTACGCCAAGCTCACCTTTTGTCTTAGCAAATTCTTCTTCAGCCGCTTGCATTTTTTGATAAGCAGGTTCAGCCGTTTCCTGAGATTTCTTCAGAATTGCAGTAAACCCGTCGGAGAGAGCGTCAAGTTCGGCCATTATGCTACTCCTGGGTTAGTTGCGCTTTGCGGTGTAGAAGCACCCATGCCAGCAAGTTGTTTATAAAGATTTGCAGCAGCATCGTTAGCTTGCTGTGTATATTGCAATGTCGTCGTTAAGCCGGCAACACTGCCTTGTAATTCTTGTTGAATAGCAGAAGTCATCATTGGATCTGCGGCACCCAGCACGGCCAAGGCATTTGTAATGTCGCTTGCCAGAGCTTGCTCATAAAATCTTTGCTCGGCAGCAGCGGTCTGAATAGCACCAACACCACCTGTTTTCTCAGCAGCTTGAGCCAACTGTGCGCGTTGAGCTTGAAGTGCTTGCTGTTGAGCAGCCGACAAAATGCCCTGTTGAGCCTGAGTAAATTGAGTTGTGCCAGCCGTATAAAGAGGCTGCGCTAAAGCACGCGTGTCAGCGGCAGATTTGGCATACATATCTTTGATTTGTTGACCAACTTCTTGAGCCTGTTGCACGGCTTTTTGCTGTGCAGCATAACCTAAAAGGCCACCTAGAGCCGACGTTAAACCCTTCAAACCACCAAAGTTTTTAAGAAGATCCGACAAGCCGCCGGTTGCAGTTGCTTGGCCCGTTGTGTCATACAATTCGCTTGTTGGTTCAGCGCCTTTAGGCCCAGCAAATTGACCAACAACGCCTGGCAATGGTTGTCCAGCTTGTTGAAACAGAGCTTGCAAAGACTGAGATGGTGCTGCGCGGGTTGGAGCTTGAACGGGCGCTCCTGTGCCTGGAATAGAAAAACCACCACCGGGCGATCCAGCAAAAGCAATTGCCGGAACAGCAGTTTGAGCTGGAAAATCTGCTTGAGTAGGCGAAAAAGAAGAGAAGTCAAAAGTGGGCGCGTAACCCTGTTCAGTAGCAGCAAAAGATTGCGCTGGAGCAACAGGTGTTGTTTGAGCAATGTCAAATTGTGGCTGTGGGCCAATGTTGTAACCGCCTACTTGACCGCCAAAATCACCAGCGGTGCCAGTTAAGCTAGGGTCAAACGGTATATAAAAAGCATCACTCATTTACGCCTCCGCTGCCCCAACATTTCTGAGCGAGCCTACGTTCCAAACATTTGATTTCTTGCCTTCAGAGTCAGAAGAACCAAAGACAGATCCGCTAGGAGTATAGCCTAAACTCGGTGCAATTGACAGAGATTGCCCCAAGGTCGGGCTAGGCAATGGTCCCTGCAAGCTCAACCCCGGCTGTATGGGCGGCGTATAAGTAGGCGTAGAAGATCCACCAGAAACAGATGGCAACGCATAACTTGCCAATTGGCTTGCGGCAGTGCCAATCGTTTTTGATTCGCTTGCCGGAATCCCTGCTTCTTTTGCAAATCCAGAAGCCAGACCGCTGATTCCGCCGAGTTCCACGCCTCTTAAACCTGCTTGCAAAGCCGTGCTTAAAGGCGCACCACCCGCTAAAGCACCGGCAAAAGATCCTGCTCCCTGTGCCGCAGCTCCCGTAGCACCAGATCCTAGAGCCGCCGATCCGCCGACGTTTGGCTGTACAGGGCCGTAAACATTTGCAGAAGGCTCTGCAAGAGCACTGCTTACTTGCGCTCCAACACCTGCGCCAACACCGCCGCCAACACCGCCCGTTAAGGCACCTTTGGCAATGTCACCACCAGAAACAGCAGCGTTAACAGCACCTTCACCAGCACCAATAATAGCACCCGTTTCAATCGCACCGAGCGTGCCTTCAGCCAAAATACCCGCGGCTGCAAGGCTGCTTCCGACAAAGCTGCTAATTGCGCCGCCGAAAACCGTCTCTGCAAGGGGTAAAACTATGGCTGCTGCTGGCATTATAAATCCACCATGAATTGATATACCGGCTTTTTCTGGCCTGAGATGGTCTGATGACCTTGGCTGATCTTAACCGGCAAACCTGTTTCCTGAGCCATTTTAACAAACGCAGGGCTTTCGGCATAGGTCACAGCCTGTTTGTAACCCATCTGTTTGAGGCTGTTCACGCCTGCTTTGAACCGTTTCACAAGCGTCTGAGGATCTTCCACCGTGAAGGTATGGAACTCGACCGTGCCGGCCTGTTTAGGCATTATACTAAAGACGGTATCGCCAATGCGAAGCAGCTTTATGGAGCCTTTTTGAACCAGAGCAGCCAAAGCGTTCACGATCTGATCCGCATTTCCACCCGTTTCTTTTTCGGCAGACTTGCGAATGATGTCAGGAGTAGGCGTCACCTTTTTAGCCGCAGGTTTACGAGGCCCACGGATGCTGCCCATGTCTTCCATCTTGGTCTTGAGCACTGGTTCTGCCGGAGTAACCATCAGTTCAATCCTAACGCTGCTGCTATCTGTTCATGGATAGTCAAATGCTGTCCTAACCAATCATAGAAGTCGTCTTGTTTTCCAAAGTCAGCATCTAACATATTGAAAGGATTAGATAATCCTAGTTGAGCTGCAAAAAACTGATGTTCAACTTGATGCGCTTGCAACCAGTCGTCCAGATTGTCTGGATCTGCTTCATACAACGGATAGGCTGGAACCGCGATGCCTTGGTCAAAAAACGTGTCGCGGAACAATTGATGTTGCAACGAGTTCTCAAAGAGGAAACGCTGTAGCCCTTCCTTGTCACCAAACTCAACGATGGATAACGTGTCGAAATCCAATTTATTTGTCCGCTTTGTTGTCCAGTTTATCAAAAATGCGTTGTACGATCTGTTTAATCTCATCAAGTGCTACATGGAAGTCGCCTTTGCTGACGTATTCCGTGTGTAACTCTTTTTCTATCTCTTTCATGTCCATCTGAAGCTCTTGAATGGCTTCCCAAATAACTTTCAGAACCCATCCAACAATGGCTCCGACGATACCGATCAAGAGGTTGATGAGGTTCTGATCCATATTATACCGCGTAGTAAGGGATTTTGACGTTAGTGCCGTTAAGATTGATTGTCAGATAACCTGCCGGAACTAAAGGCAGTGAAGGCGTTGCAAATGTGGCCGTGGAAGATGTGCCAGCAGCCAAGTTCGCAATTGTTACAGTATTGTTAGCATTGATCGTCAAAGCATCCGATGTGCTTGTTGATCCATTTGCTAAGAAATGAACGGCATTTGCGCCATTGGTGCCAATTGTTAAATCAGAATTAGCTCCAGATTGGATAAATGTAGCATTCGGCAAGGAAAAGCTGTTGTTGGGGAAACCCGCAGCTACATAGCTATAATTGGAACTGTTTATTCCAAAATCAGCGTAAATTGTGCCAAGATCATTATAAAGAGAATAAGCACCATAAGCAGTGTTAGAAGTTAATTTGTTTTGCACTGCGACATAAGAATAAGTTGTTGCATTGCCAACAAAACTTGCAATCAAGCCCGTGTCATTTGTGATGTTAGCAGCGCCACCAACGGATAATGTGCCGATGTTAGATGAAGCGCCGCTGTAAGTAATATTTGCAGAAGTTAGATTTGCTGTACCGCCAGTGATAGCTACCGCATTGGCGTTCTGCGTAGCCATCGTACCAAGGCCAGTCACGTTACTGGAAGGAACAGATGTCAAGCTAACCGTGACGTTACCAGTTAATGCACCACCACCTGACAACAAGCCAGATGTGAGCACGTTAACGGTGTTAGGTACAGCGCCGCTTACCGCGCCAACCGAGATCGCAATCGCCGTATTGGACGCTGCTGTGATCTGACCCTGAGCATTGACCGTGATGGCCGATACAGTGTTTGCATTTCCGTAGCTCCCTGCTGTGACCGTGGTGTTAGCCAAATTAGCCGTTACGTTGGCTGAACCGTTGAATGACGTACCTGTCAATCCGGTGCCGAGCGTTAAAGTACCTGTTGTGTTAGCTGTTACCGTGCCAGAGCCACCGAGGCTGATGGCTGTACCGTTAATCGTAACACTGCTGTTCGTCAGGCCCGTGTTCGGGATCGTTGCGTTGATTTGCGACGGCGCGATGGAGATTGTCGAGTTACTCGCTGATGTAATACGCCCCTGCGCGTCAACCGTGAAACTTCCGACGGTGCTTGCATTGCCATAAGATCCCGCTGTTACTGCCGTGTTTGCTAAAGCGATGGTACCGTTGCCCGTGATTGGGCCTCCGGTTAAGCCGGTGCCTGTGTTAATTGTTGTTACGGTACCATTTGTACCGCCACCAGCTACTTTTAACATTTATCACCTCAAAGCCCGTCGCCAGGCGTTATGTAAATAACCGCGTTTCCAGATGACGTGATTCCTGTGAAATACGCATTTGGCACAAACGATAGAATTTCATCCGTGTTAGGCAGCAAGGGCAAAGCCAGACCAGTTGTTGTTACAACCGTGGCATTGTTGCTTGCGTCAGACGATGCCGTGCCATAACCCAAAAACACCGTAACCGTACCAGAGTTAATGATACGGTATTGGTTGCCGCCAAGCGTGGAGGAAATGCACTGAACGGGAGTAGGAGCTGCTACGTTGGCCGTAAACGCAACCGTGTTTCCCGTTCGGGTAAAAGCGTTAATGCCCATTAGCTATTCTCCACAGGCAAATCGCCTAATTTTAATTCTGGTTTTAAAGGTTCAATAATTATTTTTCCGTTTGAATCTGTCCAATCGGTATTGATAATATGAGGATCTTGACGTTCAGCAATCACCATCCAACTAATAGTGGCGGTTGATGATGGATTTTGACAAGTTATTGTTAATTTATTTCCCAAAACAGATCCTTTTACGGCATCCCAATCTGTTTCATTAGTAGTAAAACATTGAGCTTCACGACAAAGAACCACAAAAGTACCTTCTGTCATTCCTGCCGACTGATCTATATCAACGGTTGCTGTTCCGTTAACAAGCGTAATTGTTCCTCTATAAATTAAATCAATTCTTGGGCCTTCAATAAATGAATGCACTAATTGATGGGTTGAATTTAAAGAAGGAAGGGGATGTTCAATTCTAAAAGAACCAGAACCTTTTGAAATACTACCAGCAAAAACGGCTGAGGTTGTATTGAAATTCATAAAACTTAAATTTGTTTGGGCACTTCCACTAGAAGTCAAACCACGAAATGTTAACCCCTGCGTGCTGCCATTGTTACCGCTAGTATCTGAAAGGTTTATAAACATGGTTGTAGAGCTGGGTTGTTGCCAGCTAATTTCTTGACCATAATAATTAAAGTTTCGAGTATCAGATGCTCCAATACCAATTAAAAAATGCCCAGAATTAGTTAATCTCATGCTTTCAGAAGAACTTCCACCAAACGCTAAATAAGGAGAATCTCCAGCTTCTATATAAGCATTTTGAGAAGAAGCGCTGTTATTTGTAAATTGTACTCTTGATTTAGTTGCTGTTGAATTTGATCTTATTCTTTGAGCAAATCCATTTGTGGTATCAGAAGAAACAATATCTAAAATATATCCCGCAGAAGTTGTTCCTATCCCAACATTGCCTGACGTGTTAATTGTCATGGCTGTTGTTGTGCCATTTGTTTGAAATGTCAAAGAAGATGCGCTGTTGTGGGTTGGAGCGGTTAATGTAGTAATAGTTGCGTTACCACTAGCAATAGAAACATTGGCAAGCGTCAAATTATTGACAGTGGTAATTGTGTTGCCAAGCTGAACCGCCGTGTTGCCAATTGTAATGGCGGTGGCAAAATTATTGTCTAATTGAGACAACGGAATGCTTGATGTGGCATTACCAAAAGTGTACGGGACGGCCATTAGAACCTCGCTCTGAGTTCGTATTCCATTTCAAACGTATTATAGGTGAACGCTGCGCTATTGGAAGTCAGCGTTAACCCCAGATATTTACCATATTGTTGTGCGTCAGACTTGTACAACTGATAGCCAGAACCACCATACCAGCCAATCGCGGTGCTAGAGTTGTTCTTCCAACCAATTGTAGTGCCAGAATTATTGTACCAAGTTACCACATTTGTCAGAGAATATGTAGGGCTTACGTTGGACTGGCTGTCCACGGTCACATTCAAAACCAAACCGTTGGTCAAGGTGGCTTCAATGCCCATTTTCAGGGCTTGTTTGTCCCTGATAACATCTGTTAACGGCCACAAAGCTGTTTGCACGTTAGAGTTAATAGCAGCAGTTGAACTGCTGTATAATTTGACCAGATTGGTGCCGCCGGTGCCGTACATGCTGATACCGTTCACCAAAGGTGCGGATGTGATGTGCGTCAACGTGCCTTGGCTTGTCAAAAACCACTTCTTATCAAAGAAAACAGCCTGCAAAGGCCGCGCACCTTGCACCGGATCATTATAAGTAAAATTGAATGCAGCGCACAAAATGTTGTTTAACAACACCTGACCGCCAGAAACGGGCTGTGTAAAGTCAATTAACGGGAAAATACCGTCAAGAGGGTCTGATAATTTGGTCGTGGTAGCACCGACAAGGGCGTACACACCATAGTCGTTCATGAACAATAATGACCGGAAATACGGGAAAATTGCTTCAATGCGACGTGATCCAACAGATGCCGACACGTTGGTGTTGGTAAAAGTAGTCAGACCAGTCGTTCCAACGCGCACGTCCGAGAACACGTTAATCGAGTCGTCACCGAACACATACAAGAAGTTGTTAGCCGAAATCAGTGCCGTAATCTTGCTGTGCAGCGTGTCGTCTTGCAGATTCAAGTTACCGGCAGAGACCGTTACAAAGTCATTGTAGGAACCAGCCGCCGAGTAAAATACGGTACGCCCCTGTGCAATCCACACACGGCCTTGAAACGAGGCAATGTCCACGCTGTTGTCAGATGTGACAACGCCTGTAGCTGCCGCGTTGTTACCAGATCCACCAGAAAAGGTAATTGTAGGAGCTGATGTGTAACCTGCTCCTGGATTAGTCACAACAATCTGCGTCACAACGCCGCCGTTAACGATGGCATTTGCCGTTGCATTTGTACCACCGCCAGGAGCTGCTGTAATGTTAACTGTTGGAGCCGACGTATAACCCGTACCACCGTTGCTTATAACGATTCCTATTGCGCCCGTGTTAAACGTCAAGAAACCTGCAACCGCCGTAGCATTATTGCCGCCACCACCGCTAATTGTAACGGTTGGTGTAGCCGTGTAGCCACTGCCAGGGTTGGTAATCGTAATGGCAGACACCAAACCAGATCCAAGCACAGCCGTTGCAGCAGCATTTGAGCCACCACCGCCCGTAATTGTAATGCTCGGCGCAGATGTATATCCAGATCCGGGGTTCGTTATCGTAATTGCAACGACGTTACCGCCAGAAATGGTCGGTGAACCCTGTGCTTGTACACCAAATTGGCTTGCAGGAGGCGCAATTGTAACCGTTGGAAGGGACGTATAACCCGATCCAATGTTGGTTACTTGAGCACTAATAATGGTGCCAGATGCGTTAGAAATAGAGGCCACAGCCGTTGCTTGCACACCATTTGTCTGATTCGGTGCGCTAATTGTGACAGTCGGCACTGTCGTATAGCCAGATCCGGCATTTGTAATGCCAATCGTGCTAATACAACCAACGGTAATTAAATCCGTTCCATTCCAAGTAGAATAACCTTTGGACGGATCGCTTATGATGATTCGGTCGTTCTTCCACTGCCTGACGCGCACGCCAGATCCAGAAAATGTGCCGGCAGCAGCCAAATTTCCTTTAGTGCCGGACGTAATGTTGTAATACTGGGCAGAACCGTCCGAATCAAACGCAAAGATGTAATCTGTGTTGTTAATGTTCCAACTGGTCAGCGTCGAAACCGCGCTGTTCCACGCCACGTTAGTACCACTAATAGTGACGTTGGCTACTTGAGGCACAACCTTTAGATTTCCAAAGCCAATTGGCTGGACGTTTTCAATCCAGCTAAACTCCTCATCGGCGATAGCAGTGCGGTTGGCTTTCGTGTTAAGTGCCTTGAAAGCCTTAACCACCTGATATTGTTTGCGTTGCTCAGGTGATTTTTCTGCCATTAGTATGGCCTCGAATAAGGATCAGGCATACGTCTGGTAAACGTAGTGGACTCAAGATTGAGCATCTTGGCCTGATACTGGTTCTTGAACAGTTCGGCTTCGCCGTAAGATTGTTCTTTAAACTTGGCAACGTGAGCCGCGTAATACGGCACAGGATCTTGCCACGGAGCCGGAATGTTTTGTTCTACATCCGACAAGTTGACCAAGTTTGTTGGTTCAACAATTGTGTCAATTTCCATTGAATAATTTTGATCTGGCACAGGCGACAAATAAAATGATTGTGCGCCATACATGCTGTAAGCTATTGGACGGCCTACATAATTCTGCCAGAACCGTAATTCTGCGTTAAACTGCGTCCAAGGCAGATAGCGTAATGGTATACGCGTGTTGCCCCAATACAGATTGATATTGATAATATCCATCGTCAGGTTGCCTTGTGGCATACCCGCCAAGAAAGCCTGAGCAGCACCACCAGATCCGTTACCGTCTGAACTGGTAATCGTCACAGTCGGCGCGGTCGTATAACCTAAGCCTGGGTTCACAAGATTGATGCCGGAAATAGCACCCGCCGTGTTAGAACCATACGTTCCAGTTTGGCTAATCGTGGCAGTCGCAGTTGCGTTATTGCCCGTCGGAGAAGCCGTCAAACTAATGTTGGGAGCAGCCGTGTAACCGGAGCCGGCGTTAGTGACCAGAATGCCGGACACATAACCTGCCGTGTTGTCAAACGTGTACAACTCTTGGTTCTGCACAGCAACAGTGTTTTGAATAATACGGTTAACGCCCGTATCGCGGATCAAGCGATTGCGAGCGTTATTAATGTCATCCGTGAGTTCGGAATCGGACCAGAAATTCGCGTTAGCGTCGTGCAGAAGCCTGCGCGTCAATGTGATGTAAGTTTGCAGAGTTGTAGCCATAATACACCGACATCACTTTAGTCCTTTCCCCTTCCCCGCCGCGACGCAGGGAAGGGTACTCGTTCTACCACTGGGGACGTATTGTGGTAGGTCTGAGGCTGGGTATCAGAGATTACGAACTTATCGAGACGCTCCAGAGCTTTAGGAACGTCAGTCGCAAACTTTGTCCAGCCAAGCCTAACCAGGACGGGCATCTTGTCTTCGACGCCATATCCAAAGATAATTCGGGCAACATCCTCAGGCACCTCTAAAGTTTTACCGGGAGGAAAGGAGTAAGCCTTCCCGTCCCAGTTACTAACAAAAAAGTCTTCGCCTGTGTTTGTTACCCAGACCATTAGAATACTACAACATCGCCGTAGACAGAGATAAACACTGCTGCGTTTGCTACGCTGGTGTTGACGTTAACGAACAAGGCATTAGCCGTGTACGAAGTCGTCGCTGCGTTAGCGGCCAAGGTCAAATCCTGATACGTCAAGTTTGAAGTGACGTTCGTGATTGTCTGGGCGTTAGCAACAAGGTTACCGCCGTCGTTGGTTGTACCAATCGAAATGTTAGCCGTTGCAGCGTTAGGAGCTGCACCACCTGCAATGTTCGAACAGTTAGCAACCGTAATACGACGAATGACGTATTGCGTGGTGCCGCCCGTCCCACCCTTGAGGATGGGAAGAGCGACCACAGCATTACCTGTAGCAGTCAATGAAATCGGACCTGCGTTGGTAATCCGGAAATTACCAAAGCTGTCTTGTGTATTTTGACCTACTGAATCAGGATTAGCCATTGGTTAGTACCCCTTTAGGAAGCGTTATACTGACCAGTAGCGTTCTGACCACCATCAACCGTGTACAACGTGACCGTCTGCGAACCAGTGGTTGCGTTTGCACGGACGTTCCAACCGTCCGAGAAAAGCGTGCCACCAACGTTTGCAGCGATAAGCGTCGTCCAAGCGTTTACGTTTGACGCACCGGTGTTGATCTCAATCGTGACGTTACCCGTCGGAGGAAGGAGATAAAGACCAGCTGGCACAAACTGAGCAGAGGAAACGCCGGCGTTCATAGCCGTTGCGTTACCAATACCTACGTTTGAAACCGCAACCGTTTGGAAATAAGCAGCAGCCTGGTTTGTTAGTACGTTACTAACAAGGATTTTCTGAAGACCTAAAGACATTTGCTATCTCCTTACAGCGTGAGCGAGTTGTAGCCCGTCACCTTGGTCATTGCCTTAGGCTTGGTGTTCACCAACTCAGCGATGGTGAGAACCGCACCGACATAACCAATCTGCCAGTTAGGAAGGGTAGACTCGAAGCCCGTGAACACGAACTGGCCCTGCTCATGGATGTAGAGCGAGAGGTAGTTGGTGTTGAGGAGATAGAGCGTGCCTTCTGGGCAGTAAGGATCTGGGTAAATAGGAACGCCAGCAACCATGAGAGCGCGGAACGCAGCCTGTGGGCCGTTTGCATCGCCGTCGAAGCCGGAGCCTGGGGTGATGACATATTGTTCCTGACCAACATAGTCCTGAGCAAGAAGCGTCCAGGTACCAAAGCCACAGACGCCGAAGGTTGGTACTTCCGCACCCTTCTTCACTGTGCCAGAGATATACTGAAGAACGTTCTGACGGGTTGGGTTAACCGAACCGGCTGCATAAACCTTCGACTGCCACCATGAGTAGGTCGAGCGGTTGATGTTGCCGTAGGTACCAGCACCAGAGGTCGTGCCATCGTCAACAGCCGCTGGGAGACCAATGAACTGCTGAGTGTTCGACGTGTTGTTGTAAAGCGAATAGGACATAGCGTCCATCATCACGTTAGTCGCGTCGTTCATACGCGCTTCGATCAATGGAATGATCGCATGATCTTGCTGTACAACGCCTTCCATTCCGAGGAACGGAACTGGCGTAATCATGAGCTTCAGATCGAACTCAGCGTTAAACGCACCCTGCTGAACGGCAGGCTGGTTGAACGAGCCGGAATAATCCGACCACTGAGCGTTCACGAACTGAGCGCCTTGAACGGGAACTGTAACGGACGATACACCGCCCGTGGCAGTCTGAGAATTGGCAATCAGCGCAGCCATAAGCGGGGTGCTATTGTAGAGTTGCACCACCAACTTCGGAATAAACGCACGCCGTGTGACGTACGTTAATTCGTTGTACTGCGAAGTGCCGGTTGCGGGTACTATACCACCACCAATAGCCATCGCTTACTTCCTTTGCTTTGTTAAGTCCCCAATCAAAAACCAATCGGGCGAGGATTCTTCCTCAGTTCCGTCAAGGCTTTTGCCGCTTCGTCACGAGCCGCTACCACGGGGTTTACTCTGAATTTTGCCAGCGTGTCGCGTGCTGACTCGTTCATGAACGATCTATTAAACACTTGCGGCGACGTAGGTGTCGCAGAAGTCTTCATATACTCGTAGTAATCCGCAGCCGTGTCGTGATTTGTAATGCCCTTTTCGAGCATAACCTTTTCAATCTCTGCAACGTCCTCTTCAGACTTTGCTTTGCCCTTTTTAACCAAGGACTGACGCCGTTTTTCTAGCTCTTCAAGGGCTTCTTTTTCCCTCAATTTGCCTTCTAAAACCTGATTTCGGGCTTCATATTCAGCAAAACGAGCGTCTACTTGGTCTTTAATGTCGATTGCGTCGATTGTTAAGTTTGGCTTAACTTTCTTCGTCAAACGCAGAAAAGAGTCGCGTGTATCAGGGTTTTCGGCCAATTGACGGGCCAAAAGCGCTAATTCATCGCGGGCATCGGGTGTGAGATCTTCTAATGAAGGCATTGTTGTCCCCTATCCTTCGGTTTAGATAACTTTTTTGCCGTCGCCTGGTGGCTTGATAGCCATCTGGTTCTTGTTGCCAATCTTGGATGCGCCATCAAGGCCACCAAGGTGGGCGTAACGTGGCGTGTTAACGACTTGACCGTTAACCTGCTTGTCGGTTGTTGCATTGCGGGGTGCCGATGCGCCCCGTGGCTTAAAGAGTTCCATGTTTGTTTCCTTACATTGGAGGCATTGCAGGAGGGGCACCAGCCGGAGCGCCGCCGCCCGCAGGCATTGGAGGAGCACCAGGAGGGTTCATCAAGCCGAGATTTGGAGGAGCGCCAGCAATCATGCGAGAACCGGGCGTACCGCCACCGGCTTGAGGAAGGTTTTGAAGAAGCTGAAGAATCTCAGCGTTCTGTAACTCACCGGCCTTTTGCTTCTTAGGGCCGAGAACGGTGGTTAATGCCGAGATAGCATTGATGAGTTTTTGCCCTTCTGGGCTTTCGGAACCGATGGCTGGGAGCGCCTGCTCAATCAAGTCCATCGCCATTGAGACGTTGACGAGAGCGGCTTCTTTAACACCAGCTTTAGGTTCAGGAGTAGACATGGGGGTAGGCATGGGAGGCGGGGATGCAGGAGGAGCGTCACCAACGGAAACGCCACCGGGAGTTGCTCCACCGGTGCCTTGCATAAGTGCCATGATGTCTGCGTTATCTGCCATGTTACATCCTTAGAATAATCGACGGGGTATTTTCGGCTTCCCCCCCGTCAGGGAAGTCGCCTAAGAAACGGGTCTATCCCGTTTGTTAGTTAGCGACGTGCCTTACGAGCCTTGCGACGCATGATGCGCTCCTATATTTGAGTGAGGGGGAATTGTGAAAAGCGTTAATCAACGCTTTGCCTTACGACCTTTACGACGAGCCATGCTTGGCCTCCTATTGTACGAGTGAACGTCCCCAACTTACTTGCGCTTGCCCCGACGGGAGCGCTTAACTGATTTATACGCCATAATTAGCCTCTTGTATATGACCTACTAGATGTTGTGCGTGGAGCAGCAGACCGCATACCACTAATTCTGTAATCTATTGTAACGGGTTTTGGATCTCTAGACAAGGAGCCTACGGAAGCCCTCGGCTGATCGCCCCGTACTGGGTTAATTTGCTGACCTTTTGCCATATTAACCTGCCTTTTTAGGTGCTGGTGCGCCGCCGCCCTGAGACTGAGCTGCCGCTGCTTTGGCCTCTAAACCCTTGAGGCGCTCCTTGAGAAGCTGCTTCATTGGTGGGTCAAGCAAGTCAATCAGGCTTTCTTTATCAATCGCACCGGCTTTGAACAGGTTGAAAGCCAACGAGCGCAGATCTTCCATGAAGATAGGGCTGTTCGAGTGCGCGTCTACCTTGACTACATAGTCCTTGGTAAACTGGGCAGGGATAAACTTGCCGCCTTCCGTGTCCTTGAGCGTGGACGGATCGTAAGCCTGCATCAGCTTGAGATACAGGGTTGCCATCTTTTCCAAAGCATCTTCCACAACCAAAGCACGTTTCTTGGCACGCGAAGATCCGAGACGAGCAAGCTGAGACGCATGGCCTGCCGAGCGCACGCCCTGTTCGCCACGACCTGACAGAACGGACGATATACCGGACGTTTCTTCAAACATCGAATCAATTTCTTTAAGCTGTGCATAAAGATCTTGCGGAATGTTGGGTGCCAGACGTTCTGCTTTTGCGTTCGGCATATCGGACGACAGCAAGCCACCTGCACGGTTCAGCGCAAAGTTCTTTTCGTCCAAGATGCCGGTAAAGCCGGTCAGGGCCGTCGGTGGGTTAACTTGCTTGGACAACAGATCCAAGATTTCCGTCATGCGCCGGTTACGCATCTGCTGAAGGTAAATCAGCTTGGAAACCTCGGATTGCCCCCAGTAGTAATCATATTGTGGGTTAGGCGTGATCTGCACAAATGGCAGCTCGCCTTTTAAAAACAACTGCTCGCCAGGCCGATCATAAATGATGACATCCGGCGAAGCCTTTGTAACTACTTGATAATCTTGCGTGTCGTCGTTCCAGACGTACAACTCGGTCATCTCAATCGTATCTTCTGCGATACGAGCCTTCATCCGGTTGTAGCCGTACAAATCTAAATTGACCGTACCATACAGGGTAGGATTGGTCTGAGACATGACAATTCGGTCGATGCCTTCAGGAATATGGGTTGGCTCATAGTTAGCCGTGGTGACACGGGACAAGATAGAGTCGCGTTTAGGATGGTTATACAGACGCGCCCACAAATCTTGTTTTGTCATGTAATATGTCATGGTGAGGGCTTGTTGACGGTCTGTATAAGGCACGTCCTCGCGCAGCACACCGATTGAACCGGGGTCAACAAGGTACGGATGAATCGAGTTGTTGAACGGCATCAGCTTGATGAACGTCGTATTAAATACCAACGCCCATGTCAAAGCCGTGGCAAATACTTGGTCGGCGTTCGAGTTGTTCCACTCGTCATGCAGAGCTTGCGTCAGCGACGGAAGGTAACGGTGTTGAAGGGTGTCAACGCCTGCGCCAAGCGAAATGTTAAAGCGCGTGGTTTCAGCTGAATAAAGAAACGAGGTTAGCTGGTCAATGTGCGAACCAATCTTGTTGAACGGTGCCGGCGACTCTTCTGGACCAGCGCCAAACAAAAAGTAAGAGCGCAAGGACGAGTAATCGCCCTGACGCTCTGGCTTGGAGACATCGCACTTGTTAATCAGGTCGTTATAGAAGTACTCGCGTTCGTCTTCTTTATTAGGAATCCGCATTGATCTTTAATCCCTGATGGTCGGCCTGATAGCTTGCAGCGCGAGGACCAGTCAGATTGCCAAGGTTCTTGGGATCAAAGCCAGCCGGTTCGCCATTGCCGGATTGTACAGCTTTCCCAGCCAAAGCGCTAGACATGTTAAACCGGCCACCGCCGCCCCACATGACCTGCTCGACCGCCTCGTGGCCTTTGTTCTTTTCCACAGGCTTGTTGTTGCGGGTGTGATAACCCTTCTGCGCCTCGCCTTCACGGGTCGATTGGATATTGGTCATGCCAAAATCTTTGGCTAAACCCTTCAAAGTGGCGTCTGCGTGCTTGGTGCGGCCCGATTTAATAGAAAACGGCTTCAAAAACACTTGCACCACATTTTTGCATCCGTGGGGGCATTCTGCCTCCCAAGCGTCAAAATATCCGTGTTTTTTGCAGTTATATGACCGTAAAATGCCCATTTTAGTCCTCTAATTGCTCTAGAAGGGTAGGATGTGAATAGTCGTTTTTGTTAACAATACCCGGCTTTACGCGGATTCTGCCGCCCTCAAACACCAGTTTATTGCCGCGAGCGGCCCTCGGCTTAGGCACATTGTTGTACTGAATGAACCTTGTATTGTCCTTATTCCGCATAACCGTGACTTCACCGCGCTCGATCTGGCCCAACGCCTTACTCAACCTAACCTGCAAGATTACAGATAGAGGGTAAGTCTTGTAAATGAAGGTGTCGCGCAGGGTGGTTTCGCTCATACCGACCAGTTCGGACAGCATTCTCCATGACCACGGGCTGTCACCGTCGGCTTGAAAGCGTTCCATGCGACGGAACAGTTCTGCGTTAGTAAGAACGCTCATCGGGCCCAAATCCTATACGTTTTAGATAGTCAGACACATTTTTGCCAACCGCTAACTCTTCCGGCGTTTTGTCCTGTGTCTTTTGAGACACGTCACGGGTAATGCGTCGGGCAATCAGTTGTGGTTGTACTTGCTCGGCAAAAGCCATCGTAGCCATAGCGGTGGCAAGCACACGGTCGTCTTTGGATCTGCCGGGGGCGGAAATGGTTGCGCCATCCCGACGGATTGTCTTCATTTCTTCCAATAGATCTTCTGAACGCACCTTTAGCATGTCGCGTTCAAAGTAATCCTTAAAGTACGTCATCATACGTTCTTTGGTGGCTTGCGTGGTAATGACGCCTATGGAGTTACTTAGACCACCAAGCGTATCGTTCTTTCGCCATATGTAGTTTTGCATGGATGACAGCACATTCATCAGTGCTTCACCTTGCTTGCGGGTTTCAGGCACGGATGCGATGGCAACGGCTTGGCGTTTAAGGTTGCGTAGTTCTTGGACTACAGGTTGGCCTGGCCCGTTGAGTTCGAGGTTGAGGGTGGAGTTTTTGTAGGCTCCCGCCAGATGCGCGATGACCCAAGCAAATTGGTAGGTGTTGAGATCTGAAGTTGCAAACTCGGCAACCTGATCCATACCATCGGCATAGCAACGATAGATCTGTATACAAAAACGGTCAGCCCAATCTGAGCTACCATAAGCAGGATCAGCACCGATAACATAATACGCTGTGTCAATTGGTTCCTCCCAGATCTTGAGGGTTGATAGTTTAGGGTTAGACTTCATCACTTGCGTGTCTTGGAAGTTATGGCCCATGACATACCGATAACCGTCAAACGGGCTTTTACGCGACTCCTTCATGGCATCCGTGCATTTGCTGTTTGAAAAGAACGAGCTGCCGGTCATCACGAACGCATAGTCTTCCGTGGGCGGAAACTCTTGGTACATGAGGGCATCGTCTTTAATGCCTTCGGCCAGTTTCCAACGCCACCATGCAATCTGCCGAGAGTTGATCTCGACGTTGTAGAGCTTCTTGATGTCGCGCACCCATTCTTTTTCTTCGGGTGTGACCTTGCCGTCCCAGTAAACCTTGTAGATTGGGTTGTCGGCCTCTACTGAGTAGAACTCGTTTCTCCACCAGCCACAGAAGATAGCGCGCTGAGTACGCGCTCTCTTAGCGGTGACATACATGTCGTGGAACATGTTAAATCCTCGGGCAGTCGATTCAAACATGTAGAGCCGTAAAGGATTTGTCTCCGCAAGGGAGGCAAGCAATGAGGCCAGACCTTCTTCGTCGCCCCATGAAGAAGTTTCTGTGCCATGCAAGTATGTAATAGCCTTCCCACGTCCCAAGCTCCCCTTAGCTCTCAGACCGGCCACTTGGTAAAACAAACGGCTGCGGTTTTTTAGTGACAATTGGTTTCTGTTATGTGCCAGCAAGGGAATCTTATATTCCTTGGGCAAGCCGTCCATGTACATGGCAAGCGTAGACCTGAACATGTCACGGTTTTCTTCCGTGTCTGTGGTTAAGGTGCCCTGTAGGCCTGGGTTAATAAAATGCCAATATAGATCAAGGGCCAGACTAATAGTGGTAATGCCCAGCTGGCGACCCTTGAGAATAACGTAAAAATGGCAGTCATCTTCCAATCCTTTTGCAATCTCTTCCATGACATAAGTTTGCGTGCCCAGAAGTTTATCCATCTTCTGAAGGCCCAGCTCTTTAGTTTCAATTTTGAGCTGCCGGCAAAACGCGTAGAACTGTTGCAGGTTAAACTTCATGACGCCAACGTATTGTATTTAGTGACACGCGACGTGTGGGTTTTTCCCAAATTGGGATTGATATACAGCACCGTGCGCTCAGGCACCTTGGTGGCAATGTCGGCATTTGTACGGGTGTAGCTATCCGTTTCCTCTACATCCTTTACCGTCTTTTGCTTGGCAGCAACACCGCAGCCGGGGCAGAACTTTTTAATCTGTTCGCCAAACTCCGTGATGTGCTTTTGCCACCAACCTTCAGTCACGGGCATTCCGTGGTCTTGATTCCGCGCAAGATCAAACGATGCAGCCACTTCGCAGAAGTAAGCGCGTAGCTCTCCGTTATTTTGGACTATGGCGGCGGACCATTCTCGGTTGATGTCACACTTGGTAATCATCTCCCACATTTCGTCTTCAGGGAACAAATCCTGAATGGCCGTCATAATTGGCGCGTGATCCGACTGTCCTTTGTAGAACCAAGACAAAGCACCGGCGGCTTTCACCTTGTTGTGCAATGTCTCAAGATGTGGCTCGGCGCGTTCATTGCCATGTGAGTTCATGTTAAACGTGCCAAAGGTTTCCTCGCACAGCTTGCCGTGCTTGAAAAAGTTATTTGTCCACAGGCCGCGCTGCATCTTGTTGGGGATCTCTTCCACAAAGATCTCGCACAGCTCTTTAAACTTGGGGTGCATACAAGGATTGCCACCAATCATGGCAATGATGCCGCGATAACCCTTCATGCTCTTCAAAGCGAGCCGGAAGTTTTCAGGCGTCATGTCCCAGAACTCGTCCTGATTAACCAGCAACCGAGTGCAATTAGAGCAAGCAAGGTCGCACTTGTTGGTCACGTCAATGCAAATGATGTGCATGTTACGCGGTCCGCGCATTAGCGGAATGGCACCTTCAGCGTTCATTTATTTTCACCAATGTTGGAAGTTCTTTTGCAGCACGTTCTTTGATTTCATTTGTAGTGTCGCGCAAACCATCCCAATCAAGATCGCCTTCGCGCAATTCTCTAAACGCAGCCTCAGCAACATCTTTCGCCATGTTGCGCGGATTGTGCTGATAATTTTTGAGGTATGTTTTAAGAAGCTGTTTCATTAGTTTCTCTCCCAAGGCAGTTTGCCCGCAAATTGAGCACGCACCTTAACATTGTTTTCAAAAAAGAAAGCACGCAGATCATTCTTCATGCTGAGACGGTAATTAACCGAATACTCACCATTGCACACGCCCGCGAGCTTATTCTGGTCCAAACAATTGTACACATGCCGGTCGCCCACCATCAGCGTACCCGTGGTGTTGTACCACAGCGGCGCAATCTGAACGGCCAGCTGCCGGCGCATCAAATAGCAATTTAGGTCAATGAACTTGGTATACGGTCCCAGACTCTCGCAATCGTCATTGTCAAAGAACGAACCGTCAACATTAACCAGTTTTCTCAGCGAGTAGGCATATTCAGGTCTGGTCAGAGTAGACAGATCCTCCAACCGGTCCACCAAGCTTTCAATGTGGTTGGGCTCAAACCAGTTGTCGTCATCCAGCCAGGCAATGCAATCCTCCTGCACCAGATAGGCAGACGCAGCCACAATGCCACCGTTCATCATGCCGTTGCCACCCGTTTTAACCGGCAAACGACAGAACTTAACATTGGGCCCAAACTTGATGTCAGCCGGCAGATCTTCTGCATCCGAGAACACATAGTGTACACACGGATAGCTCTGCCGAGCCACACTGTCCAAGGTCTGCTGTAACGTGTCCCTGCCCGTCGTAGCCGTCACCACGGCCACCGTTGGACCTCTTACCTTGCCACCCATTGCCATCTCAGCGTCCCTTCTGTTGATGGTGCTCTCATCACGATTTGAACGTGAAACCTTCGCTTTCGTAGAGCGACGCTCTATCCAGTTGAGCTATGAGAGCCAACTTCATCTGGCATAGGCTCTAGGAATCGAACCTAGTTCTCAAGGTTTTGGAGACCTGCGGATTACCGGCTTCCCCAACCCACTCCAGACAATCTTGGTTGCGGAGGCGGGAGTCGCACCCGCAATCTCCAGCTTATGAGGCTGGCGAGTTACTGTTTCTCTACCCCGCTTGTCTGATGTAATCTCTGATCTACTGATTGTCAAACCTTAACTTGTTGTGAGCCTCAATATGGTGAGGTCTGCACAGCCAAATTACTTCCAAGGGTTTGTTGTAATCGGTGTGGTGACCCTCAACCTTTTCAGTTGTGCCACAAACGGCACAGCAACCACGCACCAGCTTTCCGGTCTTCAAAGCGTACCGATAGTTGTCACGGGCCCTAGATCGGTCTCTGTTAACATTTATCCACCGTTTCTTGGCTTCCGTGTTGTAGCCAGGGTGTTCAGCACGCCAAGCCTTCTCATACGCCGCTTTGCATGGCGCACAGTAGCTGGGCTTCTCAATAGGGGTTTTGCACTTCTTACAGTATTTCATGGAAGCAATAATATTACTGGAAGCAAAAAAGTCCAGAAAAAAAATTTGGGGAAGGAGCAATGTGGGGTGCACGCTCCAGCCACCCCCGTGGACCATTGATTGGTCAAGTCATCCGGCCTTTGTCGGTATTCTAACACTGTCAATAACCTGACACTAGTCAATATTCTGACTATGTAAGATAGAAAGCGTGTTGATAATTTGACACTGTCGGCCCTTTGACAGATTAGACTAAAGTATTAGCCATTGCCCCTGTCAAAATAATGACAGCGCGCGGAAGGTGACTGACTTCCATCCATCCATTGAAAAAGGGAAAGGATTAAATAGGTATCTAATTATAATATAGATACACCTAATTATTATATTTGCATCATAACAGCATAGTATATAGTATCTACACTATAGCTAGTAGATAGCTATATAGAAAGATAGCAAGAAGCAAGCCAATTTAGGAGTTGAAAGATGAACAAGTATAACGTCGAGATTACAGATACATTTGCAGGCGAGGCAAATTATTGCTGGGTAAAGCGTGAGACGCTGACTATGCCAGACCTGACTCACTATGGCTATGACGGTTCATCCAATTACGTCAAAGCGAATAAAGCCTATCGTCGTCAATTGATCCGCAAAGCAAAGGCCATTGCAGGCTGGACAGGTTTACGTTGCAAGGTCGAGGATTATGGCGACCGTATTCGCATCGAGCCTAGCTTTTGCAATGTAATGTTTATTGATTATTCCTACAGTGACGATTGATAACAGATCGAAACGGCTTTCGAGCCGTCTAGCGGTCATGCCGCTACTGATGAGATCAAAAACAATAGGAGTGAAAGATGAAACCGCAATTTACGTTCTACTTTGTCGATGAGCCACAATTCGCCAGCCGTGAAGCTCGGCATGTGACTGCCAATCAGCTTTGGTGCTATCGCAAGCACCCTGAGCGGTATGAATTAAAGCGCTTAGGCCTGCATCGTTATCAAATCCGCATTAATCCTTGGATTAAAAACTCACCTGCTGCAATCATCGAGCTTTGAGGAGATCATCATGTGGAAGATCAAACGCTTTACGTCATTTTGTGATCAGCTCGATTGGATCAATCGCAATGATCGACGCTATCAAATCGTCGAGCTATTCGTAAACAATGGCTATGCCGTCGAATACAAGCCATTGCGTCAAGTTTACTAATCGCTTGACAATCTACAGTGCAGTGTGTTACAGCACTGCATCATAGATTGCCATGTAGAGCAATCTTAAACAGGAGAGAAAAAATGTCTTATAATGGATGGACTAATTACGCTACTTGGCGCGTTAACCTCGAAGTCTTCGACGGCATGGACGTCGAGGAGATGGGCTGGCACAAACTCGATGTATATGACCTTGCAATGATGATGAAAGAATATGCCGAGGAGATTGTTTGCCCTTTCAAAAAAGGCGAGAACACGCTTGCTGAAAGTTACGCTCTTGCGTTCTTGTCGGAAGTAAATTGGCAAGAGATTGCAAAGCATTATGTCCAAGAGTTCCTAAGCGATGAGGACAAAGGCGTTCTAGAACAGGCCGCTTGGTACGATACCAGCGCAGAGCTTGCTTAACCAATCATTAAGGGGCAGGCGCTATGCTTGCCCCTACCATCACAAAAGGAACCGCGACAATGACAATCGAAGCAGGATATATCGCTTATAACGGTCACGTTTTTACGAAAGCAGAGGCAGAGGCTTATATGCAGGCTTGCCGAGACGCTGAACGCAATCCTTCTGAGTTCAATTTAGACCAGAGGCACCGCGTGTTCGTGTCTATTATTACACGCGGTCAGTTTTACAACGAAAAACAATATTAAGGGGAATCAATATGTTAGAAGATGTCATAGGAGCGTTATACGAGGCCATGATATTGTCCCTTGTGCCAGGAATAGCCCTGGCAATCACCCTTTGGAGCTTTAGACATGACCGAGAAAACCTACACGATTTGGGCACAGGACACCTACGTTATCGAAATCGAAGCCGAAAGCCTTTCGGAAGCCTTTGAATTTGCACAATATGAAACCGAAGATGACGATTGGACCTACGTCTCTACATCCGTCGAAGCTGAGGAAGTAGAGGACGAAGAAGAAGAAGAGGAAGAGTTCTAATGATTACCGAGGAACAAATTAAAGCATTGAAAAAGCTAGTAGAATTGACACCCGACAAGCCAAGGGACAGCTCTTGCGAGATTGTGAACCCTGCTCTGTTCGAGTTCTATTGTGACACCTTGTTCCTCGATCCCGAATATTGCTACGTCACGGAAGCGGACGCAGTACAAGCCCTTGACCAGTTGTTAGAGTTCTGACACCTTGGTCATGTTTCCCCGCCTTCCTGTGATTTGGCGGGTTTTCCTCCTAATGTGACTTGGCTCCCCGATTGCTCAGGCCGTCAGGGAGCCCTTTTTATAGGTGGGATAGTCTGTC
>Ga0208257_1000065_pt1 | contig 36387 bp, 59 predicted proteins | sample CryBogCBH10Sep07_FD_184610 | JGI IMG/M metagenome (GOLD analysis project Ga0208257, IMG submission 184610) | Freshwater microbial communities from Crystal Bog, Wisconsin, USA - CBH10Sep07 (SPAdes) | ecosystem: Environmental > Aquatic > Freshwater > Lake | place: Crystal Bog, Wisconsin, USA... | reverse complement strand
TTTTTTAAGTTTCTAACCTATTTCCTTTTTATGCTTGCCCGTCTTGCCCTATGTCGCCTTGGGTTGCTGTGACTAGGTACTGATACGCATGGAGAGCGTAGTCGGTGTGTGCGCCGTTGTGATAGCGCCTGTATATGCCTTTGTGCTCTAGGTTTGTCTTGTCGCTGTGGTGGCTGGCGCATAGGCTTTGGAAGATGTTGTTGTAAAACGCTTCTTTGCCTATGTGAGACCAACTGAACAAATGATCTACGACCGAGGCAGCAACAAATCTTTTATCCATGAGACAGGCTTGGCACAGCGGCTGTCGTGATAGTTGCGCTGTTCTTATGCGTTTCCAACCTATCTTGTCGTACATAGCGTTGAAGTCTGCACGTTTGTCTGACTTCTTGCCTTTGTACACATCGTACCCACCGTGTTCTAAACAAAAACTATTCTTTTTGCTTCGATCGTTCTTGCAACCAAGCGTTGAGCATTTGGTTTGAGTGGGTACGCTTGGCATTATTGTGGTGGTGATTCAATGATATGCAGCGGGTTGTTATCAATCCAAATGTCAATGTCAATGCCGTGTTTGTCACAGTACGGCTTTTTGGCTTGTCCATTGGTCAGAATCACCATGTCTTTGCCAATGATTTTGCCGATTGAATCCATCAGGTCGTCAATCTCTTTTTGGTCTGTGGCATGGCTGACACAATAAACTTTGTCTTTACGCAGCCAAACAAGCTGTATAAACACGTTCCAAAACTTTGGGTCGGCTGAATAGGTTTTGTGATAATCCAGCGCAAACGTCAATTTGCCTTGTTTCTTTTCAACGGCAACTGCGCTTGTGCCTTGCACGGCTTTCAGCGCTTCGTTGACTGTTTTGTGTGGTCCATTGGTGTTGAAGTACCAGCCATCGGGTTTTTTAGTGAGTGACATGAGCGTCTTTCAGGATTTCGTCAAATTCTGGATTGTGTGGTATCGGCACAGTTTCAGGCCATAAACCTTGCATAACCAATTTTCGCACCGTTTTGTAATGAGCCACAATCCACATCACTTTGCGTTGCATCCGTGACATGAGCCAACCTTGGTCTATTTGGAAATGGCAGTTTGAACACAGGCTGGCAATTAAATTGTCATCGGCTTTGATGCTTCTACCTTTGCCGCCACCCCAATTTGTGTGTGCTGCTACCACCGTGCCATCGTCAATTCCGCAATGCTGGCATTCAATCTTACCTGCTGCTTTCAACAATTGTGGGCTTCGGATGTACTGATGTTTGGGAATTTTCATATTACAACCACTTCACCAGCACGAGAAAGCAAACGATTAACGGTTTTTTGAATCATTTTTTCGTAAATTGATCTTGCCACGCTGTTTCTTTGCAAGTCGTGCCATTCATGCACATCACGCAACGCTTGTATGCCAGCACCATCTAATCCCATGCTTTTGGTTGTTTCATATCGTTTTGCGGCTTTGTACAAGCTATCTTGCGCTTTTTGGCAATCTGGCAATGCTTCTGCGCCAATGCCGCTGTTTCCAAATGTCTCGCAAATGTTCATCATATCGGCAAGCATTCGCCAATCTTCCAATGTGCCTTGCCCCATACGCATTGATTCCAGCGCAGATAATTCACTTAAACGCAATTTGTCCAAACTTTGTTTGTCTGTGATGCTTGCGCCAGCGATAGCGTGTGCGATTGGGTTAATTTGTGTTGACCAAATTTTTCTACGGCATTGCTTTCTCATACGATTGACCCCGATAAGTCACAAAGCCTGCCGTAGTTTCTGTAATTCAAGCTATTCAAAATGTCGTTGCATTGTGTTCTGTAATATCCCCATTGAATTAACGCAAACCATGTATTAATCTCATCGTTTTTTTCCCAAAGTTCATAAGCTCCAAGCAAATAAAGAGATGCTGACAATCTGCAACCACAATATGCTTCGTATTTTTGTAAAAGTTCTTTGTCAGTCATTTCATGTTCCTAATCTCGTCCAAAACTTTGTAAATCTGTTGGTTTGATTTGCGTCTTAGAACACCAAGAATTTTTTCTCGTTTTTGTTCTGCTACCAGTTTTGCAAAGGCTTCAAGGAAATCAGTCATTCCGCCAATGCCTTCACCCCAACCAATGCCAGCCTGTCTAGCCATCTCAATGATTTCATTTTGTGTCATAACAACCCCGCAAAAATGTTGTTTTCTATCCGTTTCCAAGCCTGCCCTGTGCGTACCCTGCAAATCAACGACTTGTCTACTCCAAATTTTTCAGCCAAAACCCTCGAAGGCACATCGGTGGCTCGTATCTCATCCACTTTGTCCCATGACAATTTACCTTCGGTTTGTTGCTTAAACTTTTGAATCTTAAGCCTTTTTGCAATGCTTTGAACCGCACGTTTTCCATTGCGTGATGACATTTTGGAGCGACTTAAGCGCATGGCATGGTCTGGATTGATACATCGGTGGTTGTCGCACTTCGGGACAATAAACCCACCTGCTACAAAATCTTTGCCCAACAAACCAGAAAACAACCGTCTAACGCTTGTCATCTTTCCGTTGTTGCTGACATAAGGTGTTCCGTTTGCGAAATATCCTTGCCATTCCAAACAATCTCCAACTTCAATTGTTCTAGCCAACAAAGATTCGGCTGTGTGTATTGCGTGTTTTTTCGTGTTCATTGTGTTGTGATTCCATTGGTCGCGCACCATGCCAGCAACCATTCGATAAATTCTGAGGCCTGTTCTTTGTTGAATTTGCGCGTTTGTACGCCCAATTGGACAATGCCTGTACCATCAAGGCTCGGCACGATTTTGCCCTCATCTATGCCCGTTTCCTTGGCGAATTGCCACGTTAAAAAGCGTTTCCAGCTTTCGTTGTCCCACTTTGCGCCCATGTGCTGCGCTTGTTTGGCAATGTCGCCAATGATTGCGTGAAATTTATCATTTTGTTCTAAATTTCTTGCTTTATATGTAATTTCAACTTGAAATTGTTTTCCAGCTTTTAATCCATCAATGCATTTATTCCATGCATTACGAAATGCAATCAATCCTTGTTTTTCATCAATCAAATAAAATTTCATGTTCTTAATTCTGGGTTAAATGTGTGAAATTTTTTCTTTCCATCAATATAGGCTTGATGTGCTTCTAAAGAAGTTTTGTAATAACCAAGACTTATTGTTTTTCCATTTACCATTATTTTTGATTGCCAATTTTTGGTTTTTGGGTGAAAGTAAGCACCTTTAAAACCTGAAGTTGCATTTGTTTTTGTGCTTATGTTTTGTAAATTTTGACCATAAGTTGCACAACGCAAATTAGAAATTTTGTTATTTGTTTTATTTCCATCAATGTGGTCAATTGCAATAGGCCATTCATTGTGTTCATAAAACCAAGCCAACCTATGTAAATAATACAAACAACCATCAATGTGCATTCTTAAGTAACCATTTAATGCTGGTTTTAAAATTACAAGCCCAGATTTAATATTGGCAACAGGAACAAGTCTAAAAAAATTGCCAGTTTCTTTGTCATAAGAAACAAGCTCTTTTAGCCGTTCATTTGTAAGATTTGATTTCATAAGAGCATTGTACCATGATACTTCTTAATCTTTCAACAAATCATCAAACGAAACAATCGCTCTAATTGCTCTCAGCGCTGCTTCTGCGTTGTCAACTCGACACAATGTGCCGCCAATCCAATGTTCAAAAAATTCTTGCTGCAACTTTGTCAATTTTTTCCTTTCATTTGTTTTAATTTCCATCAACCATGTGTGGTTTCGGTATCCAACAAGCAAATCGACAGGTAAACCAATAATCCAAACGTATGCGCCAGCCGCCCGTAGTGCTGACACAATTTGTTGTTGATTGGCATCAATTCGGGCTGCTCGTCTCATCTTCTTCTTCTTTCAAAATTTCATCCCAATTTGGATGATGATTTGTGTCATTATTTTTGTCTTGTTGTTCCATATGGTTGTCCAAAAGGTCAACAACTTGAAAAATTGCCAAAGTTTGCGTGACGTTCAAACCCTCAATGCTGGTCAGTATCCGAATTGCTTGTTTCAACGCCTCTGGATTTGTTTTCATCAATCTTCGCTTTCACGTCTGCGCCCAAATTCTTGAACATCCCCGAAGGCTCGTTCATAAGCTGCTTCACCATATAACGTGCGTGATCTAACGTAGCAGGACACATCGCCATCTTTGCGTAATGGATTACTTGTTGATCGTATATCGCCTGTAAGGATGAGTGCAATTGTGACTTGCTCTTGGGGTTGCCAGATTCCATTTTTCACTTTGTCAAGAATTTGGTGTGCTTCATTTTTGTTCATACGCTTGCGCTTTCATTTCACGTTTTAATTCGTCTAACTTTTGCAATGCAATTTGTTTTTGCCTTTGAATTTCAGCCAATTCACGCTCTGTTTTTTGATGTGTGACCAATTGCACAGGTTTGGTTGGAATTTCAGGACCAGCATTGCACAAATCACGAAATTTAAGCGCCGATGGTGGGTAATCTGAATTCAATTTACGCAAAGCAAAATCAAGACTTGGCTTGTATGTAAGAAACCGACCAAGGTTTTCACGCCAAACTTGCCTCACCAAACCCAAATCCATGCCTTCCCAATGTCGGTTAAACGATGCACCGTAAATTGCGCCCATGTAACCAAAAATGTAATCAAGCCCACTTTCAGCATCACAAAAATCAGTTTCCAAGTAAGCGTACATTGCCACCTCCAACTAAACCGCGGGTTAAACCTGACATAACGGATTGATTTGTTTGACCAGTTTTGCTCATCGGATTGTCTTTGCTAATCCATTCAGCTTTCAACCCTTGGCTTCCACGAGTACACCATTCAGCCAAAAATTGCTCAAGTGACCAACCCAACTTTTCAGCTTCTTTTCTTGCACCATTCACAACCGTGTTTGTCACAGATGCTTTTTTGGTTTTTCGCAATTGTTGCCAATCTTCCCAAACTTGCTTTGAAACATCTGGTGGGCAAGCAACGCTAGTTGCTTTTACTTTGTGTCTTGTGTCTTGTGTTATGGGTAATGTGTTATGTGTAGCATTGCTTTCGGATTGCGATTGCAATGCGTTCGCATCTTTAGCTCTGTTCCATCTAGCTTTGGCGCTGGCACTGGCTTTTTCAGACTTCTCACCTGTCTTAGCAATTTCTTTGTTTGCTCGATGATGAATCCACCCAATCTCTGTGCGTTCAAAATACTCTTGCAATACCAACGCAATGCAATCGCTATGCGAACGCATACGAATCTGCCTTGCAATCTCGGTTAAATCAAGTGGAATTGGTGATTCGTGAAGATAGTACCAATCAAGCAAACGCCGATAGGTAAGGTCTTCCATCTCTGAAAGATGTTCCGTGTGACTTTTATAGTCACCAATGTTGAACTGGTAATAGTGCATTACTCTCGCCTTTTAAAGCTCCCTAGTGAAAGAAACTGCGGCAGGAGAGGGAGTAACTCTTTTCGGTCTGCTCATGACTTCAGACCTAGCCGTGTTTCAAACAATCATACCTCAAGTTTTCAAGTAAGCCAAAAAAAAGATCACGAAAAGCATCCATTCTGGTTTGCCTTCCATTGCCAATACAGCCATCAATGCTATCAATGCAAACTTCATTTGAACCATTCAGGTCGCAAAACCATTAGCTGCCATAGCCTACCCATAGGTAGTTTGACCCAGTTGTTTACAGCTTGCCTGGAGCATCCAAGCAGCCTAGCAAGCTCACTGGGTGAACCTGCACGTTTGATAGCATCTTCTTTTGTCATGGGTAAATTGTATAGGTAAATTGACAAAAATACAACACAATGAAAATATTTTGCAAATTGTTGGTTTATTTGTAAATTTCTTGATACACTTCTATCCATGCCGCACATCTGCGGTCTTTTAAGGAGCACATGATGATTGATCTAAACCCAACCACCCGACAGTACCCACGCACACTTGACGAGGCGTTTCCCAACACCGTCAAGCACAACAACCAGCTTGAATATCAAACACCTGTATTCAAAGACGAACCAGCTTCAAATGCTGAGTTTTGGGTGTACATCACGTTGGCGTTTGCCGCTGGTTTTCTTGTTCATATGTTGTGGTGCGTCAAATGATTAGTTTTGAAACATTTGAATACCCAATGTCAATAGATGAAATTCTCGGTAAGCGAGATTTGTTCATTGAATACGAATTCACAGACGAGGGCTTAGATTACAAAGTCGTAGCTGTGTCTGCCAATAATGACCGTGAAACCATTGACCATTTGTTGTCTACCAAAGAACACAATGTAATTTTTCGCTTAATTGCACAAAACGAAAGGAAACTTGAAGATGAAAGTTTATGAATCAATCAACAAAGTGCAAGGTGCGCTGTCTGTTGTTGGTATTGGCAAAACTCGCACAAACAGTCAGGGCAGCGGATACAAATTCCGAGGCATTGACGATGTGTATCAAGCGATTGCGCCTTTGTTGTCATCGCATGGTTTGTGTATTTTGCCGCGAGTGCTAAAACGCGATTGCTTAGAACGTCAAAGCAAATCAGGTGGCACATTGTTTTATGTGACCGTTGAAGTTGAATTTGATTTTGTTGCCGTTGAGGATGGGTCTAAACACACCGTAAAAACTTTTGGAGAGGCAATGGATAGCGGCGACAAGGCAACCAACAAAGCCATGTCTGCGGCTTACAAATACGCTTGTTTCCAAGCGTTTGCCATCCCAATCGAAGGCACACCAGACGCTGACGAAACAACGCATGAAGTTGCAAGCGTTGACATTAACGTCATGGCTGACCACCTGATTGCCATTCAAGACGCAACCGATGAAGATCAACTAAAAAAGGTTTATCTGGAGGCTTACAAAGCCTGTGGCACGGATAAACATTGGCAGAAAAAAATGATTGCAGCCAAAGACGCAAAGAAAGCGAGTTTGTAATGGAACAACGCACAGACGCATGGTTTGAAGCCCGATTGGGCAAAGTGACCGCCAGCAAGGTGGCTGACGTTATCGCCAAAACCAAATCAGGGTATTCAACCAGCCGTGAAAACTACATGACGCAATTGATTTGCGAACGATTGACAGGCAAAAAACAAGAATCATTCAGCAATGCTGCGATGGATTGGGGTACTGAGACAGAACCACTTGCACGAGCAGCTTATGAAGCGTTTAAAGACGTTTTGGTTGATGAGGTAGGAATCATTGACCACCCATTTTTGCCAATGTGCGCTGCCTCTCCAGACGGGTTGGTGAGTGATGATGGAATGGTCGAGATCAAATGCCCAAACACCGCAACGCATTTTGATACTTTGTTGGCTGGCAAAATGCCGACCAAATATATGCCGCAAGTGCAATGGCAAATGGCTTGTGCCAATCGTTTGTGGAATGACTTTGTAAGTTTTGACCCACGCGCACCCGAAGGTTTGCAGTTGTTTATTACCCGCATTGAGCGTGACGACAAATACATTTCCAACTTAGAAAATGAAGTGCATTTGTTTTTAACCGAACTAGAACAACGCATTGCAACTTTGAAAACCCTGATTCACACTTGAAAGTAAAAAATGTCCAAAACAGTTTATGAGGTCAGCACGGTTGTTGGCACTTACCAAAAAGAAGGTAAAACCAAAAACCGCTACCAACGCATTGGCTCTGTCATTGACACAAAAAATGGTTTGATGCTGAAAATCGACAACCTGCCGTTAATGGAGGGAGGTTGGGCTGGTTGGGCTTTTTTGAATGAGCCACGCCCACAAAAACCGACTTACGAAGGTTTGCCAAAAGATGACTTTAACGATTCTGAAATCCCGTTTTAAGGAAACAACCATGTCTGAAACATTCAAAATGTACTATGCGCTGGCTGCTCATGCCATTCTGTCAAGCATCCCGTTTGGCGTAAATATTGAGCCTGAAAAAATTGCCGATGCTGCAAGACGAATTGCGGAGGCAATGGAAAAAGGCGAACAAGTCAATGAATGACTTTGAGTTGCTTGCCGCCGCAATGGTTGTGGTGGCTTTGCTTGAACTTCTTTTAAAAGGTACTTTATGACAAATTTAGAATTGAGGTTTGATGGTGATGATTATGTGCCATCGCGTGATGATGCGCGTTTGACAGGTCAATTGCTGCGTGTGTGGAATGCAATTCAGGATGGTGGTTGGTACACACTTGCAGACATTGCCGACATTACAAACGACCCGCCAGCAAGCATCAGCGCACAATTGCGGCATTTGCGTAAATCTCGATTTGGTAGCCACGAAATTGACAAAGAATACATTGGCAATGGTTGCTACAAATACCGTTTGATTGAAAACAAAGCAAGCGGCTGGCGTAAACGAATTATTCAGGAGTTACAAAATGACTGATTGGATTGACATTGTTGTTGGCGGCATCGTTGTCATTTTTATTGTTGGTGGTTGCTTGGCTTTATATGCTGATGCCGTGAACCACCCTTGGGGAGAAGATGATGAGCATTGAAAAAATGAAACAACTGATTGAAGACTGCATCAGCATGATGGAATATCACGTTGAACAGACACGGCCAATCCATACAACTACTGTCGCAATCCAAGCCGCAAAGGAAGCGCTTCAAGCCATTGCAGAGGCAGAGCAAAATGAGCCTTTTGAATACTGGAACGCAGTAGAAGGCTGGGTAAAAATTGATGAAGTGAGAAGACATTTTGATTCCGTAGGTTGCGGAACAATTTACAAGAGACCTGGAGAGGGTCGAGTTCCTTTATATCTTGCACAACCCACCAAGGCAGAGAAGCAAGAGCCTGTGGCGTGGATGACCATTGACTCTAATGGCGAAGAAGACGATATTTGGTATGACAACCCAGAAGGTAAGTTGCTTGAAGGTTGGTCATGCAAACCTCTCTACACCCACCCACAACCCCGCAAGCCGCTAACAAATGAGCAAAAGAAAAGTATTGCTAGGAGGGCGTTTAAAGATATTTGTAAAGATTATCCTGTGCAAGACAGGATTATTCTTGTAATCAACGACATTGAAGCCGCCCACGGCATAAAGGAGTAAGCAATGCCATGTAACTTATGTGGAAAATGGAATTGTGTTTGTCAATATTTACAATCCAAGCAAGAGCAAGAGTTTACGTCATGCTTTTTCAGCCGAGAGGCCATGAAAGAGCATAGCGACTTTCACCCACAACCCAAGGCAGAGAAGCAAGAGCAGGGTGAGCCAGCTACTCTTGAGGAAATACGAAAAGCAATGATTTTTGGAATCCCTCTCTACACCACACCACAACACCGCGAATGGGTAGACCTGACTTGCGAAGAATTAGAAACACTTTTGCGTGAAAACCGTTCGCTAACTTTAGGCTCAATATGGGCAGTTGCAGACAAACTCAAAGAGAAAAACAATGGATGACGATATTTACAACATCCTCATGCTTTGCACAATCCTGTTTTTTGGAGCAGGATTCTTTACCGCCGTTGCAATTGCTGTTTGGGTAATGATCGAATCTTTATGTGATTAAGATTTCCAACGCTTTGTTGGTGTTGATAACTCGCTCAGTCAAACCTAAAACGCCGCCATTGATAATTTTTGTCAATCCTGTCCAATCTTTTACATCTGATTTTGCGTTGCAGTTGTGAGTTGACCAAAACCAACCCGCAGTCTGTGCCGCAAATTCAGGTGTACGCACTAGGTCAGGATTCATCACAAAATCTTGACCAATAGCTTTTCCAGCATGGTAAAAGTTGTCATGGCCTGTCAATTGAAGCCAACCTGATCCACGAAAACGCCAACCATCACCTGATGCCTCATCACGGTTGCCCATACGACCACCGTAAACTTTGTTGGCAATAGCCTTTGGATTCCTGTTGTATGGTTGAGCCATTTCAATTGATGTAAAACGCTTAGGCCAAATCTTTACCAATCTGTCAGCGGAATAATTTAAATTTTCCTCAAGAATTCTAAAATTGCCGCATTCATGCCCACATTGACCAATGAAAGCTGCTTGACGTTGTGCCGTGTTGATTCCCCAACGCTCAAATGTGTCGTTAAACACTTTTTCAAGATTTGGATTGATGCCAAGTTTTTGGAGTTGATTACCGTTGACCATTAACTTTCCCCATTACTTCGTTGTAGGCTGAGATACAAGCGTTGAGTTGTTCTGTGTTCCTGTCTCCCTCGGCAACGAGGGCTGCAATAGCTTCGAGAGTTTGTCTGTCAGATTCGCTTGTCTCGGTGTCCCGATTTCCGCTGGCAGAGGTGGCACTTGAATTGGTTTGTACGCAACTTGTGGTCGGGAGGCGCAACCTGCCAGCATTAATAGCGCGATTAAGAGCAGTTTGTTTTTGATTGATAGCATTGTTTGCCTCATTCAGTTTGGATGATTGATCGTTCAGTTGTTGAGTTAATTGTTGTTCTTGTAAACGTGCGGCTTCATTTTTAGTTGCAATTTCCGCTTGCATATCTGCATCACGTTCTTGCCAGCCGACATGATGCCCATAAAAATACAAACAAATAGCCAAAATGACACCAACAATTGCGGCTTTCATTGTTCAACCCCTGCCGCTGCCCGTTCATTAGCAATTTCTTCACGTTCTGGATGTAAAAATTCAGGTGGTGTTGTTGGTGGTGGAGGTGGTCGCCAATCTTCGTCAAGCGTTGGATTCTGAAACCCCATCCAATTGAACCCTGATGCTGGCGCAGGTGTTGGTGCAAGTGTTGGTGCAGGTGTTGGTGTAAGCACCGCTGGTGCAATTTTTTCTGCCAACGATTTAGCACCTTTGTTGATTGCGAACATACCAACCAACGTCATTATTGAGCCTGTCATTAACAAAACAATGTCATTCAACATTTTGGTAAATGCCATGTCAATCGGAGCCATTGTTTTAATTGGCTGAGACACAAAAATTACCGAATACAACATTGAAAAAACAGTGCCGCCAAAAACAAGCATCAGCACAACAACTACAAATGCCCAAGCTAAAACCTGAATCAACAAAATCAATTCATCTATGGTTTCAATTTTGATATTCATTTTGAAGCATCCTGTGCAGGTTGTGTTGCTTGTTTTTCCAAAATTGGCGCAACAAGATAATCTGGACAATCTTGAGAAAACAAACAATCAGGTCTTTGACACCGTTTCTTTTGAAAATTTGCAGGGTCTTGGCAATAATAACGATAGTGGTCATCACAGCCAATAAGTATCCAACAAACAAGAATAACTATACAAAACCTCATTACTTTTCCCTTTGCTCTTGCAGTTCTTTTTCCAGCTTTTCAAGTCGCTGTATCTTACGGTCAATGCGTCTTTCCACAGCACCAAGGCGTTTTTGGTTGTCCACCCAAATTAAAACACCAACAGGCAAGATTAAAAACAAAGCACATGACAAAACAACTACCCCAACGACAAACCATCGGGTGTCATCTCGCGCCATCTGAGCGATAGCAGCAGACCCCACATCCATAGAACCAGAATTAGCACCGTTGCCACTTGAATTGCTCGGTCTATTCTGTGGTTTTTGAGCAATTCTCGTTGCCATTTTGCGTCAACTTCCTGTCTGCGTTTGATTTGCCGTGCAAACTCTTGTTGTTCTAATATGTCATCGTATGTTTCTAAAAACTGCCTGTACAAATCTTGCAAGCCCAAACTTTCAGGTGTCCATGACATTGCTTCCCTGACTTGCACCATCATTTCACGCATTTGCCACCGAATTTCAATCAAATCAATGGCATTGTCGGCAACTTTTTCAGTCGTGCTGCTTTGCGATTCCAATTCCAAACAATGCTCTTTAAGCTGGCGCAACACATCAAAATAAATTTTCAATTGTTCAAAAATATCATGCACTGCTTTGGCTTTGTATTCCTCATAACTCAGTTCAGGTTGGCGTTTTGTGGTTTTAGGTTTTTCACTAACCACAACACTTGCTGCCGCTTTTTCCACGGCAACAGGCTTAACACCAAACAAAGATTTGAGCCAACTCCAAATGCCTGTGACTTCTTTGTAAATAGCCTTGGCATCTTTTACGCCGCCTTCGACTTGTTTCTTGAATTTATCAATCTCTGCTTTGCCTTCTGAAAGCATTTGGCAACCAGTTCTGATCGCAGCAACTGCGCTTTGCGCCATGAGCAGGAGAGAGAACAGTTCCACATTATTTTGTGTGCGCTAAAAAAGCAAACAATACACTTGCCATGCTGCAAATCATCAAACCTGCTGATGTAATCATAATTTGTTCCATTCGTTTCAATCTTGCGTTAATCACTTCATAACGCAAAGCGCAAACTTCCTCATGGGTGGATAAACGAGCATCGGTTTTGTCTATGGTGGTCATGGCATTTAAAGGTGTTTTAAAACTTCGGTTGCTTCAACAAATTTGCTGGAATCATACGCTACTGAATCCCACCATAGGAATTGATTTTTCGCTAAATTTGCTCGGTCTTTAAGCAAATTGATGTTTTCGTCATGTCCATAAATCAATGGGTCAGACACCGACCAAAGCACAATGCCACGTTTGCCTTCATCCCAACCAAGGTGCTGTAAAAAAGAATCGCATGAAATCCAAATGCGACATTCTTTAATTAATGCCCGTAAATCCTTGATTTTTAAGTTTTTTCGGAAATCGGGCACAAGTTGTTGTTCGCCTTCAACACCGACTTGAATGATTGGCTCAGTAATTCCAGCAATGACTTCTTGCCAAAACGGGTAATTTTTTGGGTTGCGCTCACCGTTGACCAATTTTTGAGCGTATGGAGCAATCAAAATCATAAATACAGCTTTCGATATGCGTTTTCTAACGTATCAACCCAATCCCATTGGTGCATTTTTTTGTACACATTAAACCTGTCAATGTCGCCAAACAATGCTTGCGCCTCGGCAATTGGTCTGCCTTCAACAATTTCAGGGTAACAACTAAACACAACGGGATTTTTTATTTCAGGCAGCACATGGCTAAACACTACATGGTCGCCCATGCCGCAATTCAAAACAACAATTGTTTTTTCTTGATTGCCAATAATGTTGCGGAAAATGCGTTCATCGTGTTCATACAATGATGCTTGTGTTTCCGAACGAATCCCGCCTTGTGGGTTTTTCATGTGCCAAGTCACAGCATCAGGCACGGCAAGGATTCTGTACCCTTTGCATTTCAACGCATAAGTAAACAAGGTTTCTTCACGATGCGCCACCCGCGACAAACCCGTGTTGTAATCAACAACGCCAGCGCGATAAAGAAACGAACAATGCAGATGGTCAACTTCTTTGGTATCGTAAATTACATTCCATTGAATGTTTGGCTCGTTGTCAATATTTTGGATTTTGCCCGTTGACTTGCTGGTGTCTGGCAAATAAGGTGGCGTAAGTATTGAACCACCCACTGCGCCGATGTTGTTTAAACGTGTCCAACGCAACAAATCTGCAAGCACATTTGGCTCTGGTATGGCATCGTCATCAACGCGCCATACCCATTCATAACCCATCGTATTAGCAATTTGATGATTGTGATGTTGACCTTTTTTGCCAGCATACAACCATTCCCATTTAATGCCTTTGATGTCAAGCATTTGGAAAAAATAAGAATATGCCAATTCTTTTCGCATATCCTGCGGGTCATCGTTGTCGTCAAACACCACCAACTTGTCAACAGGTCGTGTTTGATTAATGATTGCTTGCAGCGCCAGCGGCAAAGTTGTGAAGTATCTGCCCCGAGTAGATATTGAACAAAGAACTTTAGACACAATCCCACCTTAACAACATGAGATTGCATTTGTTGGTTGCGCTTATTGGCTCAACAACTTCACTGACATAACCGTTTTCATTAATGTAACTAATTTTGAAATCGGGAAAAAGCGATTCATCCAAATCATGCAATTTGTGATGCTCTCCCCAAAAACCTTTTGGCTCTTTCCAAGGCACAGTCAACAAAAGACGTTTGCATTTTTTTTGCAATGCGTCAATCAGTTCCAAACCATTGTCTAAATGTTCAATTACTTCAAACGCAATAATGGTGTCGCAATCAGGAATGTTGAAGTTGTTAATGTCGGCGCATTGGAAATGTCTGTTTTGCCCCCAACGCTGATCTTTCGCCACGTTGATAATTAACGGGTCGTAATCAATGCCAAGGTAATTAACATTGATTGGCAAAAATTGACTTCCAAATCCAGTAGAACAACCAATTTCAAAAATTGATTCACCCAAAAGATTTTGATTTGCCCACAAATATCGAGTTGTTTCTCTTGGCAAAACAGGGTCGCCATTTAAGAACACAGCCCGTTCAAAATTATTGGTTAAGCGCCACCTGTACCAATCTGGCTTGTGTTCTTTGGCAAGTGCCAAAACGTGCAATTCTAGGATTTGTTCCCATTGGGTTTCAATGTTCAAACCGTATAGTGTTTTGTTGTGTGTCATGTTGTATGTTTAATATTTGCCTTCTGCAAAAACATTGCAAAAAACTGTTTCATCTTCTAATGCTTCCAATTCATGCCATTCATTTGCAAGCAAGTTTACTGGTTGTGTGTCTTTGGTCATTACCAACTCACGCCCTTCTTTACGGGCAATCATTGATCCTGCATGGCACATTGTTAAATGCGAAAAGGTGTGACTATGCCGAGGCAAGCCTTCACCTTTGTTGGCATGATAGACATTCACCGTTGCTCCATCGTATGTGACGGAGTGAGCTGGAGTCAATGGTGTTGGGTTCACAATGTTTGCGCCCCATTAGAAATTGGTTGTGATGGGGAAGGTGCTTGAACCATTGCTTGAATTGCGCTGAAATCTTTCCCTGCAAATTCTTGTTGTCGAGTTGCCAAAAATGCGACTACGTTTTCAGCATCAGTCAACTGTCCAATTGGGGCATATTGATTGATTAGGTCTGTCAATGCTTGACCGCTGACCACATTACCATTTTGATCCAAAGTCAAATCAATTTGGTATGTTAATCCTGCGGGAATAATGCTTGTTGAATAGTTGACTTGGATGCTTCCATGCGTTGTGTCAACGCTGACAATTTTGTGTTGGATTGTTTCAAGTGTTGCCATGTTTTACTCCTTAATTCAATGCGCCGTAGCGTGTTCCTGTTGTTGACCAAGTGATGTTTGAATTGCCTGATGTGCAAGCGCCAGCAGCTCCCGCCGTACCACCCGGATTGCAAGAGCCAGTTCTACCACTGCCGCCTGAACCGCCTAAACCGCCACCGCCACCGCCAGAACCTGTACGTGAAGCAGAGTTTCCTGATTGTCCATTAGAGCCAGCGCCGCCACCAGTGCCGCCACTACCAATTGAATTAGAAGCTGAACCATTGCCGCCGTTAGTTGCTGTGCCGTTATTTCCCGCAAAACCGCTAGATCCTCCTGTACCTACAGAATTACCAGCCCCACCGCCGCCGCCGCCGCCACTTACTGGACCTACGCAAGGATCATTAAATGCTGCACCACCACCACCACCGCCACCGCCGCCACCAATAACGCCATTATTGATAATTGTTATAGCAGATGAAACACTTAAAGACAAACCACCACCAGCGCCTGGACTTCCACTAGGAAAAACGCCGCAAGATACTACGCCACCACCGCCACCATTACCGCCTCGACCTGTGATGTAAATGCCAGAATTAACTGTCATCGAAACACCATTTGGAAACGATCCGTTAATTGTCAGCGCTGGGGAGCCTGTTGATGATGAGCCAATGTTGGCTGTAACTGTTGCAATAACCTTTGAAGAACCATTCCAACCAGCAGAAACAGCAGCACTTCGCAAATTAACGTTTGTGCCGCCAGCGATGTTGAAAGTAAAAACCGATTTTGGCACTTCAGCTAACAACATTTGAAAAGAACTCATGTCAAACCAACTCCACTTATAAAAGCAACAGTTGCAGAAATGTACAATATTGTTGCTACACCATAAAGCGCAATAGTTCTATTTCCAGTAGTTGATGATGCTTGTCCCGCCCATTGCAATGTTAATCCTGTTCCTTGTGTAATAGTTTGACTAGATGCGGAATTGTTATAAATTGTCACAACGTTTCCAGAACTAAAAACAGAAGCGGGAACAGTTACACCGCCAGTTGTGATCGATATACATTTTCCATTGTCACCAGCAACCAATGTATAAGCAGATGTTTGAGAATTTATTGGAATACTTGTTGCGCCAGAATAGCCGCTGTATCCACTGATTCCACTTCCGCTATATCCTGAATAACCGCTATAACCAGAAATTCCGCTTCCAGAATAACCACTATAACCGCTAATTCCTGATGCGCCATTTGTGCCGTTTGTTCCACTAAACCCGCTGTAACCGCTAATGCCACTATACCCACTTTGGGTATACATGACTTGCGTTGCAGTAACAATAACGCCCGGAGTTCTTGGTACGGTTGGACCTGTTTGAGCCGCAACAGTTGCAATTGAAATTGTGGTGCTGTTAACAGCCCAAGCCAATTGCAAATAATCGCCAGCCGCAACGGTCAAAACGTAATTTACAGCCGCAATCAATGCGCCAGAACCACCGTGTGAAGTGCCCGGAATGTTGTAAATGCTGTTACTGTCTGCAACGTCTGTGCCGTTTTTACGCAACCATACGTCAACGTTATCGCTGTTGGAATCGGAATTAACAAATTGAATTGAATATTCAATGTTATACGTTCCAGCGTTTGCAAATGTAATTCTGTTGCCAGAAACAATTGACACACCGTTGGCTTCATCAGTCACGCCAATGTTGACAACGTAAGCTGTGGTTGTGCTTGATGCTGTTTGGTTTGTAACGTCTTGAAACGCGCCATAAAAACCTAAAGCACCGCCGCCACCGTTTTGACCGCTAAATCCAGAAAATCCGCTGATACCAGACCAACCAGAAATTCCAGAATAACCGCTGTAACCGCTAATTCCAGACCCACTATATCCAGAATAGCCAGACACACCAGAGCCTGAAAACCCGCTGTATCCAGAGTAACCGCTTACGCCGCTGCCCGAATAACCGCTGTATCCAGAAATTCCAGAAAATCCACTAAATCCAGAAATACCGCTTCCGCTATATCCAGAAAATCCAGAAATGCCTGAACCGCTGTATCCAGAAATTCCAGAATAGCCGCTAAACCCAGAATAGCCGCTTATGCCGCTACCTGAAAACCCGCTAATGCCACTAAAACCACTAATGCCAGACCAACCTGACAATCCGCTGTATCCAGATAAACCAGAACCCGAATAACCAGAAATTCCAGAATAGCCGCTATACCCAGAAACGCCGCTTCCGCTGTATCCGCTGTATCCAGAATAGCCGCTTACGCCAGACCCCGAATAACCAGAAATTCCAGAATAACCCGAATAGCCTGACCAACCAGAAACGCCAGAGCCGCTATAACCGCTAATACCAGAGAACCCAGAATAACCACTAAATCCAGAAACCCCCGACCCGCTAAAGCCGCTAATGCCGCTAAAGCCTGAAATGCCAGAAGCACCAGAATAGCCGCTAATCCCAGAATAACCACTAAACCCAGAAATACCGCTTTGACCAGCAGGACCGACAATTTGCCCAACGTTTGCCCATGCTGAACTTTCCCAAACATATAAATCGCCATTTGAAGAAACAATGTAGGCATCATTAGGATTGTTACCCGTAGCTGGCAAATTAGCAGGTGTTGCTACTGTGCCTTTGATGTTGATGGATGTGCCTTGTTGACCGCTGTATCCACTAAATCCAGAATATCCAGAAACACCGCTGCCGCTGTATCCAGAAATGCCAGAAAAACCGCTGTATCCGCTTATGCCTGAATAACCTGAATAGCCTGAAACGCCTGACCCAGAAAATCCGCTAATTCCAGAAAATCCGCTGTATCCGCTAAACCCAGATGCGCCAGAAAAACCGCTTAAACCTGAACCAGAATAACCGCTAAAGCCCGAATAGCCGCTGTAACCGCTTTTGCCTGATGTTCCAGACACACCTGCTCCGCTGTAACCGCTAAATCCAGAATAGCCACTAAAACCGCTTTGACCAATCAAACCACGATCAATGTTGATGTTGTTGTTTGGTGGCGTTGTGAGGTTAATTGTTTGTCGTGCTGGTGGCACAACCGTGATTTCCACGTTGTTTTGGTCAACAACTTGTACAGTAATGTCTGCCATGTTAGTTCACCACGATGCCGTCAGAGCGAACCAAAAACAACAAGAAAATGATGTAATCATTAGCAGGGTTTGAACCGCTGGCAGCAAAACTGATTTTGATTCGACCAGAAAACCCCACGCAATCTTGCGCGTTAATGTCCAACTCAGGGTCAGTTGCAATCAACGACCAAGCAGAATCATCAATCACCAATGTAAATTGCCCCGTTGACGCAGACAAATTTGTTGTGGTCAACGTAACTGGTGACGGTGTAGGCGTGTAGTTGGCAATGTCAAAAGACAAACCATTGCGCGTGTCGGTGATGTTTGACACCTCACGCCGAATGATTTGCGCTGTGATTGTTGCGCCTGTCAAATCAATGGGCGTTGTACCATCAGACGCTTTGATTGCCAGATTCCAATACGTTTGTTGCTGCCAAACTAATTCGCCAGCAATGATTGGATTGTTGAAACCGCTAACTTGTGTCAGCGTGTTTTGATTAAAAATTGCCATTTTGATTCCCTGTTCTCAGGTTGTGCCGTAAGTAGCAACCTCGCTTGCTTACGAATCATGCTCATATTATGAGCGATTTATCATGTTTTGTGTTATGAAACTCTCACAGCTAATCCAATAACGCTTGAAGTTCCATTGGGAATATTAGGACCAAGCCAACGCCATGAACCCGTCAAAGACGCACCAGTATATGCTCCATCAGACGTAGCTAATACAGGGCTGCTTGTGTGCGTGCCAACAATGTCGCCAGTATTGCAATATTGACTAGGGTTTACCGTGTTAAAACTTAATATGCAATAACTGCCAACGCTTAAAGCTGTAGGTGCTGCTATTGAAATTGTCCCCGATCCTGTGATAGGACCACCTGTTAAACCGTTTCCAGTTGCAACCGATGTGACCGTACCAGCCGCACTAACAGAAATCGTTATTGCGCCTGTTGAACCACTTAAACTAATTCCAGAACCAGCAGCTAAAGATGTAACTCCAGCATTTGCCAAAGAAATTGTGCCACCCAATGCAACTGAACCACCGCCAGATAAACCAGTTCCAGCAGTAACTGTCACAGAAGAATTTTGTAATCCAGCATTTGCCAGTTGCCCTGATGAATTTACATTGTTAGCGAGTAAAGCCAAATTTAATGCTTGCGTCATACTGCACCTGTTCTGTTAAATGTTTGTTGCACCAAAATGTTTGAGTTTGTCAATGGCGCATGAGCCAAAGTGTAAGTGCCTGTTGTCACAGAATAATCAACCGTTTCCAAAAGCAATGCGCCATTGTTCCACAAATTAAACGCATTTGGGTCAAAGGTAAACGAATAAGTTGATTGCCCCACAATTGTGTAAACATCCACGTTCACAGGCGTACCATTTGGAACTCCAAGATTGTTGTTTGTCCATTGGATAACTTGCAAATCGCCGCTTACAGCAGTTACAAATGTAATGACTTGACCAGAAATGTTGTAATCTTGAGCATTTACAACTGTTCCATTTAAAAACAACAATTCATTGCCGCTGTATAAAGTAAAACCTGATGCTGTATAAGATGCTTGATTGGAAAGAGAAACTGTGTTTCTAGTAAAAGAATTGTAAGTAACGCTTGATGAATTAACTGAAGCAAACGAAATGATTGTAATAATATCGCTTGCGTGTGCGCCAGTTCCAAGAGTAACCGTGCTTGTTGCATCTGTATATTCAGTAGTATCTAAAAGCAATCCGTTTCTAAAAACCCAACAATTGCCAGTAAGGTATTCAGAACCACGAGTGACGCTAAACACGGTTTGACCGCTTGATGCTGTAAAAGCTGTCATTGTGTAATAGAACGTATCAGGAGCAGAAAACCCAACAACCCGCCCATAAATATCAATTGTCAATTGAGCAACTGAAGATGTCTTTGTGTAAGCACCGCCCGGAAACGTTAACAATTGCGCCAATGATGCAACCACTTGACCTTGTGGATTGTTTGTAATTGCAATTTCGCCAGTTCCAACGGTTGTTGTTCCAGTTTGGATAATTTGCCCAGAACGTTGGTTTAAATCAATAATGTTTGTACCATCAGGCAAACCTTGCCAGATAGATGGGTCATAAATTGTGGTATCTGTTGGAACAAATTGAGCCGTACCAGCAGACAAAGCGGCATTGCCTGTTGCAAAACTTATAAGGTTGTTTCCTCTATTAACAAACAACAGAAAATTTGTTGTGCCAAAAGATGGCGTTGCTTGATACCATGTGTAATCGCTTGGCGTAACATCAAAAGATGAAACATTACTGTTGACAATCCCAAAATAACCCAATCCTCGAGGATTTGAACTAAAACCAGTACCAGAAGCATCGCTTGCATAAGCAATGCTTAAATAACGGCTTGCAAATTGAAATGTGTATGGTCGCCAAACAAAAATAGAACTTGCAGGACTAAACAACGATTTAGCAACGCTGTTTACCATTCGAGTGAAAAAATACCAATTTCCAATTGGCACATTGTTTAACAACACTGATGGCAAAGCAATATTGTTGTTGTATGGATTGCCGTTTGGTTGAACAGCCGTTGTGCCAGCAAAAATCATTTGAGTTATGCTTGGACTTGCAAACGCAGAATACCAAACTTCCGCATATTGAATAATGCCACCGCTACTGGATGTAACGTTTACATTAAATGAAGGAACGGGTGCAATTGATTGAACATTTGAGAAAGTAGGCGCAGGAATTGTTCCAAAAATGTTTGGATTTGGCAATCCCGTATTTGCAGAAGGTGTAAATTGCGTTATTGAAGCATCGTTAAACACAGACCCATCAAAATTTTGTAAAGTTAGATCAACTGTTATTGCACCATCGGAAGCAAATTTTTGAACAACTTTAATAATTCTAAAAGGCTTGGCAACCCATCCATAAATTGAATTTGTAATTGTTACAACATCACCAGCTTCTAATTCCAAGCCAATGTAATTAACAGAACAAGCAACTTGTAAATCTAAACGGGCTTCTTTAAGAAAACGATTAGCCAACATTTGCGCTTGCACGTTATTGTTGACCAAAGGCAATTTGATCGTTTGTTTGTTTACAGGCTCATTGGGATATAACAAAGCAGGATCAACTACAGACAAATCAACCACGCTAGTATTAAATGCGCTGTTAAGCGTTAAATCTGGAAATTGACATTCCGCAATGTTGTAAGTGTTTGAAATGTCCATTGACGTAATAGACAAAGACGAAACCATGTTGGAATCGTTAATGTCCATAACAATGCTATACGTTGGCGTTTGAACAATAATTGACCAAATACCAAAAATTTCATTGTATTTCAACAAACAATCACAACAATTTGCCATGTCTTGCAAATTTTGCAAAACTGTATTGGTTGTATCAATAACACCATTAAATTTAAATCTGGGCTGAGTTGATGTTCCACCGCTGTAACTTGTGTAAGTAACAGATTGATTGCAATATGTGTTAAGTGCCGCAATGCTTGCAGAATCAACTTGTGCAGAAGGAATTGCTGCGCCATAAGTTGTATTGGTCAAATAATCAAAAAACACATCGCCAGCACTATTGCGAGGATTTTGAATTTCAAATTGTGTTTCTTGAATTGAAGTTAATCCAGCATTTGCGTTGTATGTCAAAGCAACAATTGCAAAAACTGCGTTGCTCATTTTTTTGTTTGCATCCCATGTGTATGTCAATCCACTAGATTGCATAACATCAATGGCATTTCTTGTTGAATTAACGGGAGCATTTGAACCATTGTTGTAAAAGTAAATGTTCAAATAACCATTAACAGAAGTATCAACAACACCTGTTGAAACATCTTTTAATCCAGTAACAATGTATGGATTTAATGTGTCAAAAATGCAAAGTTTTCCACCAAAAAAAACATTGCCAAATTGAATGTTATCTGGCGTACCTGATGCGCCTGTGACTTCACACAAAGACAGCACATAAAAAAGTTGTTGATTATTTGCTGTAATGCTTACATCTGTAATTGTTCCACCAATATAACAATCACCATAAATCACGGGCAATTTATTATTTGTTGCTGGTGCAACTTGAAGGTTTGTGTTAGTTTGTAATTGTGATGATTGTTGTGGTGGCGTTGGTGCTGTTAACTTAGAAACAATTGATGATGCAACCATTGTCAAAGCAAACGATGCGACTTCTGCCGCAAGAGTTGACATTCCAGCTTCGACTAAGTACGGAACAATTACTGCTGACATTATGCTACCCAATCATTGCAAATTTTTGTAACGCCATATTTTGAAAAATCAGCGTTTGAAAAATTGGAAAAATAAAACTCTTGTATTTCACAATTGCGTTTCATTTCATTGCCAATTTCAATGTATTTTTTTATCAATTTTACGTTTGTTTTTTTGCTTTTTGCAAACCACATTGTTTCTTGCAAAATCCAGACATGAGGAATCCAAAAACAAGGTGAGCGAACAGCGCAAAGCAATCCATCATCAGCAATCAAAACAAAACCAACACCAGCAAAAATTCTTGTTAATTGTTGGTCAACAAATTCCATTGACCATTTGGATTTGTCTAAAGACAATTTATGTTGTGTTTGATTTTGGAATTCCAACAAAAATTCCTTAATCTTTTCAGAATCAAATTTGTTGGCAATTCTTATCATTATTGTTTTCCAAATGGAAAATACAAAGTTGAAACAACACCAACGCGATTCATTGATGTGTCGTTGGAATAAAAAAATTGCCAACTTGAATCGTTTGTAAATCTTCCCGCATTTCTGTTTTGCAAAATCATTTGAATGTTTGACGCTTGAACAGAAATCGTGCCAACATAAGAACGAACTTCCTCCATCCATTGTTCGCTGATTTGAAACATACTTACAAAACCGTAAAAGTATTGGTATAAACCGCCTGTGCCACCAGTAGTAATCAAATTTCCTGATGTATCAAAAAAACCTTTCCACATTGTAATTTGTGAACCTTTAACATCTTGAGATAAAACCCAAGAAAGCAAAGCTGTATCAATGCCAACCAAAGTAATTGATGTTTGATTTGCTGTACTTTTAATATCTCGTTGAATGTCACCAATTCCAACTAATGAACCAAGACCATCAAAAGGTAAAGAATCTACAGCAGGAATTGTCAATGCGGTTGCTGTGGTTGCAAATCTATAAGTGCCAGTATTAGTAATAACACGAATAAAATCCGCATAACGAATATTATTTGTGCTATCTAATGGTGGAATGTCTATCATGTCACCGCCTCAAATGCTTTAAATGTTGATGCCCAAGATATAAAACTGTCATTGGTCATCGGCACAAGTGTGTAACTAGGGTATTGTTGCAAAATAACAGGAAATGTCACGCCTGTGTAAGTGTTCCCGCCCATAGAAACCGTTGTTCCGTATTGTCCAATGACAGCATTGGTTGCAGACGCAAGAGGTCCATTAATTAAATTTCGATGTACAGGAATTGTTACTGTTGAACTAGACCCACGTTGTACATCTTGCGTTGCAATGTAAGTGTATAAACCAACTTGACAAAAATCACCAGCACGAACAATGTATGCGTTTGCTGCAATTGATGGCAGATTTCCTAGTACCATGTTTTTCGCAGTACTGCTAGTTTGCCATTGACACGCTGCAAGTTGCAAAGGTGTCATGTCTCCCATGTAATTGATGTAATTTGTCCAGCCCGTTGTTCCAAAATTTAAATATTGAGTTAATGATTTGTCGTAGTAACGCAAATTTGCAAGCAAACCACGATTTTGGCTGTACAACAAATAATTGTTAGGTTTGAACTCAAATTGAAAAGGGACAATGGTTAACAATTCCGATGTTGAAATTCTTTGATTGCGTGAAATCACTTGTCCAACAAATCGTTGGTCAGTGATGTGTACCGTTTCCGCAATAGCAAGGATTGTGTTTAAATTTGCCATGTCTTACCTACTTTGTGGCAACGATCTTTGCGCCGATTGATTAGCCGCCCAAACCGCTGTTTTGTTTCTTGCTAAGAATGTCGTTGCTGATTGTGTGTCAATTGCTTGCATAGATGCAATGTATGGACCATTGTATGTAACAGATTGTCCACCACCACCAAGATTTCCAAGTGCGTTGTTTGGAATAATTGTTCCTGCGCTTTTTGGAATAAACAATTCGGGACCTGCTTCGCCAACCAACGATGCTTGACCAACTGGAGGGTCTCCACCATCTGCAAACGCTTGCATCATGTCACTGCCAGTAGCTGTGCCAAGGTTAGCCACTGAGCCGCTACCACCGCCACCACCGCCAAACAAACTGCCAATGCCAAGTGCGCTACCCGCTTTGGAAAACAAACTGCTAGCTTGCATTTGCAATTGCGCCTTCAGCATATCTTGAATCATGCTGGTAATAAGGCTTTTGAAATTCAGCTTGCCAGTTGTTACAAACGTATTCAATGCGTTGGTCATTGCTCCTGTCATTGTCGTGAATGCTTGTCGCCCAAAATCTGCGGCAGTCATTGCGTTTTCTTTGTATTGGTTAAATGCTTCATTCCAACCAAACCCAAAACTCTCACGCAGTTGTTGATTAGCAATCACAGCGTCTTTTGTTTTGACAATCATGTCATCGTAAACTTGTTCAACTTTTACCCGTTGCTTTTCTAACTCATCAATAATTTCTTGAGCATTTTTTTTGCCGCTGGCTCTTGCTTCATCTTCTTGTTTGCGAATTTCCTCGTCAACTTTATTTTTTTCCAACACAACTTTTAACAAAGCATCTTCTAATTCTTTTTGATTTTTTGTTGCGTTTGTTACCGCAAGTTGTGCGGTCAATGTCAAATAATTTGCTTGTGCTTGCGCTTCGTAAACTTTTGAAATTTCTTCCGCTTTAGTTTTTTGTTTTTGCAATGCGTCAATGATAGGTCTGTTTATGTCTTGATTTTTTTTAGGTGCAGTTACATCTTCGTTTGCTTTGATAATTTTTTGCACAGATTCAGCATAACTTGCAGCGTCATCTTTCCAATCGGCAACACCATCAGAAAAATCCTTTTTTACCTGCTCCCATTTGTCGCTGAGACTGTCAAAACCTGTTGTCAAATGCCAAAACATTTTTGCAGTTGATTCAACAATTGTGATGATGTGTTCAACCGCAGTAACAATGGCTGCAATGAAAACACCAACAATTTCAGTTCCCTTTTTCAAATAATCAAACATTTTTTCAATTGCATTGCCAGTTTTTACAAAACTGTCGTACAAAGCATTCATGGTTGGCAAAAACGCATCGGCAAATTCCATTTTCATGGTGCGAGTTGTTTCATTTAATTTTTCGCTCAACGCATGGGCTTGTTCAATTGCGTTTGCGTATTTATCCATTGACCCTTTAGATTCTTTTAATGTATTAGCAAGCCCAATTAAATCAACGCCTCTAATTGCTTTGCCAAGCGTTTGAAATGCCAAACCATTACGCTCGGCTGAATCTTTCATGTTGGCAAGACCTTTGACCGTTTTGTCAAACAAATCTTGCTCTGACATTGTTTGCAAATCTTTCAAAGTCACGCCAAGCCGTGCAAATGATTCTTGCGCTTTGGCATTGCCTTGTGCAGCAGCTTCAATTTTTACTGAAAACCCTGAGTAAAGTTTGCTGGCATCTTCCGCACTTCCACCGTTTTCATTTAAGGCTTTTGTCAATTCAAGAACTGATGCCGTTGAAATATCATTGGCTTTTGCAGTTTCAACAACCTGATTGGCATACTCCATTGCCGCTTTGGTTGCTTCGATAAATGCCGCAGCCGACAATGCTTCTGGCAAATATTCTGACAATTCAGTAAGAGATTTTTTGGCTTCGCCAATGCCTTTCTTGAACTCCGTGGTGTCAAGTCCTAGTTGTGCGCCCAAGCCAGCAATGATTTGTGCCATTATTTACCTTTGAAAAACTGTGTCGGCGCATTTGGACTCATCATTGCAAATGCCAACAAAGACTGAGAAACCCGTTCTTTTTTGGTTTTTTCATCCAATGGTGGGTACAAGTAATCGTGCGCTCTTGGTATGATTTTTTCTAGTGTATATGGTGACGCTCCTTTGGGCAACATTTTGTTAAACTGCCCTGCCGTTAGTGTCCCAAGAACTTCCAAAATCCCACGGTTTCCAATCATTCCATCGGCATACATGATGCTTATGTCTGTGAATGTTTCCTCGTCAAGATTTGCAGGGTCTGTGCCGTGTGCAAACAAATATGCTTTGACCTGCCTACGGACTGACCCTGTTACTTTCCCCGCGCCGCCGAGTAGTTGGGAGAAATTACTTTGCTGATTTCCTCAACCAATTCAAGCTGCACGGTGAACGGGAATAATTCCTCAATGTCAGCGTAACTGATCGTTGACATATCAAAATCTTTGTTTTCAGGCACAAGCAATTTGAACATTTCAATCACGCGGTTTTGCGTCATCACTTTGTTTCGGGCTGTCTCGCGCAATGAATAACCTTTGACCATGATGTCATCGGTTTTGAATTCAATGTCAGGGTCGGTTGTGTATTTTTCTTTGTTGTCAAAGAATTCTTTTGCCATGTCCGAATAGAACTTGTATGCCAAGTCATCGTCAATTTTTTTGATGCGCTCAAACATGGCTTCTGTTTCGAGCGTCAACGGCACTTTGACTTTGAAGGTGTGTCCACCAAAATCAAATGAGCGTGTGCGAATTGCGTCTTTTGAAAAGTTTGAACCAAAGGCGTTTTGTAATGTCATTTTTTATGCTTTCATGTGTTTTGAACGATATTTCAACAATGCTTGTTTTAAAGATTCAACAAGTGAATCAGTAACTTTTTGTGCGTTGCTTTCTAGCGCAGGTCGGATGAAAGGCTTTCCTTCGCCTTGTTCCCACTTTGCTGTACCAAATTCTATGGCAAAAGCACGAGCGTCAGAGTGCATATGCTCTTTTTTGCCCGTTTTTTTATTTTTAAATTCTTTTTTGAACAACTTAGATTTATGCCCTAAGTCATCATCAGGGTAGAACCTGTTTCCGGGAGCGACAGTTACCCGCGAAATCATAATCATTGTAGGTGTGGTGTACACCGAATGTTTGTCTTTAGAAGTGGGTTTTCTGGCCTCTAAACGCAACGATGCCAGCAACTGCCCCGTGTCTACGTTGCCATGCGTTTCTAGCAAAGATTTAGACGTTGCCAAAACGGGTTGCATTGCAGCACGACAAGCATTTTGCAAAATTTTTTTGGTGTCTTTTTCACCAAAATCCGATTCAATCTCATCCAGCAAAGTTTCAAACTCTTTGAAACCTTCCCATTTAAGACTGATGGTTGTGCCAGCCATACGTCACCCGACCACGATTTTTTTGAAAATCTGGTTGTTTAAATCGACAACGTATTGCGCGACTTGCTCGGGTGTCATTTTGTCGGCATGATTCCGCGCAATTTCATACGCTAAATTCACCCCTGCCGTGCGCTGCTGCAATCTTCCAAACCATTGTTTTTCGCCGCTTTCGGCGCGTTCGGTAATGTATTTCAGCAGATCATTGTTTGTTTTGATTTCCATGTGATGTAAAAAACGCCCCGAAGGGCGTTGGATTATGTGTTGTTTGACCAACCGTATTGGTTGCCGCGAGGGTGGATAGTGAATGTGCATTTCGCTTCTGCATTGGGTGCAGTTTCGATTTTGAATTCACCAACACGACCATTGAAAGCGTAAGCTACCACGTTTGCGCCATCGTAAGCCGAAATCACATAGGTGCGGTCAATTGTGCCGTTGTAAGCATCACCACGAATCAACAACAAAGCAGGGTCGCTAGGATTCCATGCTGCATTGATGGTCATGCTTGTGGGTTTGCTTTGGGTTGGGATAATGTCCGATTGACGCGAACCAGCCACACCGAAGTTTGCGCTTGCATCGTCTTGACCAAAGGCAGGGATTGCTTCGACAGGGACAATTTCGCCAGCAGAGCCTGAACCGCCAGCAGCAGTGCCAACAATGTTTTGAACTTCAGCAGTCCAAGTGGACAATTGAGTAACGGTCAGAGAAGTTGGTGTAGCGCCAGTTTGCATCCATAGTGCTGCACTAAATCCGGGTAAAACCTTATTTGGGAGAGCCATTTTTCATTTCCTTCAAAAGAGTTGATTGTGTAGTGTCAGCATGGTATGTACATTCTGCAATCCAGAATAATTTGGTGCAATTTTACTTGGTCATCATAGGTGTTGTATAGCCAGTTGATGTCGATTTTAGAAACATCAAACCCGCCAGAGCCACCAAATTGTCCCGAGTAACCATGTAATGCCTGAATGATTGTGTTGGCAATGCCAAAAGCGTCTTGCATTTGTTGCCCAAACACCGATGCTTGAAATATCGGTGTGTCAATGCCTTTTATGGACTGCACTTGCCCCGTGTAAACAGGTTGGTGAACATTGCGTAATTGCCAAGTGACAAATTTGGGCTGAGATGCAAAATTTCGGTTGAAGTTTGCGTACACAGGCACAGGATTAGCCACAGCAGACAACTGCGCTTGAATTGCTGTCGCATAGTCAAGTACGTTTTGTTGTGTTGTCATACAGCCACAGTCGGGTCGTTGCGATAACACAAGAACGTGATGTTCATGCGGTCATTTGATTCCATTGCATCGGTAATGCGCCATTCATTGCCGCGCCACACGATTGCATAGCCACTTTGGTTTTCTACCATCGTTTGCGTGTTTGGTGTGTAGTTCACAATAAACTTGACCAAATCCGAATAAACCCGATTGTCTTTACCAATCTGTAAACTGTTTCGCACGTCTTGAATCAAGCCACGAGTTTGAAACCAAGTGGTCATTGAGGTGATTTGTTGCCCATACTGATCGGTAGTAGTGGCAACATTTTGCACCGTGAAGTTTTCGTACCGTGCGATTCCCATTTACATCACCAGCGGTTTGTAAGGTCTGAGCAAAGCCGCCACGCCATAAGGAATTTCCTTCAATGCCGTTGCCGTTGTGTTGCTGCGGTTGTTGTACAAGTGCGTCAACAACATTAAACCCGCTTGCTGAATCACAGGGTATTGAGCGTAAGGGTTAGCCGCAGTCGTGTATTGAACCACGATTGGGTTGGTAATAACTTGATTGCAGTTATCGGGTATACCCGTACAAATAACTTTGTTGCCAGTTGGGTCGTACCAATATTGGCTTGAATCCAACGTCTGAAAAACTGGAGGCGTTGAAGCATCCCAAAACCCAACAGAATTGATTGTGGTGTTGCTTGTGCCTTGCGTCACTTCGGGCAAATCCAAACACACCTGTGTGCCTGTCATGCCGTTAAATGCCCCGTAATACACTTTGTAAGTGATTGGGAATATGGACATCCCCAAATAGTCCTCAATGGCTTGGCGCGTTGCCAATTCCAATCCTGTTAAATATGCGTCTTGGCTTTCATCGCCAAATAAATTTAACTGTTGGGTAATTTGGTCAAGCGTCAGCCATTCGGTTGTCAAGTCACGCGAAACCTGCTCAACTTTTTCATAGCTGAACGGGTTGCGTGATGACCCCAAATAAGGTCCATTGGTGTAACTGTCTAATGGCATTTTGTACCTATCAGGTTGTCAAACGAACACCAGCGAAAACGTCACGAATGGTTGAGCAGACACGTTTTTGTGCCAAAAGGGTCATGTATCCGGGAGCAGTTTGTTCAAACCATTGGAATGACATTTCATCATTGTCTGCAATGGTGACAAAGTTTTCCCAAGCTGCCAAATAGATTGGCGTTTTGCCAGAACCGATTTGATCCATAAACGGATTTGGAACAACTCGAATTCCAAACAAAGAACCCAAAAATGCACCGTCTTTTTCACCTACATCCAAGAACAAAGGCAAATTGCTGTTGTCTTTTAATTCACGGATGTATGTGATTGTCGATGGGTGCATCATCCAACAAGTACTTGGCAATGAATAATATTGAGGTGGCAACTTGGCAACCAAATTGTCCAAATCGTTGTAAACAATCGAATTGCCTGTGATGCTGGCAAATGTTGCTACGGTGTGCAAGCCGTTGGTAATGGCTGAACCGTTTGAACCAAACGCAGCGCTTGACCCGCTTGGATAAGAATTCAAACCGCGCAAGCCCAAAGTGCCACCGTATGCGGTTGTGGTTGTGCCAGCCTGATCGTTGTTAAACATCATGGATTGGGCTTCAAGAGTGCCAAATTCCAAGCCAACGTCTGTGAGGATTGTGCCGCCCAAATTTGTAATGTCATCTAAGACAGCAATACGAACTGGCACGGTTGCGGTAATTGTCTGAACAGGCAATTGCCAAAATGAAGTCGCCGTGTTGGGTGTACCCACGTCTGGTGTGAAGTTGTAGCCCCAAGGATTTGTTGGGTTAGATACGTTACCTGTTTTGACTACAAACGCTTCGTCTGAGCCAATGGTAGGTACAACGCGAGAGCCAGCAATCCGCAGCGGATTTGCATAGCGTAACGATGCAAATACATCGTCATAAATTACACGACCACCAACCCCTGAACCAGAGCCAGTAAGCGCCGAGGCTTCGCGCAAATTAACAGTAACTTGCTCTTGTTTTTTTAACGAGGATTTAATGGCTTTGAGAATGGGCTGCATGGTTGTTTCCAAGTGAATTAAAAAAAGGGGTGAGGTAATCCCCACCCCAGTTCCCTCATCAGGTCGCTGTTGCTGTTGAACGATAGCGAATGATCGAGAATGGATCGACCACAGAGGTACACAATCTTTTTTCTCCGAAGAAAGTTATGTAGCCTGGCAAGGTTTGGTCGTATCGGCGCAGAACCATGTTCAAACGATCAACGATGGTGTGACCACGTTGCCAATCGCCAAAGTACATTGGGTACAAACTGGTCGTGCCGGGAGTGCTGGTGCTGCTGTCAGGGCTGTCCACATATTTGTTGACCACCACATCAAAGCCAAGCAATTGACCAACGATACCGTCATACACCAAAGGCGACATACGTTCAAAGATTGGTGTGCCGTTGTTGTCTTTTAGACCGCGAATTTGAGCCAAGAACAAAGGGCTGACCAAGAACTTGGTGTTTGAAGACCAGTATTCTTGAGGCAGCAAGTGGATAAACTCAATGATGTCTTGGTAAGTCACGTTGCCTGTACCCACGCCAGCGCCGTTGCTGGTCAATTGGTCATAGGTTGCCAAGCTGTGCAAACCGCTGCTTGAGCCTGTGCCGCTAGAACCGAAAGACGCTGTGGAGATTGTGCCGCCAGTGTATGTACCGTTAGCGCCAGCGTATTGATTCAGACCGCGCAAACCGTTTGTGCCACCGTATGTATTGGGTGTGTCGGTTTGGTCGTTGTTGGAGATCATAGACTGACCTTCAACTTGGCTGAATTCCAGCAACATATCGTCAACCACGTTTGCTTCCAAACCGTCAATGTCATCCAAAGCCGCAGTACGGATTGGGAATTGCACGTTCAAATCTTGCAAAGTCAATTGCCAAATGTTGGTCGATTCAGTGGTAGCCGAACCGTTGTTCTGAATTGCATAGCCCCAAGTCGCGCCAGCGTTACCAGTTTTGGCACGGAATTGATAGGTTGAACCATCAGTTGTGACGTTGCGTGAAACACCGCGCAAAGGGTTAACCAAACGCAGTTTGTGGAAAACAGGGTCATAAGCAGTACGACCACCAACGCCAGCGCCTGAACCTGTCAGGGCTGAACTTTCCTTCATGTACGCAGCGTATTGACCGTCATCTTCAAACAGTTTCAACTCTTTTTCCATTTTGCCTTTTTTGACAAATTTGGAGAGTTGTTCAGCCACGTTTTTGTTCACATCTTGGCGAACAGTTTTGGCTGGTTTGATGTAAGCAGCGCTGGAATTGACTTCGGAAATTTTGGCTTCCAAACGGGTCAACTTGTCAGCAACTTCAGCTTTCACTTCTTCCACTTTTGCAAGTGCAGCAGCTTGAGCTTCTTCGATTTTTGCGAGATTAGACGCTTCGATTGCGTCAACTTTCTCGAGGATTTTTTCAACAGACATTTTTAGCCTTTCAGTTTTAAGTCGAGTTTTTTGGATAATTCGCGCAATTCTAGGGCTGCAAGAATACCCGCTTCGGTCACATCCACATCTGAATCGCTCAGAGTTGGCGCATTTTCAAGAGGTGTTTTAACAGCATCGCGCTGTTCCAACACTTTCTTGAACACGGATGCGGCTGTGACCGCCCCATGTTTAGAAATCCCTGCATCGCGCAAAGATTTTTCTAATACTCGCAAATCCATTTTGCCTTCGGGTGTGAAATATTCCAATTTCATCACTTCGGCTGCTGGATTGTTTGGATACATGACGACAGACACTTCTGCCAAACCGCCTTTGGTGATTTGAAAATATGCCTCATCGCTGTCGTCATCATCTTCCATGTCGTTGCCATCGGCATCAACCATTTTGGCTTCGTCAGCGTATGCGCCAACCGAAACACCGCCAAACAAATTGGGAGATTCTTTAAGAACGTTGTACAGGTCAGAGCCGCCAACAGTATTAAGAAACAACTTGCCTTCGGCAGTCATTCCTTCTTTGTCAAATGTGAATTCTGTCCATTCACCGACAGGCATTCCCATGTCGTTGTGATTTAAGAACATAGGCAATGTTTTGCCTGAACTTGCAAATTCTTTTGCCCAATCGCTAAAACCCTCGGGCTGGTAATTGAATTTGCGACCATCTGCGCCTTCGCGCTTGCCCCACGTTGTAACGCGAGCCTTAATCTTGCCTGATGGACTTCCTTGGTCTGCCTCTTTTTTTAGGTTGACCTTGGCTTCGCAAATCATTTGCAACCGATTTTTCATAGATGACCCCATTGCTAATAGCTTGATTATTGTCTGTTATTGTATGGGATTGCTCGGGTAGTGCTGGCACTTTAACACCAACTCCCCTGACTTGACTAGCCAGCGCATGAACTATTTTTTTCATTGCGTTGTTCATGTCTTGCCAATATTCATTTTGCGCGTTTGATTGCCGCCACCGCCGCCCGTGTCTTGTGGTGATGTACCCGCGATTGGGTCGATTTTGGCAGTTTTTGCACCGATTGGCACATTTGTTTGTGAAATCTTTTGTGGGTCAACTGAGGGCAATTGATCTGCACCGTCAATTTTTGGAATATTCAAATACTCTCGCGCTTCATTTGGCGTGATTATGCCAGCAGAAATGCCAGCAGTCACGAAATTCATTTGGTCAAGCGCCGCACCTTTCAAAAAGTCTTTGGTGTCAAAACGAATGTGCAGGTTTGGATAACCTTTAAACAATTGTTGTTTGAATTTTTGCTCAATGTTAATCACCATCGGATACATGGTGGTTTTATAGAACTCATCCAACAATGTTTGCGTGTTGTTGAATTTGCCACTGGCGAGACCCAACATTTGAGGTGGCACGCCAAACAAAGCGCAAATACGATTGGTGGTTTGCTCTTTTAATTTGGCAGCGTCAGCATCTTGCAAGGTCAACATTTTGACCGTTTCAAACGTCATGCCTTGGTCTAACAACATACCTTGTCCGGGCTTGCTTTGATCGGTTGTTTTAGAACCCGTCATGCTTGCCCACGCTTCTTTCAGTCGTGCGGCAATTTCCTTGTATTTGGCATCAGGAATAACTTGGTCGGTTTTAAATAATCCGCTTGGCTTTGCGCCGTTTTGCATGACGTAGTTGGCATATAAGTCAATGTCGGTGTCCAACGCCACCAATTCGGTTGCCAAAATGCCTTTGTTAAAACCTGCTGAACCTTGCCATGCCGCCTCGGTGCAATGCACCACTTGATGTGCCGCCAATGGCTCATCGCGGTTGAAACCGTAGGTCGGTGTTGACAATCGGTAGGTTGGATAACGCAAAGGTGTCATTTGCACCGTAATCAGCGTTGAATCCAAGTTGTACATCTCAATTGGCGTTTGTGTAGCGTCTTTTTGATTGTTGCGATAAAGCAACGTGAACACTTCACCCGCCAATTCGTACCACATCACCCATTGATACCAAAACTCGTATGCGTTTTGAAAATTGTTTGGGTCTTGCAGCAACGACAAAACTTGTTTGGCTTTGTTTTTATCACGCACACCAACTTTGTCTGATTGCAAAGCATCAACAAAAGTGCCATCGTCAGATTTGACCATGACCGAAATACTGCACTGTGCTAACGCTCTAGCTTTCACACCAACGCAAGACATGATGGTGGAATTGCGGCTCAACACCGACATATCCACCACACGACCCGCATTTGTAGTGCTGGCAGTGGTCACATACAAAAGCTGGAATGCCGCGCCTTGTTGTCCGTTTTGATTGGTACGGACAATTTGGTTGCCCAACTGTGTCTGACCAAACAGGGTATTGGACTCTTTTTTAACCTGTTTTTTCCCACCGAAAATGTCAAAAAATGCCATGTTTTTCCCCTGTTTTGCTACATATTACCATTAAAACACACGAACACCATAATTGCTAGAGACAAAAACATTGTCCAAATGGCAATGGATAGCCATAATCATTGCAATGATTCCGTCAACTTTTGCCGCAGGGTCAGCTTCGTTTTTTCGCACTTTCACGTTTCCATTAACGTCTACATAAACCTCACAATTACCAAGTTGCCAACCAATAAAAGGATTGCCATTGTGTTTAATGGCTTTTTTCATAATCAATTGTTCGGTTGTTTTGCTTGGATTAGACAAAGATGCCATGCCTTGTCCAACTTTTTTAACGGGTAAACCCTTGTTGTACAAGTTAGCAACCAAAGACGCTGCGTTGTAAGGGTCATATCCAATTTCTTTAATGTCGTACTTTTCGGCTTGCTGGCTTATGTACGATTCAATCTCATTTAGGTCTGTGACGTTGCCTTGCGTTAACTTTAAAACGCCTGATTTGATAGCCTCAAAATAAGTTGATTTGTAATGATTGGGGATAAATTCTATTGATTCTTCTGGCAAGAAAAACATAAATTCGGCAAACAAATCTTCTTCGTCATAGCGATGCAAAGTGCAAACTGCGTTCAAATCTCGGCTGTGCGCCAAGTCAAAAGCCATAAATGTGGCTTCTGGGTTTTCTTTTTGTTCACCATTAGATTCATCCCAACTTCTTCGATCAACCCATGCCGAATGACTTGAGACATAAATATTAAGTTGCTTACACAAAAACTCATTAAGGCTTGCTGGTTTGCTTTCGGCTTCTTGCGCCATGTGTCGGATGTGTTCGGTTGTGACCGATACGCCAAGCATAGGGTTTGCCTTGCCCCATGTGCTTTCGTCTGTCCATTGGTCGCCTGGGTCGATGCTGTACAGCAAACCAAACCATTTAAAACTATCGGTAGCTGCGCCACGCAACACAGACCGAAAATGCGTCAAATCCTCAAAAAATTTGGTTTCTTTGGTAAAGCTGGCTGTGGTCATGTAAAGCCGCAACGGGTTTTTTCTTGCGCCCATGCCTGAATGCAAAACCTCAATATTGGTGCGCTCGGTAATTTGCGCCGCTTCGTCAATCATGGCACAACTAGGGTTTTTACCATCACCCGTTTTTCTGTTTTCTCGAGACAGCGCCCTATACGTTGAAGTGCTGTCGCCGACCTTTTTCATTTCAGAACGAAACACATGGTATCGGCTTTTTAATTCTGGAATCATTCCATCAATAATCGCTTTTGACGAATCAAAGCAAATTGACGCTTGTTCACGGTTGGTCGCCAGCGTAAACACTTCCGCGCCCGTATCACCAAACTGCAATTCATACAAACCAATGATTGACGCAAGGGTTGTCTTGCCAGACTTGCGAGGCACAAACAAAATTACATCTGTGACCCATCGTTTTGTATTGTCTATCTTGTCTCGAAAACCATAGATTGCCGCCAAAAACAAAATTTGAAATGGCTGTAATTCAATTGTTTTTCCAGCGTCAGGGCCTTTAACGTGCTTACAAAATTTAACAAACTTTAAGATGTGTTCGGCTTTGGCAGGGACAAATTCATAGGGCGCGTCTTTGCGCTCTGCCATGTCAAGAAAACGCTGACAAGCCAGCTTTACATCTTCACAAGCCTTAATGTCTCCTCTCGTGACTGACGAGGCATATTGAAATGCTGGCTCAAGCAGTTTGGAATAACTCATCTACGGCACTAGCTGATTTTTTAACTTTGGCAATATCCAACTCTTTTAAGATTTTCACAATCTTGTCCAACGATTCGGTGCGAATTTTGATGTGTGCGCTTGGTGCTTCACCAGCGTTATATTTGAAAATGTACCCGTCACGCTTAATGAACGCATGAGCTTCAAGCATTGTTTCCAAAGACATGACCAGCATTCCCAAGAGCAATTCTTGAGATGCGCCCAACTCGCCGCTGCTCATCTCAATCTCATTTCGCAACGCAGTCTCAAACGCTTTGCGCTCATACGTTTCAGGGTTTTCCATAAACGCAATGATTTGTCTTGGTGCTTTTTTCATTTTGCTTTCCTTTTTTTAACTAGTATATCTTAACCCCCCTAAAAA
>Ga0208257_1000064_pt1 | contig 36523 bp, 62 predicted proteins | sample CryBogCBH10Sep07_FD_184610 | JGI IMG/M metagenome (GOLD analysis project Ga0208257, IMG submission 184610) | Freshwater microbial communities from Crystal Bog, Wisconsin, USA - CBH10Sep07 (SPAdes) | ecosystem: Environmental > Aquatic > Freshwater > Lake | place: Crystal Bog, Wisconsin, USA... | reverse complement strand
CGTCAATCGAAATAGCACCGTTTGTATTGTGCGTAAGTTTTGCGCCAATACCATAGCCACCGCCTTGATCGGCAGAACCAGCAGTATATGTAGCGTTAAGATCGGCGGTTGTTGCAACGCGAGCAGAGGCGTGTGCGTTATTTGATGCAATCGGGCCAACAATTCCCTGAACACCCTGAGTACCTTGAGTTCCTTGAACGCCCTGCACTCCTTGAGTACCTTGTGCGCCAACGGTTCCTTGAATACCTGTTGTGCCTTGGTTGCCTTGTAATCCCTGCAACCCAGTAAATCCTTGAGTACCAGTTGTACCTTGATTGCCGTAATGACCTTGAACGCCTTGCAATCCTTGAACGCCCTGTGAGCCGATAGTTCCTTGAGCGCCAACAGTTCCCTGTGTACCAGTCGCGCCCTGTGTGCCTGTCGTGCCTTGCGAGCCAGTCATGCCCTGAGCGCCAACAGTTCCCTGCAAGCCGAGCAATCCCTGAACGCCTTGAGTACCTTGAACACCTTGAACGCCTTGTGTGCCTTGCGTTCCAGTAGCGCCTTGTGTTCCTACCGCGCCTTGAATACCTGTGTTGCCCTGTACGCCCTGAGTTCCCTGTGTACCCTGCAAGCCCAATAGACCCTGAGTACCTTGAACGCCTTGAACTCCCTGTGTTCCTTGTAGCCCCTGAACACCTTGAGTTCCTTGTGTGCCTTGGTTGCCCTGAATACCTTGAGTTCCCTGTACGCCCTGAGTGCCTTGAGTACCCTGAACACCTTGAACACCGCGAACGCCAGCAGAAGCAACAACAATCTGAGGTGTGACGGGGCTTACATTGATGTTATCGGTCATCGAGATACCTCAGCATTAACTTGAACAGTTCCGACACCTAAGAAGATAGAAGCGCCGCTAGAAGGCGTAAGTTTAAGATCCCATTCGTACTTGCCGGGAGCGCAGTTGATTGTGGTATCTACCTGCACCTGTGGAAGCGAGTTAGGATTGAAAGTAATGCCATTGCCAACTGTTAGAGAAAGCGCAGTTGTCTTAGCGAGCGCAGATGTACGGAACTGAAGGATTGGCGTATATCCAGCCAATGAGATCAGCGTTCCAGTTGAATCTGTATAGGAGAAAGTAATAGCCCATTCCTGATTTTGGCGAACTGTAATGTTAAGCGGATCAGGCGTTTGGCTTATCGCTTGTGATGGCATCAGGTTCTCCAATGAGTGTGTTGCATTTCGGGCAGATTCGGGTGGACTTAGGTGCTGGCATCCTGCAATTAGGGCAGAACACCGCAAGCGCAGAAAGGTAATTCAACGCATTTGAGCCTTCACTCAGTTCTGTTACCGCCCATACCATTGCATCCATGCGGTCTGGGGATTTCGTGCTTGTTCCCGGCTCGTATTCGCAGAGTTCATCTTCTAGTTCGGGGAAGTACCCAACCATGTGAAGTTTGCCTTGCTCAGAGAGTGCGGCGATAGGTTCTGCTCTTACTGCTTTACCGCGTGATGCGGTGACTTTCTTTACGGGTACTGTATTTTTTACTTGTTGCAAAAGATGAACTACCAAATCGCCGCCGTTATTCGTTTCAGCGATGATGCGGTCTGCTTTGTGTAGTTCAAAGGCATATACGGCTTTCTCAGCCCATACTTGGGGAGTAGCCTTGAGGGTGTAATCAGCAAGAATGTAATAGTGACCGTCTGGACTCATGCCAGCGACCACAATACCTGTTGAGTCTGATTCATCTCCAGAGGTAACTGCGGGGTCAATACCAACAACAATACGAGTGAGGTGCGGCGGTTCTTTAACGCGAGCAGTTTCAAGCAAGCCACGCGACCAAAGAGCGCCGGGATTGTCATCGAGGATTGCGCCGTAGAGTTCTTGTTGCCCTAAACGAGTTCCTGCATAGCGTTCCTGCATCTCAATAAGCGCAGATTGGGAAAGGTTCTCAGCATTGTCAAAAGTTGAGCCGCGAGTAATTACGGTGGATTCGCGCTTAACGAGGTCTTTAATAAGTTTAGTTGGGCGAGGCGTTGTCGTGATGACCGTCTGGGTGTGATCGCCTAAACGCAAGCCGAATTGAAGTTGGTTCCAAGTATCGTCATATTGCCAAGCGGCGAGTTCGTCAGTCCAAGCAAAGTGGAACTGTGGGCCACGAAGGGAATCAGGTGTATCAGCCGAGAAGGTCTGAATGATACTGCCGTTCTTGAGCGTAAGGATGCCGTTGGACTTGTTCCAGTCTTTAACCGCATCGTACTCACGCAGGATGCTTAGGATGCCTGATACGCCCTCTACGCAGACATTTCGAGTGTCTGAGAAGGTACGAGCAACAATGGCGCAACGAACACCATCATTTCTGACGGCTTTAGCGGCGAGCCATTCAGCACCGAGGCGAGTCTTGCCAAAGCCTCTGCCAGCCATTACCAGCCAATTAGACCAGTTACCTTCAGGTGGTAGTTGGTTCGGCCTCGCTAGACCCTTCTGAGGATGATGCCACTTCAGGTAGCGAAGTGCGGTCAGGTCGGGATTCAAGTTCTGCGCTGAGTCGCTTAATTGCTTCATCAACAGTTTCCCCGTTTCCAACTACGGCAGTTCGACTCGTAGCGTTGCCTTCTAGGAGTTCTGTCTTGTCAATCAAAATGCCCAAGGTGATTGCGGCTTCTCGCGCCTTTAAGTCCTCGACGATTCCGTCTAGGTGGCGCAAGACTTTGTTGCGCAATGTCTTTAGTTCTGTGATAAATGATTCACGGGTTTCAGGTACAAGTTCTGCTGCTGCTATGGCGAGATCACTTGAAGATTCTTTTATGTCACGATTTTCTGCGACCCACTTGCTGAGGGTGGCTTGGGCTATACCTAATTGCTCAGAGGTTTGTAAGATGTTCCCGCCGTTAGCCTCAAGGGTTACTAAAGCCTCGGCGCGGAATTGTTCGGTGTAAGCCATAATGAAATCTTACAGGGTCTTATCGGTAAGGGCTAATCTCGCATCTAGGAGATCATCAACGCTTGCAAGGTAAAATTGTCTTTGTTGGTAAGTCAGGCGATTTCCATAGCGATCTTGTAAGCGTTCGCGCAAATGAAAAAGCGCTTCATCTATCTCTTCAAGAGTGGCTTCTTCAGTTACCATGATCCTATTCCAGATACACGCCAACCAATTATAGGAACTATAAGTGACATAAGATTAAAAATCAAATCCGTTGGCGATGCGGCAACTTCTCGTAAGCATCTTGTAAGTCATCCAGTTCATACCAGCCATCATAAGACTTGATCTGCTCTTGCTCAATCCAGCGATATACGGTTCGGGTTGTCACCTTGTAAAGCAATGATGCTTGTACGGCGTTAATCCTAGGCATTAAAGGGAACCTGCTATTTCGTCAGGCTCAAAAACAGGAACGCCAAAACTTTCCTCATCACCATTACAAGCAAATGGAGAACAGGTAAAATCTTGTTCAAATAGATGAAGTTGATTTTCTTCCATCATGGCTTCATTTTCTTTGCGTGATTTAATTTCTAAGGGTGCTTCATCTAAGGGCATATAAGACTTATGAAGATAAAATAGGTTGTTTTTTGTGCGAGGCTGGTTGGCGTGAAACTCCCGCATTTTTTTATCAAATTCAACTGCATCGGCAAATTCAGCAGGGTTGTTATCTCTTAAATCACGCCATTGTTCATTAGTTCTAAAAGGGCAACCAATGCAAGCACTTTTTGGAGTGTTCATAATGCCGTTTTCTTCAAGAAATGCCAAAGCGTTTTTTCTTGTCCATTTCAAATCTAATAAAGGAAATTCATTTTTAATATACTGAACGCGCGAATCTTTGGCGCGTTGAATTTCATCCAAACTTATGCCTATCCATTGTTCGGCAACTTTTTTGCCTTTTACTCTGCCAACAGATCCATTTTCTTGAATTTCCGCACCAAGCAATTCTCTAATCTTACGCATAATTGGAACAATCTTATATTCGTTTGTGCATTGCCTTCTAGCCATGCCAAAAGTTCCATCATTTTTTCTTACAAATAATGGCATTGAAGCAAAATTATGGTTTGGGTCTAAGGCATCCGATCTAATGTTGCCTACTGATACGCGATAAATTGGAATTCCTGCTGGCTGAGCAAATTCTTTTTCAATCCTATCTAAATGGTCATAAACCTCTTGAGGTTCCCAACCCGTATCACTAAAGATTGCCGCATCCAGTTTTGGCAAAACACCCTTTGCACTCATAATTAACAAAGCGGATGACTGAACGCCAGCACCCAAACTTAAAATTTTCATTTAGTTTCCAATACTTTTCCGAGCAGCCTCCAGCGAGTTGAATCCCATACAGTTCCGCAGACTCTACAAGTTACCTCTAGGGTTTTCATTTGAGGATTGACTTTGAGTTTAGCGCTACAAGGCTTCCCGGCTTCATCAATCGTAGGGCAAGAGCCAATAACAATATCTTCAGACTTATGCCCTAGAACATAGTTGATCTTGTTGCTGACTGTAATGATGTGGGTCGTAAGATCGGCAATATCGCCGTATTCATCGTAAATCCATTTCTGGCGCTTGATGTGATACTCGCAAGTAATAGTGATGCGATTGATTTCCTCACCGCGCCAAGTAATGCGGGTTTCTTGGCGTAGTTTGCGAATTTCGGCTTCGTGCATCATAAGAACGGAGGATATACCACCTGTACGCAAATGCAGCGTTTCTATTCTAACTGGAAGTGGGGGTGTCTTAGATCCTGATACTCGCTCGCCTTGCGCGCCACTACTGGGAGATAACTCTTCTTCGAGTTCGTGATAGCGCGCTGGAAACTTACGCAGTTGTTCTACGGCAAAATTCCAGCACGATTCACATATCTCGCGTTCAGATTGACGGCGGCAATTAAAGCATTTCATTTAAGAGCGTTTAGCCTTCAATGCTTCTACATCGGCAGGGTTGTAATAAACCTGCTTGCCTTTTTTCTCAACCCACACCAACTGCTTGCGGTGTTGAAGTTGATGGAGGTTGTTCTTGGTAATGCCAAGAATCTCGCATACTGTTTTAGAGTCAATTAGTTCCATGTGTTAGTCCACTCAGGCTCATCATTAACAACAGGCTTTGCTTTCTTAGCACCAACAAGTTCAAGAGTGATGCTATCTGCCTTGATTTCTAATCCTTGCTTGTCGGTTCCGTCTTTGGCTTTGTAGTTGGACTGCTTAAATGCCCCAGTAACCTGAACACGCTGACCTTTTGCGATTGAATCGGCAACGAGTTCTGCTTGCTTGCCAACAACCGATACAGAGAACCAAGTAGTGATTCCATCTGTCCAATTACCTGCCTTATCTTTCTCGCGCGGTGTATAGGCAAGAGAGAAGCGGGCAACACCAAATGAGCCGTTCTTTCCGTCATAGAACTTGATCTCAGGATCAGTTCCTACATTTCCGCTAACCGTGATTGTTGCCATGTCATGCCTCCAATTTGTTGTAATTGCCTTCGTTATCTAACACTACTACCTCTACGCCATGCAGGTGTAAGGGGTATTCGGCGGGTTCGGCCCAAGAAGGAACCATCCAGCCTTTCACCGTAGCCAATGTTGGCTTTAGATGAATACTATTTGTGCCGAGATTATGGCACTTATGATGAACCGCGATCAGATTGGCAACCTCATCCTTGCCACCACGCGATTTGAGTTTTCTATGATGCAAAGCAAAGTCATCGCCGGGCAAGCCACACGCTTCACAATAGCCTTTAGCGCGAGCCAATACAGTTTCAGCAATCTTTTTATCCACGCTTCACCTGCTCATAGAAATAAAACGGCGCTGAGGTGTATGGATCTTTGCTTGCTGCTATTTCCAATGCTTCTTCAAGAGTTGCTTCATGTGCCAGCGCGCCAAGAGCGAGGCTAGAACCCGATCCAATAGCGTAATGACCGCTATCGTCAAGGCTAATGGCAAAATCGTCAGCCAAATCAAACACTTCACCACCAATGGCGATGAGGAAAGAGAATCGTGTTTCTTCATCTTTGTCACCTTCTAATCTAAAATCATTATCTTTGAAACATTGCTTGAGAGATGGAACTACCTTGGCGATCATAAAGTGATACAGGTCTTTGCGATCCTCAACTGTTGGCTTAGGTGGAATCCAAATGTGTTGGGCTATGTCGCAAGCCGCGCTTAATCCAGCCCCGGCAATTAGATACTGACCGCGCTCGCTGACTTTAACCATGCGAGGATGTGAAAATTTGCGAGTTGCCGTAACTTGACTATCTGCACCTATGACCACGCGATCTGCGTATTGAATGGCAACTATTGTGGTCATGGGGATACCTTACACCATTGTAATTAGATAAGGGCGGGAGCAAGAGAACTGGAGGTTTCTTTGCTCAACCGCCCTTGTGTCCTAGTGGAACGGCACTAGGAACATCAGTACCAGTAGTGGCTATGCCAGAACTGGAGAGCCTTGCAGGGTGAACCGTACCTATCCCGGACATAGTTCAACCCAACTTGGATTTGCTTTTCAACGGTTACTTTTGGATCGAGTCCTAATTTCTGCGGAATACCGCCAGCGTAGAACTTAACCCACTTGCCATTGATAAACATTTTAACGGGTGTGTGATTCTTGGCATCAGGCCGCCAGTTAGACTCGTTTTGCCAAAGAGTCTGCAAGCATTTCCATTGCGAAGCCCACCCGTAATTATTTAGTTGTAGTTTGGCATAATGCTTTGCCGCCATTGGTGTTCGTTGTACGAACATCTGTTTTGGTGCTAGTGCGTATGACGGATTAGCAAGCGCGAGTCCTACGGCTATTGCCGCTACTAGAAGGAGTCGTGCTTTTACTCTCAGCGCGAACCAATCGCCGCCTGACCTAGTGCGCTCATCGTGTGCCTCCATTGATTGAAGTGTGCATTTCTGCATCCCCTTTCGTTGGTTGTGCGGTTATTGTAGAGCAAGCCGAGCAAGGGCGGTCAAATACGATCCATTCCCCGCATGAGTTGCATCTGCCTATATTCCATTCAGAGTTCATAAGATCAAATCATCTATTAAATCTTCAAGCATCTGGATATCACCTGAGTTATCAACGGTGCGATCAAATACCCAATCATCCATAGCGGTTTCAGAAGTGTGTTGATTGGCGGGCTTGGTGTTAAGGCGCTCGACTCTCCAAATCTCACCAAAGAGCCACTTAATCTCTTGAGCCTCATCTGGGAATCGAACATCTGTAACCACGATCTTATCGCCAGCCTCAACATCGCCTAGCGCCATCTCAATCCACAACTGAGGATCAATAATGTTGCGGCCTACTTCAGTACCAAGCACTTGAAGCAATCGGCGAACTTCTGGAACTTTCTTGGCGGCTTCCCAACCAAAGTCATCAAAATACTCTGAAAGATGAAGCGGGAACTCTGCGCGTACCGAGATAATCGGATCAAGCGCAAACAGGCACTCTCTGATCTTGTCAGCAAATGCTACGCGCTTGTAGCCGTGATGCTGAACAAGAATGTTGGCAACCGTATCTTTACCGCTTTGTGCGTAACCGCTAAGCCCAATAATCACTTCCACCACCCCTTTGCCATTCCAAATCCATAGATACCAAGCGCAAGACCAATAAGATCAATCGCCACTAAATAATAAACAACCCAAATTCCTATCATTCGTCATCCTCTTCTGGATCAGGAATATCAATACCCTCATCCTCTTCTTCTTCAATACCAAGCGCGAAGTTATCGCCACTCATCCACATTGGATCGCGCATTAGTGACCTCCCCAACCTGTGCCTCTGAAATGAGCAGGTGTGGCTTGGAACTGCTTGCTCATCTGCTGACCGCATACAGGGCAGTTAGGAATAGATGAATCTTCAAACGATTGGTACATCTCCACCATTGCATAATCGGCGGGGCATCTGTATTCGTAGTTAGGCATTAGAAAAGTCCAATCTGCTCAATGGTTGAAACGACCCACACGATGCAATCGTTTCCGTTTTCATTCTTGCGGGTCTTGCCGGAATCGTAGATAAAGTTTTCCTTGAGCAACTTGCCGCGAGTTGGGCGAAGGGTATCCCCGCTCATCTTGAGAGCAAACTGCATCTCTTGATCTGTTGCTCCCTGCTCCATGCGATCAATAAGAAACTGATACACGCGGGCTTTGTGAGAACTCATGTGTGGTGCTGATTTTCTCTGGGCTTCAATAGATGTGGCTCTCATTTTTGACCGAGCGCAATCTGGGCGCACAAGTCCTGCACCTGTAAGAGTGAGTTCTCCAGCCCATTCTTCACAATCTGCTTACGGCGCGTTGTGAGATCAAGGGCGCAAATCTCTTCATAGATCGCCAAGCGAACGCGAGCCTGAATAGCCTTGACCATCTGCTCAACTGCTTCTTGGCCTTCTGGAGTATCCAGCACCAACTTAGCGCCGTTGATCTTCCAATGGTTCTCTTTACAAATAACTTTCATCAGTCAGCCTTTCCTCGATCATGAATATAAGTTGTAGGAATCCTATACTGAATATAGGGATTGCAATTAAAACTAGAGCAACAATCATTTATGCCACCACCAATTCAAAGTTCTTTACGCACTTTGGGCAGATGTTTTCAGGTTGCCATTTCTCGCCAGTTGCCCATTCATATTGTTCATTATTAACCGTTCGCGCAGAATAATCTTGTGGTTCAAAACCCAAATTACAGTAAGTAACCATTGTGCAATAATCTGATTCTTTGTAAATATGCCAGCGATTTCCTTTCACAAGATGCTTTTTCAAAAATAACAAGTTATCCATTGAATCTATTACCTTAGCCATTTATGCCACCTTCGCTTTCTTTAAAGAATTAGTTTTTTGTGATACTGCATATTGCGCTCTAAAGCCATCATATTGAACTGAATACCAAATCATTTTCTTTTTTCCAGTTCGTGTTGGCAAGTAATAATGAACTTCTGTAATTGTTGCTAATTGATTGTGAAAAATGACTTTATCTCCAACGCTAAATTTAGGCATTTATGCACCAAACTTTCTTAGTAACATTACAAAATGATCTATGGGCATTTCTCCATTTTTAATTTCTTGATACAAAGTTCTACCTCTGCGATCATTAATAATGCGAATTGAGCGATGAAAAGTATTAAAATGAAGGCCAGACTTTTTATGGGCTTCAATCATAAAATCTTCTAAATTAACTTGTGTATGCATTTATGCCACCACAAATTCGTAGTTATGAACAAACAATTTATGCTTATCAACATCTTTTACAACTGCGGCTTTGATTGCGCCACCAGTTCTTGATTCCCAACCGCAAGAACATTCAACATCCCAAGCGTTGTGAATGAATCCTTTGTTGTTACGCATTTTTGATCCATCAGATAAAACTGCAAACCACTTAATTGTAATTTTTTCATTTGTTGGTACTAACTTCATCATTTTGATTCCCTCCAGAATCTTTATTGAATCCCCGCCGTTCGGTTCTTCAATAAGACAACTGTAAGGGATGGTTGGGGTATTTCAAGACCATTTGAGCAAAATGTTTATAACAATTTTGTTATCTTTGTCACCGAACAAATGTTCGATTACAGGCAGTCAAACTCGTCTGAAATCTCGATATCCACACCCGGCGTATCTGAATATTCCTTGCTGGCAGTCATGCGGATTACCTGAGCATCATCCTGAAAAGCAGCCCCGCTGAGGCCATCGTTCACGGCTCGCGCCAGTTTATCCACATCTGGCATTACCGTTGGGTGTTCACGCTTGACCGTTTTAGGGCGCTTCAAGCGGAAAACCATAGTAATAATTATAGGGCTTTCAATGGGCTTGCAACCTGCTGCCTTCGCCGCGTTCGCAATGAGAGCGCGCCATGTCGCAAGTTCGGTAGCGCGGGAATGAATCATTCTGCCGCCCCCGATATGTTTCATGCTCCCTTGCGGTACGGGCGTACCATCAACGGAGAACTTAATCACGATTCAATACTGAGAGTTTCGTAGTCAGCAAAGAACTTGACCGTTGTTCGACCTGTTGGTTCTTGTAAGTGAAGTTCGCGCCCAAAGCGGTCTGTGTCTATCTCAGTCACGGTGAAGTGCTGACCGTTCCAATAGATCACATCGCCAAGACTTACATCACTTGCCTTGCGTATGCGAAGAGTTTGCATTTGATCCCCCTGATCTTGTAACTCTTACAGAAAATGGTGACATAAATTACTTACTCGCGCAAATCGCCCAAACGACCCAAAAGCGCCCTTACCGATTCGGGCATTGGAGCGCCCTGTGGGGCATCTTCTGCGGTGTACCTAGGTGGAACTACGGTTGGGGTAGTAATAACGGCTCTAGCGCCATTCTGAGGCGTTCTAGGGGGTAGTGGTTGATCTCCCCATGACCCGCGATTCAGCCAAGTGGCAGGATGAGCCGTAAATTGATCTACTCGGTTCGGATCAGATGCGTAGCGTTTGGCTCCTTCAAAGATTTCTTCAGAGGTAGCAATCTTGAGCGCCCGCTTGTAAGCGTTCTCAGCATCGCGCTTTCCGACTTTTCTTGGATAAACAGACCAGAACTCATCAAACTTGTTTGATGGTGTAGTTATTTCTGTATCTGTATTCTGTATTCTGTATTCTGGATGCGTTACTTCAGCGTTAGTAACGCGTGACCGATAGCGTGACGAACGCTCTTTGTTCTGCTCGCGCTTCTTCTCCACCTCAGATTTGGCAGTTTGATGCTCGGTGTAATCGTTAATCTGCATACCGCCTAAGCACTCAATCCAAAGACAAGCCTCAACAAGTTCTCTGCGATTGTTGTTGGAATCTAATCGAAGCAAAACCGCATCAGTTAGAAAACCATCTGTGAGGTACTGATTGGCGTAACAAAGCCCTTCAATGTAGAGCCTAAACGCGCCATCCGACAACGGCAGAATCTTTGGGTTGTTGGGAAGAGTGTCATCAATTTTTATCCAAGTCATTTTTCTTCCTTTAGAAATCCAACCGCTTTATCAAAAGCAAACTTAATCCACATAGCCGCAGTTCCTTCTTCTGGATCTTTTGTCAGAACCAAGAAATCTCTAGCCTGTTCTAGATCGCCAGCAATCTCAGACCTGATCCGGGCTTCAATGCCTTTCTCGTAATCTTGCAAGCGTTTTATGAGATCGTAATGATTTAGATGGCATTTCTTCAAATCCTTCTCTAAACAGAACGATTCGTGAACTGTAATGAAAGCGGTTTCGGCTTCTTGAAGAATAGTTTTCATGCGACTCCCTTGATTGCTTCATCTAGCGTAATACCAAAATCCGCAAGATCGCGGCGAACTGGGTTCATCTCAAGATCGGCGAGTCGTTCGTTACGAATCTTTGTGCGCTCTCTACGAGTAAAGCCGCCCCAGATTCCAAACTCTTCCTCCATGCCAGCCGCTAAACAATCTTTCTGAATAGGGCAGGTGAAACAAACCTTACGAACTGATCTGTTATCTAACTGGCGCTGGATCAGATCACTTTCTTCTAGATAAAAAATCTCAGTATTAAGCCCCCGGCAATTAGCCCTAGCCCAATCCGTTCCTTTGATATTAATTTCTCTCACTTGCCAACACATCCAATCTCTCCAGTAGGGTCATAAAACTTGCAATATGAACTGCAAAAAAACTTAGCCGAATTTTCTGGCGGTGGTGGGGAGGTCATCGCTTTTACTTCAGAAACCCAAGTGCGGGCTTCCTCAACTAACTTTGGATCGTAGTCTGCTTGCCATACCTGTATATCTGAGAACTTGCCATCACGCGGAATGAATACCAAGCCAACAGTTTTAACTGGGTATTGCTGCGCGATCAAACTCCCATAAATGTTCACTTGAATTTTCTGCTGCTTTGTAGGCAGCCCACCTTTCGCCATCTTTGCAAGTGTTACGGTCTTGAAATCAAATACCGCTTCTGCCTTGCGAGAGTAGAAATCACAATGACCTTTGAAGAACTCATCACTAAATCCTTCTTCAAGGATGAAATCATCCCCAAAAATATCGTGAGCCTTCAACGCATCGTGGATAGCGGAGTGCATTGCCGTACCCATTATTGCTGCTAGAGATTCGGTATCGTGATTGGTTGTTGGGGTCTGATTAAGAATGTGCCAAGCCTGAGCGCGGCAACCTCCAACCGATGAAGCCCCAAGTTCAACCTGCACCGAACGCTCTTTTTGAGAATCTGCATCCCTAAGCGCAGTTGTGAGTGTCTTGATAATGTCCATTTATTGAATCCTCCACTTCTAATAAACTATTGAAATCAATCGTGCATTTTGTGCAGACATAAACTCGATGTGATTTGTAACTGCACTTATGCAATTTTTTGTTCAGTTGTGAACATATTGCACAAGCCGCCATTACAACTCCAATGTGGCTTTGATAGATGAACTAATTGATCGAGTGATATCTACCTGTGTTCGGATTCGATTGACATTTGCTCGGCAAGCCTTAACAGATGCTTCAGCGATTGCTAAACGCAGATGCATGGTTTCGTTCTCGATAAGAGCCTGATCCTCGCGCATAGTTGCGGTCATCTTTAGATCAGTATGTGAATTCTTCATACGAGCCTTAGCCATCGCAACTTCGTAATGTGCTGAGGCAGAATGAAATTCCTGTTCTGCCCCTACGAGATCGGCGTGGGCCTCATCCATCTCCTTAGATAGATCGAAGAGGCGCTTCTCAACTTGTTGTGGAGTAATCATTAGTATTTAACTCCCGTGATGATGTTGATAAAGGTGATCGCTCCAATAAAGAAAGCAGTCCAGAAAACTCCGCGAACAACTGCGCGAACTTGATAGTAACGGCGCGAACGCTCTGCGCTAGGTAGTAAATGCATCATGCTCACTTGGTTGCCTCCAATGCTTTCTTTTCTAATGCTCGCTTGTGGCTTCTAACTGCTTTATCAACAGTATTGCCATTAACAGGAACATTGACAAGACCAGCAGCCAATGCGCCATCGTAAAGGAGTTTAAGTTGCGGAAGTGAATCAATATCAGGAATCTGATCTAATGCTTCAGCAGCAAGTTCTTCTTGTTCTTTTGTGTAAGTGGGCGCTACAACTGTTTGTTCTTCACGGCGCGCAATTTTTTGCATACTGTACTTTGCATCGCCACGCGATTCAGCAAGATCAAATAGATCTCCCTTGTGCCATAGATCTAACGCCGCGCCAAAACGCATACCAGCGTTACGCAACGCATCTCCAATGGCTTCTTTAATGGCTTGTGTTCCCCTTGAGTTTCCAGAATCACCATAACCAATACGAGTAATGCCACAAACTGTTAGGCGTATCCACAAACCACCGCGTTCATCTAACTTAGGCAAACCATCTTCGCCTATTGCAAAAGGTTCCCACGACCAATTCAAATCAGTTTCAAGTAGTCGCTTAGTAAGAGCAGCATGACCAACATAATCTAGTTTTAGTCCACCTTTAGGGATTTGATTTATTTCATTGGGAGCAAAAGGTTCAAGCATTTTTGCTAAAGGGTGAATTTCTTTTTCAGCCATTTTGTTCCTCCGTTACTTTGATGTTCTTTTCAAGTAGTGCATGAGATTTTGGATTTGAATACTTAATGTCATCAAGCAGTTTCATCCACTCTTTGCTATCAAGAGTTACAGTCCATTCAGCCATCTTTACCTCCAGTTAATCTGCCGAGATTGGCATTGGTTACAGGGTAGGGGTAGCCACCGACAAAAAGCAAGAATCTTGTAAGGTGTGTTTGCGCTATTCTTTTCCCCATGATTTCAGTTGTCGTGCGTGTCTATGATCTTGAGGTGGAGATTCAATCCAGCGAGAATTTTCCTGACCATTTAGACGATATCTGCAATCGCGCTACAAAACTCTTTGCCGAGGCTATTGAAACTATGAAGGCATCTGAGATCGCTTTGACTGGCGAGGATTTGCTAGACGGCGATAATTAAGCCTACAATCTGCATCCCCCTGAAACGCAAATAAGCCCCCACTCAATGAAGAGTAGGGGCTATTTTGTTTTGTAAGTTATGCCATCTGTGAAAGTAGTTTAAGCAGTTTATATTCATCTGTTTGAGTCCACGATTCAGGGAATTCACTCTTAAGAGTTTGTAAGTGTTTAATCTCAATCGCAATGCGTTCATGGCTTTTAGGTTCGGCAGTTACAACTTCTGCGCAATAATGTGCAGTTGGAATAACGACAAAGTTGCCATGAGTTAAAGTAGAAACCTGTGTAGGTTCGCATAGATACCAATTACCTTTAGACGATTTACGCCATGTAAGGTCTTGAGTTCCGCAGTTTTTGCAGGTTGCTGATTTTGCCATTTTGATTCCCTCCAGAATCTAGAACCGTTTGGTTCATGGCATAACTATAAACCCATCTGGGGGCAAAAAAGACCGTTTTGGCAAGAAATTAAAAAAAATTTTGAACCACCCCCCTTTCGGGGGATATGTCCGATTTGGCTAGAAGATCCCTGTGAATATGGCTATCAGCACCCAGAGGGCTATCGTCACCCCGTAGAGGACTGCTATTCCAGCCATAGCCTGTATTCGGCGCTCACACGCCCCTTAGAGGGATCTACGAAGTGGAGTCGCTGAGAGGCTGCACCGTTAGATGCTAGGAGGTCACGGGCGTATCTGTTGCCCGTTTCGACCGCCCCAGACATGAACACGGAACCTTCCCCGTTAGCCATGTTCCAAGATTGATGCTGATGATAGTGACCGATGTAGAGATCCCTGAAGTCAAAGCCCTTGGTGATCTGCTCGACCTCATCGAAGAACTTGTACGCGCCAGACTTCCAGCGATCGGCGAATCTGACAATCGTTGAGGCGGTTCCCCAACGGATCTCGTCACCATGAATGAGCAGAGCCTTGTAGCCTTCACTCTTGCCCGTTGGATCTGGGATATGAACGCGCTGGATATCTTCCTTGGTCATCTGCCAAGTAAGGCGCTTCTCATCGGCTAGGGCTTGCCCTGCAAACATATAAGCCAACTTATCCCAGTTAATGTCTTTAGGGAGTTCGCCGAACTTACCAATACGACCATGATTGCCGGGTTCACAGACTACGGTTACTTTCTCAAAGTTCGCCAAGAGAGTGCGCGTAATGTCAATGAGGATACGCGAAACATCCACGAACTGACTCATTACATCGCTATCGACTTCGTACACCTGTGAGGGGAATATTGTTGTATTCTCAATTAAATCTCCACCGAGCATAAGAACAACCTCTTTAACGGGATGATCTTGACGATGAATATTGGTGATGCGGATAGTTTTATCAATGGATTGCTTAATAAGGCGCTCTGCCTCTTTGGAGTTGTAGGTAAGAGTCTGCTTGCCTAACTGCCAGTCGGTCGAGTGTAAAAGCGCAACTTCCGCTTTCTTAGCGCGCGAATCTTTTTTAGGTGTAGGAACTGGCGGTACTGGGCCAGCCGAGAGCATTGCATCGTGCGCGGCTTGGACAACGGCGGCGGTGAAATCATCTTTATTCTTCTTGACATTGGCTAACTGCCTCTGTGTGTTGAGTAGGGCTTTGCGAAGATCGGCAATCTGCGGATCAGGCTCTAGGTTGTCTTTTAGGCTCATTTGGCACACTTACAAATCTTTTTGAGATGCCTGTTCACACTTGCCCAAGCAATCGAATATCCTTCTTTTTGAAGTGCGGTCAATAGACCATTGGTAGATATTTTCTTTTCTATTGCCCCATCAAATGCTTTTTTATCCTCATCGTTTAACTGATAATAGATAGTGGCAACAGGACATAATTTAGATTGATAACGAACGGTTGCTAATGTATCGGCTAATGCCATAGTTAAACCTCCCCTTGAGAGAAGGGTAACAAACAAAAAAGACCCCCACCAATTAGGTGAGGGTGTGTTGAATGGTAAAAGTTATTCGGTGAGGTTGTTTTGATACGGCGTGATGATGTGAGATTCGGGTGCGATATTTGGTTGGCTTGTTGGATTGTGGGGAACGGCAGCGCCTCCCATAAACGAAGGCACAACGAACATCAACACTTTCTTGATATCAGTAGAAAATCCAGTAGCACCCCAAGCGGTCATGCCTGTACCTGCGGCAAGAGTCAAAGCCTTTGGGTCGGTCAATTTTAATCGGATCATGGCAACTTCTTCATTAGTTCGGTATAGGTGGCTTGATTGATGCCCGTAATTGGCAGTTTATTGGCACTCTGGAAGGTTTTTACGGCATAGGCTTGAGTATCTGACCAGCCGCTATTTTGGAACGCCTGTGGGAGCAATCCAGCCTTAAATAGAGCCTTCTCAACGGCAAGCACCGCAGCACTCTTGCTGCTCGGTTTGAAATCGCTTGCGTTCCATGCGGGCGCGGAAAAGGTAGTGGTTGGTTTGGTTGTGGCAGGGCTTGAGTTGTGGGTAACGGCTACGCCACCTGCGCCAAGGGCGGTAGCCCCTGCAACGCCCCCTGCTACGAATTTATTTGTGCCTAAAGATTGAGCAGGTTTTAAAGTTGTTGTGTAGGCAGGGCGAGCGATCGCCATGACATAAAGATATGGGCGATGAACCCTAAAGCATCCCTCACCGTTAGCAGGATTGCCCGATGATTTGTCTGGCCCAGTATTAAATCCGATTGCGGTAATTCCATCACGGCTTGCCGCTTCTACAATTTCAACATGATCGGCAACGCCTGAACCCCACGAATAAAAAACTAGATCACCGGGCTGAGCCGAATACTTTTCGACAATCTGCCCGTTGCGCTGAAACCACGCCAACCCCGCAGGGCAATATGAAAAGCCCTTTGGAGTTTGCGCGGCTACAAGATGCGAGAGATTGGCTTGAGCAAAGACCCAAGAAACGCCCATAGCGCAGTAGGCGGCATTAGGAATTCCGTACCATTCCCCGTAAGGGTTTTGGTTATTCGGCCCCTCAATAAAACCTACTTGTTGTTGCGCTATGTGAACAACATCTAAAGCGTTTGCCACAAGCCCTCCTTACAAATTACTTAGTTGTTTCGGTTGCAACAATCTTCTGAGCATCCGCAAGGGCGGCAGTTACGATTGGAGCAGTTAGCGCTTCTGGCGCGCCTGTTACTTCATCAATCTGATTAACGAGTGACTTAGGGTTCACGCGAGCAAGGATCGGGGCGAGCAAGCCGCCAACAATCGCTTTACCTGCAACTACCTTGAGTGAATCGTGTGGAGCGATTTCGTGTGCAGCAAGACCTGCGGCAAGGATGCCGTAGAAGTAATGCTCGATGTATGCTGCTTCTGACTTGCTGATCTTGAAATTAACTTTACTTGCCATTGTCATCTCCTGAGATATGTTCGGCGGCTGGTAATGTGCCAGCCTTTCTAAATCTTAGCGCATCCCAAAGCGGTGCGGGGATGGCGTGAATACCAAAATGTGTGCGATGGTGGGCTACACAAAGAACTTCTAGGTTGCCCGGCGATTCAATCCACGCTTGGAAATCCTCATCATTTTCAAAATGCAACCCAAACGCCTGAGCCACCTTAACGGGATCGGTGTTTTCAATCTGAGAGAACTCGATGGTGGAATGGTGGAGTTCGGCTTCGCCCGAACAGAGATCGTCATTGACTACACACTTCCAAAGCCCTTGGCGCTTGATGCGAGCCTTAGCCTCGTTAAACATATTGTAATGAGGATCGTCAGTTCGTGGCGCGTGTTCAGGAACATTGGTAATCATGTGAAGCGTTAAATGCTCAGAGTGTGCATCCGTCATCTTAAATTCTCATCTGGGAATTGATCTTGTGGGGTAGCCCAACGAATGATAACTGGAACAAAAGCCCCAAGGCAGACCTGCCATAAAATAGCGCCGTTAATAACATCTTTAATATGTAAGACAATTTCAATAGTAAGAAATGTCTGAAACCACACTCGAAATATAGAAATCAATTTCCACATTAAGCGCTTATTCAGATTCATATTTAGCCTTCATTACCTCAACATCAATTTTAATAATTTGCTGATTTTCAATCAAAGCATCTACCTTGTTAATAAGACCAGTCTGCCCATCATTGTAAAGAGCGTACTCAATGCGAGTGAGTTTTTCTTTTAACTCTTCTGTGTGTTTAGAAATGGTGTGCTTGGCGATCATCCCCATACCTGCGAGCAGAGCCGCAAATACAAAAAAATACGAGTAAATGATTGTGGCGGCATTTACATTAGTGAACAAGGTTGCACCTTTCGGTTATGGTTTGATTCCCTGCGTTCCTATCACATCGGGCTTGTCGGTGACTGCCGTTGTGTAAGTTGGCGCGGGTGGATTTTGCAGGGCGGTAAGTGTTGCTTTGAGAAGTGCAATTTCTTGGGCTTGTACCCCAATAATATCGCGCATCTCTTTTAATACTCCATCAATAGGTAGTTCCATTATTTGCCTTCTAACTTAGTTAAGCGGTTATTGATTTCTTTTAATGCCGATATAGTGAATACGCCTAATTTATCATAAGCAATAGCATCTGGTTGATTATCTTTATTGTAAGTAACCATTGGTTTTAATTCAGGAATTAAATCAACATCTTCTGCAATTAAACCAAATTGTTTAACATTTGGGGTATCGGATACTTCTGCTTTATATGTAAAACTTACTGGATTAAGTTTAACAAGGGCAGAAAGATAACCAGTATTATCAATTTCTATATTTTCTTTATATCGCCGTGAAGATGAATTGTAATAAAATCTACCATTAGACGATCTCCACCAAACGGCGTAATCGGTTGAACTGTTGTAAGGAGTCATTGCATGAACTTGAAGATTGCCAGTAATGTCCGCAGTACCACCCGAAGAAAGTGATCCAGTTGTAGAAATACCGCTTGTTGTAAGAGAAACCGCATAAGAACCGCTACCAACATAAACACCGCTACCCGATACAACAGTTCCATATCCTGAAAGCATTGTGCCGCCAGTAGCAGATAAAACCGTTGAGGTTCCCGAACTATCTGTAAGGTTTCCACCCGTGATATACCAGTTACCGATATGCCCAGAAGTAGCAACCATATTTCCTGCTGAGGAAACCGAGAAAGTTCCACTTCCATTATCGATGGTGAATCCCGTAAGCGTTCCTGCATATATTTGGGTTGCTTGAATTGTTCCAGCATAGACATAAGATGATGAGATTTCAGTAGCAGTAATTGTTCCAGCAGCAATTTGAGTAGCAGTAATTGTGCCTGTGGCTATTTGAGAAGCGGTAATAGTTCCTGAACTAATTTGAGCAGCAGTAATGGTTCCTGAAGTAATCACGCTTGCATTTAAAGAACCCGTAGCAATGCGAGCGGCCGACAATGTGCCTGTTGAGATATTGCCAGCATTGATATTAGATACATTAATTACGCTTGCATCGATAGTTCCTGATGTAATTTTATTAGCAGAAAGATTGGCGTAAATAGCACCATTACCTAAAGCGTTAGAACCCCACGAAGTTCCATTCCAAGTAGAAATAGCATTATCGGCAGATGTGTTAAACCACATATCACCAACAAGAAATGTGCTCCCTGTATATGGGGTTGTTGGTGTTGTGCCTTGGCGGTAAATAGCGTTCTTGCCATTAGCGGTTGTTTGAGCCGCAACCGAGGCTGCTTGCGCTGATGCTGATGCCGCTTGCGCTGATGCGATAGCAGTATCTTGAACGCTAACCCAACTACTGCCATTCCAAATATAAAGTTTATTTCCCTGAGCCGTATTGATCCATTGGTCATTAACTGCATTAGCGGTTGGAGCGGTTCCTGAATAGAAAACTGTATTTTTTGTACCAGCAAGAGCAATAGCGGTAGTGGCTTGGGTGTTAGCGAATTGGGCTGCGGTGGTGGCTTGGCTTGCAACACTTTGCGCGCTTACTGCCGTTGATTGCGCTGCATCTGCTGAAGCCTGTGGGCCGCTATAACCTAATTCAAGACGATTCAAGCGATCATTGATCGCCTGAAACATATCAAACAAACTTGCTGGCAGATTAACTGAACTCATTTTATCCCGCCGTTAAAGTGGTTGCTAGTGGGAGGTTGAGGGTAAGTGTAACGCGATCTGGGCCATTCTCGCCGGGCTGAACATCTATGCCCACAATGCGGTAGATCGAAGATGATCCAGTTGTGGGAAGAACGCCACCATCTGAATAAACGGTAGCCGATGCAGTTGGGGTGCTTGCTATACCGCTAGGGAAACGATCATCATTGATAAGAACTTTAACCTGATCGCCTACGCTATAAGCGCCAAGGTAGGGATCAACATAACTAGGAATAACAATTTGCATGGTTGTTGGAGGATATCCAATAGCAAGCAATTTTCCTATGGTGGTGTTTTTAAGAAGATCAATACTTACAATATCAATCATGTTTGAATTTTCTTCAAGAAGAGGCCAAGTGTTTGAACCGTAAATCTTAGAACGGTCATAGTAATTGGCAATGAGGCGGTTGTTGTTTGCGCCATATCCTAGACCAAAGACTTTATTACCAACGCGGGTAGCATCTTCTGCATAAGAATAAGAAACAATATTGCCGGGGAATTCAAAATTAAGGGAACTTGTAGATGAGCCGCTATAAGTAGCGCCAATAATAGGAGTGCCTGCCACTAATGTGTTGTAAAGCAAACCGCTTGAAACAGATGGCTTAATAAGAAAATCAAAAAAGGTGGAACTGGTGGCTAAATCTTTCCAAGCCTGATAAACACTTTTAATCTCAAAATCATAAAATGAGCGAATAGCCACACCGCTAGATGACGATGGCCCTGAGTAGGTAACGCCGATATTGCCATGACTGATTGCATTAGCGCCAGCCAATAAATCGGTAAGCATAACAAGCGGATCAACGCCAGTATTGGTGCTGAGGTTTCCATAAACAAGACCGCCAACGCCAGTACCGCCAGCATTTGCCTGATAATAACTAGAACTTGTGAACTTATAGATGCGGCGATGCTGATAATAAGAAAGCATTTCTTGCGCATTGATCTTCATTATCTGAGTATCAGAGTCGTATTCTCTGTTCCAGATTACGCCAGACCAAACAGGAACTCCACCATGCAACACCCAAAGAATTACCTTGCCGGGTGTTGTGCCAGCCTCAACATTCATTGCATAGGCATTAACACCTGAAAGTAATAACTCACCAGAGAACGCGCCAATACTCGACAACTGAGAAGTAAAATTCACGCGAGTAAAAGGCAACTCAGCAATAACAGGGTTGGCAGTAGAACCCGATTGGTAAAGTTGTGTTGTTACATAGGTGTAATCCTGAATAGGCATTAGATGTAAGAGTTCCTATATGTAATAGCCATAGAACCAAGCGTACTAGACCAGAGAGGGGTGTAGTTGCCCATGATAGACAACCAACCACCAGTAAGCGCGCCTGAAGTTACATTGTCAAAAGAAAGCAAAGTATTTCGCGCTGGATTGCCATTCTGGGTAATGGTGCGTTGTAAGAGATCAATTACAAGCGGATAAGAAGTATTCACATTGGAGAAATTCATACGATAGCCTGTAATGGTATCCCAAATTGCTCCGCTTGAATTAGGGCTTGCAATAGTTACGGCAGGGCAGGTGTAAGCCCATCCATTATTAGCCAAAGCCACATTTGTAGTTCCGCTCGCGGTTTTGGCGGTATCGTCATAATAGCGAGGATCTGGGAAGTAAAATTCAACTTGAATCGCAATGTAACCAAATGTGTAATCTGGATCAACTGGAACTGTAATATTGCGAACGCGCCCCCACATACGCTTAATGCCAGTAACGGTTGTATCTGTATATGACTCAGAATTTAACTGAAACTGGAAAAGGTTAAGAGTTGTATCTGAAGGCTGAGAACCCTGATATGGGTCAGGGTAAAGACCTTGAACCTGTGGGGTAACGGCATATCTGAAATCACGGTAATAGGCTTGGGCGCTTTTTGTTGAATCGCCAATAATAAGCATATTAAAAGTAACGGTGCGACCCTCATAAAAATCTCGACCTGAGTACGCTCCGTCAATGTAGCCTCGGTTATCATCTTGAACGCGAATGGCAGGAGTGCCTAAGCCATCAACACTTTCAACAATGTAAGGAGTTCCAGCGCCAAATACTGTACCTCTAAATTGAAATTGATATGTGCTTAGAGTCATTATGGCTTCCCTAATGGTTGATTTTGGGTGGAAACTTTAGCAGCCTGTTTAGTTCCATCTACATAAACATTTACCTGTACGCCACCAGATGTTCCACCAACTGTAAGTTTTTTACTTTTACTGATAGAAGTTTTTTTAGTTTTAGAAGCACTTGCAATAACGGTTGGTTTTAATCCACTATCGATACTTCCAGTTCCAGAATATTTGTCGCGGTCTGGATCGGTAATAACGGCAGAGTGTCTTTTTTTCCAATCGGCTAATTGTTGTTGATAACCTGCCATAGCAGCCGCGCCAGCCTTGCCACCAATAGTAGGTCTGACTGGCATTGCATCTATTCTGGCTGATTCTTTTTCTGCGCTATAAATTCCAACACCTACTACTGCCGCTACGGCGGCAGCGGCAGTAGCAACGCCAGCAGTACCACCCAAAAGTAATTTAAGCATTGATCCGGGCGCGGCAGTAAATCCCAATACTGCTTCTGCTTCTGCACCTAAAGCAGCAGCCGTTCTTAAAAGACTTATTTCGGCAATGATAGATCTAATTGCAGTAATAATTCCAATTATTTTTGGTGCTGCCCAGATTCCAGCAAGAGCAGTAACTAAACCAGCCACCACGCCTTTATTGTCGCTAATAACGCCAAAGAAACCATTAAGACCGGGAATGCCTGTGTCATTGATCCAATTAATTACATTATTTAATGCTGGAACTAATTTGGTTCCCACATTAACTTCAAGGTTTTGGAAGTTGGCTTGCGCTTTTTGCAATCCCCCTGCAAGGGTTTCGCTAAAGGCTTTTGCCGAACCGTGAGTACGATCTTCAACCGCTTTAAGGATTTGTTCAAGAGAAGCACCCTTTGGTAATGTCTTACCAATAGCAATGCCAAGATCGCCAAGACCTTTAGCCTGACCAATAGTTGCGCGAGCCAATAGCGTTGAAGCATCAGCAAGAGATATTTGCTTATAGCGAGCAAGGTCTGCCGCAGCGCTTAAAGTATCAAGAGCAGTTTTAGGATTACGGCTTGCAGTAGTTAGGGTTCCAAGAGCATCGTAAGTATCAGCAGTAGTAAATCCAAGATTACGCATAGCGGCATCAGCGCGATCAATATAAGGCTTGGCAACATCAAAACTAACGCCAGTATCTTTGATGGCAACCGAAAGTTTTGCTTGAGCAGTTTCTACTGTGTCTAATTGCTTAATGCTTGATATGGCAAAAGCACCAAAAACCCCACCAAGTCCAAGAAGCGCAGTTCCGGCATACTTGGAAGCGGTTTGCATTTTGCCAAGAGCGTTGCTAGCAATAACGCCATTCTTTTCCATCTTAAGAAGTTCTTTATTGACTTCTCCAAATGATGCAATAGCCTCGGTAGCCTTTGCCTTGATCTCAAAGATTACTGGGGGAAAGAACTCTGCCATGATGCCTCCTAGAGAGCCAAGTGTTTGCGAACGATGTTAATTGCCAATGGTCTGAACTTTTCCCATGCAGGTTTCATATATGGGAATTTTGTGCCTTTAGGCCAGTTGCCTCCGCCAAGTTCAACCCTGCGACCATAAATAATCGTTGGGCCAACTATGGCTGAATAGGTGGCAAAACCTTCACGCTCTTTTTCGCCTCTAATAGATCGGCGTAAGTTACCTGTGCGGTTTTTAGGTGGCTTACCCACTTCAGCCTTTTCGCCAGATCTGCGTTTGCCTTTAATCTCTTCTTTAGATAACTGAATAAGTTGAGTCATCATTTCATCACGGGCTAACATAGCGCCACGATCAATTTTCTTTTCAGCCTCAATCACTCTACGCATTACTTCAGGGATGTTATTGCTGATTTCCACTTTCGATCTCCCTAGCAATGTTGAGTATTTTAAGAATCCAATCCACCATAAAAGCAGGTTGTTCATCTGTTTCCTGTGGAGTCCAGCCGAATTCTTTGGCGCACAAATAGTATAAATATTCTTCGTATGGATAATCGTATAACTCGCTAGACGGGTTACCCTCTAAAATCCACTTTAAGCGTTCAAGTTTCCTAAAGGGCTATCAGGGTTGCTCTGATTGGCTGGAGTATCCGAGAAGTCTGGGAAGATTCCAGATTGAGCCTTAGCCGCTTCTGCTGCCAAGAAATCGTAATCAGGCATAGTCAATTCATCCAATGAAGCAATATGAATTGATGGGATAATAAGATCAAACGACCATGACTCAACAAGAACTGCGATCAAACCATCAGTCATAGACATAGCCTGAAGCAGGCCTTCTTGATTGTTTGCCGCCGCTACAACCTTTTTGCGATCTTTCACGCGTAAGGTTGATGGGTCGCGCAATACTGCGGTGTTACCTGATGGGAGAGTAATACTTTTTGACATTTGGTTTCCTTCCAATGTGCCTTCGCAATAATAGCCCGACTAGGAGAGGGGAAGGCGGCCTCTCCTAGCGGGATTCTATCGGTTACTGGAATGTTCCGCTTGGGAGAGCGTTCTGCAAAGTGAACTTTACAGGTGAGTATCCAGCAGTTGCGCCAATATCTGTTGTGTTTCCAAGACCTTCGATATCTACGGTTACTTCAACATAATCAGCGTTACGCTCAATCGCACCAGTTACATAAGCGCCCTTTGAGATAGTGAACTGAACCTGAGTTGCAGTTGATCCGCTACCTGTTGAGAAGTTGAAGGTAAGGGCTGGCTGAGTGTTGGTGATGTAGCGAGTAAGTTCTGCATCATCCTGCATAACAAAGGTGATCTTGCCCTTAGCAGTTAGAGCGCCAAGGAATACCTGATATGGAGATTGGGTATTGGCTAGACCCCAGATTGCTTCTGACTTGCGCGAGAGATCAAGAGTTCCTGTGCGTGTGTAGCCAACTGTTGAGCCGCCGATTGTTACGGTTCCAGTCCATACCTGAGTAGGGAGAACTGTTGAGAACGATGGGGCTGGAGCAGTTGTAGTAACTGATGGGAAGCCCATAGCCTTTACTGCGTATTCCAACATTCCGTCAGCGTTGAAGGTCAAACCAAGATCGGTGATCTGGCAACCCGGATACTGGCGAGTGTTCGCTGAGTAGAAGTCTGTGATGGTGAGAGCCTTTGGCTGAGCATCGCCTGTTGTTCCTACGGCGTTCTTAACCGCAATAGCGTGGGTGTAAGGGGCTGATGAACCTGTTGTGGTTACATCGCCAAGGATACCTGCAACCCAGTAGCCGATTGTGTCTGCAAAGACTGGCCCACCAAAATCAACGGTTGTGTGGCGGCGGCCCTGAACATAGGCGTAGTTCTCAACGAGTGAGCCACGAAGCCCTGTGTCATAAAGAGGTGCGATTACATCAACAGGCTTAAAACTGTTCATGGTAACTGGCACAAAATTTGTAGCCGTTACTGGTGTTCCTTTTGTCGTTTCTAGGGCAACGCCTAAATACGACTTAACGGATGGTTGTGCTAGTGCCATTATTCATCTCCTACTGTTGGCTTGGACTTGGTGGACTTTGATGAAACATTTGCTGCGCTGAAATCTTCAGGTGCCTCAAAGGTGTCACCGGGTTTAACTGTTACTGCGATACTTGGGAAAACTCGCTCATCTGAGCCGTTGTAAGTGAACTGCATGATTGCTCCTATGCGTTGATAACTTGGGTAACATCAAATCTCACAACTGCCCAAGTTTCGGTAGCAGTACCGTTGCTAGACATTGGCTCGCCGTAAGAAGTATTAATGACTGGTTCTGCTGCTTGCCATACAAGTACGCCCGACTTATCGCCAAATTGATGATCTGAGCGGAGGCGGTTCTTAAGGTTGTCTATGACATTATCAAAGTCAGCCATAGCATCTTCAGCATTGTTTTCTAGAGAATGGTGGAAAAGTTGAATTGCTACTGAGTAATCAACTTTCTTGATACCCGTAGCCACACCTGCGGCGGTATAACCACCCAAGCCAATACGAGTTTCTGTTTCCGACTCAATAAAGACTACGGCAGCGCAACGGTTTCTCTGCGAAGGCAGGGCATTAACCTCAAAGTTAATACGCTTAGGAAACGAGGTAAAGACCTGATTGATACCATCTACCTGCGGTGGCTTGATGAAGGTAGCGATTGTATCTCTGGCTTCTTTGCGACCTACTGCCATTATCTGACCCTGCGGTAAGGCATAAGCAACTCTTTAGCGAGCGCAATCTCATCGCTGAGTTTGTCCTTGCCGGGTGTGCTTTGTGATGCGCTAGTTGAGATACCCATAGTCATTGAGGAATCTCCACGAACCTTGAGAAAGGCGGTTGTGACGAGGATTGCAGCCTCTTTGATGGCTGGCGGTAGGGCAGAGATTGAAACCCCTGCGTTGTGCGAGTAAGCCAATGGTGCAGCAAGGGCTACGGTTGCGTTTCCGTAGGTGTGGTTGCTGGCAACTGTAACTAATTCTGAGTTGAAGCCATCATAGATGCGTAGGGTTGAGTTGGCGGTGATTCCTGTTGGATCTGCAACTACAACGGTAGATTGTCCAGCAGTTGCGGTAACAATGGTTGTATTGGCGTATCCAGCCACATACTTGAGGTTAATAAACATCTCAAAGCGTGGGCCTGCTGGAAGTCCGAATTGAAGTGGGCCTTGTGTGGAGTAGTTAAAGCCTAGGTTTCCGCAAGGAATAATAATCTGCTGATCTTCGATCCAAGCAATAGAAGGATCGGGAACTGTGTTCATCTGCGAGGTTGGGTTGCCATAACTGAAAGCAACAAGCGCAATAATAGGGTTGTAGCGTGGATGGATGCGAAGCGTTCCATCTTGGTAGATGCGAGCGCGCATATTCTCGCTCTCGGTTGTAGCCGCAAGAACCTGATTGCAATAGGTGTCAATCCACGATGAGGCGCGGGCGATCACATTAGAGAGTTCGGCATCCTGCACATCTGGATCTTGAGAGTTGAATACAAGGTTAGAGATATCAATAGCGGTAGGAGCGTTCTTGAACTCGTCAAGGGTCAGGTAAGGGGTGGAGAACTGATGTGTTGTATTGGAATAAGCATTAGCCATTTATTTCTCCGCACTTTGAGCATTTTTTGAAGAATGAACCGAACCCGCAAGCCTTACAAGGAAAACCGACTGCTGAAATGTTTTGGATAACGCCGCTTGCGCTCGCTACGCCTAAGCCTTCTTCTTTGAGTTTCTTGACAAGTTTAGGATCTTTGATTTCAAGCAATCCATCTTTGCCAACAAACTTGCTTTTCTTTCCATGACGGGTATCAATCGAGATGCTGGTCATACCCTTTGGTGGAATCATCTTGGTCATAATTTGCCCTCTCTAGGTGAGAGAGAGCGCACCTTTCGATGCGCTCTCAATCGTTGTGATACTAAGCAGCCTTGATACCTGAAACTGCGCCTGACCATGATGGGCCGTATGACACGAATGTTCCGCGATAGTAGGTTGATGCTTCGTTCTGCAACTGGATCTTAGGCCAGTTGAGGTATGTGTAATCCTGAACATTCACGGCAGCCCAGAGGTTTGAAACTTCTGAGTTCTCGAATGGAAGGACATAAGAAAGGATTGGAGCAACGCCCTGTGGAAGATAAGGGTGAACTGTAAGATCTACGAGTTTTCCTGTTACTTCGTTGTGGAGTGCGCCGATAACTGCGCCACCGACATAATCGCCAGTTTCATTCTGAGCGAGGTTTAGACGGTAGTTAGCGGTTGAGCCATTCTTGATTGAGTCTGACAACTGCTTGCGATCTGCACCATTGAGGAAAATCTCATCTGGGTTAGCAAGGTTGTTAGCGTACATTGCAGCAAAAGCAGTCTGGAACTCTACGCCCGGATTGCTTGTTGAGAATGTTGTGTTGATGTTGTTGTTGTAACCTGACTGTGCGCCAAGAACATAAGCAAGGATACCGTCATAACCAGCACCATAAGCAGATGTATCAGCAGCGTGTGCAGAAGCAACATCGCCAGTTGTAGCAAGAGTACCCTGAAGTGTGAACTTGAGAGTAGCGGTGCGACCCTGATAGAACTTTGCAGAATCAGCAGGCTCAGAAGCGCCTACGCCTGAGAATACCTTGTATCCGAGAGCGCCAGCGATTGCAGTTGAAACGACAACATCGATAACCTGAGTTGATCCATCTGGAGTTGCAGAAGCAACTGAAGATACAACTGAGTCACCAAATGCGCCAGCATCAGATGTAGCCTTGACCCATACCTTAGTACCAGCAGAGATAGGTGTTTCACCTGTCGCAGCAGTACGAGCAGTAGCGGTGATTGTTGGAGCAGCAAGTGCGCCAGAGAATCCGTTACCTGAAGTTCCGCGACCCATAAGGAGCATCTTCTCTTCAGCAAGCATTGTTGAGTAAAGGAGTGTACGAGCAGATGTAGCGATCAAATCTTGGTATCCAAGACCAGAATACTGAGCATCGAATGTGACATCATCGCTTAGACCGAATGAAGAATAAGCAAAAATCTTATCATCAGCAGTATAAGAGATCTTTGGGCCACGATTTAGATAGAGTGGGTTAGCAGAACCATTGACCGCAAAGTTATTCTGCGTTGTTTCTGTGATACCCGGATGGATGTTCGCTGCGCCTGTGATGGCGTTTGAGAATCCAGTAATACGCTTGATGCGGTGAGCAGTACCGACACCCTTGGTACGAGGCAACTTGTTGCGAAGTGGTGTTGGAACTGGTACGAGGTACTTAGCAGGTGCTTCGAGGTCGAAGGCTGCGAAGGATGAGTTAAGTGGTGATGTAAGGCTGATATCCTTAGCAATGTCTGCGGTTGAAGTCGCAAGAGCATTGTTGAGAGCAGCAACACCATCAGCAGATAGTGACTTCTTAGCAAAAGCCTGTGGAAGTCCAGCATCTACTTTCTGCTTGAACATTGGATCAAGATTTGGCTCTGCAACTGCTGACTTTAGAGCAGTTTCAAAAGCCTCATTCTTGGCAGCCAAGTCCTTTGGCGCAGTTGCGCCAAACATTTCTTGTGCGTTAGGCATGATTTTCCTTTTCGTTTAGAGTGTTTGCTTACCGATACCTGCGGCCTTGAATTCATCATCAGCCATTTCTAGGTATCCGCGAGCGAGGAGAGGATCAGTCGAAGCATCTGCCTTAGCCTTAAACTGCAAAGCCTTGGTAATATGCGCGTTCTGAGTTTCTGTTGATAGTTGTGTTGCGGTGCGCTTTGGCCCACCTGCAACGGTTTTTTCTAGTGCCGTTGCTAGTTCGGTTTCAAGACTCAAAGCCTTCTCTACTGCTGACTCTTTTTCAGCAACTAGAGATGCTTTCTCTGCTTCAAACTTTTCCATAGCACTCTTAACGGCTTCTGCAACAAGGGCTTTTAGACCCTCATCTTCTGAGGTTTCATCCTCAGAAACTTCTGGAGTCTGCTCTGTGATTGCTTCTGCGATCATCGCAGTAACATCAACAGGGGCATCTGCTTCAGCAGACTTTTCAGCGCCAAGATCGATCATCTCGGCAGTAGTTACATCGGTGCGGCCATGTGCTTCGCCCGGTGTATCGCAACCGCACTCAAGGCACTTGCCAGTAGCAGACTTGTCTGCTCCCATTTCCTTGTGTGAGTCTTTAGCGTAATCCATGTGACCAGAACACATCTTTGAATCGCAACCCTTACAGGACTTGCAACCATCGCACTTGCAACCCATAGTGGTATCTGGTTCTTTTACAATTTCTGCCTCGGCAGAGAGTTCAATATCTGACATAGGTGCTGCTTCTCCTTCTTGAACTTCGCCTTGATACCAAGCAATAAGATGGTTAGCGACTTCAACGAGTTGGTTTAGGGAATAACTCTCATCTGCGCCTTCGCCCATTTCTGAGGCTTCAGCAACAATGAGTGCCGCAACTGCGCGGCGAGCAGCATCAAAGGCTGCTTGGTCAAACTTCACGGTGTCGGTTGTCAAAGACTTAGCCAATTCCGTGATCTGCTTAATTGTTTCCATCTTTGACCCTTTCTCGGTCTTGATATTTTTGAACACCTGTGTAGGCAGAGGCGCTTTGAAATCGTGCATTTCCTCAACCTGAACAAGCGAACTTTCTCCATCGACCGATTTAGCCAAAATCAACTTAGCGTTAGGGTTAGCAGGGCGATCTACTAGAGAAACTTCAATGATTGAACCATCAATGATTCGACCGTTAGCGGCTTTCTGGTCGCGTACTACGCGAGGGGCTTTAATGCCTACTGAGAATCCGCGATAAACCTGAGTCTTAACCTTCTTAACTGCCAAAGGATCAACAACATGGACACCAATAATATGCTTGCCGTTCTTGTTTTCATATTCCTTGGCTACTCCCGCCGCGTTAGGGCCGTGCATCTCACGGATGTTTCCACCTGATGTGAACCAGTCTGGCATAGCCTTTTCAAGCCATGCAGGGTCGCAAATCTGCTGATCGAGGTCTAATGAGTCATCTGTGGCGTTGCCATAGACCATAAGTGTTCCATCTTCATTCTCGTCATACTTGAGAATGGAGGCATAAGCGGTGGTGAAATCTCTTTCCATATTTTCTCCTTAGACCGATGCGGTTACTACAACAAGTCCTGCGCCAGTACCAGCAGCAGAGATGGCATAAATTTGATCCGTACCATTGCACCAAAGTTGGCGGCTTGCACCTGCGGCAAGTTTGATTCCCTGAGTTGCACCTGATGTGGTAATACCAGCATCACCAATCCAAATAGGGTTAGTATCAAGATTGTCAATGTAAACAGGAACATTCTGGCGAATTCCTGCTGGAATAGTAAATACAACCTGAGCGGTTGTTCCTACCGTGTTATTGGTTTGGATTAGTGCCATTTATTTCTCCTGTTGTTGTGATGGGTAGCGTTCTTGATATAACTTTCCTGCTTGTTCATTGCCATCTAGCCAACGGCTTAGTAATTCAGCCTGTGGCATGGTGTCATAATCGTTTTCATCTAGGATCATATTTACGCCTTCCAAACTGGAAGAATTCCTCTTCCTGTTGTTTCTGCCGCGTATTCTTTAGCAGACAAATTCCATCCATACTTGTTTGCGTAATATTCAACTAAAGGACTTGTCCTATCTCCAAGCGCCCATTCTGCATAAACTTCAGCGTAGGCTTCAGCAGTTGCAGTTCTGCCATATCTTGAGAGCAACAACCGCGCTTCTTTTGGTGTTGATTTAGATATGCTTCCTCGGTAAGCATTTTGGATGCTATCCATTGTGTGACCGAGTTCATGGCTAAGTGTATATGTAAGAGGTGAAGAAGCCTTGTCGCGGGCTGGCATACTCCAGTTGCCATTGCTAACGCGATCCTTTGTGCTTTCTCTTACCATTCGAGGGTTTAACCAAATCTTGTCTGATCCCAAGTAAGTGTAAGCATTGGTTGTTCCCTTCATTCCTTCAGGGGTTACATAAAGGGTGTAAGGGCGTTCAACTCCGCTTGCATTAAATTTGCGCCATTCGGGAAGAGTGTCGCGGGCTTCATTAAATGATTTAAACACATTGGCAAGTTGCTCGCTGGTTATCTCTTTAAGGCCGCGCTGGACATAAACCGAATGATTGCCTGAGATATAAACATCATTTTTGGCAATTAAGTTTTTAGCCGCATTGATCTGAGATTCAAGCAAGTTCGGTAAATCTGTGCCTAGCGAGTTCTTGGTGATCGCTCGCATATCCACAAAATGAGAAAATGCGCGCTCAGGCGTGGCTAAGGTGAACTCTGCTGGCGCTGCGATAGGTGCGGCTTCTGGCATCAAGGCTATTGCCTGAGATGCGAGATCGATGGCATTAGCGAAGCCTGTTGTATCTGTTGTATCGCCGCCATCAGTAGCGCCAGTATCGATTGAATCTCCACCATCTGTTGTATCGCCACCATCGGTAGGGGCGGCAGTAGATGAGGTATCTGAGATATAAGGGGCTATATCGCACATACAGTTAGGGTGAACCGGGGCATCTCCATTGGGCCAGTCCTCCTCAATGGAGATAGGGGAAGCATCAAGATTGACTTGGCAATCCTCGCAAGGATCGGCTACTAGCCATTCGACCATTTCAACGCCTGAATCTGCGTACTGGGCGAGTTCTGCTTGAACTACGGCGCGACTCATTTCGGTCTGGGCAATAGTTAGCGAGCGTTGAGGATCGTTAATAACATCATTGATCTGGCGGGAAACTTCTCTAGGCGTGATTCCATCAGCAAGACCATTGCCAAGAACCGTACCAATTCTGTCTAATGATGTGTTGGTAATGCCGTCAATCGTAAGACCGCGAGCATCCAAGAGGGATTGCAAGCCACCAGAAGGATTAACTAGGGTTGCGGCGGCTTGGTTGCCGGGTGTCCAAGTGTTCCAATCAACTACGCTAACATTAGAAACAGGTGTTACTGCTTTTGTAAGGCGTTGGTTAATCATTACCCCTGCTGCGGTCTTACCTAAAACCCAACCATCTGCATAGATCGGTGTAAGGGATGCAGTAAGTGCAGCCTTGTTAGGCGTGATATGAACTCGCGCCCAATCTCTTGCTTGCTGATTTGTTACCTCTGTATGTCCAAGGAAAGCGTTAAAGAAAGCCTCTGTAATGTCATCGGCGTTAAATGCGCTTCTAAACCCTTTGCGGATTTGTTCTGCGTGTTTAGCAGATAGGCGCACTAACGCGCCATGCCACTCCATTACAACCCCAAATAGCGTTCAGCGTACCAACGAGCGCCGTCTAGGTCTTTCGCATCAATAAATTTATTAAGAACCTCAGCGTAAGCGTGGTCTAAGTGTTCAAAGTTAAATGCGCGGGTAGCGGTTCCGCGATTTACCCAACGAATAAACTTCTTAACTTCTTCTTGTGCTGGTTCAGCCTTTGGTTCGGCAGTTTCAGGTGCTTCAGGCGCTTCTGTTGCGCTTGGCTCGCCATCTTGAGCGCCGCTTTCATCAAGTGAAGTTCCAGCAGCAACCATTCCTTCAGGAGTGAACATAAAGACTGACTGACCTGCTACGAGGAATGGCATATCTGCCTCAGCAGTATCTACAAGAGGCAATCCGTTTCTATCGCGCCATTCATTAACGGTCATACCAGCAGAACGCTTCTTGAGATCATCGCGCTTGGCTGCTTCTTCATTATCCGAGGCATCATTTGAGGACAAACGGAATTCAAGTTCGCGTGGCATACCCAACCAGCGATAGGAAAGGGCTGAGAGTTGCTGAGAGAGCCATTTGGCAGTAGGTGTGATACCGATTGCTTCTGCGGCTTCTTTCTCGCCCTGCTGATGACCTGAGCCACCAAGACCAGTCTTAGCAGAGAATCCAAGTTCGGTAGGAAGAACGCCAAAGTGTCCTGTGATCGAAGTAATGAGGTAATCATCTAGGCGATCTGAGAACTTCTCTGAATAGCCTTCTTCAAACTTGAGAACGCCACCCGGCAATAGCATACGCATACGATTGCGCTGCTCGGTCTGCCCTGAAAGTTCATCGTTGTAGATGTTCTCGTAGTAGCGGATCTGTTCAGGTGTGAGGTTGGCTGACTCTGGGAGTTCAAGCCAAGATTTAGGCATAACGCCATCTGTGAATTCGCCCTTGATCCATTGCTGGCGGCGAAGGTAGATATCAGCCATAGGCAAAGCGCGCTCAACAGGTGAGTAGCCCCAAATGGAGTTAGCGCGGCGATTGCGGATGAGGTAAGCAAGTTCATCGCTTGAGAACTCACCGTCTGCGGTTTCGTCATCTACTGGAGCGTGGAATTCAGAGCGTGGGAAGCCAAAAAGAATCTGTTGGTAAGCAGGGCCAACTGAAGGATCAGGGCGCATACCGCGATCATCAAGAAGTGGCTTGATGGTTGAGCCATCTAGGATCTGCAATCCGCGAATCTCTCCACCGATTGTAGATTGAGGCCAGATAGCGAGCGCATCAAGAACATCAATCTCTTCTAGCGCCATTCCTAGCCAATCAACGAAGGTGAGTCCGTTGGCAGGGTCAGGTGTTTCCCAGAACTTGCGAAGGCGAGCGATCTCAGGCGCAAATTGTGCGCGAGCATCAGACATTGCGCGTAGGTGATTTCCACCAGATTCGGCAACAATACGCTCAGTAGCGGAATCGCTAAGAACGATATCCCAATCTAGCCCAGTAATCTTGGCCTTCCTTACCTCGATGCATCGGCGAAGAATGTCGATCTGATCTGCTGCTACACGAAGGGTCTTAAATGGTACAAGGCGGTTCTCGAAGAGGTTGATGTTCTGAGCAACCAAGAACTCATAACGGCGTGGATCAGGGCGGCTTGTGCGTGGATTAAGCGGGTTAATCGCGTTAGGAAATAGTGGTACTGCGGCAGGAAATGGTGCGTTGCCAAGAATAGGATCACGATACATAGGATCAGCGTTGTAATGCTGAGTATCGGTGCTGGTAAGAGCGTTCACATTGACTGGAGATGCTGAAGGCGCAAGTGTTGGCGCTTTAGTAATCTGCTCCGCTACTTTAGCGGCTAGGCGATCTAACAAGCCCATCTATTCTCCTTTATTAGCGTACCCAAATCATGCCTACATCGGCAGTTGGTCTAAGTTCGTTTCTTTTCCAGCCATCTGTTTCCCAAGCCTTAGCGTGTGCATCTCGCCAAGCCCATAAATCTTGATCTATGTCGTACCACTTATCAGGTTGATCTAAGTGCGGTTCAATGAACTGCGGTGCTATCTCGGTGTATCCGAGAGCGCGCAGATAGTCTAACTGCTTTTGGTGTTCATCTATTGTTGCCTGAGTCCACTCAAAGGTAAGCATCTTGTATTTACAGATCATGCCCTTGAATACCGACCACTCAGCGCCTTCAACATCTATCTTGATGAGATCAGGCTCACCGTATATCTTGGCGAGAGTATCTATCGTGATCGTGTTGGCGTGAATAGTTCTAAATGGCTTGCCGTTGTACGGCATATCTGGGGAAGTCAGCCAATCCTTGTTTAAGGTGCTTAGCCCATCTTCTGCTGCCTCGTAGAACTCCACGCGCTCGTTATCTTTATCAGATGCGGCAAACTTGAGTGGGGTCACGCGAGGGTTGTAAATAAAGTTCTTAACAAGATCGGCATATACCCGCGAAGGTTCTAGGGCTACTACATCATAGCCAAGAGCGAGCGCAACTACTGTTGCATCTCCCCGATTGGCACCGATATCAAACAATAATGGCAAGGTTAGCCTCTATCGCTTGGCGGTACTCATCGCTGATCTCCATAGAAAGCAACTCATTGAAGATTCTGATGGATTCATCTCTGCGACCTAGCCACCAACCTGCAACGGCTTCTTCAAAATCTAAGGCGTATTCCACATAGCCAACATCTGTTGGGAGTGGGTTATATCCAAAATCATCGCCTGAAACATTCTGACCAATGCGAGCATAAACCCAAGCCTCGCGCCAGTTGCCTTGGCGTTCGTGAAACTGCGACAAAAGGAAGAATCCTTCTGGGCGATCAGGGTCGTAGCCGATTGCTTGCATGAGGCAATTAGAAACTGTTGTTGTGCGGTCTGTCTGTTCATTAAAGCATTTGGCAAGTTTAAGCAGCGAGGTATAAACATAAACATCGCCCCACTCTTTGCCATACTCGGCGGTGCGTAGATAGAAAGAAACTGCGCTCGCTATCTGGTCTGCCTTCTCGTACTCAACCGCAACCTCAAAGTTTAACTGTGGGTTGAACGGGTCTTTAGATAGTGCATAGATAAGTTCATCAAGCATCAAGCGCCTCCGCTATTAGATCCTCAATAATAACGCGTGGCGTTACTAATACAAATGCGGCGTTATCTGCTACGGCAAAACTAACGAGCAGATCGCCTTTATATTCGGCAATCCCTACGCAGAACTCGATCCTGAAATCTAGGAACGAGAACTCTTTGGATAGTCCGACAAGGTTTAACTGATCGTCATATACGCAAAGTCTGTGACGGTAGATGCCGTCTTTCTGGTTGAGGTAGTTCTTAAAAAGATCAACTTCATGGGTTATTGAGATGTAGCAGTTGCCCCATCGGATGAGTTGAGAGCCGCCGCGCTGATCTTTAGCGGGCTGGATTCCTTGGCGAACGCTAACCTGCTTGGTTTGTGTTCCATCAAACTCGACAACTTCAACAGGGCTAGACCACTTAACAAAGTGATAAGGGCGATCAAGTACCGGCATCCAGTTCTTCTCGCAATACGAGTTATCGGGAGCAGGTGCGGGGATGCGCTTGCGGTCAATCTCGCGCGCAGTCCAGTTGGTCTTGTCTAGCGCGATCTTGGTCAGTTCCATACGACCAGTACCGTTAGTAGTGGTATCGCGGCGAACGCCTATGAGGTAATAATCATCCCAATAGACAAGACGAGCATCTTCAAGCCCGACAAACTCCCAGATAGGTTGATGCAGTTCAAGCATCTCAACCTTGGTGCAATCAGTCATTACCAGATCGCTATTGAGGCGTACTAGGTAATTCTCGGTAACTAAACGCTGATCCTTCTCAGGGTGAAGATAGGCAAGCGGCCCCCATCGTGACGGGAACTGTTGCTTATTCTCTGAGTGGTAAAGAATGTAATTGACTACGCGGACATTGACGAGAATATCGCCGTCAGGATCAATAAAGACCGAGGGGTTCATTCCCCCAAAGGTATTGGGTATTGCTATGGGTGCTAACTTGCCACCCTGTTCAACCGCCTTTTGAACAAGATTCATTAGATTATCTTAGC
>Ga0208257_1000063_pt1 | contig 36533 bp, 54 predicted proteins | sample CryBogCBH10Sep07_FD_184610 | JGI IMG/M metagenome (GOLD analysis project Ga0208257, IMG submission 184610) | Freshwater microbial communities from Crystal Bog, Wisconsin, USA - CBH10Sep07 (SPAdes) | ecosystem: Environmental > Aquatic > Freshwater > Lake | place: Crystal Bog, Wisconsin, USA... | reverse complement strand
GGGGTATATAGGGGATTATATATACCGGGGGGGGAACCATCAGTGGAGGGAAGGTCCACGATGTCCACTGAGTTCTTCGTGGACACTGTGGACAATCTCTGTTTTTGTTTCACTTCTCGCCACTTCGCACGTTGGGTTTCGCGCTTGGCTTGCTCGTTTTCATAATGACCATCGCAGACGCGTTTGATCTGCTCGGTGTCGCAACCTGCCTCAATCATGAGTTTAATTGTTTGCGCTAAGTCTAAACTCTTCATTGCGTAACTCCTATTAGTGGGGTTGCGCGTCCAGAAGAGTCCCTGTATATAGGGATGGTTCCTCCCAGAACGCGCGCACCTGCCCGTGAGCGATTTTGAAGCCCTGCCGATCCCCATCTGGCGGGGCTTCTTTTTTACTTTACCCTACTCGCCGGATAGGGCAACCCTTTCAGCTCCGCATAACGCTTCAAGCCATGCAGGACCGTCGTGTGATCCACGTTCGACCGGCGGCCTATCTCCGCAATGCTCAGGTGAGGGCATTCGTGCGCCGCTCGCCATAAAAGCAAACGCCTCGCCAACATGACGTGCCTCATACGCCGATGGCCCAATATCTCTTTTGACGAGACCCCTGTTTCCCGTGAAACATCCCTGAGCACGTCCGCAAACTTGCGGCACACCGGAGACGGTTCTTCCACAACCCTGGGCGCGTCGGGATCGTTCTCGATCACCACGAAGTCGCGTTTGGTGAACAACAGTGTCCGCACGAACGGCTTTTCGTTCACATACAAGACAAAATCAGGTTTTTGTTCAGGTTCTGGCTCCACAACGGGCTCTGGTTCAGGTCGTGGAGGGATCGCCATAATCCGCTTGGGAGGCTCCCCCCTTAATCTTTTTCTTACCTGTGCATAATGTGTGGATAACTCGCGCTCGTAATCACTCAACATGTTGTTCTTCCTCATCTTTTTCTTCTGGCTGCGGCAGGTTGACGCATGTGTCCAAACCCTTCGCAATTAGCCATCTTACAGCTTCCGTTTCGGTTTTGAAGCGTTCTTTGAACCGGAAGTCGTCGATGGCCTGCGCCATTTCATCGCTGATTTGATAAACACGTCTCTTCATGCTGGTCCCCTTCTGAATTGACAATAATTTGTTAAACCATAACGCAAAGGTATTGACAAGGGGGGTGATTTTGCAGTTATGTTGACCCGTCGCATCCGACACAAGGGGACAATCATGGATGGGTTTACAAAAGAGGAAAGGGCTTCAGCCTGGTGGGCAACGGACAGCCGCAGAGCGGTTTCTGGGCATCTCTACGATGTGCTGCGTGAGAAGCGTGGCGAGATCGAGCGCCCTGATTTATCTGGCATTGAAGCGGTTCGCATGGGGCTTATCATGCAGCCTGCTATCGCCGACATTTTTACCGAAATGACCGGCCTCACCACAAGCCCGCTTGATGGGTTTGGTGTTTGTCCCGGCCAGCCTTGGCTCCGTGCGCACTTTGACTTTGTGGTCGAAGATGGCGGCCTTCTGGAAGTGAAGAATTTCAACGCGGCGGTCGCCAATAAGTATTCTGAGATGGACGAAGAAATCCGCATCCCAGAAGCCGACTACGTTCAGTGTTTGCACGAAGCCGTTGTCCGCGATGTGAACCACGTCTACTTCGCGGTGCTATTCGGCGGCCAGCAGTTCCGCTATTGGAAGCTGGAGTTCACGCCCGCTGAGAAGGAAGCCTTCATACAGCGCGCAGCGCAATGGTGGGGCTATGTAAACTCTGGCCTGCTACCAGAGCCTACGAACACCGAAGAGGCCGCCATACGCTATCCCAGGTCGATGGAGGGCTATGTCACGGCAAATGCGCAGATGGAACGTCTCGCGGATGAGTTGAAGCTGTTCAAGATGCAGTCGAAGCAGCTTGATGAGGCCATCGAAGCGCGTCAGTTCGCCATTCAATCATTCATGGGCGAGAGCGGCACCTTGATGAACATGGCTGGCGAGACGCTGGTCACATGGAAGTCCGCGAAGGGCTCGAAGCGGTTTGATGCGAAAGCGTTCAAAGAGAACCATCCCGGTCTTTACGCTGAATATGAAAAAGAAACAGCCGGTTCGCGCCGGTTTCTTGTGAAGTGAGGTTCAAATGAGCAATGCAATCGTTCCGTGGACAGATCAGGAGCGCATGGCGAATGCTATCGCGAAGAGCAATCTATTCGGTCTCAAGAGCGCTGATCAGGTTCTTGCGCTCATGGCCGTCGCGCAGGCAGAAGGACGCCACCCAGGGTCCGTTGCGCGTGACTACCATATCATTCAGGGCCGACCAGCCCTTCGTGCGGACGCAATGCTCGCACGCTTCCAACAAGCCGGAGGAACGGTCCACTGGCTGAAATATGCGGATGACGAGGTGAAAGCCGAGTTCTCCCATCCCCAAGGCGGTTCTCTCACGTTGTCTTGGACACTAAAGCAGGCCCGCGAAATCGGTCTTGCTGGAAAAGACAACTGGAAGAACTACCCGCGTGCCATGTTGCGTGCCCGTGTGATCTCCGAGGGAATTCGTACTGTGTACCCTGGAGTTCTCACGGGAGAGTACACCCCTGAGGAAGTGATGGACTTCACGCCCGCGCAGACCATGCCAAAGATCGAAGTGATCGAACACGAAGAGGTCGTCGATGGTTTGGCGTTGTTCGTGCCTGACGTGGACGGCACTTTGAAGCAGTACAAAATGTGCGCTGGCGAAGAGGACTGGAAAGACACATTTCTCGATCTCTTCTCGAAAGTCGGCAATTCCAAGAAGCTTTCTGACGAAGCAAAACAGGAAAAGCTGAAGGGATTGAAGGAAGCGAACGACGAGCTGTTTAAAAGGCTAATTCTGAATGATGCCGAGGAAGGTGAACATGTCGAACTTTAAGAAAGATGGAAAAGGCGTTCTCTTTGTGAACGACAAAACCAAAGAGAGCCAGCCCGACTACAAGGGGAATGTCGTTCTTGATCGCGACTACTCGAAAGGCTCTGAAATCAAGATTTCGGGCTGGAAAAAGAGGACGCCGAAAAACCATCTGATCTCGCTTTCCATAGACAACTACAAAGCGCAAGATCAGGACCGACAGTGGCCGAAACCGGTCCATGAAGACGAAGATGTGCCCTTTTGAGTACGATTGTGTTCGTCATTCCAGGAGTAGCACGGGGGAAGCAACGCCCCCGCGCAACACGCACTGGACGCGTGTACACGCCCGCGCAGACCGTCAACCAAGAGGCGTATATCAAGATGCTGGCGGCAACCGCCATGCGTGGCCTTGCACCGCTTATAGGCCCATTAGAAGCTACATTTAGCATAAGCGTGGCAATACCTAAAAGTTTTACCCGACAACAACGAAAACAAATCGAAGATGGAACGCTTTTTCCTACATCAAAGCCGGACATCGACAACGTGGTGAAACTTCTGTGCGATGCGATGAATGGCGTTGTGTATGGGGACGACAAACAGATTGTCGATCTTTATGTGAGCAAGGCGTATGCGGACGCGGGTTCAACAACGGTGATGGTATCAATGAAGGGGACGAATGATGGACACGATAGACCCGAAGGTCGCAGGCAAGTGGACTGAAGACCGCATGGAAGACGTGATGATAGAGCTGGGCTCAGAAAAGGCGAAGGTGAAGAGCTGGTCTCGTCATTACGATGATCTACACAAGAAGTATGAGACGCTGTGTGACGCGCTTTACAAGATTGTTGGGCTTGATGAGTACGAGCGTGAAACGTGCGTGTGGATTGCAAAAGACGCGTTGAAAGATGCTGGGGAGTGGCCACGATGATCGACATCAACAAAAAGTACCGCACCCGTGATGGCCGCGAAGTCCGCATCTATGCAACGGATGGGGCTCAGTGTGGCACCTGCGTTCACGGAGCAGTTTTCAATAATGAATGGTGGGGTTCAGTTACTTGGAACTCAAATGGAAGCGCGCATTCTTGGAGAGAAGATGATTTGGACCTCATCGAAGTTCGCCCCCGCCACAAGCGGACGGTGTGGCTTCATGTATTTAAACACACTATTGTTGCCGCAGAAGAACCTCCACTCGCCGCCATTGCTGGCAGCCTCGCCTGCATCAAAGTCGAGTTAGACTTTGAGGAAGGAGAAGGGCTATGAGCGATGATCTTGTAAAGCGTTTTCGAGAACGCAATGTCATGGATTATGCCGATTTTGATGCAGTTGTAGACCGCATCGAGAAGCTGGAGGCAAACATAAAACTACAGCTTGAATGGTATCTCTCAAACAAAAGAGTGCTTGCTGACCGCATTGAAAAGCTGGACGCGGCGCTGCGGGCGATCATCGTGCATTGTGAGGTGCCAGCCCCACCAAATGCAGAAGCATTAATAATGTTTGCCCAAAAAGCACTGGAGGGGAAAGATGAGTGAGTACGAGGTCACAGCATTCTGGGCTGTGATCTTTATATTGATGACAACGCTAATCTGGGGACTGACAAAATGAACCACACAGAAGTGCTTACCAACGCCATCAACATTCTGCGCGACAGAGACGCCAAATACGGGCCTGTCCAAGAAATGTTTGAGCGCACATCAAAGCTGGCGTCGATCATTCTGGATCGGGAAGTGACGCCATATGAGATTACCGTCATCATGAAGTGCTTGAAGGACGCCCGTAAGAAATACGACCCAATGAACGTCGATCACTACGCCGACAACATCAACTACGAAGCGTTCTCGTATCAGTTCGCCACCGCTGGAGCAGATGAAGCCGCCGAAGACGCTGTAACCGCTGAACTTGCCAAGAAATTGGCTCCCATGATGTCCAACAACGGAGATTACAATGTCTGAGAGACGCAAGGTATTTGTAGCCACACCTATGTACGGTGGCATGTGCACGGGCTTCTACACGCAGAGCATTTTACAGTTGCAAAATGTATTTATGCAGAACGGTGTGGAGTCGGCCCTGTCTTTCGTGTTCAACGAGAGCCTGATCCAACGCGCTCGCAACAGCCTCGCCCATGCGTTTCTAAAGACCGACAGCACGCATCTTCTGTTTATAGATGCAGACCTGAGGTTTGACGCCAATGGCGTTTACAGGATGCTAAAGGCCGACAAGGACGTGATCTGCGGCATATACCCAAAGAAGGAAATCAATTGGCCGATGGTGAAGATTGCCATTGACCAGGGCGTACCAGTCGAAGAGCTGAAGTGGCACACGGGCTCGTGGGTCATCAATCTGGCGGGTTACGAGGGCTCTGCAACCGTCAATGTCAACGAACCGTTTGAGATATGGGCAGGCGGCACCGGCATGATGCTGATCAAGCGCGAGGTCTTTGAGAAGCTGAAGGAATGGACGCCGATCTACACCAACGACATGACCGACCTGGCGGGCACGATTGGTGAGAAGGATCAGATTTACAATTTCTTCTCACTCAGCATTGAACCCGGCACCAACCGTCTTCTGTCTGAGGACTACCACTTCTGCCGTGAGTGGAGATTGACCGGCGGCAAGATATGGGCAGCACCCTGGCTCACGCCGGGCCACGTTGGCACTTACCTGTTCGAAGGTCAGTTACCGATAGACCAAGAAAGCCGCGTCGAAGAGGGGCCGCAATAGCCGTCTCTGCGTGCATTGTTCACCTTGATCTCTGTGATAGTTTGGGGGGTGTCCTTGGAAGACCAAGAGACATCCTTCCAAACCTCACAAGCCGTTCCGTTAGTCGCGCTTGTGCCCGTCAGACTTGAGCAGGCCATCAGGGGTGACATCAACAGCATCGCCAGCACGAACCGCATTTTCAACTCTCCTAAGAGCGTCCTTGGTAGCCGCAGCCTCAACTTCCGCAATGGCGTCGGCCCTGATCTTGAAGTACACGCCGCCGAGAACGACGACAACGGCCACCGCCATAGCAAGATAGCGGCCCACAGGCGTGAAGAGCAGACTAAACACCGTGCTCCTCCATATGCTGCTTGCGGAAGAACCAAATCGCAATTCCCAGCCCGATGATGGCGGACATGATAAGGAAATTGGGGTTGCTGAATAGGCCAATAAGCTGATCCGCCGTGTCAGACGCGTCTTGAGCCTGCGCAGCGACCTGTTTTGCAACACCCAAGCCTCCGAGGCCAGCCGTAACCAACGCCGCGTTACCCTGTTTGCTATCCGCCATTGTTCGTACAGGTACAGGATCGGGATTGGCGCGGTGTTCATGTTCATCAGCCGTAGGCTCCTCTTTGACGGTAGAGGCCGCTGTAGCCTCTCCAGAGACCCACCAGGCGCTTTCTGCCTGACGACGGCGTACAAGGCCGGGGAGCACTTTACCGCCGCCCTTGGTCCATTTCATCAGCTCTGCGGGCACTTCATCAAACTTCGCAGCGTTCACCTTCTTCAGGAGCGTCGATGACTCAAGATTGCGGTCCCCTGCGTTGTAAACGAAGTCAACAAGCACGTCGAACTGATGCTGGTTCAGGGGCTGGTGAACCATGTTGTGAACGGCAGTCTCGAACTTCACAAGATCACGAGAAAGAATGTCGTCGGCCTGCTGCTGAGTGATCGTCATCCCGTCCTTGACAGGGGGAGCGCCGGCAGACGTTGTGTGGCCGTATCCGATGGTGCAGACGTTGGCCGGGCAACGATAGGCCGTCAGCTTGCAGCCTTCGAACTTCTTGAGAAGGGCGTTCATACCCTCTGGGCTCATTTGCACGGGCGTACTCCTAGTGGATGAGGGAAATGACAGCCAAGAGGCCGCAGATGAGGACGACAACAAACAGCAAGAAAGCAGAGCCCCAAACCATAGCATCGTGCATAAGTTGCTCCTGTTGTTTCTGGGCTTCCAAAGCAGCAGCTTTCTGATCCTTTTTAATCTGGGTCGTAGCAGCAACCACCTGGTCCCAAGCCGCCAATCCGAATTCGCCAACGAAGTGGTTCTTCAGGTCCGCCATCATGGCGTCGGCTTCAGCCTTGGCCGCGTAGGCTTCCATCGCTACCTGTTGAGCGGACTTTCCTGCGGCGAAATTTCCCTTGGGCTCTGCGGCGGCGCGAGTAATCGCAGCAACGCTATCAAACAGAGAGCCAAGGTCGCCCGCCATGCCCTGAAGTTCTTTACCAACGGCAATACCGGCCTTGATGGCCTCGTAACTACCCTTGGCAAGAGCAAGTATTGTAAGCGGGTCCATTTACCGACATCCCCAACGCCTTCTCGCGGCTTTACCGCGCTCACCCTTCCACTTTTTTGACCGAGCGCAGAAGCTTTTGTGACGCGGGTTCTTCGGGTCTTTGGTAGGGGCTTTCAGCTTCGATCCGGTCGCCTTGTTGTACTTGCGCCGACCCTTCTCGGTGAGGCCGCCCCCAGCCTTCACCGATTGCTTCTCTCCCCGTCCAACACTGAGGGACGGTCCAGACATTATCGCCTCGCTGTTCTCTTGGACTTCTTGAAGGACTCCGCCGTCGGAGCCCCCTTGCTGCCGGGCTTGCGCATACGCTCACCGCTGCCTGCCTTGATCCGGCGTCGCTTGGCATTGATATTTGCGTACAAGCCTCTCTTTGCCATTAGTAGCCCACCGCTGTAACTTCATTGGCGACCAAATACCCGCCAGCAAAGACGCTACCGACATACGGCCCGCCAGAGCTTGCTTTGATCTGGTACTGAATGTCGGTCCCACCTGGGTGAGGGGTTGGTACGCTGTAAGGTATCTCAAAGATTTGAACAAACGGCGACTGACTGAGCAGCGTCGTGTTGGCGTTGTTCGTGAACGTGTAGCCGTTCTGCGTGTAAGTCGAAGACAAGTTAAACTTGTTGTATTCAGCAAACGTGAAATATGCACTCGACGTAAAGCCGATGCTCCCGTTTGCTTGCAAATGTGCCAAATAGAATGTGTAACCATTCGGAACCGAATAGATCGACATCTGGGTCTGACCAACGCCAGCATTGATCTGAGCATACAGCGTGCTGCTGATCTTGCCCGTGATATTCCCGGCATTCACACCATTGGTGCAATACAAACCGTTAATACGGAAGTATGAGTTCACCGACGTTGCAGTGCCAGAACCATTTAACGTCACCACTTCCGACAACAAGTTGAAACTGGCATCCAAACCCTGAATGGCGATGCTCAGGTTAGCGTCTGTAGCGCCAGAAGCACTCAATAGAACAACCTGACCAGCCGAACTAGGATAAGCGTAAGCACCACCCGATTGCGTCAACCCTTCCCAAAGCGGGCCAAGAGCAGTACCGCCAACCTGAGTGCTGTAACCAAAAATCTCAACAGGCTGATGGTAAGGGATCTGACCACGGCCTACTTGCAGCTCAAACGGCTCGTGCCGCCCGTGCTGCGTCATGGAAAAAGTTGTCTGTGCCATTAGACGCTACCCTTCTCCGGCTTGCTGACGGGGCTGTTCTTGTAATCGGTGGGATTACCAGAATAGTTCCAGACAGACTGAAAGCCCCCAATGGGAGCCTTGCCGGGGGTGAAGGTGCCGCCGCCGTACCCGTAGCCGTCACGAGGCTTCTGGGGGCGAACAGGGACAGAATGAGCGCCTAGACCAGGATACTCAGGGTCATTCGCCACGTTCTTGTAAGTGTTGCGGTTTTTCATGTGCAGGCTCCTTCTTAGGTCCACGCGTTTCTTTGGTAAGGCTTGGGATATAAACCAGCACCGCAAACCCGACGGCGATGTACAGGCGCTCCATCGACGGAGCATACATGGCCCAAGCAGCGAGACCGAAAGTCATCCACAAACCCATGAGGGTCAGTAGCCGAGCTGTGACGACGGCCAAGGCCGTGCGCACGAGCGCTATAACAGAAGCATCCACGATTTGTCCCCAACGGTTGTTGCGTCGGCATTAGACATCATCCTCTGTCAGAAAGCCAGACCCGTAAGCGTCGTCGGACATTTTTTGTTTAATCTTTTCAAGGTTCATTGCGCGGTCAATGACTTTGAGTTTGATTTCCAGATCAACAGACGCATCCGACATCACGGCCTTCAGGAGGTCGCTTACGGCCTTTTCGAGGTCAGGGTTGATGCCGCTGGACTTTTTGCTCACCGCTATCTCCCAATGATCTTGTAAAGCTCGTATCCGCTTAGACCAGCAACCGGAAGCGCGCCAAGCGTCCATTTCCATCCAGTCTTGATCATCCAAGCTTTCAAGGCCGTTTTCATCGCGTCTGCGGCAACCTCTGTTTGCGCCTGCAAAGACGCTTGTTGCAGCGCAGCACCAAGTTCATCTAGTTGAGCAGCCGGGAATACGCCGGTTTCTTCCAATCTGGCGCGCAACCTAGGCCAATTGTTCAAGGCGGCTTGCGGCTCACCAGCAATTGTTTTTTCAAACTCGCTGATTGCCTTTGTCGTGCTTTCAAGCGCCTTTCCAGCCGCCGAAACCTTCTTGTCCAGAGAATTTTTTGCGGTCTTCGCTTCCGCGTCAATGTCTCTCACAACGTCATTGAAACCGGACTTGAGAAGATCAGCTTCTCTATCCCTTTGAGAACGAAGGGCTTTTGTCGCAACGACGTTACCTTCCTGAACCTTCAATGCGTCAGTGTATCGCTTCAGCTTATCTTCCAAGCCAGGAACAGATTTGTAAAAATCGTTCTTTTCCATCCACTTAACAACGCCAGCGGAGTCGAGGCCCTTGATTTCGTTCGAGGCATACGCTTCACCAAGTCGGTTGACTTCGCCTTCGCCAAGAAGCTCTTTGGCAAATTTGGTGTCGTCCTTGCTGCGAAACACAAGGCGCGGCAAGTCTTTGCGCGGTGTCGTAAACTTGCCGGGCTCATCACGAAAAGGTATTTTTTCTTGAGAACGAAGAGCTTCACCAAGTTCCGTTTCAAACTTGTTGGCTTCCTTGGATGCCTCTTTGTAAATAGAAGCAGGCCAGTTCTCTTCACCGACCCATTCTTTCAACGCGCTTTCAATACGCTGCGCAGGGTCTTGATAGCGCTCACCAACCTGCACTTTGAACCCGGCAGGACCGCCTCTCTGTTCTTGCAAGGCGCGTAGCTCTTGGGCTTTCTTTTTCACCACTTCAAAGTTTACTGGACGGCGGCTTTCCGCTGTTTCAACAGCCGCTTGCTGCAACTCCTTGCGAGCTTGCATCATCTTTGCCGCAGGCGACATGGATTTGTTCGGGTTTTGCGCGGCGCGCTTGGCGACTTCTTCTTCGCTCACAGACGCTGCTTTGCGAGGGAACAGCTCTTTCACAATGTCAGAAGCTACTGCGCGTTCTGCTTTTGTGTATTTAATTAAGTCCTCTTCACCACCTTCTGCAATTGAAGACAGTTCTTCAAACAGAGATTGACCCTGAGGCGTGGCCTCGAAGGGCTGGACAGCTTCTCTTTCTTTTGCCGCATCAGCGAAAGTCTCGTACGCTTTTCCACCTTGCGCCTTGCGCGCCTGAGCGGCCTCCCATCTGGAAGCAGCAAGCTTTTCCATATCGTCGGCGACATTCACCGGATCAACAAACCCCGTTTGCTTTCTTGATGCCGCCCGTATCGCCTCGTCTTCAGGTGCGACAACAGCGCGGGCTTTCTTCTCAGCTTGAGACATGCGTTCAGCTTGCACGCCAAGCTCTGACACTTTGCGCTCTTGAACACCCTTCATTGCCGCTTCAAAAGCGTCTTGCGCCTCTTTGGTCCCGGTTCCAAATTGATCTTCAGCAAGTTTGCGAGCAGCGTCGGACATGCTTTCACCGGTCTTGCGAACGCGGTCTATGATCTGTTCTGACGTAATGACTTCCGGTCGGCGACCAAAAATAGCCCCGCCCAAACCGCCGATAACGCTGCCAAGAGCGCCACCTTCCAAAGCTTGTAATATTTTTTTCTTGTATTTAGGGACAAGCTCTTCTTCATATGTAGGAGCAGCAGCGCCATAAATGCCGCCAACTTTGGCCCCGCCCTTAGCGCCTTCCCAAAGACGTTTACCAAAACTTAAACCTTCGGCGACCGCCTCACCTTTCCCAATTGGCAACGGAATAAAAGCGCCAGTCATCTTTCCCACTTCTTGCATCGTGGGATCGCCGACCGTCTTCAGATATTTCCCAGCTTTTGCCGCATATCCCGTAGGATCAACAAGTTCAGCCGCGCCCGTTGCCATTTGAGCAAGACCAGAAACGCCACCCTTAATTCCTTCTGTTTGGCCTTTTTGAAATTGCTCTTGCTGTTTGGGATCAAAAAACATGAAACCGCCATCAGGAAGCGCCATGCCTTCGGGCCCTTTTTTTTCTGGCGTTGATTTAGGACCGCCATAATGTTTTTTCATTGCGCCTTTAATGACGTCGGAACTTGTTCCTTCAGGAAAGGAAAAGCTAGAACCGTCTGGGCCAGAAATTTCAATGTCAGCCATTATTGAGGCTCCATTTCGTCCGTTTCTGGATTGTATTTATATTTTCCAGCCTTCATCGTTGAAGAGCTAGGAGCAGACCCATCCGACAATCTTGGGTACGATCTGCCAATGATGTCGTTGCCCATTTCCAAAAGATTGTTGTAATTAATCTTTTGGCTGGCCTGAGCTGCGCCTTTAGCAACTTCAGACGAATGCTCTTTCATCAACTGAACAAACCCTTCTGGCGAAAATTGTTCAGGGCTTAACAAGCTGTTGTATCGCTGCTGCAACGCAACAGTGAAGCCTTTTGAACCACCAGCAACCGCGCGTTCGTAGTCGGTCAAAAACTTGGCGTATCTTTTGGCAAAACGAAGAGCTTTCTGGGCTTTTTCATCTTGCCCAAATTGGCTTTCGGTTGCGTTCGCAGTGCTTACGTCTCCGCTTCTAAAGCTTGTGACGTAACGATCAATAAGCTGATTAAATTGACCGCCACGGCCAATTACGTCTTTGTTTTTTGAAACGTAATCAGCCATGTCAAGGGCATCTGCCATGGTTGTCGCAGCAAGATTAATAGCGGGGGCTTGCGCGCCAACTTCAGCACCAGTGAACTTGCGCACCATTTCCTGAGCTTCTGGAGCCTTCCGTTCCGTCACAGGAACAGATTTAAGGGGCGTAACTGTTACGCCGTCTTTTTGCAATTGGCTGATTTGAGACGGGTAAATTTGAACAAGTTTTCTGTCCGCGCCTTCGCCAACATAAACCCATTCGCCCTTACCAATACCTAATCCTTCGTCTGCTTTAACCTTAGCGGTTCTGATTTGCTCTGCCGAACGGATCATAGAGTCCAGCAACGGGCCAGGGTTCCCGCCAGCCTTGTCCAGCATGGCGAGCGCGACCTTGGAGTTCGCTTCTAGAGCGGCGACGCGAGCCGCTTGAATGCCAGCCTGACGGTCAGTGGCAAATATCTTGGCAGACTGGGCCAGCTTGTCCTGAAAGACCTTGTAGCTGTTTTCCCACTCACGCATAGCGGTGTCGTACTTTTGCTTCTCAAAGTCGATGCGCTGCTTGTTGCCTTCTTGATAGCCCTTCAGCATACCAGTCATAGCATCCATAGCGTTGAGGCCGCTCATTTGACCTTTTGCGCCAATCAACATAGCGGCAATAGGCATGAGAACGGCAAGGCCATTCAAGCCCTGTTGAGTGTCAGGCGTAATGTTCATCTTTGGACGTTCGGCCATGAGCTTGTCATAACCGCCCAACTGGCCCCTCAACTGAGAGGCTTCTGACTGATACGCTTTCTGTTCAGCCTTTTCCTTAGCAATATCAATATTGCTTTGTTGCTGAATTTTAGATTTTTCAGTTTCGGTTTGTTGTTTCATCAAACGCTTGATTGGCTCATCAAGAGGCGTTTCAAACGCAGTCAACCCGCGCTGAAAGCCGGGGTCGCTCTCAGTAGGCCCGTCAGTCGTCGGCATGGGTGCGCCGACTAGTGAACGTGGGGTATCTGCTGTAACATCAACCATGTTTCACCTTTATCAGCGAGCGTACATCATGGCGAGAAGACCGGCCATCTGAGCGGCAGACGATCCAAGCTTCGCAGACATATCAAGACCAGTTTGAATGCCCGTTATTTGGCCTGTAAGCTCATCCTTGATGCCCTGCGCCATAAGCGGGTTGTACTGGCCGAACAAAGAGTTCGCCGCTGCCAATTGGCTGTCAAGCAAATTTTGACGAACGCGAGCCATCGCTTCGCCAGCCTGAATGCCGCTGACAGCGCCGCCAGACCGTTCAGCTGCCTGAGCAATTTGCGCACGGGCTATTTGCTCCGCTTGCAAATTTGCAGGCGTCAGCGCGCCCTGTTGATATAAGCCATAAGCCTGCGAGGCCTGTTGACCCAGCGGAACTGCCAAAGCGCGAGTCTGTGCTGCGGCTTGATTATACGCCGCCTGCTCCGCTGTTGCCGCCTTCTTGGCCTGTGACTGACCTAATAACGTAGTAAGACCCAACCCACCCACTCCGAGAGCAGCAATCAGGTCTTTGGTGGCGATGTTCCCAAACGGGGTTTGAATACCGCCAGTTGCAGGTGCAGCTTTGCCCTCAGCCGCGGCCACGCCCTTTTGAAATTCTTCAAACGACGGCGGTTGGTAAAGACCACCAGGTTTATTTGAGTCTCCAGTTAAAGCTGCAACATCTGGTGCAACAGAAGCGGCAACAGATGGAGCATTTTGGGCACCAAGCATTTGCAATGTCAGCGCGTCATCCCTGGGGCTGCCTGACTGCACAAATTCAACAGGAGACGTATCTCCATACGCCTTTGCGGCTACGTCTGCGGGCAAAGGCTGCCCTGCTGTCCGATAAGCATTCTGAACATCAGGGTTTGCAGAAGCGTATTGGTTTGGCAACAATCCAGCAAAGTACTCGCCGCCTGAAGAGGGTTGAAACCCGCCTTCAAATTGAGCGGCTTGGAAAGGTTGTTCAAACCCTTGTGAAGGCTGAGACAGGAACGTGTAATCCTGCGTCGGGCCTTGATAAGTAGGAGCCTGTGTAACAGCTTCGGGCGTGTAAGACGGCGCGGAAAAATCCACGCCTTGCTGGGCCATAGGTGTCGCGTCGAAGAGGCCGCTGAAATCGAACCCGTCATCGAACTCAGGAAGCCCTGTGTCGGGATTGATGGTTCCAGACCCGCCCCTTGCCTTCAGCATAGCAGCTTCACGCGGCGTGATATGCGCCAGCATGGTGTCACGGCCACGGCCCTTCTTGCGAAGTTCCTCAGCAGCTTTCCGCAGCGGCAGGCGGGATATGTCGGTCTTGAGGACTTTCGCGAGGGTCTTTGCCATTACGTCACCGTGCTTCCGACATCCCTGAGGGACTTATCCGTTGAACTCCAGACGTTCTGCGGACCCTTGTCTTCCGACGACCCGCCGAGAACCGGACCACCGGGACTATAGCTCGAACCGGGCGCGGAGAACAGTGCCGATCCAAGGGCGCTGGGAGCCCCGGCAAGCTGGAAGGATTGCGATGCGCCACCCGCATACGGAGAAGACGTTGCGACCGTCGGCTGCGCAGATGTCGATTGCGTCCCGCTCCTGCCTGAAGCAGGGAATGCTTTGCCCAACTCGTAACTGATAGCTGGAGATAGAAGGGCGCTCGCCGCCTTGCCAGGCAAGCCGTAATCTTGAAGGTTAAGGGCTGAGGACAAGCCCGCAGATAAACCGCCAGCCGCGCCACTGATCCCAGCCGTTCTGAGCGCCGAACTAAGGTTCGCACCGCCGGTCAAAGCTCCAGCAAGGCCGCCGGCAAAGTTACCAACGCCTTTGACGGCTCCCGCGCCAGCGGCAGTAGAACCGGCTATGTTTGGCTGCATGGGGCCAACAACGTTTCCGGCAGGGCCAGCCAATTGGCTTCCAACCAGCCCACCAGCAGCCGTGCCGACCAACCCACCAACGCCGCCTGTTAACGCGGCCTTAACAACATTGCCGCCCGTTGCAGCCGCTTCAATAGCGTTTATGCCAGAACCCAGCACAGCGCCGCCTGTCAGCTCGGCGGCAGTCGTGCCTGCAATGACAGTAGAGGCCGCAAGACTTTCAGCACCAACAGCGCCCAAGATGGCCGATCCAATGGGAGCAGCAAGGCCAGCCGTGACAATCGTCGCTACAGCGGCAACCGCGATGCCGATGAACTTGGCGACACTGCCAAAAGTACTTGAAAACCAGCTCATCTCACAAGTCCATTTCTATGACGTACATCGGAGACATCTGCATACCAGAATAAACCATTTCCTGCCTGACATTAACAGGCAAGCCGGTGGCCTGCATCATGGCAACGTCTTGACGGTCGTCCGTCCTGGTGATGACCTTCTTGATGCCCATCTGCCGAAGAGTGTTTGGCAAGACCTTGAGGCGTTGAGCGGCCTCGTTGGGCTCAATAGTGAACGGGTACATCTCCACCGTGCCGGGCGGGAGAGGCTTGGCCTTGTTGTCTACCTTGTTAAGCAAGAACACGGTCTTGCCGATCTGAACAAGCTGGCTGACTTTTGACTTGATGGAACCCGCCAAGTTGCTGATGAAGCTGTTCGCGTCTTTGGGCGGTATCTGAGCCTCCTGAAGAGCGGCTTTCAATATGTCCATAGACGTTGTTGGCTGCTTCTTGGGAGTTTTCGGAGCTGGAGGCGTAAACGTGCTTTTGGGCGTCAACCCGGTCTGGATGCTGGACGCTTTGATGGGATTTGGTATTGCGGGTTGGGCCATCATACAACTCCCAGCGATGCGGAAATCTGCGTATGGATCAGGTAGTGTTGGCTGATCCACTCGTAGAAATCGTCTTCTTTCCTGAAATCCGCATCAAGCATGTTGAACGGATTGTTGAGACCAAGTACGGACGCAAAATACAGATGTTCGTTCTGATGGTAAAGCAACCAGTCATCGAAGCTATCAAAGTCAACGTCTGTGATCGGGTATCCAGGCGGAACAGCACCCTGAGCAATTAACGTGTCCCTGAACAACGTGTGTTGCAACGAGTTTTCGAACAGGAAATCTTTCATCCCGTCCTTGTCGCCGAAGACAACGCTTGAAAGGTTGGCGAAGTTCATGCCTTGTCCGCCTTCCCATCAAGTTTGTTGAAGATTTGCTTGAGAATGTCCTTCATCTCCAAGATGTCGGCCCGGTAGTCCGTTTTGTGGACATACTCGGTGTGCAGCTCTTTTTCGATGTCCTTCAAATCTTCCTGAAGAGCCCGCAATGAGTCCCAGATGACCTTCAACACCCATCCGATGATGGCTCCAAACCCAGCAATAAGGATGTTGATCAGCTCTTGGCTCATGAGTGTTAAGACCCCAAAGATAAGGACTGTATTTGCGCAGAGATCGCCGCAAGCTGCGCCTGTAGCTCCTCAAGCGTCGGTTTTGGCTGTACAGGCTCCTGTATAGTAGCAGCATAGGCCAGCGCAGCCGCCTCTTCCTCTGGCGTGAACTGGATGACCTTTACTTCGCCGGTTTCGACGTTGACTTCAATTCGTTCCATGTGAGCCTCCTATTCGTATAGGATGTTGACGGAGCCAGCGTCAAATGTGTCGGTGCCATTAACTGTGGTCAATCTGATCTGTGTCAAAGCACTTGCAAGAGTAATTGGAGTTGCGGTAACAAACACCGCACCTACGTTTCCGGTTCTAACTCCGGTCCCCATGTAAGTCCAAACATTGCCGGTCAAATTATTTAATATAAACACTCCAGAAGTTGTGTCAGTATTTGCATTAAAACCAAAAACAGTAAGCCCGGTTGTAAGTGCTGCGCCTCCTGCCGCAACGGAAGCAGAATTGATAAACCCATAATTGCTTGAATATCCAGAAGTTGCAAAACCTCCAGATGTCCCAATTTGTATTTGAGTTAAAGAAGTCCCGTTCGTGCTAACACCATTAAGCATCATTGTTATGCGCTTTACCCAAGCAGGCAAACCAGTAAACGTAATGCTAGTTCCACTAGTAGACGCTACAGCAGTGCCCTGCACAATCTTCTGCGTCGATGACCATGTGGAGCCGTCTGTCGTGAAGATGGTATTGCCAGTTGTTCCTGGTGAAACGGCGACAATAGGGCCTGTTGTGTTAGGAAGGGTAAGTGTTGCTGTTCCGCTTGAAGACGCGACGATGGTTGCGGACCCTGCGGCTGAGTGATCAATGTTTACTGCCATGTGCCACCTTACGCGTAAATTGTTTCGGCGGTCTGCGCGGAGGCAGTCCAACGAATGTTTGTTGAGGCAGCGCCAGTTGCCGTGATAGCAACAGCCCCGTTAGTTGTGTCGGCAGAAACCGCAATTGCCCAAGATGATGGGTTGGCAAATGTGGTCAACGCGGAATTAATCAACGTTGTAGTTGCAGCAGTTCCTTCGCGCCGAGCAATACCTTCAATCTTCCATGATGACGTAGATGTCCCGCCAGATGCTTGTTGACGAGCGGTGATCATGATTGAAAACGTATATGCCGAGTTGTTTGGGAGGTTGATTTGATTAGACGCCCCGGCGGCATTCCCGTCAGTGGTCAAAACAACAGGAGTTGCGCTTGTGGTAGAAGCGTAAAGAACTTTTCCTTCAGCTTGAAAGTTACCAGAACCAGTTTGGAATGTAGTTCCGATATGCAAAGGAGAAGTTACCGAAGTGGTAAAATTCGGGTTCATGATGGTGTCCAACGTCACGTTGGCACGACCATTTGCAGAGTCATCTGCTGTTGTAACAGTGACTATGCTGCCAGGGATAAAGTTGTGTATCTGACGAGTGCCAACCGCAACACCATTGTTTTGAACGGTTACAAGTTGTTGAGTAGTGTTGGCGACAACCGATAAGGTTCTGTCCGCAGTTAAATCGCCGCCGCCTGTCAGACCTGTGCCGGTGCTGATAAGTCTGGTGTTTGGAACGGCTCCGCTAACTTGGCCTACCGCGATGCTGATCTGCGTGTTTGACGCCGCTGTAAGACGCCCCTGCGCGTCAACCGTGAAACTTCCGGTGTAGCTTGCATTGCCATAACTCCCCGCTGTTACTGTTGTGTTGGCAAGATTGGCCGTAACCGCAGTTGATCCGTTAAACGATGTTCCGGTCAACCCAGTGCCAAGAGTTAACGTTGCGGTTGTGTTAGCGGTTACAGTACCAGAACCGCCCAAGCTGATGGCTGTGCCGTTGATTGTTACACTAGAATTTGTCAGCCCTGAGTTTGGAATAGTCGTGTTTATAGCCGAAGCCGGAATGCTGATCGCAGCATTTGCCGCCGCCGTAAGCTGCCCCTGTCCGTTGACCGTAAATGTCCCAACAGTAGAAGCGTTCCCGTAGGAGCCAGCGGTCACAGTCGTGCTGGCAATGCTGATGGTTCCGGTTGTTGTAATAGGCCCGCCAGTGAGCCCCGTACCCGTGCCAACACTGGTTACGGTTCCTATCCCAGCAGTAGTTATAGAAACGTTGGACGCGCTGGTAATTCTGCCTTGAGCATCAATGGCAATTTGGGCAACATGCGTCCCGTCGCCGTACGTACCGGCTGTAACAGCGGTATTTGCCAAGTTGACAGTGACATTGGCGTTGAGCTGGCCGCCGCCAGACATGCCCGTTCCCGCCAAAACGTATGTTGTATTTGGCGTTGCGCCGACATTGGCTGCCGTCAAATTTACGGCGCCAGTCTGCCCATTTACTGACACCACCAAGTCGGTGTTGTCAATTTTCTGCCAAGCTGTTCCGTTAAAAACGGCCCAATCGCTAACTTGCCAATCGGTTATGCCGTCAAGATTTGTTGAACCAGCTACGGATACAACATAATAATATCCTTGAGTCCCAACGCCAGATGCAAGCGTAGGCGTATTGGAACTGGCGTTCCAAGTGCCTTGATAAACTAGAGCGCCAGAAGTTCCGCCGCCCGCTCCACCACCTGCAACCTTGAGCATTTGAACCTCACAGACCGTCGCCTGGTGTAATGTATATCACAGCCGACCCAGATGCGGTTATTCCCGTGAAATATGCGTTCCCTTCAAACGTCAAAATTTCATCCGTGTTTGGAAGAAGGGGTATGCTGAACTGACTGCTGGTCACAATTAGAGCGTTGTTGGATGCGTCCGTGCTTGTTGTACCGTGGCTAAGAAAAACCACCACAGTGCCCGTGTTGATGATCCGGTACTGAGTTCCCGCAATGATGCGAGACACGGCCTGAACCGGCGATGGGGCGCTTGTAGCAGCCGTGAATGTTACGGTGTTACCCATAGGGGTGAATGCTTGAATACCCATTATGCGCTCCAAGGAAGAGGCGGCGTCACCACCGGGGGATTAGCCTGATTAGCGATGTTGGTGGCAAGATTTGCTTCGATGCTGGCGACCTGTTCAGGGCCAAGCGCCATCTGCACCCAACCAACAACTTGGCTCTGCGTCAACTGAGAGTAAGGCGTGTAAGGTGTGCCAGCCACATAAGTGACGCCAACCGTGCCGTAGCTGGTGGCGCTGTATGTGCCGTTTGTAGCATTGACGCGCCAATGAACAGTGAAAACCACATCCGTCTGCCCCTCGGCTTGCGGATAGCAATCCATCTGCTCAATAACCCATGTGTTAGTGACACTCATTATTTAGCCTCCAACGCAGCGATGCGGGCGGTAAGGGCGTCGTTCTTGGCGGATAGTTCTTGGATGGCTTTGACAAGGATAGGGATAAGGCCAGCCGCTCCAACGGTTTTTATGCTTGTGCCATCGTCTGCTTTATCCAAGCTTTCATCAACAAACTCCGGCACAACAGTTTTAAACTCTTGAGCAATGAAGCCGATGTCATTTTTCTTATCAAGACCTTTGCCATCTTTCCAATCAAAGCGGCGTGGTTGCAGCGCCATAATTTGTTCAAGACCGTATTCCAACGGCCTAATGTTTTCTTTAAGGCGTTCATCCGAAATAGATTGCACTGTTGTGTTAGTTGCAAAAATAGCGCCGTCATTTCGCACATAAAACCGATAAGCACTTGCCCCCGTGGAATACACAAACAAGGACGAACTACTGCTGTTGCTTCCAGCGGTGTTAATCATCACACCCGGGGTACCGCCGCCGCTCAAAGAAGGCAAAACCTTAAAGCCGTTACCTGTTGTCAATGCAGCATCTGTCGTCCCCACCAGCACATTGCCGCTGGTGTCGAAAATTGCTGCTTGTGAACCGGCTATAGAAAAACGAAAACCTTCACTAGACGCAGCATCTGTTTCAAAATTAAAATATGGATTGGGGCTGCCGCCCATATACCCAATATATGCGTATCGCGTTCCAGAAGCATTATAAAATGCAAGATACCCGGTGTGCGTTGCGTCACCACCTAAAAGCCCAACATAGCCAGCAGAAGTCCCATTTTTGCCCGCCAAAATGGTGCCATTGACATCAAGTTTCTGGCTTGGCGAACTCGTCCCAATCCCAACATTCTGCGACGTATCAATCGTCATCGCAGTCGATGTGCCATTGGTCTGCAACGTTAAGCTGGTGTCGCTGCGATAGGTGGTTGCGTTTAGTGTAGTCGCGTTAATTGTGGTGATATTGCCGGCTGTCGCGGTAATAGTCGTGAACTTACCTGTCGATGTGGTTGTCGCACCAATTGCAACGTTATCAATTGTACCGCCAGTGATATTGACGTTGGCAAGCGCCGTTGCGCCGTTGCCAATTCCATTTACAGCGGCATAAATGGTCGTAAAATCCGTGTCCAATTGAGACAGAGGAATTGAAGTTGTTGCATTAGCAAACGTGTATGGAATTGTGATCGGGAGCGCCATCAGAACCTCACTCTTTGTTCGTATTCCATTTCCATCGTGTTAAGTGTGAACGACGGTACGGATGATGTGATTGTAAGACCGAGATATTTCCCATATTGCTGCGCATCGGATTTGTAGAGTTGATACCCAGAACCGCCCGCCCAAGTCACCGCAAAATTAGAATTGTTTTTCCAACCAATTGTGTTGCCAAGATAATTGGTCCAATAAACCACATTGGACAAAACGTATGTCGGGCTTGTATTTGACTCACTGTCCACGGTGACGTTTAAGATAACATCTTGGTTTGACGTCACTTCAACGGCAAATTTAAGGGCTTGCTTGGTGCGTATTGTGTCCTGCATGGGCCACAAAGCACTTGTGATCGTTGTGTTAATTGCAGATGTGTTGTCCGAATACAGGGACAAAAGATTGGTTCCGCCAGTCCCATAAAGATACAATTTCTTTGCCGTCGTTACCGGGAAAGCGCGTTTGATTGTACCTTGACTGGTGACAAACCATTTCTTGTCGAAGAAGACAAGCTGGATGGGACGTGTGCCCTGCACGGGGTCGTTGTAGTAGACGTTGAATGCCGCGCACAAAATGTTGTTGACAAGAACCTGACCGCCAGAAATCGGTTGGGTGAAGTCGATGAGAGGAAACACGCCGTCAAGCGCATCTGAAATTTTGCTGACCGTTGCGCCGATCAGAGCAAACACGCCGTAGTCGTTGATGAAAAGCAGCGAACGGAAATACGGGAATATCCCGTCGTAATAGACCGAACCCGTCGATGCCGAGACGTTTGTGTTGGTGAACAGCGTGTTGCCGGTTGTCGTCACGCGCACATCCGAGAACACGTTGATACTGTCGTCGCCAAAAACGTACAGGAAGTTGTTGGCTGAAATGAGGGCAGAGATGTTGCTGTGCAGCGTATCGTCAGTGATCTGCACAAGACCGGCTGATACGCTCACAAAGTCGTTGTACTGCCCTGCGGCGCTGTAGAAGACGGTGCGGCCCTGAGAAATCCAGACGCGGCCCTGAAAGCTGGCAACGTCAGACGTTGTGTTGCTGGTCAGCAGAGCGTTTGCCGTGGCCGCTGTAGTCGGAGAGCCACCGCTGAAGCTGACGGCTGGTGCAGAGGTGTAGCCAGCGCCAGGATCGGTTACAACAATCTGCGTAACGATTTCGCCAAACACAATTGCGGTTGCTTGAGCAATCCGGCTGTATCCGCCGCCTGTAAATACGACTGTGGGAGCCGATGCGTATCCTGCGCCGCCGCTCGTAACGACAACGCCAATGGTTCCGGTGGCAAACGTCAGAGGACCGGCCACCGCAGCAGCTCCAGATCCGCCACCGCCGCTGAATGAAAGGGTTGGGGCGCTTGTGTAGCCAGAACCCGCGTTGGTGACGCTCAACGATGTAACAAGTCCAGAGCCCACCGTTGCGGTTGCTGCTGCACTGCTGCCGGGTCCGCCAAACGTCACGCCGGGGGCCGTTGTGTACCCGTAACCAGGGTTTGTGATCTGGATGGATGTTACCGCGTTGGCAGTGATGCTGGTGACAACAGCTGTCGCCTGAACGCCATACGGGTTTGTAGGTGGCGCAATCGTTACCGTCGGAAATTGCGTATATCCTGTACCACCATTGGTGATCGAGATATTGGTGATCGTGCTTGCAGCATTGGAAATGGCCGCCACGACGGTCGCCTGAACGCCGTTGGATTGATTGGGCGCGCTCACAGTCACGTCAGGCGGGGTGGTGTACCCAGAACCTGTGTTGGTGATGCCAACAGACCCAATAGACCCAACAGAAATCAGGCTCACCGCGTCCCAAGTGAAGTACCCCTTGGAAGGGTCAGAAATGATGGCGCGCTCGTTCTTCCACTGTTTCATGCGAACGCCGGTTGCGCTGAATGTGCCTGCGCCAGCCAACGTGCCTTTTGTGTTGTCGCTGAGTTTCAGATATTCAGCTCTGCCATCAGCCTCAAACGCAACGATGTAGTCGATGTTGTTGATGTTGCAGCTGTAGATTGAAGAGACAGTGTTTGCCCAAGCGAGCGCAGACCCGCTGGCCTGAACCGTAGATGAGGTTCCAACAACTTTCAGATTGCCAAAGCCGATTGGCTGAACGTTCTCAAGCCAAGCAAACTCTTCATCATCAAGTGCGGTTCTGTTGGGCCTTGTGTTGAGACCCTTGAAGGACTTGACGACCTGATAGTTTTTTTTCTGTTCAGGTGACGCCGCCATGTCAGTACACCTGACTGTAGACGTCCGGTATCCGGCGCTGGAACGACGTTGCCAGAACGTTTTGAACCTTCTTCAGGTACTCTTGCTTGAAGATTTCCGCTTCACCATAGCTCTGCTCTTTGTACTTGGCTGTGCCAGCCGCGTAGTACGGAACAGGGTCGGTATAGGGAAGCGGGATCGTCTCAACGTCAGAAAGCGCAACCAGATCAACTGGCTGAACAACAGTGTCAAGCTCGATTTGATATGTTTGATCCGGCACGGGACCAACGTAGAAACTCTGGCTGCCGTAGATTGAATAGCAGATGGGGCGACCGATGTAGTTCTGCCAATAACGCAACTGGCTGTTGAACTGCGTCCACGGCTGGTAGCGGAGCGGGACGCGCGAGTTGCCCCAGTAAAGATTAAAGTTCACGATGTCGAGCGTGAGAGAGCCGCGCGGAAGAGACGAGAAGGTGTAGACCTCTTGGTTCTGATACACGTTGCTGCTCTGAATAACCCTGTTGACGCCGGTATCACGAACGAGCCTGTTGCGGGCGTCGTTGATGTAATCCGTCAGCTCCTGGTCAGTCCAGAAGTTTGCATTAGCGTCGTGCAGCAACCGGCGGGTTGTTGTGATGTAGCTCTGTAGCGTGGTCATGTACGCCCCACATCATGCGGCTGCCTGCGTCCCTTTTCCCCGCTCCCGTTTTTCAAGAACAGGGGCGGGGAACCGGCCTACCGCTGGGGACGTTGCGCGATAGTCGTCTGGCCGCTCTTCGGTGATCTCAAACTTCGAAAGTCGTTCAAGAGCCTGCGGCAAATCATTTGAGTCTTTTGTCCAGCCGAAGCGAACTACAAACTCAAACTTGTCGTCTAGGCGATACCCAAAAAGGTTTTGAGCAACATCCAATGACACTTCCACCGGCTTGGATGGAGGGAAATTGTAAAACTCCCCATGCCATTGACTTGTTAGCTCTGCGTCCGTTTTGTTTACCACCCAGACATTGTTCATCAGAAGCTCACAACGTCGCCGTAAACATTGACCTGGCAAGCAGCGTTCGCCACGTTGGCCGTCACGTTCACAAAGAGCGCGTTGGCCTGAAAGACGATGGCGGCAGTGTTTGCGTTCAGACCGGAACCGGGCGTCATATCGACGTAGCTGGTGCCGTTCGTGAGGTTGGTCAGTGTCACCGTGCCCGTCACCAAGTTAGCGCCGTCGTTAGACGTGCCGATGGTGATGTTTGCGGTTGCAGCGTTGGGAGCCGTGCCGCCAGCCGTATTGTAGAGGTTAGACACCACAATACGACGGAGGATGTAGCCACCAGAACCGGCCATTCCGCCGCTGAGAATTGGCATGATGCCAACAGCGTTAGCCGTAGCTGACAAAAGGACGTTCTGAGCCCTGGCAATGCGATAATTGCCAAAGCTGTCTTGTGTATTTTGGCCTACTGAGTCAGGACTAGCCATGTGTCACCTCAAGAAGCGTTGTAGGTGCCCGAAGCTGCCTGACCACCGTTGACCGTGTACAGCGTGACCGTCTGAGTGCCCGTGGAGGCATTCGCACGAACGTTGTAGCCGTCCGAAACCAGAACGGGCGCAACGGTGTTCGCCGCAACAAGCGTGACCCAAGAGTTCGCAGTACCAGTGTACTGGTTAAACTCGATGACCACGTTGGCCGTGGAAGGGTAAACGTACAGACCGGCAGGGATGAACTGCGAGGTGAGCATCGCAGTCGAGTTGCCGGAGCCGACGTTGGAAACCACGACGGGCTCAAAGTACGCACCGGGGGTGTTGGCCGAAGCGTTAGCAAGGATGATCTTTTGAAGAGCAAGTGCCATGGGGCGATCTCCTTAGAGGCTGAGAGAATTGTAGCCCGTCACCTTAGTCATGGACTTAGGCTTCGTGCTGACAAGCTCTGCAATGTTGATGACCGCGCCGACGTAGCCAATCTGCCAGTTGGGCAGGGTGGACTCAAAGCCGGTGAACACAAACTGGCCCTGCTCATGGATGTAGAGCGACAGGTAGTTGGTGTTGAGGAGGTACAGAGTACCTTCGGGGCAGTACGGATCGGGGTAGATCGGAACGCCAGCGACCATGAGGGCGCGGAACGCGGCCTGCGGGCCGTTCGCATCGCCATCGAACCCGTGACCGGGGGTGATGACATACTGTTCCTGACCAACGTAATCCTGCGCGAGCAGGGTCCAGGTGCCGAAGCCGCAGACGCCGAACGTGGGCACTTCCGCGCCGTACTTGACGGTGCCGGAGATGTACTGAAGGACGTTCTGACGGGTCGGGTTGACCGAGCCAGCAGCGTAGACCTTTGAACGCCACCAGGGGTTTGTGGTCGAGGAACGGGTGATGTTGCCGTAGGTGGCAGTGCCCGTGCCATCGTCCACCGCAGCCGGGAGGCCGGTGAACTGCTGGGTGTTCGTGGTGTTGGTGTAGAGGGCCGTCGCCATCGCGTCCATCATCACGTTGGTCGCATCGTTCATGCGAGCTTCGATGAGGGGGATGATAGCGTGGTCCTGCTGAACGGCGCCTTCCATACCGAGGAACGGCACGGGGGCGATCATCAGCTTCAGGGTGAACTCAGCGTTGTAAGCACCCTGCTGGACGGACGGCTGCTGGAAGGAGCCGCTGTAATCCGACCACTGAGCGTTTACGAACTGCGCGCCCTGAACGGGAACCGTCACGGAGGACACACCGCCCGTAGCCGTCTGGCTATTGGCAATGAGCGCCGCCATGAGCGGTGTCGAGTTGTAAATCTGCACGACCATCTTGGGGATGAACGCGCGGCGGGTAACGTAAGTCAGTTCTGTAAACTGGCTACTACCCGTAGACGGGAGAATGCCGCCACCGATTGCCATATCTTACCTCATCGTTTCTAAGTGACACTCGTCCCCGTCACACGCTCAAAGACCGATTGGCCTTGGATTTTTGCGAAGTTCATTCAGCGCTTCCGCCGCAACTTCACGCGCAGCCCTCACATGATTGCCGCCCATAAACCTCTTCAGAGTGTTATGAGCAGTCTCGTCAATCACATTCCGACTGAACACCTTTGGAGCGGTAGGCGTTGCCGCCTGACGCATCCAATTGTAGTAGTCTGCGGCTGCTTCATGAGACGTGATGCCCTTCTCAAGCATCAGCTTCTCAATCTCCGCAATATCATCCTCTTTCACGCCCTTGCTGCGAACAAGCGTTCTGCGACGGCGTTCCAGTTCTTCCAACGCTTCCTTCTCGCGAAGCTTGCCCTCAAGCTGCTCCATGCGAGACTGCTGCTGCTCAAACCGAGAAGCCATGTCATCCTTCAAATCAATCTCACCGATTGGCATGTTAGGACGAGCGGCCTTGGTCAGGCGAAGGAAGGACTCGCGGGTGTTGGGATTGTCGGCCAATTCCCGCGCGAGGGCCGCGAGTTCGTCGCGGGCTTCAGGTGTAAGATCTTCGAGCGAAGCCATTTGTGTCCCCTTTTAGCTTCAGATGACTTTCTTGCCATCACCCGGCGGCTTGATGCCGTACTGGTTCTTGGAACCAATCTTGGACGCCCCAGACAGGCCGCCAAGGTGCGCAAAACGCGGGGTGTTGGTAATCTGACCATTCTGCTGCTGGTCAGTGGTGGGATTGCGGGGCTTGGAAGCGCCGCGAGGCTTAAACACGTCCATGTTAATCTCCTTACATCGGTGACGGTGCACCGCCGGGTGGCATACCCGGTGGCATTGCGGGAGGCCCGCCCGCCGGGGCACCGCCCGGCGCAGCAGCGGGAGGCTGCGGACCCATAAGGCCAAGGTTTGGGGGACCACCGGCAATCGCGCGCGACACCGGGGTTCCACCGCCCGCTTGGGGCAAATTCTGAAGGAGCTGAAGGATTTCGGCGCTCTGAAGCTCGTTGGTCTTCTGCTTCTTGGGGCCGAGCACGGAAGAGAGCTTGGAGAGGGCGGCCATCAGGCTCTGACCCTCAGGGGTCTCAGAACCAATGGCGGGAAGGGACTGTTCGATCAGATCAAGAGCCATGCTCACATTGATCATTGCTGCTTCCCGCTGGCCCTGTTTCGGTTCGGGCGTGGACATCGGGGAAGGCATGGGGGGAGGCGTCATAGCCGGACCAGCCCCAGGAGGCGGTGCGCCGTCCTGCTGGCTTTGCATCAGAGCCATAATGTCCTGGTCTGCCATGTGGTTTACCTCAATTTACACATGATTGCCGTACAATGCGGGCAAATGTCAAGGGAGGGGTATGTTTTAAGTTCCGCCCCTCCTCGGAACGACTCATGGTCGCGATACGGGACTAACCCGTATGTTAGTTAGCGACGAGCCTTACGACCCTTGCGACGCATGTGCGCCTCCATAGCTGGAAGTTGCGGGACGGGTGAAAAGCGCCAATTAGCGCTTGTGCTTACGAGCCTTGCGAGCCATTGATGGCCTCCTGCTGCTAGTGTGATCGTCCCCAAAACTCTTTACTTCCGGCGGCTACGACGAGACCGCTTTACGGACTTGTACATTACGCTCTCCTCATAGTTCTATCGGGGCGCGTCATGGGACGGCCCGCTAGATTTCTAACATTAGAGACGCGGTATTGTATAGATGCGGGCTTTTCAGCCATAGAGACATCACGCCCTGTAGCACGGGGCTGATCACCAACTCTGACTTGGCCTTGATTAGCCATTGGCCTTTTTCCCTTGCGGAGGCGGAGCGGGCGGCTGAAGGGCCTTCATCTGTTCGGCCTTCTTCAACTTTTCTTTGAGCATCTGCTTCATTGGTGGATCGAGCATATCGATCAATGACTCTTTGTCAATAGCCTGTGCCTTAAACAGGTTGAAGGCCAAAGACCTCAGGTCTTCCATGAAGATCGGGCTGTTTGAGTGGGCGTCCACCTTCACCACAAAATTCCGAGTAAACTGCTCGGCTATGAACTTCTGCCCTTCAACGTCTTTGAAGTGTGTGGGGTCATACGCCTGCATCAGTTTCAAATAGAGGGTCGCCAACTTTTCCAGAGAGTTCTCAACGATGAGGGCACGCTTCTTCGCGCGAGACGAACCAAGGCGAGCAAGCTGCGATGCGTGGCCCGCAGAACGAACGCCTTGTTCACCGCGACCAGACAAGACTTCCGAAATGCCGGAAGCCTCGGCAAACATCGCGTCAATTTCACGAAGCTGCTCGTAAAGGCTCTCAGGAAGATCGGGCGCAAGGCGCTCGACTTTGGTGTTGGGCATATCGGTCGCCAGCAAACCGCCAGCGCGGTTCAGGGCAAAGTTCTTCTCGTCCAGAATGCCGGTAAAGCCCGTGAGGGCGGTCGGCGGGTTCACTTGCTTGGAAAGAAGATCGAGGATTTCGTTCATGCGCTTGTTGCGCATTTCCTGAAGGAACATCAGGCGCGAAACTTCCGACTGACCCCAATAGTAATCGGGCATCGGGTTCGGCGCGACTTGGATGAACGGGCTCTCACCCTTCAGGAACATCTTTTCGTTTTCGCGGTCGTAAATGATCACGTCTGGGTCGGCGCGCGTGACGACTTGGTAGTCCTGCGTCTCGTCGTTCCAGACGTACAGCTCCGTCATCTCGATGGTGTCTTCTTCGACCTCCGGCTTCATCCGGTTCTGGCCGTAAAGATTGAGATTGACGTTGCCGTACATGGTCGGATCGACCTGGCTCAGGATGATGCGGTCAACGCCGTTCGGCGTGTAGGACTCAACATGCTGAGAGGTCGTAACGCGCTGCACAATGCTTTCGCGCTTGGGGTGCGCGTAAAGCCGAGCGTAAAGGTCGGATTTAGTTATATAGTAGGTCTGGACGAAGGCTTCTTGCCGATCAAGGTAAGGAATGTCTTCTCTCAGGACGCCGAAGTTGTTTGGATCAATAAAGTAAGGATGGATAGCTCCGTTGGAGACAACGAGCTTGATAAAACCGGAATTGTAGACCATCGCCCAAGTGAGCGCGGTGTTAAACACTTGATCAGCGTTTGAATTGTTCCACTCATCGTTTAGGGCCTGTTCCAGACGCGGGATGTAGCGGTATTGGTCTTCGTGGGCCGACGCGCCAAGGTTGATCGAGAAGCGCGTGGTGTCCGCCGAGTACAAGAAGCTCACGAGCTGGTCGATGTGAGGAAAAATCTTGTTGTACTGCGCGGGGCTCTCCTCGGGCGCAGACCCGAAGAGATAGTAGGACTTGAGAGCGGAATAATCCGCCCGGCGGCTCTCGCGAGACACCAGGCATTTGCGGATCAGGTCTTGATAGAAGAACTCCCGCTCTTCAGCTTCCTTTGGAATGATCATTTGTCAAGCTTCAGGTTGTCTTGGTCAGCGTAGTAGCTGGCCGCGATTGGTCCGCGCGTGAGATTAGCATCTTTCGGCGAAAAGCCAACTTGCTCATCTTTCACGGGCTTGATCATGCCATTTAACATTCCCTGCATGTTAAATCTGCCCGCATCTCCCCACATCACGGCGTTGCCGGGCCGGTCAACGTTGGGTTGTTCGGGCACCGGGGCGTTGTTGCGGGTCAGATAGCCAGCTTGAGCCTCGCCTTCCTTGACAGACTTGATGTCGGTCATGTCGAAGTCCTTGGCAAGCTGCTTCAGGTTTGTGTCGTTGCGCTTGGAGCGGCCACCAATCACCGAGTCCCGCATGGTGGGGGCTCTGAGGATCACCTGAGCCACATCCTCGCAGCCTTCGTGGCATACGGGTTCCCAAGCGGTGAAGTATCCGTGCCGTGGGCACTTGTAGTCTCGCATTACAGCCATGTACGTCCCCTTACTTGTTGAACTGCTCGTCAAAGCCGGGCTTAGAATAGTCCGACTTGTTCTTTATCCCCACTTTCAAAGCGATCTTTCCGCCATCGACGGTGAGGTTCATACTTTTGGCTAATCTGGGCTTTGGTTCTTGCCGGTAGATCAGCCTGCGCTTGTTTCCCTTATCATAGACCATCACCACGTCGCCACGGGTCATACGCTCCAGGGCACGGCTCACGGCGATCTGTGTGTGTTCGGTCATATCCATATCTTTGACGTAGAAGACCCGTGTAAGAAGCGACTGACTTAGGCCGGACAGTTCTGCGAACATCCTGATGCTCAGCGTCTTGTCGGTGTCTTTCCAGAACCGATCCATTTGGCGGTAAATTTCCGCCTTGGTCATGACTTTCATCATTGCCCATAAATCCCAATCTTCTTGAGATAGGTGGATACGTTTCTGCCGACGGACAATTCTTCCGGCGTGATGGCTTCCTGAGCATTGGATACCTGACGGGTCAGCCGCTCCATCAGCAACCGGGGCTGGAGCTGTTCTGCGTAGGCCGCGCAGGCCAGCGCCATCGCAATCACGCGATCGTCCTTGCCTCTGCCGGGGGCGTGGATGGACCCACCCTCGCGGACGATGCCTTTCATTTCTTCCAAGGTGTCCATCGACAGGATGTTCATCATCTGCCGCTCGAAGTAATCCTTGGTGTAGTTCATCATGCGCTCTTTCGAGCCCTGCGTGGTGAGCCAACCGATAGAATTTGAGATGCCGCCAAGTGTGTCGTTCTTGCGCCAAATGTAATTGGTCATCGAGCCCAGAACGTGCATAAGGCCCTTGCCGGTTGCGCCGCCCATCGAGACGGCGTGGCGCTTCAGGTTTCTGAGTTCGTTGATGACGGCTTGGCCGGGGCCGTTAACTTCCAGATTGAGTGTAGAATTCTTATACGCTCCAGCCAGGTGAGCGATGACCCATGCGAATTGATAGGTATTGAGTTCAGAGGTAGCAAACTCAGCCACCTGATCCAATCCGTCCGCATAGCACCTAAACACTTGGATGCAGAAACGATCTGCCCAGTCTGATGATCCATAGGCAGGATCGGCTCCAATAACGTAGTAGGCTGTATCAATTGGCTCTTCCCAAATCTTAAGGGTAGCAAGCTTGTCCGAGCTTTTGAGGACTTCGGTGTCTTGGAAGTTTGATCCGAAGGAGTATCGGTAGGCGTCGAACTTTTTGTTCTTGGCGACACGAGCGGCCTCAGAGCATCTGGAGTTGGAGAAGAACGAGGAACCAGTCATCACGAAGGCATAGTCCTCCGTGGGCGGGAATTCCTGATACATCAGCGCGTCGTCTTTGATCCCCTCCGCCAGCTTCCACCGCCACCAAGCGATCTGCCGCGAATTGAGTTCAAAGTTGTACATCTTCTTGATGTCGCGGTTCCATTCCTTCTCTTCGCCGGTCAGCCGCCCATCCCAATAAGTTTTGTAAACGGAGGACTCAGGATCAGCCGAATAGAATTCGTTGCGCCACCACCCGCAGAAGATAGCGCGCTGGGTGCGGGCCTTCTTTGCGGTCACATACATATCGTGGAACATGTTGAAGCCGCGCGCCGTGCTCTCAAACATGTAGAGGCGGTCGGGATTGGTCTCTGCAAGAGACGCCAACAGGGACGCCAAGCCTTCCTCGTCGCCCCAGGAGCTTGTCTCAGTGCCGTGGAGGAAGGTGATAGCCTTACCGCGTCCAAGGCTGCCCTTGGCCCTTAAACCGGCCACCTGATAGAACAAGCGAGACCGATTGCGCAGGGACAACGAGTTACGGTTGTGCGTCACCTGAGGGATTTTGAATTCCTTCGGAAGACCGTCCATGTACATCGCAAGCGTCGTGCGAAACATGTCCCGATTTTCTTCAGTATCTGTGGTGAGAGTAGCTTGCAGACCAGGATGGGTAAATGTCCAATAAAGATCAAGAGCCAGACTAATGGTAGTGATGCCCAACTGGCGGCCTTTAAGAATAACGTAAAAATGGCAGTCATCCTCCAGCCCGCGAGCGATCTCGTTCATCACATAGGTCTGCGTTCCCAGCAGACGGTCCATCCGCTTGAGGCCTTGTTCTTTGGTCTCAATCTTGAGCTGATTGCAGAAGCGATAGAACTTGTTGAGATTGAACGTCACTTGAGCCCCAATGCTTGTCGCATTTGATCCATAATCTTGATTTGTTCAGGTGAGTAAACCTTGGCGTAATCTGAAGGATTGAATTGTTTGGACACATAACCACGCAGATATTGCGGCCAACCAGATTGCTCAAGCCACTGCTCGTATGGTCGATCTTCTTTTAAAGCGCGGTCTTGAGTGGCTTCCCTGTACAGTTCTTTTAAAAAGTCTTGACCGGCAGGATTTTGCCCAGTCGCAGACTGAAATTGTTTGTACATCTCAGCCATTCTGGGATCGTTGTAGATCATGTGATGGGTCAGGTAATCGCCAACGAACCCTTCTGGCGAAAGTCCCTGTGAAGACCACACGCCAATGCCAACCTTATCCATTGGAAGGCCGGTGGGTCGATCTTCTTCGCCAACAGGATAGGTTTCCAGACCAGCATCGCCAGGGCGCTGAACGCCGGGAGGATTGTAGAAGAACTGAACGTCCTTCATAAATGGATAGGCTTCAGTTGTTTGCCGCCAAGTTTCCATAGCGCGGCTTTTGTCCATTGCGTTCATAACATCTTGGTTTTCAACGTCAGCCATCTTTTTTTCCTGTTGTGGTGCGCCCGAAAGGATTTGAACCTCTGACCCTCGGTCATTGGTGAACCTCAGTATTGCACAAGCCCCATGATGGGCGTCAGGCTGGTCGAAGACAAGAGCCACCGCTTAAGCCTTTTCATTGCCGACCTCAAGGTTGTTCTCTAACCATTCAGCCACCGCCGCCTTGATCCCGTCCGAAGTGTCGCGCAACCCAACCGGGTCAACGTCGCCGTCCTTCAACTCCCTCAACGCGGCCTCCGCTATGTCACGGGCGCTGCTGTGAACCGTGTATCCGTCGCGGTAGCGGATTTGGGACGCGCTCTGTTTGAGAAGGTCTTTCATTCAATCCTCCAAACCCTGAAGCCCCCGTCCACCACCCGCGTGGCAAACTTCCGGCTGTACGTCTTCCCATACCGACTGATCAAACTCCTTGCAGAGCTTAAGAAAGAACCCTCTCTCGCCTCCACAAAGAAGCTGTCGCCAATATCCATCTCCCCAAGAGGAAATCGATACTTCGACACCTTGCTCGTCACGGGAAACGGTACGCCCCTCTCAACTTCCATGTCAATCTCCAATCAATATCTACACAATAATATCGTAGATTAATTAAATGTCCAATTTTTTGCTGTCCTTATGGGCTTGCGCGTGATGCGTTCTGCACAGCCACACGACCTCCAGGGGTTTGTAATAATCCTCGTGGTGCCCATCAACTTCAAGCGCCCCGCACACGCGGCAAGGCTCTCTGACCAACTTTCCAGTCTTGAGAGCGTATTTGTAAATCTTTCTGGCCTCAGCCTTGATTGGGTATTTCTCGTAATAGCGTTGCTTGCGTTCAGCTATTGTCAGGGGCGTCCGCTCAACCTTGGGCGGCTTGGCAGCTTTCCGCTTTTCATACTTGCGGCGGTCAATTTCTTTAGCCTTCTCAGGATTGCGCTCCGCCCACTCTTTCCGTTTCAAGGTGGAGTAGCCAGGGTTCTTCTCCGCGAACCGCGCTCGGTACTCGGCAGCTTTCTCAGGCGTCAAACTCTCAGCTTGCCACTTGCGTTGATATTCAACTCGGCATTCGCGGCACCGGCGGCCCACCTTGTAGAAGGCGTCCTGGGGTTTGTCTTGTTTGCAGCTAGAACATTTCATTCCCAAAGTAAAACACATACACCAAAACAAATCAACCCCAAAATAATTTTTATACGGGCACGATGTGGGGTGCACGCTTTCAAAGGCAGATGGACCCATGCACCTTCCCTTTGTACACGCCGGTTCTGTGTAATTACACGTTTACCATCCGTGCACTGTGGTTATAGCTGTTACACGTCAACCTGGTGTGGTTTATGTGTTCACACATGTTACCCATGTCCATTATGACATATGACAAAAACTCACATGGGTGTTCCAGGAGCGCACGGGAAGTCTATCGTATCACGACCTATTCCAAAAGCTCATAGTGCCTGTTTATTACGTATTAACATATATATCACACACCCTCTATGTATATACATATATAGGGGAACCCTAATGTTGCTACGTTTAAGTTCATACTGTTAAGACTCATTTTAGGTCATCTACATTATATTGGGTTACGATTTAGCTTGACCGTAGAACCAGGTGTGCTATTGTAATCATGTCAACGATGACAACAAGGGGACACCAAATGAACAAGCTCTCAAACGAACAAGCCCTGGCAGCAATCAAGACGGCAGCTGCCAACAAAGACAGCAAGGCATTCGCTAAGATCTACATGAAAAGCCGGTTATCCTACATCGAAGCTTGGCAAGCTTACAAACAAGCCCTCCCGGTTTAAGGGGGGGCGAGATGCAAGCTCTAATCACTGCAATCCTGACACTGGTGTCATTCGCTACAGTTGGCGCTCTTGTCGCCATGCTATTCATCTAAGGGGGGAAACATGAACAAAATCGATCCAATTTTCCAGAACGGGTTCGATCATCTCTTTTCGGATGGTCCTAATCCGCACATATGGTCCAGCACTAATTGGCTCCTGTTTGAAGCAGGCAATCTGTTTCGCAATGGCGGATGGTCAACGCCAATTCGCGCAAAAAAGAGCCGGGGCTATACCGTGAAAATAGAAACAACCTCAAACGACTTTCTGGTTCGTTTTGAAGGCGACGATTTAGTTCCGTGGATCGAACGTCTTTAACGCTAACATTGCAAATCCTAGCGGCTCACGGGCCGCTACAGTGTGCAATGCCGCACAATTAGGGGACTGTTACGATGCTTATCAATCTCAAAGCTTTGAAGGCCGTCGCGCTTTTCGTGTCGAAGGATGAAACCCGTTACTACCTGAAGGGGGTCAATGTTCAGTTTCGCGATGATCACGTCATCATGGTGGCGACGAACGGGCACTACCTGACTGCAATGCGTCAGAACCTGGACGAGCCGCTCGACAGTCCGATAGCAGATACGATCATCCCGATCGAATTGATTGACCGGATCAAATTAACCAAACATGACGACAAGGCCGAATTGTACGTCGATGGTTCCAAGGTAACGATCACCTACATGGGGGCAACATACGTCGATGGCCACATTGACGGCACTTTCCCCGACTGGCGCCGTATCACGCCGTCCAGCGTATCTGGCGAAGCAGCGCAATATGACGCGTCCTATGCAGCTCTCTACATGAAAGCAGCTCGCATGTTCGACAAGTCAGCGCAGATCAAAATCGCGCACAATGGTTTGAGCCAGGCGCTTGTGACGTGGTTGCCTGTCGAGTCCGGCTTGGACGCTTTCGGTGTGCTCATGCCGATCCGCTCCAATGGAGCCCTAACTTCGCCCCCCACATGGGCGCAAGTAACCTCCACAAGCGTTGCCCAAGCGGCCTGATGCGCGTCCTTCCCATTCTCCCAATCACCCAGGCGGCGCGCTTCCCGGCGCGTCGTCCCGCTCACCTGATCGCAAAGGAATTGAACAATGGAAACCAAAAAGCCTCGCGGGTTCGCTTGCATGAGCCCGACACGTCGTTCGGAAATCTCCAGTATGGGCGGCAAGGCCGTTCCGGCGGACAAACGCACCTATTCGATCGACAAGTCTAAGGCGTCCGAAAGCGGCGTCAAAGGCGGGTTCGCCAAGGCGCGCAACCGTGGGGGCGAACAATGAGCCTCCAGGAACGCCGAGACGCCATCAAAGCCAAGCTTGAAAAGGCCAAGAAAGGCCATCGCTCCACGCGCGAGCTGGAACGCGAATATAGAATTCTAACCGCCGCCGTTTTGGCCGAACGGTTGCAACGGGACAAGGAAAACCAGAAACTTCCCGTGAAAGCGCACGAACCTTGCGCCGTCGCAAGTCCTCAATTGTGGGTTATCTTTTGCGAACTCAAAGGAAGGCCAAACGTCCCTTCCGAACATTGGACAACCTACGATGTCATGATGTCCCTGCTGGCCTACGTAGAAGCCTCAGGAATGGGTTTAGGGCATTCCCAGCTACCACACTAGCTCCCACCCCTCGCAAGGCGGTCAGGCGGGCCTTAAAACCCGCCTGCAAGCCTATCTATCCCAGTATCGGTCCTCGCGCCCGCCCGTGCGGAAAATTGGCGGGTCCATTTCATCGGGATCAGCGCATGGCAAAGTTAGCTTGCTGCCACCGGCCAAAATACCTTTCCAGACCTTGAGCGTGTTTCGGCGCCCAATGCGGCCAAGGTAAATTTGCCACCGATCCCAGATCAGCGCCTGAGCTTTCGCCTCTTCGCTATCCGGTTTCGCATTGGGGTCGATCACGATGACCCCGGTGGGGTTGAGTTGCAGTTGGGAAATGAGCTTGTCGTAAAGCGCATCTTCCCGCGCGGCCTTGATCCGCTTCGCAGTTATGTCCTCTCGCATCATGCCAGCCCCAATCCGCGCTTCATCCGCGCCAGGTTCTCTTCACGGGAAATCAGGGGACGGCTTCCCTGATAGCTGGACTGCTGCTGGCTGGACCTGAAAGGCGTCACGTTTGTGCGGTCTCCCGCGCGCCTGCACCAATTTCGCCAAGTCGCCTGCCAATCGCTCTTGACGCCCTTCTGCCCAGGCTGAGACGCCCAGTAATCGCGAAAGGCGTCCAGCTCGTCGCGAAGCTTCGGCCCAAACACTTCACGTCCCATCGTCTCCCCCTTTCCGTCAGGAACCCAAGTTTGCGCGAGGCGAGCGCCCCGCGAAGCGGGCGCCGCACGTTGCGTGGCACAAACGATAGGAGGGGTTAAGGAGGGGGGGGTATATAGGGGATTATATATACCGGGGGGGGAACCATCAGGGGAGGGAAGGTCCACGATGTCCACTGAGTTCTTCGTGGACACTGTGGACAATCTCTGTTTTTGTTTCACTTCTCGCCACTTCGCACGTTGGGTTTCGCGCTTGGCTTGCTCGTTTTCATAATGACC
>Ga0208257_1000061_pt1 | contig 36772 bp, 69 predicted proteins | sample CryBogCBH10Sep07_FD_184610 | JGI IMG/M metagenome (GOLD analysis project Ga0208257, IMG submission 184610) | Freshwater microbial communities from Crystal Bog, Wisconsin, USA - CBH10Sep07 (SPAdes) | ecosystem: Environmental > Aquatic > Freshwater > Lake | place: Crystal Bog, Wisconsin, USA... | reverse complement strand
GAAACACTTTGGAGTTGAATGATGAGCGGTGGACACTTTCAATATAAACAATGGGAAATCGGCAATATCGCTGATGAAGTTGAGCAATTGATTATCGACAACGATAGCGAAGAAGTAAACGAATATGGCGACCGTCGAGGTTATCACTTTACACCAGAGACTATCGCAGAATTTAAAAAAGGACTTCTAATCCTGCGCCAAGCCCACATTTATACTCAACGTATTGATTGGCTGGTAAGCGGTGATGACGCTGAGGATTCATTTCATCGGCGCCTTAAACATGATTTGGAGAAACTGGGATAAAACAACATTTCGGAGTTGAAGAATGACCAAAGATATTACACTTACCGGATTAACTGCAAAGCAAGTAATTTTGCTAAATGAAATGTGGTCTAAAGACACACAAGAAGAGTTTGATGAATGGAAAGAAACATTGACGTTATCTAATCTTAAACAAGTTATATTGTTAAGTGAATTAGTCAATTTAGAAATTCTTGACCAACAAGTAACAGATTATTCAATGGCTAAAAAACTAATTGAGGAACTTAAATGGAAAAAGTAGAAAGTAAACTGTTGTGTAAAGATTGTAAACACAGCATGGTGTCCTTAGGTGATAAGATAGCAAGCACATTATTTTTTGCTACTTTACCCAGGTCTAGTTACAAATGCAAACTATCATATAAAGAAAACGTAATTGAGTATGATCCTGTAATAGGCCCTAAAAAGGTAGAGGCTCATTACGAATCATGTGGTGTCTACAGGATACGTGAAAGTGACTGCGGTCCTAATGGTAATCACTGGACACCTAAACACAAAAAAGATTTATTTTTAGCAATCACAAGGGGAGTAGTGAATGAGTGAACTAATCGCAAAGCCAGTGGTAAAGAATCAGTTTTGGATTGTTACTGATGGTGAAAAGAAGGTTGGCAATGTAACTGCTAACCATCAAGGTTATGGGGTACAACTCAACGGTACTTTTATTCAGTTTGATAACACCGAACAGATTAAAAAGTCTACCAAAATTAGATTTGAACCCTTGAAGTCTAACAATACTAAGGCAGAAATGCCCTATCCAGAATATCCCACAACTGCTAAGGTATATAACTCAGTTTTTAATATCAAACGTGGACTACATTTATACACTAAATCTAAGAAAAGCAAGTGCAATCATGTTGCAGGTTGGTTTGTTATTGAACAAAACGGTGTAAATCAGGTAGTTTTTTGCCCTAAATACATCTTTATCCAGCGTTATCCTTATAAAGGACCGTATAAAACCGAAACAGACGCACAGAATGAGATAAATATATAGAGATTATGATGATTCAAATTAAGCGTTTCGTAGATAAGGTATCGCTTGTCGAATCAAAACAAGGTAAGGATGTTGTTTTGCCGATAAGTGAAGCCAGAGGGCTACGTGACGAGATTGCTAAATTGTTAGCAGACTTGACTTCTTTTAATAAAGAGGAAAAAGAAAATAAAGTAAACGAGATTATTGAGGTACAGATTAAAGGCGGGTCTTTCAAATGAGCAGAACACAACCAAAAGTTTTATTAGAGTATGTAGAAAAAACTACGTACAAGTGTGACCAAATTGTAGAGGCGTCTGGTATCTGGGCTGTGTTCTATGAAGACCAACCTATTAATCTAAAGTCTTCTCACTACCTGCACAATGATTCTGCTCCCAAATATAAAAAGACTAGTTTTAGTAATCCAGGTCATGCACGAAACCTATGTCGTAAATTGAATGCACAGTTCAAAACAGATAAGTTTACAGTAGTCTTTATGAATTCGGGGCGCACTGTGTATCCCGATGACTTATCACAAATCTAAACACCAAATCACTAAAGCCATATTGGCCGAACTACCACATACGTCTTGGCATGAATTGCCTTTAGATGATGTGGTTTTTCGTTGGTGGGTCACAGGCAGAGGTGGTGAAGGATTACGATTATCTGAAGAGGGGATCGGTGCCTTTGTTCAAGCAAAGATTGAATATTATGAATTCCCACTGGGAAGTTTATGGAACAAAAAAGATAAGTTCTTAAAACCAGAATTGATTACACATGAACTATCTAAGAAAATTAAGTGCCCATTTTATTTGGGTGTAAATAAAGATGGGGACAAAAAAGGTCCTTATGTTAGAATCTTTGACAGTAAAATTGCAATGGTTGTAACATTATACGGCAACATAAGAGACTATTTAAATTCTATCAGATAGGAGTATATCATGGATAAGAAAGAAAGCAAACCAAACCCAATAGCAGAAATTCTTGCAAAGAAAAAAGCAAAACAAGTATTTCAAATCAACCAAGCAGGTGGCAAACCTGTTCCCAAAGCAAGCAAGGGCTTTGGTGGAGCCAATGTAGTACGTAGAACAGGCCGTGGTGGATAATGGGTTAAATAGTGTTTGTCAAAGTCAACGAAAATGACTTGACAGGCGTTGTATATATAACAGAGAATAATTCTGTTATTAACTTAAAGGAAATCCAAATGAAAACTCTAGTAACATTACTTGCAACATTGGTAACAGTAAGTGCATTTGCCACAGAACCTGCACCAGCAGCCGCTCCTGCTCAAGCACCAGCAAAAGAAATGAAGTTGGCTAAGAAGGTGGACCACACTAAAAGTCAGCCTGCTAAAAGCAAGGCCAAACATAAAGATACCAAGAAAGCCGAAACTCCTAAGAAGTAATCCATTTAGGTTATCACTTCTTAATTTGGGAGATGAAAAAGGTTTTCAATATGATGATGAAGACTTCATTATTGATCGCCGAAGATTAGACCATGTTAAGAGTGAATTTATCGAAATAAGTGACTACGCTAAATTCAGATTATTTTTAGCAAGGACATTGGCATTAAAGAAGTACAATGAGAAATGGGGATAATACCCCATTTCTTTTTGAAAAAGTCCTTGACATGGACTAAATATTAATGTAGAATCATTCTACAGAACACACATACACAGGAGATTAATATGTTCAAAACTATCGCACATACCGCCATTGATGCGGTTCAAACATCTAAGAAATTGGCAGTTGATGCCACATTAGAAAAAACTAGCCCAGAATTAGCAAAAGCACTTAACAAGTTTGTAGACTTGCAAACTACCTACACCAAAGAAGCCTTTGATGCCACAGTTAAAGTTGGCACTGACATTGGCGATCTATTGATGGATAAGTCTTTTTATCAAAAGTCATTTGATGCTATTCAATCACAAATGAAAGCATTCTTACCTGTAAAGGGGTAAGCAATGAATAAAATCATAGATTTTTTAGTGTCAATATTTGACAGCAAATATTCAGCGTTAGAAGATTATATCAATAGTCGTAATCCACAGACTGCGGCTGATGTTGAAGTTCTAACACGTGAATTCAATAATAAAATGACCTTTAATAGAATGGTATAAATTATGTACAATTTATATGAATTCTATCAAGCCATTCGATATATCATTGAATGGTCAAAGGAACAGTATGAGGTACATCCATGAATAAATTGAATTGGTGGCCTTATACTGATGAAGAATGGGAGTATCTAAACAATCCTCCCAAACAACAACCCAAGCAACTAGAGGAGAAATAAATGGCTGTTCTTGGCTTACTATGCGTTACTAATATCGTTGTGCCAATGGCACTTGTTATGGTTGACGAGTACAATACTTATAAAAGGAAGTAAAATGAGCGATAAAGATTGGGCACCAAAAGTGCCAGAAGTAAAGTTTAACAAAAATGGCTACGAGATTCGTGCTGACATTTTAGCAATGGCTAAGGATATGGTACAGCAAGAATATTCAACTAAGTTTGCTGGATGGGAACTAACAGCAAAACGTGACGAGAAGACTGGTCAATATGTTACTACGGTTGGTATGCCCGAGTTCCCGGGTCTTGAAAAGGTTCTTGAAACCGCTCAGAAAATGTATGAGTTTGTAAACCAAACAACTCAGTCATCTAAAAAGTAATTTTTACTTACTTAAACGAAAACGCCCAAATTGGGCGTTTTCCATTTGCATTTTAATCTAAAAAGTGCTACTATATCGATTGTGTAATACTTTTAAAGATTTATCATGTTCAAATATTTGGTATTGGCTTCTGCATTATTTTTAACAGCATGTGGGGGCGGTGGTGGTAGTTCACAAAGTTCAACTACTCCTGTAACTCCTGTAACCCAAAATTGCTACGTTGATTACACAGCAACATACCCAAGTTCATATTTAGGTGCACATGCAATACCAACCGCAAACGGAGTACTTCCAAACAGTTGGCAAAAATCAATTGATTTAAAAGACTACAGCCCTTATTGGGTATATTACAATGATCAAACAACAGGTGCCAATAAAATACATAACTGTACAGAAGACCAATATGCAGAGTTGATGTATACACAAGCATTAGACAAATTAAAGCAAGATGGTGTTACATTTACGTGGTTTACAAATTATGGATATTGGGATAGTGCATACGCAACTAATTTAACTATCAGTAAATATGCTATTCCTGAATACATGGTTCAATGGTTTGTGCAACAAGCAAAACAAAGAAACATCGATGTCTATTATTCATTTCAGATACAACCAACTGACAGCAATGGAAATGTTGTTTCACCTATTAATGGAAAAGTTGATCAGGCAACATTAACAAAGATTATGAATGGCTGGGATACTCAAGCAATTGAAATGGCAAAATTTTCACAAAGTGTTGGAATGAAAGGCATGATGATTGATTGGAGTGCGTATACTATAAACAATCTTAATGATCCTGTATTACACGAAATTTATGCAAACAGTTTAAGTTCAACCATTGACCATGTAAGACAGAATTTTTCTGGAACACTAGTATACGGACAAGAAGGTAGACCATGGAGTGATCCACGTATCATTGATAAAATCGATGTGATTCTATTTAGTTTTATGGGTGGTGGATTTAGCGCAAGTGATAACGCAAATCTTTCACCAGAAATTGTGCAAAGTTATATGACCAAACAATTGAATGATTTTTATAGTGCATATCATTGTTTAGGTGCTAGTACTGGATCAATCAATTGTGGTCCCAATGGCCCTTCAACTAAGCAAGTACCTATAATGTTTAATGCTGGAGTACAAAGTACTAATACATACTGGTTAAATGGTTGGGAAGAAGATGGCTTTTGTAATTCGTCTACTGCTAATGCAAGTATTGGAACTGGAACAAGTGTGTTGACGACAGGTGCAACAACCTCTAGTTGTGTAGAGTTGACATATGTTACAGATTTTTCAGCACAAGCAATAGGTGATGAAGGTATATTGCGAACAGTATTTCAACAAACACTATTCACAGTTTTTGGAGTTGATCTTGGTGGATATTGGTTAAGTGATACAATTGTTCCAAATTACGAAGGGTTTCCAAATATAAGTGCAAGTGTAAGAGGCAAGCCTGCAGAGGCTATTATTAAACATTGGTTTACAGGGAGTTAATATGCGTAAAGGTGAAATGATTACTGTTAAGAGTGAGGCTGGTAAGGGAATTAATTGCCCAATTGTTGATATAGAAACAAACAAGATTTGGGTTAGGTTTCCAACAGGGCAAGTGATTGAAATGACTTACAATATTAAGTCTAAGGTCTACTTAGGTAAAATGGCTAGATTAGAATTTACTGCTAGCCCAGATGATGTTTAAGGCTTGACAAACATAACGCAATATAGTATACTTTATATATTGTTAATTATAGGAGAATATTTATGGGATTTTATGCTAGTCGTGATGTTGAAGTAATGGAGTTGGCCAGCGAAGGTTACAACCCTTATAGTATTGCAACCATGTTAAATGTTCCTGTGATTGAAGTTTTTTCCATTCTCAATCGTGAAGACATGGACTATGAGGTATATGATCAGGAAGAGCCTGTGCCTTATAACGAGGATTATGCATGAACACCAATGAATTGAACACATTGATTAATCAAATCAATAATGCACTTGAGCGTATTGCCAATGGTACACCTGAGGATGTTAGCAAGACACTTAAAACTGTAGCCTCATTGTGCAATCATCAGGCTAAAAAAATTGATAGATACATCGAAGATGCAAAGGAAGAAGATTAATGGCAGCAATTTATAATGTTATAGCACGATCAGGATCAAGTAGTCCCCTAATACAAACTTTATTTTGGGAATTTGGTTTTAGTTGTGATAATGCTATTACACCAAACGTAGATAGAATTAAAAATGCAGTATTGGTTACATATGGATATGATTTATTTCCACATGTAATGACTAGCCATTTTCTTGAAATAGTATCAGATGCACATAGTTCTGGTAATAAAGATATATGGGATGGGTTTATCGTTCACTATAGTGGCACTGAAGAATGCAATAAACCAGAAGACATTACTCCTGAAAGTTGGGCTAAACACGTATATAATAGTATGAATTATATTATCGGGAGATATGATTTATTTAATGGTAGTGAAGAATCATTAATGAGACAAATTGAAGGATATAATGGTCCTAAATATATTATTAAACTGGAAGATATTTTAAATAATCCAGAAACAGTATTAAGTCAAATATCTGATATAACCCAAGAACCAATTCCTGCAGGATTATTAGAATATCACAAAAAATCCGTTGCAAATCAACAACTTAGACTTGCTCCCTATCTAGAGGCCTATCAAAAAATAGCTTGACTTTAATTCGGGTTTCATGTACAATAGAATCTTAGACAGTTGATTAAAGGAGTACACAATGGCTTTCGAAAAGATCGTTTTAGACAAAGTTGCTAAGGTTCTTAAAGATGACAACCGTGCAAGTTTTACTTGCGGTACTCTTTTTGTTGAGTGTTCAGAGGCTGAGGCACGCAAGGTGTTTCACAAACTGAGCAAAGATTATGGTCTTGGTAAGGTTCAAGTCAGTGGTCCTATAAATGCCCCTGAACTTCCCGAGTTTGCTTTTGATTTTGTTTGAGGATTAATCATGGCTCGCTATCAAAAACCTATCCCTCTTAATCACAACGCCGATGATGTTTGGGCCGCGGCAGTAGCCGCACAGCGTATCAATGGCAGTTATGTTAAACTGAGTGTTATTTCTGATTCCGATCCCGACCTGACTAAAAAGTCCAATCGTATGATTGTTCAGGAACTGTTGGCTGATACTACATGTATCACCGACGATGATCGTGAACAAGGTCTTAAGGTTCGTAGTTTCTTTCAGGGCTATACCTTCAAAGTACTTAAGGGTATTCGTTTGAGTGAGTTTGATAACACCTCAATGTTACTTGCAAACAGAGACACAATTGATAGTGCCTATGACATTGCAGTTATCGCAAGTTTGCCTTCAGTATATGATCGTGGCATCAAGCGCCAAACGGTAGAACAACGAGTTGCGTTTGCTACCGGTGGGTTTATTGGCAAGGTAAATGACAAGGTGTCTACTGCAATTGAAGTACTCAAGTCCGTGTACTCAATGAAGTGGAATACAAATTATATCACTGGTATTAATAGTGATGATCAGGTTGTGTTTTTTGCGTACAAGGAAGAACTGCCTGTAGGTAAGATGTTTGATATTTACGGTACTGTTAAAGCACATCGTGACAACAGCACCCAACTTAATCGTGTAAAGGTGATTGTATGAATTTCTTGACAGGCGTTATTGTAGGTATTATTGTTGCTACTGTAGGTTTTAGCGGTATCGCTAAAATGGCAGACAAAGGTGTAGACAAACTTAAAGAAGTTACTATTGAACAAACACGGTAATAGGATTATATAATGGCAGGCTATGATGCAGTATTAGAATTTCGTAGGCTTGAAAAAGCCATAGACGAACTTGGCTTTATGCTTTGCGCACCTAAAAATGGAAATTGGGAATCGAACGGTGATCGAGTTGCAATCAAACCCAAGGATCAAGACAGTTTGCCTATTTACAGTCGTGATGCTGAAGTGTTCGTAGGCACACTAGAACAACTTCAAACATGGATTCGTGGTGTATCCTGGGCCCGTGAATATGATATGATGCTAAGATTAAGTGACGATAAAAAACGACAACGCAAAGAGCAAGATGAACGCAATCGTCAATTGGTAAGAATTTTAAAGAACGAAAAAGTAAGGGATATGGAATTTTAAAGAACGAAAAAGTAAGGGATATGGAATGAGTGCAAGTTGGATCAATAAATTAAACGAGAGTGACAGCCGTCTACACAAGGAAGATGTTATTCGTCAGGCGCTTGAGGCAAGTGTCCTTGGTAGCAATAATGCTATTAATTTTCTAACGCTTACCAAGGTTTGCTATAACCCATATGTCACGTTTGGTGTTCGTCAAGTCCCTGATACTATTGGCATTACCGATGCAGAAAATCCCTGGGATGATTTTAATCAACTGTTGAATGAGTTAGGTCAACGTGGGTTAACTGGTCATGCGGCACGTGATGCTATTCAGGAAATGGCTGAACGATTTGATAGTGATGAGTGGAATAATTTTTGTGCTCCTGTTATTCGCCGTGACTTACGTGCGGGTATTAGTGACAAGACCATTAACAAAATCTGTAAAAAGACTGATTACGAGATTCCTGTATTTGGTTGCCAACTTGCAACTAATAGCGAAGGTCGCCCTGAGATGAAGGGCATTAAACGTCTAGAACCTAAACTAGATGGTGTGCGTGTGTTGCTTATGGTTATTCCCAGTGACTTTGGTATCACTACTGTTTGCTATAGCCGTAATGGTAAAGTGTTTGAAAACTTTAGTCACATTGAAGAACAAATTCAATCTTCATTTACAAAGTTGTGTCGTGCGGCATACAAGGCTGATCAAGGTCGATTCTTAACTGAAGGCTTTGTACTTGATGGTGAAGTGATTGGCAACACATTCCAAGAACTTATGCGTCAGGCTCGCCGCAAAGAAAATGTACAGGCTAGTGACAGCGTATTCAATGTGTTTGATATTATTCCGTTGAGTGACTTCCGTCGAGGTTATTGGAACGCACAATTGAGTAAGCGTATTGATATCTTAGAATCAATTCGTAGTGTGACTGATACACTACCCAATGTTGAACTGTTGCCACATCTCATGGTCAACCTTGACACATATGAAGGCAAGGATCAATTAATGCGTTATGCTAAAGATCAAGTTAACGCAGGGTTTGAAGGCATTATGATTAAAGATGTAAGTGCGCCTTATGAATGTAAGCGTAATACATTTTGGATGAAGTGGAAGCCAACTATTACCGTTGACTTAGAAGTTATTGGTATTGAAGAAGGTACAGGACGCAATCAAGGTCGTCTTGGTGCATTGGTATGTAATGGTGTTGATGATGGTAAAGAAATTACAGTCAATGTTGGTAGCGGCTTTAGTGATGGTGACCGTGATGAATACTGGGCTAATAGCAATTTGATTATTGGTCGTACTGCTGAAATCTTATGTGACGTTATCACACAGAACCAAGACGGTACATACAGTTTGCGTTTCCCTCGATTTGTCCGTTTCCGTGACGATAAGTGATTTACAGTTATCAAAGTGCCAACGAACCATCGCTGATTTGCCACCAGTAGCATTACAATGTGGACATGACACAATTATTTATGCCAAATACTTGACAATAAATGAATTTGGTGCTATACTATAGTCATAGTAACAAAACAGGAGTTCAACATGAACGAACGAATCGCAAAACTATATGACCAAGCAACCATTTTAGAAGGCAATGGCGACTACGTGGCAGGTGAGTTGGATCCTGTAAAGTTTGCCGAGTTGATTGTGCGTGATACATTAGACCAAGTTGCTGAATTTAGTCGTCTAACAAAGGCATATCAAACACAAGGCATTGATCCAGAGATTGATGTTACCCGAGAAGTTTTGAAAAACTATGGGTTTACAAGATTTCCCAGGAGTTGAAGAATGAATGAACGGATTAGGGAACTTGCTCAAAAGGCACAAGTAGGATCTGCTGAGTTTGGTAATGGTATCAACTACTTTGTCAGCACCGAAGAAACATTCAACAAGTTCGCCGAGTTGATTGTCAGAGACTGTTTAGACATTGCCTTTGAGGTTAGAGGAAAACCAGCAACTGATACACATTATGTTATTGGGTATGACCGTGCTTGTGAAAAAATGATTGACGCCATTAAAGAATCTTACGGAGTTGAAGAATGAAAGATCCTAATCAAGAATTCTACAACCGAATGGAAATGTATGTTAGAGATAGCAATCGCACATTGCGTAGGCTACGACGACCGACATTACCACAGGTAAATGTATGGGATGTTACCATGTCCGACGACGTGCTATATCAACAAGTATACGCAGAGGATGCGCCTTGCGTAGAAATATTCATGCCCAAAGATAGATTAGAAACTATTATCAACTATATCAAATATGCAGAATCTGAAATAGAAAAACACACAACTGATCGCCAGCTAATGGCTAGATATGAAAGAGATCGTGTAGTTAGACTAAACAATCCTGCTGTGGAAAAAGCCTATCAGCATTACTGTACACTATTGGAGTTGTGCCGCACATGATGCCGCTACATAACGATCTAGTACTTGATCACGAATATACTGTAGTAGAAATTAATGATCGTACACTTGTACATGATTGGCTAGTAGAGTCATTTGGAAATCCAGGTACTCGTTGGTTTTACAATGGGAATAAAATCTATTTCAGAGATGAACGAGATTGGATGTGGTTTGAATTGAGAACATGATATGGCAATAACACACGAACGAGAAGAAATACAACTAGCTATGCAACTCAAACAAGAGGGTTGGATACATGACATTACTGATCTATCAGTTATGGAATGCCGAGAGCGTGCCATGTGGTGTAGAGATACCTTTGGTCCTAGATATTCACAACTATATCCTGATGCTTGGGCTGGCAAATGGTTTGGTGCTGAGTTGCCATTCCAATCAGGCGGAGTCAGTGTTAATAGACAATTTGTCTTCATGTTTCGTGATGAAAAGTTACACACAATATACAAGATGATGTGGCCAGAATGAAAAAACTATTATTACTCTTATTATTTTGTGCAACCGCACACGCTGAACAAGGTAGCTTTGCCTTGTATGATTACGAACGCGGTGAATACCAAGTTGCATATGATGTAGATGAACAACGTCCAATTGCCAGTATCAGCAAACTGTTTACAGCCAATACAATCCTACGTAGTGGTGTAGAACTAGATGAAAAGGTCCGTGTACAAGGCAAGAGCTCAGGGCATTTCCCTAATGGCATGATGGTTACTAGACATAATCTAATGCAGGCCATGTTAATCTCTAGCGATAATCGTGCGGCTGAAACACTGGCCAATACGTATCCTGGTGGCTTTAACAAGTTCATAGAAGATACTAATGATTATATTCGTGGTCGTGGCTTACTACACACATACATCGAAGAGCCCACAGGCCTAAGTCGCAACAATGTAAGCACAGCTTCAGAGCTAGTTAGTTTCATTGGAACTATTAGAGGCAATCAAGCATTGCGTAACTATGCAGATGATAAGACAGCAGAGATCTTTGTACCTAAAGGTAAAAAATATATTCATGTTAGACTGCACAATACTAATCCTAGCATCTTTAAGTTTGATAACATTTTAATTAGTAAGACAGGCTTTACCAATCCCGCAGGCCGTTGTGTAGTCATGCTAGTTGAAAAAGAACATAGGGAATATGGTATCATTGTGCTAGGACAAAAGAATGTTAAACAGCGTAGTGAGATAGCCAACGAATTGATTACAGCACAACCTTTGCCTCCAAAGCCAGTACAGGTAGAACGTAAGGATCCGATTATATTTGATATGCCCTTATGACTATATTGCCATTACCAAACGGAGACTTTACTACTGTGGAGCATATTGAGCAACACGGCCCATTGACTGTAGTAGTTCATAGATTTAGAATGGGTGATGTAGAAGACCCAGACCTATATGCAGGTGAACCACTTTGGCAATGGCAAACGAGTGAAATGGGAAAATGGGTAATGGATAATGCTGTTCAAACTCCTAGCTGGCATAGAGCTCCCGATCCCAATACTCTTGGTTATGCTTATTCAATTCGAGCAGAACTTACGCCCAAAAACTATACCTATTGGTGGATCAAATGGGGGCACGAGCTTGACGCAAAGAGCAAGTTATAGTATAATAATTACATCTTAATTAGCAGAGATGTATCATGGCAGGATGGAATACAATTGAACGAATTCGACGTCTTGAAGTAGAAATTGATAAACTTGGATTCAAGTTCGCCAAGAGCAAACATAGTGATTGGTCTGAAGATCACGGAGCCTTGAGTCTCAAGCCAAAAGATCCAGATGCTTTGCCAATCTACAGTCGCGATGCTGAACTGTATATAGGTAGCGTGGAAGGATTAGAAACCTGGCTTCATGGTGTTCGATGGGCACGTGAATACGATATGATGCTTAAACTTTCTAATGACGAAAAACGTGCCACAGCTGAACAAAAAGAACGCAATCGTCAATTGATGCGAACACTTAAAGAAGGCAAACGAGTAGAAGGAATTGAAGAATGAACGAGCCAGAGTTAAACTATCGTGCTACCATCATCTGGGATAATATGACCACTGTAGTAGAGAACGGTGTCGAAGTATCTCGTGTGTATAAAGATAACAGTATACGGCTCGACCTGTTTAAACAACATTTCGGAGTTGAAGAATGAACGAACGAATTTATTTGTTAGCCCGACAAGCAGACGACCTTGCAAGGGCGATAGAACCCGACTTAAGAGAAATTGTTCGTTATCAACGTATCCGAGATGAAAAATTTGCCGAGTTGATTGTGCGTGACATTCACGCTCAAATTGATGCTCAAAAAACACTTGAAGATTTAGGCAACAGCATTTACATTATGTACGGAATTAGAAAATGAAACGTGAACACTTATACACTATCAAATGGACACAACCATATCCTACTGAGCAAATGCGGCCGTACATGCGCCAGCTTAGAGAAGAATATGAAAAGATAATCGAAGCTAAACTCGAACGCAAAGAGTTTGCAGAGGCACAAGAAATTATTAAAAGGATAATGAATGCTACGAGAACATGAAATAAACAAAACTAATCCCTTTATTAGAGGATACTATACTGATACTGGAATTTGTGAAGTAATCATAGAAGAATCTAAACGCAATGCTGATAAGTTTGTTCAAGAATTTAATAGAGATTTTACAGTTACAAGACTAGAAAATTTTGGACCTATGTGTACAAAATTTTGGGTTGGAGAACTTGCCAAGTCTCTCAAACAATACAAAGATGAATTTGAATATGCTTATAAAAATTTAGATTTTTGGACCTTACGCAGAGATATTAAAGTCAATCATTTTGCTCCTAATCAAGGAGCCGATAATTGGCACTGTCAAAATAATGGAGTGATTGAAAATAGCAACAAGCATCTAGTTTATATCACATTTTTAAATGATGTTAATGACGGTGGTGAATTGGAATTCTTCCATCAAAAATTATCCGTTAAACCAGAAGTAGGACTTACATTAATTTGGCCTGCTGATTGGACACATACTGTTCGTACAGTTGTATCTGAAAAAGAAGACAAGTATTCATTAACCGGATCGTTAGTGTTTGATACTACAAAAGCATTTATAGACATGGGAGAACAAAATGCAAATAAGAGTTAAAGAAAATGCAGAAGAGTTTGGCAAGTGTGGTTGCGGCCGTAGTCCAGATGGCAAATGCTGTGGATGGCATGGTCTCACCGAAGATCAATATAAAGAAGCACTTGAAAAGTACATGACCAATCAACAAGATAAAAAAGGCAAACAGGTATGAGCTGGTTTAAAAATAAATTAAGAAATTGGTTGTTGGCTGACGACTCAGTCAAAGCATCCAGACTACGAGGTGCGAATGCTATTACTATAGACGAGGATCACGAACACATGAGCAGTGATCCTACTATGCGTTTCAAAGTTTACAATGCTCGTGGTGGTAAAATTGTAGAGTTTAGCCGATTTGATCGTCAAAAGGATCGTAACTATCACGATCTCTATATTATCGGCAGTGACGAGGATTTTGGTGCCAAAATTGGCAAAATCGCTATGTTAGAAAGCATGAAAGACTAATTTTTGTAAATAACTTAACCGGAGAATTATATGGAATTCATATATGAGTATATTCCTTACGTGTTTGTTGCTATTGCGGCATTTACATTTGGGAAACATTGGGCAACCTGGACGTTTTCACAAAACCTTAGTAGAGATCCAGATCGCATGATTGCTATTCTTAATAAAATTAAAGAAATCAACGCTGAAGTAGAAGATAATGGCATGCCCGAAGATGCTATTCCTTTGGAAATTGAACAAGTTAACGGTTATGTCTACGCTTACAGCAAGACAACTGGCGAGTTCCTGTCCCAAGCACATGATATTGAACAGGCTGTTAGAATAGCCAGTCAACGTTTCCCAGGCAAGACATTTTGGCATCCAAGTCTTAAACAAGATCACCAAACAGCTTGAAATTGTACTACAAGTTTGTTACAATAGTCTTAGCTGTTAAAGACAGTGTCTTTTATAAAGGAAACAAAAATGAAATTTATCTCTAAAGAAACTAAAACTTACAAATTGTTCAACGCATTATACAATGGTGAGAAAGTAACTGCCGCAGAAGCATCAAAGCGTTTTGGCATCAAGAACATTGCCGCTGAAGCTTCACGTATTCGTCAGTCAGGTTATGCTGTTTATAGCAAGAGCCGTGTTGCTGGTAATGGTGTAACTGTTACTGAGTACGAAATGGGCAATGCAAGCCGTGAAATCGTTGCACTTGGTTACAAAGCTAAGGCAATGGGCATTACACTTTAATTATTAAAGTTTGGTAAGATAAAGGCTACTTAGGTAGCCTTTTTTTATGATATGTGTTGACAACACATTAAAGTCAACATATAATATGTACATAGTTTGAGAGCAATCCTGCTAGAAACTATATTTTAAGTAACCTACTAGGTTAGAGAAAACATAAAGGAGTTATCAATGGCTAAAGCCAAACGTCGCGCACTTGCGCACAATTCACTTGGACAGTTCTTGTCCGGATTTAAACACAAGTTTGATGTAGAAGAAGCGTTCATCGATTGTAAAGAGATGAGCAAAAACTATCAGCATGGCTTGATTCCTATGACGGATCTTGCAAAGGCTGTAGATGCTGTAGAAGGTCCTTGGCAAGGACGAGTTAATCAATATAATTCAACAACACTTGCAGGTAAAACATTAACCTTGTTTAACCTTGTGCCACACTTTGAAATGGTTCCAGTAGACAATGTGTTTAGCCACCCTAGCTTTAATAGAGATACTAGCCCAAACCATTGTATTAAATTAGAAATGGATTGGTTAGATCAATTTGCCATGACAGGCTTGGGACTTAAAATGCCAGCCAAGTATGGTGGTGCTGTTTATAATGCAGACACAACACACACTGGAGTAAATCGTATTCGCAAAGGAGACGAACTGTTACCGTTCTGGGTAGCAGATGTTCCAGATCAAGGTAATTTTGACGACACTCACGAATTGGCACTGTTTATTGCTGGGCACTTGTTCCTTGCAATTAATGTACGTAACAAGCGTGGTGTAGATATTTTTGACCAACACTTTATCAAAGTTGCTTGCGGCATTTATCCAGCGCCACAGATACAAGCAGTTGTAGATAACATTCCAGGCATTATGATTCGTCGTGCAGGTAATAAGATTACAGGTGCAATTCATAACTTGAATGAAACTTACATGACTTTTGCACTAGATAACACTGGTGCATATTTAGAGCGTAGTCTTAAATGGCTTGACCGCAACTTTCCACATCAAAGTATTGATGGTTGTTTGTTAACTAGCTTTGCTATCTTAGTTAAAGAAAATCAAGACAATGGCATTGTGTGGACACAACAACAGGAAGATGCACTAGCGGCAGAATTGAATAATCGTTATAATACTGCTAATAAAGCACAGTTACAAATTAAGGATGCTTGCCCGCAATGGAACAATCCCCAGTATGCTAAACTAGACAGCAACTATCTAGTTAGTAATGGACTTAAACATATTTGTTTTGGCCTAGGTATTCCTAGTGTACGAGATCAAGTACGTAGTTGGAAGGTAGGGTTCTAATTATGGCATGGTACTATACATTTAATCCACCAAAAGAAATTGGAGGAGAGTTTAATACCAAGCCAGGTATTACTGATAGCAGTCCTATCGGACGACTGGGCAAATATCAATTGCCGTTTGGCCCTTGCTGGGAAGCTCATTACACTTGGCTGTGTTACCATCCTGATATAGCAGTTATCAAATGGATAGAACAAAGTGTGCTAGGACATTTTAGGAGTCGTGCATATGGCATCGGTGCTGGCATGACCGAGTGGGTAGTGGAAACTACCTGGCAAGAAATTAGAGACTATGTATTGCTAATCTGTAAAGATACAAACATAGAGATTGTAGATTGTGGCCCAGGCCCTTGGAACCCTGTACGTATAGAAAAGGAGTTAAGCAATGACAACTGAAAAAAGCTTCTTCCTTTATTTGCATGATGATTTAAGCGGAGATCCCGAATGGAAAAAATTAGGCAAAGGTATGACTCCATATACTGTTGTTAGAGCTAGACAAAAATTTTGCAGTAAAAGATTTGAGCTAACTCAACTGTGGTTCGGTCATCCTAGTCATATAAATCACCTAGAGGAATTATTTAAAAAACGATTTTATCGTAATAGCGGTGCATTTGTGAATAGCATTTCAGCGCAAACTGAAATGTTTAAAATGTCAGCAGTAGCTATTGTATACAATGTTAACAAAATGATTGTTGACAACAAATTACAAGTTGGATTAGTAAAGCTCGATACTCCTTATTCTGCAAGTAATTCAGGTAACTGCCCATTTAAAATACCTTCAGAGAATAAATCACACGATCATTTAAGTGATCTAGTACATAGTCAGTATGGTAATGCAAAAGAGTTACCTAAAAAATTGTACAATAATTTATTTTCTGAGCTATTTGACATGAGTTAAATAACTGCATGAATATACTGGTAACTGGGCACCTGGGTTTTCTGGGTAAAAATATGTCATCCTTCTTAAGTCAACAAGAAGGGTGGCATATTGATGGATATGATTGGAATCCTAATGAATTTCCTAATGTAGAAAATTATGATTGGGTAGTGCATTTAGGAGCTATCGCAGATATGAGTTGCAGAGATGTAGATTCTGTAATGCGACAAAATTTAGAATTTAGCCAAAGATTGTTTACAGAATGTAATCAACATGGAACACACTTACAATATGCTAGTTCAAGTAGTGTGTATGGCAACACCAAAGATTTTAGCGAGACTGCACCTTGTTATCCGCAAAGTCCATACGCATATTCAAAATATCTATTTGACCGTTGGGTGTTTCAACAAGAGCAACACATAATGGTACAAGGGTTTAGATATTTTAATCTTTACGGCAAATGGATGCACTTACGTGGCAAACGTGCTAATGTGATTTTTAAATGGCGCCAGCAAGCTCGCAAAGAAGGCAAAATATCAGTATGGGAAGGTGCAGAGAATATCAAACGAGATTGGACCTTTGCCGGAGATGTTTGCCAATTACATTTAGATTTTTTAACAACAGTTAAAGGCAGTGGCATTTGGAATGTGGGCAGTGGACTTGCACATAGCTTCTTAGATATTGCAGAATATATAGCAGAACAAGAGAATGTACCTGTAGAGTTCGTTCCTATTCCCTTAGAAGAACAACAGCGTATGCGTACAAAAACCTGTGCGGACCTAACTCATTTGAAAGAAACAATAGGCAAGCGCAAGTGGTTAAATGTTTATGAATGGTTAGATTATGAGGCATGAAGGAATTGTAACAAAGCGCTGGGGCGGAGAATATATCTTTGCTGATACTGATTTATATTGTGGCAAGATAATTTATATGCACCAAGGCGGAGAATTTGGAATGCATTTCCACAAGGAAAAAGATAAAACTTGGGTACTGTTAGAGGGCAGTGTTGAAGTTGTATATATAGATACCACTGACGCTTCGATACATACAGAGTTGTTAAAAGAAGGTGATACTTGGCGCAGTATGCCCTTAGAACCGCATAAATTAGTAGCATTAGAAGATAGTGTGATATTTGAAGTAGGCACTCCTAATAAAGAATCGGATCATTACGTACTGCCTAGTTGATAATTAGATTCTGCGGTTAGGGCTAGATAAATATCTTATATGAAGATTTTATCAATTATCACGGAATCAACTCCTGCTTATGTTACTGCAGGTCCAGGCGAAACTGTCTATTCAATAGCTAGAAAGTATAATGTAGACCCGCTTGCATTGTATAAACTTAATAATTTTAATAAAGATACTAGGCTTGAGATTGGGCAAAAGGTTATTTTACAGTCTAAAACTCCAACTGCTGATCAATCTAAAACTAAATCTAAACCCGTTGATAAACAACCTGCTGTAACTCCGAATATTGCTGGTAAAACACTTCCTCCGGGACAAACACTAGAAGATAATCCTTTAGGTGCTTATGCTGAAAAAGTAGCAAGAAATTTAGGAATGCCAGAGCCACAAGTGCCATATTACATGGCTAATGTTAAAAAAGAAACTGCACACTTTCAGAGTTTGGAAGAATGGGATGACGGCAATCACTTTGCCAAATATGAACCAGGAACACCGGGTGGCAAGCATTTGGGTAACATTTATCCAGGAGATGGAAAGTTATTTAGAGGCCGTGGATTTATACATATTACCGGACGCTATAACTACGAACATTTTGGAAGTATATCCGGACATCCAGATATAGTTAAGAACCCAGATTTAATGTTAAAACCTGATGTGGCAGCGGTAGTATGCTATCACTATTGGAATGAGCGTGTCTGGCCAAAATTAGCAGCCAGTGTAAGCAAAGGTGTTAAAGGTGCAAGCGATGCTGTTACCGCGGCAGTTCAGGGCGGTAATCATCAAAGCGGCAAAGACGAACGTACTATGTACGTTAAAGAATATTTGAAGAAACAATGGGAAATGTTAAAACACGTAAACCCATTTAGAAAAGCCGATGCGGACATAGAAGAGCCAGAACAAGTAGCAGAACGTTTTTGTCCAGATTGTGGTGGCAGTTTAGAAGAAGAAGGTCGAGCAAGTCGTGCTTTATGTACAAGTGGCCGTCCTGATAGTGCATTAGGTGCTAGTCAGTTAGCTAGTTGTAAGAGCCAAGGGCTTCGTGCTAGAGATGGTGAGAAGAGCCACTTAATTACACATGGTGCTAGAAAAGTGCGCATCACAGTAGGTGGCAAAAAAATCAAAGGCAAAAAGTATGGTGGTCCATTGCCTGATTACGGCACACGTAAAAATCAATTAGAAGAAAGTAATGCACCTCAAGTTTATGCAGTAGGTGACAGTCATGCTGAAGGTATATGCTATGCTAAAGGCATTATCAATCGCGCTCATGGCGGCCAACCTAGCACTAGTACTAGCAATTTATCAGGCACATGGCAAGGACATCCTACAGGCATAGAAAATATACCTGATAATTCTTTTGTAATCTTAGCACAAGGATGCAACGATGCTGCCACTAGTCTAAGGATGAATATGGAAAGCAATGCAAAAACTCCATTAGTTCCTCCACAAAAGATTGCAGGACATGTTGTCAATCTAATCAGTGAAATACAAGCTAAGAACTGTAAAGTTATATTTTTGTTATTTCCTAACGGAGATCCAGATATTAAGAAATGGTATGGAGGCCCATATCAAGAAAAAGTAAGAAATGCTCTTAGAGACGCAGTAGGTGTACCTATAATTGATTTAGAAGGAAGTAAACTAGCAGACGGTGTTCATGCTACGCCTTCTGCTTATAAGAGTGCCGGAGAAAAAGCATTATCAATGTTTGGAGCAACATCAAATGACTCTGCTCCATCTAAAACTACTAGCAAGACTGATAATGCTAGCAAGTTGCCTCCAAATCCTAGTACGCAAATGCCATCTGCACCTAGCATTTTTAAGGAATCTTTGGAGATCCCTGTTTCAAGTTACGATGCAGAACCAATTAAAGCAATACAAACTATTTTAATAAATTTATTGTACGATGATGTTAAACTTACAGGGATACTTGATACTCCAACTAAAAATGCATTAAAAGAATTACAAAAACAAGCATACCTTACACCTAATGGATTACCTAACAAAGAAACCATTGAGTTACTTAACGATTATATAAAAAAATATCCTAAACTTGCTCCAAGCAATATAGTATCCACACCGACTAAGCCAACTAAGATAACTCCAGAGCCAACTAAAACAACTCCAGAGCCAACTAAAACAACTCCAGAGCCAACTAAAACAACTCCAGAGCCGGCTCCTACTACAACAACTACTACTGACTCAAAAGTTCCTCCTTGGATTCCTAAGAATTCAAGAGATCCTAGTCCTTGGATCATGAATACTCCGTCAGGATTGACAGATATCGCTACATATCTTTTAGATAAATTACCTAAAATGACCATTCCTCAATTAAAAGGTATAATGGCTAACATGGCCGCAGAATCTAGTTGTGATCCCGGTCAATATGTCGAACACGATACACATGAAGCCAAATATATTACAAATCCTCGAGGCGAAAAGATACTCAACCCTGTATACAAATCCGCAGGTCCTAGTGGCGGCCTTTGCCAATGGCATAATGAAAGATTTTGGAATATGGTTGAATTTTGTGGCGGCATGGCAAATTGGCAGAAAAATTGGCAGAAACAATTAGACTTTTTATCGCAAGAACCTGAAACAAGAGCTTATCTCAAACGTAATTCAGCAACCGCTGAAGAAGCTGTAGAAGATTGGATGAAAATTTATGAAAAACCGCACGACATAAGTCATACGGCAGTGTTAGGTCGTACAGCTTATATTGATCAATTATTTTACAAGCCCCGCAAAAAAGAATAAATTATACTATGAATCTAGTAGGAAATTTATTAATATCACCGCCAGCTGTTAAAAATAGCTTCTGGCAAAAAACAGTAATTATGGTCACAGAAGATCATGCACATGGGACTGTAGGCGTAGTCATTAACAAACGTAGCAATATAAGTGTTGTTGATTTTGCCAGACAAATGGGATTTGTTGTAGATCTTCCCGGGTTTGTTTATATTGGCGGCCCTGTTAACCCAAAGAGTCTTAGTTTTTTGCATACTAATGATTGGAGTTGCAATAACACTTTACGCATCAATGACTCGTTTAGTCTAAGCAGTAGTCACGATATGATTGCAAGAATGGCTGCTGGAGATCTTCCTGAACGATGGCGAATAATATTAGGAGTTGCTGGCTGGGCTCCGGGACAATTAAAAGGCGAGATAGAAGGAATCTCTCCATTCAAACATGAAAACAGTTGGTGTACTACTGCTAGTAATATAGAATTGGTTTTTGGAAACGATCATAATGATCAATGGTGCAATGCTATTGATCAAAGTGCCCAAGAATTTGCCCAAAACATCTTTCTGTAATCATAGTTGACTTAAATACAGTATGAGCGTATAATATATACTTCATAGGTTGGGTCTGTAACACAATCGGAAAGAGGTAAATCAAATGGCAGATACTCTGCTACTTAATGCTGACGGAAATCCTGTTTCATACATGCCGTTGAGCACCCTTATTTGGGAAGACGCTATCAAATACATGGTCTTAGACAAGGCCGATGTATTATTTTGGCACGAAAATTGGATCGTACATTCAGCCACATGGGAAACTGCTGTGCCTAGCGTTATGATCCTACGTGAATACATGAAACCAAAAGTTACTGTTCGTTTTAGTCGCAGTAATGTATACCTACGAGATAATGGACAATGCCAATACTGTAGCAATTATATTAGTCGTAGCGAATCAACTTTGGATCACGTGATGCCTGTTTCAAAAGGCGGAAAAAGCGTATGGGAAAATTGTGTTACAGCCTGTGCTCCTTGCAACTCAAACAAGAGTGACAAGACCAAAGGATGGAAGCCAAAGATCAAACCTTACAAGCCAGACTTCTACGAATTAGTAAATAAGCGTAAGAAGCAAGACTTCAACGTAAGGTATCAAGAATGGCTACAATTTCTAAAGTAAAAAAAGCAATGTGGATGACTCTAGGCTTTATATGCCTAGGGTTAGCCTACATAGGACTAGTAACTCCCGGTATTCCTTTTAGCACTCCAACAGTAGGCGCCGCTTACTGTTTTAGCAAAGGATCTGAACGTATGCACAATTGGATCATGAATCATAAGATTTTTGGTCCATTTCTTCGCGGCTGGGCAGAGAAACGTGTGTTTCCAGTTAAGGCCCGTTGGTTTATGGTCCTAATGATGGATTCAAGTTTAATTATCATGTGGTTTACTACTCATAATTGGAAAGCAGTACTAGGCACAGGCTTATTAATGTTTTTTGTTTGTGTGTGGGCATTACGTTATCCTAAAAGTGAAGAAGATCATGATAATCGCATAGCTGAAGGTAAAAAAGTAGGCTGGTTGCGTTAAAAGAGTAAATAGTAGTACTTTATAACAGGAGTACTACTCATGAAGAAATATCTTTTAGGCTTGGTTCTAGCCTTAGTTAGTGTTAGCAGTTTCGCATGGACACAACGAGCACCATTTCCACCAGCACAGTGCCAAGCACATGCTCCTTACGGCTTTCCACAGACACAACGTCAACTACAACCATTATGCCAACAAGCATATCTAGTTGGATACGATGCAGCCGCTAAGTTACCTAACTATGTTATGTACGAACTATTGCCACAAAACGCCTTAGGTTGTGTAGCACGTACCAACGCATTTGCCGCTAATCAATTTGTACCTAACGGCGCCGTTCCACAAGACTATGCCGCAACAGGCTACGACAAAGGACACATGGCTCCAGACGGCGATCTAAGCTGGGATCCACAAGTCGAATACGAATCATTCCTAATGACTAACATGAGCCCACAAGCTGGTTCGTTGAATCGCGGTATTTGGAAGTTGTTAGAAACAAGTGTACGTGGTTGGGCAGTACAACGCAATCAATCATACACAGTTATTGCTGGCGGGTTATATGGCCCTGGTGATAAGACAATTGGTAAAGGTGTAGTTGTTCCACATGGTTTCTACAAAATTGTTATCAATAATCAAACTAAAGAAATTGCAGGTTGGGGATTCCCACACGTAGCACCATATCCAAACTTGGGTAATGACCTAACTAAATTCCGTGTTCCAGTTGCTACTATTGAAGCTGATTCAGGTATCAAATTTGCTTTCCCACAAGGTGCAGTTGAACTACAACCAGGTAAAGAATGGCCTGTAGACTTTGGTGCTTTAACCAACGCTAAACGTGCTAAGTGCGGTGCTAATGCATCCACTGATTGATCCAAACGATAATACTGATAAATATCCAGTATATCCAGAAGATGATGGATCAGACCGTCCGAGAAATCCTTATAGCCCTGTGTAAAGACATTTACCAGGGTCTAGCAAGATTAGGATGCGGACTAGCAGGAATTTATTATGAAGATCGGTGAATTATTAAACGAAGACTGGAATAAAGTTAATCATCACGATAAGACTAACGGACTTAGTCAAAAAGCCGTTAATGCTTATCGTCATGAGCATCCAGGCAGTCATTTACAAACTGCTGTTACTACCAAACCAAGCAAGCTAAAGAAAGGCTCCAAGGCAGCCAAACGTCGTAAGAGTTTTTGTGCCCGCATGAGTGGTAACAAAGGTCCTATGAAAAAGCCTAATGGCAAGCCTACACCTAAGGCATTGGCTCTACGTCGTTGGAACTGTGAAAGTCTTGACGAGTTATACATTACAGCCAATCAACGCATCTATGAAGCTGAAGGCGATGAACAAGGACTGAAACATCTTACTCCACATTTGGCTAGAGATATATTAGATCAAATTGAAAAAGAAGGCGTACACGCTATTGTGAAAAGTATTGAATGGGGCGATGGTGGAGCCAAAGAATTAATTGCCATGATCAAGCGAGATTTAAAAAGACTTGCAGGTAGGACCGACGAACGCATGATGCCAGCCAGTACATTTACAGGCAGTAAAAAGAACAAGATTAATGGTAAAGGCATGTTACCTGGAAAAGGCGGCCCAGCTAAAGCAGGCGATTTGGTAGGTGGCGGATAATGCGAGCCAGAGAGTTTACAGAAAATGCCGCGGCCATTCAGGCTGCGATAGCTATTTCTAAAAAGAAATCTGGCAAGTATAACAAAGATGGCAAGAGGATAAAAGAAAATCTAGCCAATATGAAAAAGCCTGGCATGGGTGAATATCCTGCGCTTACTCCTCCTATGGAAGAAGAACACGGTGAAGATGTTGCCTTCATGGGCAAACTAGAATCTAATGGAAAAATAGTTAGAATACTTCGCAAAGCACATGATGTGCAATTTAGTGATAAGAAGGGATGGTTACTAATCGATACTGACCCTGCCAAAGGTGCCAGAGGATTAGGAGCTAAGTGGATTCCAGCCGATACTAGATTTACTTGGGTCAAACCATTCCACGGAGAGATGGGCGAGGATATGGGCAACCCCCGTGATCCAAAAAATCCTGGTGCAGAAATATCTACACAAACAGGACTCAAAGGTATTAATCAAGCAGGTGATAAGTTTGTAGGTTTAGGTGATCCCCGACATGGATTTGCTATAGGTATTGGCAAACCTATTGGAGCAGATGATGTTAAACCTACATTAAGATATTCTGCTCCAATAAGCGGTGGCGACAACACAGTGTCTACGTATATTGCTCCTCACAGAGCTGGCATAAATTTTAACATACCATTTGAAAACTTTGCTGACGGACGTCATCCCGAAGACAAAGGAGATAGCAAACGTTATCATGTGCCAACTAAAGGTAGTGTAACGAGTTTACGTAAGTTTGCTAAAGGGCATCATGGTCGTGCGGCACAGTTAGCACATTGGATGGCTAACATGAAATCAGGACACAAAAAATGAAAAAACTATTATTGATTCTATTAGTATCACTGGCAGGCTGTACAACAATTAAAGATCAGATTCCTAGTTTTTGGGATCCTAATCAAAGTAAGATAGTTACAGACATGCAACAGTCTGCTAGACATATTGACTGCACAGGAGATGTTAAGCCGCAGTTACATGATTTGTTTATGAAAGTAGAATGGTATGACTTATATGCCAATACCAAAGGTACCAGAGACATGGCTAAGTTGGATCAAGTCATGATGGATACCATTAAGGAGTTCCAAGACAGAACAGCGCAAGGCCCAGTTAGTCCTATCTACTGTGATATGAAGAAAAAGGTCTTGATACAACAAGCTGACATTATCGCAACAACCGTACAAGGGAGATTCTAATGAGCGATCAATTAATTCAAGTAGCACAAAGTGGCGACCAATGGGCCGCAGAACGTGCGCAATATGCACTACAAGTTAATCAAGCGGTACAATCAGGACAAATGAGTCCTAGTGAAGCCAAAGAAGTATTACAAGATATGATTAACACTCAGCAGTTACAAGAGCAAGCTAATGCTGATCATGTCAAGGCTGCATTGTTCTTTGGTATTATGGAACTTATTAGTATGTACGCTTAAAGACATCAGTTAAAGCATTAACTAGGTCTTCAATCATACCATCATCGTGAAACGGAGTAGGTGCAAAACGCAACCGCTCCGTTCCCACATCAACTGTAGGATAGTTAATTGGTTGCACATAAATGTTGTAGTCATTTAACAATGCATCGCTCATAGCTTTACACTTTTTAGCATCTCCTACTAGCACAGGAACAATGTGACTAGTACTACACTCCATTACAGGTATCCCTGCTACCTTCAATCTATGTTTAAGTTTGCGAGCACGTTCCTGATGCTTGTCTCTAATGCAGTTATGATCTTTCAAATATTTGATTGCGGCTAGTGCTCCAGCACAACTAACAGGACTCATACTAGTTGTAAAGATAAAACCAGCGGCAACACTACGAATAGCGTCTGCCACAATGCTATCGCAAGCAATGTAGCCTCCTTGTACTCCAAAGGCTTTTCCCAAGGTTCCATTGACTATGTCTATCTTGTCTTCAAGCCCGAGTTCTTCAATTTTGCCGCCGCCAGTTTTACCATACAACCCTACTGCATGAACTTCATCAATATAGGTAATGGCTTTGTATTTTTCAGCCAGCTTACATATTTCTGCCATCGGGCTAATATCTCCATCCATACTGTAGACGCTTTCAAATACTATACATGGAGTTTTACCTTGTGCAAAACTAATCTTTAACTTTTGTTCTAGATCTTCTAAATCGTTATGTTTGAATATGACTTTGTCTGCACGACTATGTTGTATTCCTACAATAATACTATTGTGATTGTTAGCATCCGATATAAACTCTATATTTGGAATAATCTTAGCTAGAGCAATTAGTGTCCATTCGTTAGCTACATAAGCTGAACTAAACAATACAGCTCTTTCCTTTTTGTGTAGCGTGGCAATTTCATGCTCTAGTGCTTTGTGATAATGACTGCTTCCGCCAATGTTACGTGTACCACCTGAACCTGATCCTGTATGATCCAATGCGGTATGCATGGCATCTAATACAACTTTATGCTGGCCCATGCCCAAGTAGTCATTGCTACACCAATTAACTATGTTTTTAATGTTATAAGGCCCATACCAAATAGCAGTAGGGAATTTACCCGCTTCGCGCACAATATCATTAAACACACGATATTTGCCGTTTTCTTTTAGTTCTTGTATAAGTCGTTCGAATGGTTCTTTGTTAATCATAGTCAGCTATTTAACGATAAATAACACTAAGAAACCTTCAAAAAGGATAAGATATGTTAACAGTTAGAAAAGGTGCTTATAACCCAGGCACAACACAAAGTTTTACAACAACTACATCATGCGCAGTATCTTCAACTGTTAGCTCAACATGTAGTATTATTCGCGTAGCGGTGAACCAAGATACTTGGGTGCTAGTAGGCACAGGGTTAACAACTAGTAGCTTTACAGTTACCAGTAACATTGCCAACAACAATGCATTTTTAATTCCAGCGGGCGGTGTGGAGTTCTTTGTAGCAACTCCCGGCCAAACAATGGTAGCATTTGCGGCCAACAGTTCAACTGGCCCAATTACAATTACTGAGCTAGCCTAACATGCCAGGATTTGGTTGGCGCACACTAGGTGCTTTGCACGAAAAAGCCGTAACTACTCCGGCCAAAATCACTGCCTCTGCGAACAAATATACAGCTGGTATTTATAGAACAGCCTACAGTGGATGGCCTAGCCAAAATACTGCCAGTCCTACATTCTTTGCAACAGGAACAGTTACTGGACACTCTGTAGTAAACAACTTTGATGTGTCGTTAACTGCCGCACAAGTTAATATAGCTTATCAATGGTTAGGATACATTAAGCCAAACTATTCAGGTAACTGGTCTATCTACGCAAGCCCTGATGATACTGTTACTGTTTGGATTGGATCAAATGCCGTAAGTGGATTTACAACTGGCAACGCTGTTCTAAACTTATCAGATACTGCCGGAACTAGCGGCAATATTAACTTGAACGCAGGAACATACTATCCAATTCGTGTTCAGTATGCTAACAATCAAGGCACAGGTAGCCTGTCAATACTTTACACTAACAGTCATGCAACTAACTCAGATACATGGACTAACTTATTATATTATAACCCAGCGACTAACGGCTTCTAATAAATACTACCATGAGAGCAAAAGAATTCACTATTAATATTCCTATCAACATTAAGATTAATGGTGATGGCGAGCCTGAAGTTTCAGCAGGTCAAGACCACGAAGAACCTGAACTTCAAAGTAACCCTATAATGGTTCCTCCGCTACAACAGCATTTAGAACTAGCTAAAGCCGCACAAGGTAAAGAAAGCCCAGTTATTGATAAACTTACATCTGACGACACTATAGGCTCTGAAGATGACGATTTGCTAGATAAAATCAAACAACTCATACGCCGATAAATACTCTATCTAGGGTATTCTAATGGCATTCGTACAAAAATTATTCACAAGTTATCACGGTTATGACGACGGCGATTCACGTATCGGCGAAATTAACCGTATTTGGTACGACTCTGGTTCAAATACATTTAGAATTAGTGATGGCATAACACCTGGCGGCATAGCAGTTAGTAGTGGCGGGTCAAGTACACCATCAAACGAACTTATCAGTCCAGATGGTACACAAACAGCTACGCTAGATAATACTGGTGCATTAACAATCTCAGGCCCGTTAATCTTTGCCACAGATAGTACTAGACAAATTACTGCTTACACAGGACAAAGTGGCGGAAGCGATACAATCGTAACTATTACAGTAAGTATGCAATTGAACACCAGTTGGCAAGATACTGGAATAACTGGCCCAAATCTTAGCACTGGAACTTGGCTAGTACAATTATATGCTAATGATATATCAGCAGGCGGGCAAAACATTACAGAATATTACAGTGGAATTATGAGTTGGTTTAGTGGTGTAACTGATTCTAATCAAGAATTACCTACAGACGAAATACAGCTACACCGTACAGGCGCTAGCCAAGATGGTGGTCTTTATCTACGCACTTTAAGAAGCGCACATTATACCTATCTAAGCCTACAAATGTTCAGTAACAACGCAACACGCGGCACAGCAAATTATGTGTTTACATTTCGTAAAATGCTCTGATAAATATAGCAACGGGAGTGAATAATGGCATTTAAGATAAAAGACGGGATTGCAATAGGTACTACAAACGTATTTGATAGTAGCGCAAACCTATTGGTAAACGCACCAACAGCAACAAAATTAGCCACAGCAACTACTATCAACGGAGTTAGTTTTGATGGTAGCAGTTCAACTTACACTCTAACAGCGGCAGCTGGTACATTAACAGGTACTACACTAAATTCATCTGTAGTTACCAGTAGTTTAACCAGTGTAGGAACAATTACTAGCGGTACTTGGAATGGTAGCGTAATCACTTCCACTTATTTGCCAACAGGATCAAGTAGTCAGAAAGGTGTGCTACAAGTTGATGGTACAACTATTGTAGCCACAAGTGGTGTTATCAGTTACACACTTCCAACAGCCAGCACAAGCACACTAGGTGGCGTTAAAGTTGACGGCTCTAGTATCAGTGTATCAGCAGGAGTAATACAGGCTAACTCAAGTGGCTTAATTGGAACAACACTAAGTTCTAGCATCGTTACCAGTAGTTTAACCACTGTTGGAACATTGACTAGTTTATCAACCAGCGGTGCTGTAACAGTTGGTACAACACTAACAGTAAGTTCAAATGCTCACGTCGAAGGTAACTTAACAGTTGATGGAAGTATTAATTATACTGGTACAGTAACACAGAACAATATTACAACCAACAGTGGTACATTCAACGGTGACAGCCATGGCTTTGGTGCTATCTATGCTGGTTCCACTGGTGGAGCAACCCTAGCCGATACTGTAATTACAACTGTAGCTAGTATTAATGGTTATGCACAGAATAACATAACTAACAACAATGTTGGTGCGCAAGTATCAAGCGATTTAACAGCAACAAGTCCAAATGGTGGAGATACATTTGGATTTATCGACATGGGTATTACCAGCTCTGCTTGGAATGGTACACAAAGCACCAGTCTAGCCTATGCACTAGGACCAAATGATGGTTACTTGTATGTACAAGGAACAGATGGTACTAACGCTTTAACTGGCGGTAATTTAGTTATTGGTACTGGTACACCTAGCCAGATTGTTAAATTCAATGTAGGCGGACTAGCAACTACCAGCAGTAATCCAAATCAATATCTAGCCGCAATCATTCAAGCACCTAGCACAACAAGTTCAAGTGTTTCAACTGGTACTTTAGTTGTTTATGGCGGTGCAGGTATTAGCGGTGCGGTATATGGCGGTAGTTTTAATACAGCAGGAAACATAGCAGTCAATGGTGGTAGTTTAACAACTACAGCTACAACAGCAAATATTGTTAATGCCAATGCTACTACAGTTAACATTGGTGGTGCGGCTACTACAGTTAACATTGGCGCTAGTTCAGGAACAACTACAGTCAATAACAATTTTGTTATTACTGGTACACTAACAGTTAATGGTACTACAGAAACACTTAACAGTACAACAGTTGCTATTGAAGATATTAATCTTGAACTAGGTAAAGTTGCCAGCCCAACTGATACTACAGCCAACCAAGGCGGTATCATATTGCATGGTACTACAGACAAAACATTTGAATGGCTATCAAGTAACTCAGCTTGGACCAGTAGCGAACATATTAGTCTAGCTTCAGGCAAAGTATATGAAATTAATAGTGTAAGTGTGTTATCAGCAACTACGCTAGGATCCAGTGTTGTTAACAGTAGCTTAACTAGTGTAGGTACGATTGGTACTGGTGTTTGGAATGGAACAGCAGTTACAGTTCCATATGGTGGTACTGGTGCTACATCATTTACCAGCGGTAGTTTATTAAAAGGTAATGGCACAAGTGCTATCAGTGTAGCAACAGCCAGTGACATTGTAAGTGCTATTGGTTCTACAGCAGTATCAAATGCTACATCGGCAACTAACGCAACTAATATAGCAACTACTGGTAGTGTAAGTACTAATAGCACATTCTACATTGGATTTGTAGCCAGCAATACCAGCGGTAATCAAGCACTTTCAACAACTAGCACATTTAGTTTTAATCCAAGTACAGGTGCATTTAGTGCTCCTACAGTATCGGGTAATATTAGTACTCAGAGTATTAATACTAAAACTAGTGGTGGTACTAATATTACTAATCGAAGTGTTACCCAATCAACACTATCAACTACAACAGCAACAGCCGTTGATACTTGGGCAATTGCCACTTACCGTTCAGCCAAATATTTGGTACAAGTTACACAAGGTACTAACTACAGCGTACACGAAATTATGATTATACAAGACGGTACAACAACATACAAGACTGAGTATAGTGTGTTAGAAACCAATGGTAGTCTTGTTACATTTACTTCAAACATATCTGGTGGAAACGCACAGTTACTCGCTACTATGGGTTCATCATCGTCTGCTACTATAAATATCAGTCGCGAACTTATTGTAGTGTAATATGACTTTCCAAATAAAAGATTCTTTAACTGTAAACGAAACCCTTGCTATTAATACTAGTGGCCAAGTAGTTACAGCTCTAGCAGTCAGTTCAACTAGTGCTAGTTCCATAGCTAATACAAGTAGCGCAGGCGGAACAACATTTAGTATTACCGGTACACCGTACATTCCTGCTGGCAATCAAACTTGGGCATTCAAGACAGCAACAGGTTTAGGATCAGCGGCTAGTTGGATGAGTTGGCCGGATGGTAGTATACAATTAACAGCGTATCAAGGCACAGCAACTACAAGTAACGTAGGCGGCGTACAACCAGACGGAACTACAATTACAATTAGTAGTGGCGGCGTTATTAGTGTACCAACAGCAACTACTAGCGCACTTGGTTTAGTTAAACCAGACGGCACAAGTATTACAATCAGCAGTGGAGTTATTACAGCTAATGCTGGATCATTAGCAGGTACTACATTAAACTCAACTGTGGTTTCAAGTAGTTTAACCAGTTTAGGTACACTAACAAGTTTAGCAATTACTAACAGTTCAGCAACGCCAGTGACTGTAACTTATACTCCTGCTACAAGAACAGGTGTTGCAATACTAGCCACAGGTAAAGATAGCGTAGGCGGTACTGGATACTTTGACTTCTTCAAAATAACCAACACTACCAGCGGTGTTACTAACGGTAGTAAGACTATGCGTTTGAACAGTACTGGCACATTGGAAATATTGAATAGTGCTTACAATGCTACTATACTTTCTATTACTGATACTGGATTTGTTGCTATCAATACCGCAACAGGTGTTAGCAATGGTATACCGACTAACAATGGTATAGCAATGAACAGCAACAGTTACATCTATGACGATGGTAACTATCACCTTACTAGTAAAACTGGTAGCGTTTGGATTAATGCTAATGACGGTTCCGCAGTAAACATCAATACACAGATGCCAAGTGGTATTACTGGCGGTGGCTTAAACGTACAGGGTGCTGTAAAGAGTTATGGCGCAGGCGGTGCGGCCACAGCATTTATATCATCAGGTTCCAATCTTGTCAGCGGCGTAGCACTACAGTTGGATTCTGGCACAGCAGGTACAGCGGCCAATATGGCTGTACGTGATACAAGTACAGTGGCCAGCACTATGTACTTTGACGTTAGCACTGGCAGTACTCCTAACGGAACATTCAAATTTAGATCCAGCAGTAGTTTTAATGAGTTATTGGTTTTAAATAATACCAACGTAACAGTCAACAAACAAATGTTGATTGGTGGGGGTAGCCAAACTGCCTATGTTAGTATTAACTCGTCAAACTCTTACAATATCAGCGGCTCTTACGGATACTTGAGCGGCGGTGGCGCAGGTAGTATTGGCAGTGGCGGATCAACAGGTACTGTTGGCTTTTCGTTATATTGTAGTGGACGTATTCAAAGTAACGAAATTGACGTTCCTTCAGACGAACGATTAAAAAACATACAGGGAACTATTCCTTTAGATAAAGCCTTGCAGTTTGTTCGAGCCGTAGATGGTATCTTGTATACTTGGAAGCCAGGATTTGGCGACGAAGGATTAAAATCAGGTTTTAGTGCTCAAGGTGTATACAAAGCTGGGTTTGATCATATGGTTGTTCCTGTGCCAAATGATCGTGTAGAAGGATCAACTGATGCTGATGGGTTCACAAGCCCAGATAAGGCACAATTGACCCTAAATTATATGGAAGCTATTCCATATCATCACGAAGTTATCAAACACCTGCTGGACAAAGTAGAAAAACTAGAAGCTATAGTAGCTAGCCTAACTGCTGATAAATAACTGTATGAAAGTAACAGAAATACTCACGGAAGGCCTACAAAAGAAAGATACTTACAAGATCCTACACGACTTTGTAAAGTTTGCCGCCGAACATCTTGAATTAGATAGTTTGCCCAAATTTGATTTTGTGTTTGATAACAAAGGCAGTGTAGAACGCAAGAGCTTTGGCGGCTATATGCCTGGTGCAGAACATATTACTATCACAGTTAAAAATCGCCACATCATGGATGTGTGCCGTACACTAGCACACGAATTGGTACATTTCAAACAAGACTTGAACGATGAGTTAGATGACGAAGATGCTGGCGCCACAGGTAGCCCACAGGAAAATGAAGCCAATGCAGAAGCCGCAGTTATCATGCGCAACTGGGGCAAAAAGCATCCTGATTATTTTGATAAAGAAGCCATTGAATAAGCCTTCATGGCTTTCATACGTGCAAGCATCAAACGTATCTTAACATAGTCTGAGAGTTCTTCTTCCTTCTCAGTAACTATTTCAATCTTGTTACGATTACGGCCAAAAACTATATCGTCATCCACTATGACTTCTTCAGGTGTTAGTGGTAGTGTTACTAAGGTGCTCTTCAATCTAATTTTTGGTTTTGCGCCATGCAGTTGAACGCTTTTGGTCGCATGACGAATCTGGGCAACGGCAGGAATAAGTGTATTCGCGCTCGTATTTTCCAGGTTTATCATCAAAGCTATAACTACTGCTAAAGCAATCCGTTTCATTCCTAGTCCTCATTAACATATAAGCCTCCTTAGGCATATACATATACAACGCCTAAGGAACTAGTTTAGTTGACATCTTCTTCGTCATCATCCTCTGGATATTCTTCCAAATCATATTCGTTCTGCAACTCTGTCCAAAGCTTCTTGTCGTCATAGGCCTTGTACTGAGGTTCATTTGGCATTAGCACACGGAACATGCCAGGGAACTCAATTTGTAAGAATGGTAACTGACGTTTGTTCAGTAAGTCACAAACAGTATAAGCAGTACTACAAGCACCGTGTACACGTTTGAATGGACTGTGTTTGATACCACGTTCAGCTAATACCTTTTCAAATTGATAGCCAGTAAACATAATGCGAGTTATGCCCAGCTTTTGATTACGAAGTCGTACTTTATCAAACAATGATAATGTGCTGATAGTTGCGTTATTATCTGGATCTATGGTTAGTAGGCATTCTTTGAACTTGATGCTGCCTTTGGTGCGCTCGTTGTCTGGAGTTTCTTTAGTTGTCCAGTTAAGCTGACTTGTTACGTGGTTAACGTAAAAGGATTCTCCATGTGTTTTAATGACCCACATTGGAATGGTCTCGTCTTCTAAATGTTTCTTGTTAAAGTGGAAGACTAGGTCTTTACAAGCATATTCGATCTATTGTGTCATTTTTAATTTCTCCAAGTTAGTTGGGCTACCCAATGCTGGGCTCTTTGAATGCGCCATACCGCCCATTGAGGCACTTTGCAAATTTTATTACCGCTTGGTGTATACAGCGTACCGTCGCTGGCCACACCCATTAATCCGATAAACATAGTAATTTCCTTAAATGGTGCGCCTAACAGGAATCGAACCTGCTGTCTCGGGCTTTAGAGACCCTTGCTATACCATTTAGCCTTAGGCGCATGTGTATATTATATAGCTAAAACAAAAGGCCCGTCAAGGCCTTTTGAGTAGTGTCACGCACTTCTGCGAAATAGCTATGCTAGATTACTTCTTTGTGCCCGTATTTACGAACCCATAGAACTTTTCAGCGGCTTCCATGATCTTTTCCAAACCTGGAAACTCTGGCATGGCTACTGTGCTGACAACTTGTCCAGTTTTCTCATCACGAGCAACTGACATTTCCCAGCCTTTGAACTTCATATGATATTCGTCCATAACAGCGTCTTTGGCCATGGCTAACACGTCTGTACGGATTTCATATCCGTTCTTGCTAAACTTAACTTCTGGCATTTTTGGTGTTTCGATTGTCATGATTAAGCTGCCTTTTTAGAGTAGATGATTTCGTTGAAATTCTTAACAGCAGTTTCAGCTAGCTCTACGCTGTTCTTATAAGTGGTCTTGGCAAAAGAGGCCTGTGAGTCAAGCAACTTGACTAGATTCTTTTGTGTGGTTTTATCTGTAACGTAGGTCTCTACGAAAGATGTTTGAGCACCTTTAACGGCGTCGATGATTGATTCAATATTAAACATATTTTTCTCCTGTGTGTTTATGTTTGTGTGTAACAGCACTATTGCTGTCTAGTATTTATTATACAGTATACAAAACTGTTAGTAAAGCTGAATGAACTATTTTTTAAACTTCTTTACTCTTTCCTTGATGATCTTAACTACGGGTTCTGCTAGTACAACTTCATAGTGATTGTAGTCTACTTCTAACAGTTCCATGTCCGCATGATGCTTTTGGCTAGCCACTGTTACAACTCCATCATTGTGTGCCAGCATGAACGCACTTTGCCCTTTGACTGTGACTATGTTGGTCCATGGATGTTGGATTTTAATCTTATCTGCTTGTTTGAAAGCCCACGAGTTGGGGCCAATATCACGCATCAATCTGCTGAAAGGCAAAAAGTATTTGGCATAGTCTGCTACTTCAGCACCACCATAAGGTGTGCTCAATGTAACAGCACCTACGACTTGGTCAGGCATGGCATTGGCCACATGTAGTGCGTAAATACCGCCCAAGCTGTGTGCTATAAATGCCATGTCTTCAACATCTTTCAATTGGGCTATGATTTCTGCTAGATTATTTTCAAACCCATTACGGCTGTCATAGTTGATGTCTATGCCCTTGCCCAGTTTACTTCTAAGAAAGTTGAAACTTTCACTTGTGGCACTGGCACCATGAATGTAAACTAGTGTCATTGATTATTCCCAAGCACTTGGCGGTGGTATTTCACAAGGCCCGTCTGCCGGCTCCGTTCCGTAGTCCGCCGGTGTAATGATTTCCAAATACTCCATGTCAGGGCTATAGTCGTACAAATAGTGTACAATGCCTGGACGTTGCTGTACGCAATCGCCTGCTTCAACTAAGTGGATTTTGTCCTCATACATAAACTTAGCCCAACCTTTTAACATATAAACGATTTGGAACTCAGCTACGTGAATGTGCCAGCCTGTACCGCCCGAATTTTCCGGAGGTAAGTTAGCTTTGGTAATGTGTGCTAGGACACGCCCGTTAGTAGCATCTGCTACTCCTAGATCTTTATACAAGAAAAAATCTCTCAAGCCGCCTCCTTTGAATTCGGCTTCAGAACCTTTGACGTGTGAAAATTTTGTAGTCATCTATAAGACCTCCTGTGTGTATGTATTTAGTGCGCCTGGCGGCGCACAATTATGCCTTAGTGGGCTGTTTAGTTGGGTTGTTTACCCAATCGACATCTTCGTCGGTCATTGGTTGCCATGTATTCATTGCGCTATTAACAAATAGGTAACAATAGCAACAATGGCTACTACAGCAATTTGCTGTCCGTATTTGGCTTCAAATTGTTCAAGCGTTCTAATCATATCCAATGCTGTCCTTTGAGCACAGCTTCAGCACGAGCAGACTGAACTGCTTTGATGATTTCGTAAAAATCAACAAAAAATTGTTGGATAGTTTTCATAGTCCACGGCCCCATACAAATTTCTGTGTGTATTCACGCTGTAAACGATCTACGTCTGCGGCGTTTTGTGGTTTGTGACTGACGATATAAGCTTCTAAGCCGCTCATTTGGCTTTGTTTAAAGAACTTTTTGAGTCCTTGAATGATTTTTGACATTTTGTGTCTCCTTTAAGTGTGTGTAAATGAAACTCAGTGTTTCTACTGAGTATTTAGCATATTAGTGTTTCTACTGATATAAATCAAGACGATTGATTATATTACAAATGTTCTGTATAATACCATAAATATACTAGAGATATCAAAAAAAAAATGCGT